>Ga0316576_10000316_pt1 | contig 21453 bp, 24 predicted proteins | sample S0NA_FD_203075 | JGI IMG/M metagenome (GOLD analysis project Ga0316576, IMG submission 203075) | Rhizosphere microbial communities from salt marsh grasses in Alabama, United States - S0-2_050615r3r5 | ecosystem: Host-associated > Plants > Roots > Rhizosphere | place: USA: Alabama | collected...
CGGTACGCGGGTCATCGAGGTCTCCGAACGCATTGGGGCCGGCATCATCTACGGCTGCAGGGAGGGCGATTGCGGAACCTGCATGATGCACGTCGAGGAGGGCTGGAACAACCTGACCGAGCCGTCGGTGCTCGAGGAGAAGGTGCTGCGCGAGAACATGGCGAGCCGTCACGACCGGCTCGCCTGCCAGGCCCAGATCCTCGGCGACTGCAAGGTCAAGCCGGCGTGATTCATTGCGGCGGGCCGTCCCGCTGGCGCCCGATGACCTCGACCTCATTCGTACCAAACCGAGGGGCGCGGTGCTGTGCCCCGCAACGGCCCTAGGGAGACCTTCCAGATGCCACTCGTGACCTTTTCCAACCCCGACTACAAAGACAAGACCGTCTATGCCGTGGCGGGAAGCCACACCGAGACCATCCTCAAGCTCGCCAAGGAATACAAGGTCCCCCTGCATCACGATTGCCAGGACGGGGAGTGCGGGCATTGTCTGGTTCGCGTCACCAGCGTCGCGCGCAAGGGGCGCATGAGCGGATACCTGACCGAGAAGGAACGCGCCGTACTGCAGGAGCTGGGCAAGCTCTCCAAGGACGACATCGAGCGCCTGAGCGTCGACGATATGCCGAGCGAATGGCGCCTCGCCTGCCAGATGATCGTGCGCGACGAAGACATCCTGGTGGAGTACTGAGGTCATGTCGGCCACGGCCCTCGACCCGGCGCGCGCAGCCGGCCGGATCTATGCCCGCCTCATGGCTCGGGCGGCCGGGCGTGGCAATGACGCGGCCTTCGCGAGCATGATCGCGAGCCGCGCCGTCGGCGCCGGAGCCCTGCCTCCAGGGCTGGGCCTCGAGCCGGCTGCGTTTCGATGGCTCATGCGGCATCATTTTCCGGGGGCGACCTTCCGAGAGGTCCTGAGCGGACCGTCCCACGCGCCGTCCGTGCCTGAGGCCCGTCAGGAGGAGCGCGACGAGCTGGTGCGGCTGATGCTGATGCACAAGGCCGGGGACGCGCCCTCCGAGGTCTGGATGGCCCATGTGGTCGCCGCCGGCTGTCTGGCGAGCGATCATCTCTGGCAGGACCTCGGCCTCTGGGGCCGGGGGGATCTGACCGCGCTGATGCAGAGGAATTTTCCGTCCTTGGCCAGACGGAACGTCAATGATATGAAATGGAAGCGGTTTCTCTACAAACAGCTGTGCGAGGCGGAAGGGATCTACACCTGTCGCGCCCCCTCGTGCGAGGTTTGCGTGGACTATCATGCTTGTTTCGGACCTGAGCGCTGAGCTCATCGGCACGGAGGCCAAGGCCAACGACCTCTACGATCGGGCGGCGGGCGCGTATCTGGGCCTGGCTGTCGGGGATGCGTTGGGCGCCACGGTCGAGTTCATGACCCCTCGCGAGATCCGGGAGCTCTACGGCGAGCACCGCAATCTGATCGGCGGCGGCTGGCTGGGCTTGCGCAAGGGGCGGGTGACCGACGACACCGAGATGAGTCTGGCCCTCGGCAGCAGCATCCTGGCGGTCGGTCGGGTCGACGCCCGGGCCATCGCCGAGTCCTTCAGCGACTGGATGCGCGCCAAGCCGGTCGACATCGGCCACACCGTGCGCCGCGGGATCGGCCTGTATCGCCGCAGCGGGACGCTCGAGGTCCCCGAGAACGAGTATGACGCGGGCAACGGCGCCTGCATGCGCAGCCTGCCCATCGCGCTGTTCACCCTGGGATCCCCGCCCCAGGCGGTCGCCGAGGCCAGCCGGATCCAAGCGCACCTCACCCACCACAACCGTCTGGCCGACGCCGGCACCTTCACCGTCATCCAGATGGTTCAGGCCGCCCTCCTCGGGGGCGGCAAGGCTCATCTCAGGATGCAGGCGGAGGCCCTGGTCGCCGCCGAGGAGCCCTATCGCTTCGATCGACGGCGTATGGAGAATCCCGGTGGCTATCTTGTCGAGACCCTGCGCGCGGTCTTCCAGGCACTCTTCGCGACCGAAGGCTTCGAGACGGCGCTCGTGGACGTGGTCAATCGTGGCGGGGATGCGGACACCACCGGCGCGATCCTAGGCATGATCGCCGGTGCCCTCTACGGGACCGGTGCGATCCCCCGGCGCTGGTTGAATGCCCTCGACAAGACGACCGCCCGGGCCTGTACGCGCCAAGCCGTCGCGTTACTGAAGGCATCCCCGCACTGTGCGGGGGCCGCATCCGTTGCGCGCCGTTCGGCTGCCGTTGGTTGATCAGCATCGACCCCGCGGGCTGCAAGGTTCCGAAAAACCGAAGCGTTGAGCGGATTAATCCGAAGGATGGTTTGCTTGCATCCTCAATCCCGAGCAATATTGTCAGGAATCTGATGGCGCCAAAGTGCTCCGCCGACCGAGGAGACTCGTATGACCCCATTCCTTCTGCACGATCTGGAGACCGCCCCGCGCCCCTCCCGCGCCATCTTGGCCGCTCTGCGGGACGATCGCGGGCAGCTTCCCAACCTGATTCGCACACTCGCCGAGTCGCCGGTGGCGCTCGACGCCTATCGTCAGCTCACGGCCCTGCTGGCCGGCTCCAGTCTGAGCCCGCTCGAGCAACAGGTGGTCTACATCGCTGCCGCGCACGCTAACCATTGTCACTACTGCTCGGCGCCGAACCCGATGCTCGGGGACGACGCCCAGGCGCTGGAGGTTGCATCCGCCATCCGCCGGGGGCAACGGCTGGACGACGTCCGTCTGCAGGCATTGCGTCGCTTCACGGCGCTCGTGAGCGAGCATCGCGGGTGGGTTGCTGAGGATCAGGTCGAATCCTTCCTGCGTGCCGGCTTCACGCGCGAGAACCTGCTCGAGGTCATCACCGGGATCGCATTGGTGACCTTGAGCAGCTACGCCAACCACATCGCCGCGACGCCGGTCGACCACCTCGCGAGCGAAGGTTCGGCCCCGGCGGCGCTCTCTGCCTGAACCTCCTCTCCCGAGGCGGCGCGCATCCGCGAGTGTGCGCGCGGCCCGCCGGGCCGTTCGGGCCTGCGCTTTCCGCCGCCCCGCACCGGATCCGCAATCCCAGGCGCCGGGACCGCTTCGCGCCCTTCGCCGCCGCCCGCGTCATCTCCCTCCGGCGCATCGGGGATGCGCCATCCGACGTGATGCCAATCGACTTCACTGACCCGGCGACAGCGCCGACCGAGCCGTTGCGTCGGTCGACGACGGCCGGTCCGACCGACTGACCCGACAAAATCCGCTCCTCAGGCGATCCCGCTTCGGGCTATCCTAGTGCCTGGGCCATTCGGCCGGACCCCTGCCGGCCGCTCGGGAAGACCCTGTCGGGAGCACAATATGGACATCGCCGAACTCCTCGCCTTCAGCGTCAAGAACAACGCCTCGGACCTGCACCTGTCGGCCGGACTCCCACCGATGATCCGGGTCGACGGCGACATGCGCCGCATCAATGTCCCGCCGCTCGAGCATCGCTCCGTGCACTCGCTCGTCTACGACATCATGAACGACAAGCAGCGCAAGGATTTCGAGGAGTTCCTCGAAACCGACTTCTCGTTCGAGATCCCCGGTCTGGCGCGTTTCCGCGTCAACGCCTTCAACCAGAAGCGCGGCGCCGGGGCGGTCTTCCGCACCATCCCTTCCAGGGTCATGTCGCTGGAAGAGCTGAACGCGCCGGCGAGCTTCAAGCAGATCGTGAGCGTCCCGCGAGGCCTGATCCTGGTGACCGGCCCGACCGGCTCGGGCAAGTCCACGACCCTGGCCGCCATGGTCGACTTTCTCAACGAGACCGAGTACGCGCATATCCTCACGATCGAGGATCCGATCGAGTTCGTGCACACCAGCAAGAAGTGCCTGGTGAACCAGCGCGAGGTCCACCGCGATACCCTGGGTTTCAGTGAGGCGCTGCGTTCCGCCCTGCGACAGGACCCCGACATCATCCTGGTCGGCGAGATGCGCGACCTGGAGACCATCCGGCTGGCGCTGACCGCCGCAGAGACCGGGCACCTGGTCTTCGGCACCCTGCACACCACGTCCGCGGCCAAGACCATCGACCGCATCATCGACGTCTTTCCGGCGGCCGAGAAGGAGATGGTTCGGGCGATGTTGTCGGAGTCCTTGCGTTCGGTCATCGCCCAGACCCTGATGAAACGGGTCGGCGGGGGCCGCGTGGCCGCCCATGAGATCATGATCGGGACACCCGCCATCCGCAACCTGATCCGCGAGGCCAAGGTGGCCCAGATGTACTCGGCGATCCAGACCGGTCAGGCCCACGGGATGCAGACCCTGGATCAGAACCTCAAGGAGCTGGTCGACAAGGGACTGGTCACGCGGCAGGACGCCCGCACGAAGGCGCAAAACAAGGACGGTTTCATCTGATCGGGCTGTCGCCGGCGGAGGCCGGCGCGAGAGCGCCGCTGCCCCTCGGCATCCGTGTCACCCGCCTGTCTGCGGCGGGCTGCCCGGACCCCTCACCTCGGGCACCCGCTGGCGGAGGCTCGGCCTGATGCCTGCTCCCGCTCGGGTCAGGTGCCGGTCTGCCTTGGCGGCCCCGGAAACGCGGCTTTCACGTCCGGCTGATTGAGCGTGGTGAGCGCCCAAATCCCGATGGGCAGAGTCAACAGGGAAAAGGGTCCGAACGGAAACAGGGCGATGATTGAAGCTGTGCGGGCGAAACCGTAGGCCTTGCGCGTGAGCATCCGGACCCCGCCGAGCAGGACGATCAACGAGTAACCTGCCTGCGGAATCACCAGGTATCCGAATGCGGGGTGAGTGAGGAAGGTCATCAGAGCGACGGCGAGGCCGAGGGCCCCGACGACGACCATGGCTACACCAGGCGGCTTGGCCGGCGCAGGTCCGCCGATCGCATTGTCCTGGTCCGATCGCCGCAGGGTTTTTCCCCCCGAGGGATTCAACAGCACCGAATCCGGGTGGGGGCGCCCTGCCGCCCCATCAGCCACTGGCCGAGATGGGCGTGTGCCCGGAATCGCCCGAAAGTCGGTCGCGGTTTGGCTTGCGGCGGCGACCATCTCGGGCGACAGGCTGGGGCTCAGCTGCCTCAGTGCTGCGACACGCTGCTCGACCGACGGATGGGCATGAGATGCCTCTCCCGGGAACGGCGCGACGACAAAGAGATGCGCCAGGCTGACGCTGACGGGCATCTGTGGCGTCTGCCTGGCCCACAATTTGGTCAGGGCCACGGCCAGGGCGTCGGGATTCAGTGTCAGCAGGCATGCTTCGGCGTCCGCCAGGAAGATACGTGTACGGGAGACGGCCCTGAGCAAGAGCGACCCCGCGAGGGGCGCCAACAAGGCGACATGGACAGGCAAGAGCATGATCAGCGCGAAAGCGAGGTTGCCTTCCGACACTGCACCATAGAGCCCAAACGCGACCAGGCCGAATACAGGCAGCAGCAACAGCGTCAGAATGAGCCCGAGTGGGGGCACCGCCCGCCATGCGGCCTTGAAGAGATCGAGCGGTAGCCAAAGCGTCGACACAATGGCTGCTGCAACTGTTTTCAACCGGGTATCGTAGTTTCCGATCTGAGCGAATTGCTGCGCAACGACCGCTTCGAGCTCTGCCCGCTCTCGAAATGTGCGATGCGCGCCATCAGCATGTGGGGGAAGGTCGAGATCATCGCGTTGTAGGCCAACACGTTGCGATTGTAAAACTGGCGTGCGTAGGCGATCTTCTCCTCCACGGCGGACAACTCCTGCTGCAGACTTCTGAAGTTTTCCGACGCCCGGAGGTCGGGGTAGTTCTCGGCGACCGCGAACAGTTGTCCCAGTGCCCGAGTCAAGCGGGTATTCGCCGAAGTGGCCTCGCCCGGACCCGTGGCCCTGCGCAGGGCGGTGCGAGCCTCGGTCACCGTCTGGAAGATCTCGCGTTCGAGTGCCGCGTACCCCTTGACCGACTCGATCAGGTTGGGAATCAGGTCACCCCGTCGCTGCAGTTGAACCGCGATCCCCGACCAGGCTTCGCTGACACGGAGTTGTCCGCGCGCCAGCTGGTTGTACGTCAGAATCGCGCCAACGAGCAAAACGGATACAACGGCGGCCGCGACACCTCCCGGTCCGATCATCCACTCCCAGGCAACCATCAACGCCGATCCGCGCGTGAGCTGCCGCGAGAGCGCGGTTTCGCCATCAGGCCGCCGATGGCAAGGGCGGCCAGGATGAGGACCGCGATGAGCGACGCCGCCTTGAACAGGGCTTCGCGAAGGAACGTGTCCTCTCCGACCCCCAGGATCCAGAGAATCACCATCAATGCGGTTGTCAGTACGAGGGCAACCGCCCCGGTGACCAAGATGCGTTTCGTCATGTCACCTGCCTGGAGACCAGCGTCAAGTCGGAGGCCCCCGCCGAGCCGTCAACGCAGGGTGGGCGGATCGAGATCGATCGCTGGGAACCGCCGCGGCATCCAGATGATTGCCGCGACGGCAGGCTTCCCTGCCGGGCTGGAAACGCCCTCTCCGAGTGGCACGCCGGCTCCGGCCGTGGCCGGCCGACCATCCCGCCCTCATCCGAAGCATAGGTCGGCGGGGTCGGACGTCAACACAGCGCGGCCGGGTCGGGGCCGGCCGGTGGCGTTTCATCCAGGCGGCGATCGCACGCGGGCGGGGTCCTGCGTGGCTCGCCCTGGCCGGCGGTCTCGCTCAACCGGCGATGCGCGGCATGCGAAACGGCAGCAGCACCTGCACCCACCCGGAGGCGAAGCGATCCAGCGAGAGGCTCTCGTGCACGCAGGTGGCCGTTTCGCCGCAGAGCCGGGTCTCCACGAGTGAGCGTGCGTAGAAGGGGGTGTCTTCGAGGGTCTCGATCACCCGTGCCCGGTGTCCGGACTCGCATTGAGTCCCCCGCGCGATGCGCCAGACCCCGGTCGTGGGCAGGCGCACCCGCGGCGGGGGCGCGAGCTCCTCGACCTCACCCGCCGCGTTGAAGCGCAGCGCCAGCGTGGCGCCGTCTCCCCGGCGCGCGGTCACGTCATAGAGCATGGCCGTGCCCTTCGGGGTGTTGGCGCGCGACCAGTCCCAGCACTGGAAGGCGTCCTCGAGCGGCTCCTCCCCGCGGTTCGAGTCGAGGTACCCCTGGCCGCTCCAGCGCAGGGCCGGACGCTCCAGCTCGACCTCGACGTGCGAGATCGGTGCGATCGGCCACCAGAGATGGCGTCCCGCGGGGTCGAGGGCGAACTCGCGCCGGTTGACGGCCGCCGGGACCACCCGGATCCGACCGCGCACCCGTGACGGGATGGGGGCGGTGAGCTCGTTGACCTCGATGGTCAGGGCCGCGCCGTCCCAGGTGAGACTGCTCGGACCGATGTCCAGCCGCCCTGCCTCCTGGCGCAGCCCCTTGCGGCCGCGCTCGGTCATGGTCCAGCGCTTGCCGGCCTTCCCGTAGAGCGCGACGTTGAGCGCGCTGTGGTCGAGCGGGTCTGGCCTGCCGCGTCTGCGCGCCCAGGCGTAGTAGGGCGAGAAGACGCTGCCGACCATCGCGATGATCGTCAGGCCATGGTCGCCGTCATCGCTCAGGGCATCGAGATACCACCAGAGGTAACCACCCGGCGTGACCCTCAGGTCGAAGCGAGGTCCGAGAGCAGCGCCGCCGCCGCCAGCCGACCCGACATCGCCGCCATGGGCACCCCCGCGCCCGGATGCGTGCTGCCCCCCGCCAGGTAGAGACCCGCCAGCTTGCTGCGCGACGGCGGTCGCGTGAAGGAGGCCTGCCAGCCGTGGGACGCCTGGCCGTAGAGCGCCCCCCCGGTCGCCGGGAAGAGCTGCTCGAAGACCGCCGGGGTCGTCACCCGGCTCGTCTCGGGGGTTCGGTGAACCTGCAGACCACAGCGTTCCAATAGGGAGAATGCCCGCTGCTCGCATTGCTCGATCTCCGCAGTGTCGAATGGATGCCGATCGCCTTTGGCCGGGGCGTTGAGGAGGCAGAGAAGTCGCTCGGGTCCCTGAGGCGCCTCGTCGTCGCGGTCGCCGCGGTCCTGGGCGCACACATAGATGGTGCCCTCGCGCGGCACCTGTGAGCGGCCGAAGATGTCGTCGAACTCGGCGGCATAGTCCCGACCGAAGAAGACGCTGTGGCGCAGCAGCGGGAAGCCCTCGGTGCGTGCCACCAGGCTCCAGGTGATCGCCGAGAGCGAACGCCCGGCCGGCGGGACCTTGGCGACCGCCTGGCGCACGCCGGACCCCAGACGCCCCGCGGCGAGCGCCGCCACGTCGCCGTTGAAGACGACGGCGTCGGCATGGATCTGCTCGCCGGAGGCGAGGCGCACCCCGCCCGCCCGTCCGCGCTCCTGGAGGATCTCCGCCACATCCGCCTGATAGCGGACCGTCGCGCCAAGTGACTCGGCGAGGCGCGCCAGGGCCACCGCGGTCTGGTGCATCCCGCCCTCGACCAGCCAGACGCCCTGCTGCTCCACGTGGGCGATCAGCATCAGGGTGGCCGGGGCGAGGAACGGCGAGGAGCCGCAATAGGTCGAGTAGCGGCCGAAGAGCTGGCGCAGCCGCTGGTCCTTGAAGTGCTGACCCAGGGCCTGCCACATGCTGTCGAACGGCTTGATCTGGCGCAGACCGGGGAAGCCGGAGACGCCGCAGCGGCTCACCAGGCTGAGCGGGTTGGGGCGCGATGAGCGAATGAAGGGACCGTCGAGGGTCTCGAAGATGGTCCGGGCGTGCTCGCAAAACCCCCGGTACCGCCGGGCCTCGGCCGCACCCGCGAAGTCGCCGATCGCATCGATCGTGCGCTCCTGATCGGCGAACAGATCCAGGCGCTCCTGCTCGCTCCAGGCGTGCCGTGCTAAGATCTCGACCGGCCGCAGCTTCAGGTAGTCCGAGAGGGATGCACCGGCCTCGGTGAAGATCTCCTCGAAGACCCAGCGCATGGTGAAGACGGTGGGTCCGGCGTCGATCCGGTGGTCGCCGATCCGGACCTCCCGCATCTTGCCTCCCGGGGTGGCGGCGCGCTCCAGGACATGGACCTCGAGTCCGCGCGAGGCCAAATCCACCGCGGTGACGAGTCCGCCGATGCCGGCGCCGACGACGATGACTTTTTCTGTGGGCATCGGGTGATGACCTCTGTTGATTTGCATTTGACGCCTTAGACATCGCTGTCTATTGTACATGACACGGAAAAGTGTCAACCAATCCTTACAAATGGTGGCGACCTGGGGATCAGCGATGGATGCGACCGCGCGAATCGAGCAGGCCTTGGCCTCGGCGTTGGAATCGGCGATGACGCAGAGCTGTCCACCCCGACTCGCCGAGGCGGTCCGGCACGCCGTGTTTCCGGGGGGTGCACGGGTCCGGCCGCGGCTGTGTCTCGCCGTCGCCGCGGCCTGCGGCAGCCGCGATGTCGAGGCCGCCGATGCGGTTGCGGCATCCATCGAGCTGCTTCATTGCGCCTCGCTGGTCCACGATGACCTGCCCTGTTTCGACGACTCGCCGCTGCGCCGCGGACTTCCCTCGGTGCACCGGGCCTTTGGTGAGCCATTGGCCGTGCTGGCCGGTGACGCGCTGATCGTGCTCGCCTTCGAGAACCTGGCGCGGACCCTGGCCGGCAGCCCGGAACGGCTGGCCCCGCTTCTGATGACGGTGAGTCGCGCCGTGGGCATGCCCTCCGGCATCGTCGCCGGCCAGGCGTGGGAGTGCGAGCCTCGGGTCTCCGTGGCCGACTACCACCGCGCCAAGACCGGTGCGCTGTTCGCCGCGGCCACCGCGGCCGGGGCTCAGGTCGCAGGCGCCGATGCCGATGCCTGGCGTGTGGTCGGCGACCGCATCGGCGAGGCCTATCAGGTCGCCGATGATCTTCGTGACGTCGCCGCGAGCGCGCAGGAGGTCGGCAAACCGGTCGGTCGCGATGCGCTGCTCCACCGCCCGAGCGCGGCAGGCGAGCTGGGCGTGACCGGTGCGGTCGATCTGCTCCGCGGGTTGGTGAAGGACGCGATCGACGCCATCCCGCCCTGTCCGGGGGCGCAACAGCTCGCGGAGGTCCTGTTGTCGGAGTCGCGGCACATCATGCCCAAGGATCTTGCCGATCGCGCGGCCTGAGGACATCCCCCGCTCGGCGGGCGCGGATTGGGACGCGCCCGGCTGACGGACGCACGCGGTGTCGGGAGCGACGTCGTTTCGACAAGGCTTTTTCTCGAGGTTGCCCACGTGTCGATCTTCGATTCTTGGCTGGATTTGCGCAACCGATTGCTTGCAAGCTCGGGTTTTCAGCGCTGGGCCTCGGCGTTCCCCCTGACCCGTCCGATTGCGCGACGGCGGGCGCGCGAGCTGTTCGACATCGTCGCCGGGTTCGTCTATTCCCAGGTCCTGTTCGCCTGTGTCCGGCTGAAGCTGTTTCCGACCCTCGCGCAAGGTCCCCTGACCACGGAGCAGCTGGCCGAGCGGATGGGTCTTCCACTCGACGGCGCGACGAGGCTGCTGCGTGCGGCCGCCAGTCTGCGGCTCCTGCAACCGTGCGGGGCGGAGCGGTACGCGCTGGGTGAATTGGGCGCCGCCATGATCGGGAACCCCGGGATCGCCGCGATGGTCGAGCATCACTCGATGGTCTATGCGGACCTCGCGGATCCGGTCGCGCTGCTGCGCGGTGAGTCCAAGCCCACGGCGCTTTCAGCGTACTGGGCCTATGCCGCCAACACCCATGCGGCGGAAGCGGATGACCGCTCGATCGATGCCTACACGGCGCTCATGTCCGACAGTCAGTCCCTGATCGCCGGGGACGTGCTCGACGCCTACTCGTTGAAGGACCACCGTTGTCTCCTGGACGTCGGCGGCGGGGACGGGACCTTTCTGGTCGCCGCGGCCAAGCGATGGCCGCATCTGCGCGTCGTCCTGTTCGATCTCCCGGCGGTCGCCGAGCGCGCCCGTGCCCGTTTCGAGCGCGAGGGGCTCGGCGGGCGCGCGACCGCCGTCGGCGGCGATGTGCTGCGTGATCCGTTGCCGGAAGGCGCGGACATCGTCTCTCTGGTGCGCGTCCTGCACGACCACGACGACGCGGAGGCGCTCGAGATCATCAAGGCGGCCCGGCGTGCGCTGCCGACCGGCGGCACCCTGCTGGTGGCCGAGCCCATGTCCGGGACGCCGGGGGCCGAGCCCATCGGCGATGCCTATTTCGGCCTCTACCTGCTGGCGATGGGGAGCGGGCGTCCGCGCACCCCGCTCGAGATCGAGCACATGCTGCGGGTCAACGTCTTCGATCCCGTGCGCCTGGTCCCGACCGCGCGGCCGATCCTGACCCGGCTGCTGGTCGCCAGTCGCATGGTCTGAGCAGGCGCCGATGCGAACCGCGCTGCCCGCAGCCGCGCCCGGCGGTTCATGCGCGCAGCCGGCCTGCACCCCAGGCCTCCGTGTTATGCTCGACGCGGCTTAGACTGACACGGAAGTTTGGTTAAACTGACGTCTCATTCCGCTGCCATTCGTCGAGCCGAACATTGAACCTCGAGACCCTTGCCGTTGTCCTCGATCAGCCCGAACGCCTGTCCCTCAGGCCGCTGACACTCACCCCGCCCGGCGATGACGAGGCGCTCGTGGAGATCGAGTGGAGCGGCATCAGCACCGGCACCGAGCGTCTCCTGTGGTCCGGACGCATGCCGAGTTTTCCCGGCATGGGCTATCCGCTGGTGCCGGGTTACGAGTCGGTCGGTCGGGTCACCTGGGCGGGAGAGCGATCCGGAGTCAGGGTCGGCGAGCGGGTGTTCGTGCCGGGTGCGCGCTGCTACGGCGAGGTCCGGGGCCTGTTCGGCGGTGCGGCATCCCGGGTGGTCGTCCCCGGCGAGCGGCTGGTCGCGGTGGGCGAGGGGCTCGGCGAAGCGGCCGTGCTGCTCGCGCTCGCGGCGACCGCGCATCACGCGATCGGCGGCCTGGGGGCCGCGCCGCTCGACCTCATCGTCGGCCACGGGGTGCTCGGGCGCCTGGTGGCGCGGATCGCCGCCCTCGCCGAAGGCGCCCGTCCCGTGGTGTGGGAGCGCAATCCCGAGCGGGCCCAGGGTGCCGCGGGCCATGGCTACACGGTCATGGCGCCGGACCAGGATTCCCGGCACGACTATCGCCGGGTCTGCGACGTCAGCGGCGATTCGGCGATCCTCGACACCCTGATCGCCCGACTGGCGCCGGGCGGGGAGATCGTCCTCGCCGGGTTCTACAGCCAGCCCCTGACGTTCTCGTTTCCGCCTGCCTTCATGCGCGAGGCGCGCATCCAGGTCGCCGCGGAGTGGCGACCGCCCGACATCCGCGCCGTCACGCAGCTGGTGGACTCTGGTCGCCTGTCCCTCGAGGGTCTCATCACGCATCGCGAGGCGGCCACGAACGCCGACGCCGCGTATCGCACCGCCTTTGGCGACCCGGCCTGTCTGAAGATGATTCTGGATTGGAGATCGAACTCGTGAGTGTACCCGTCAAGCAACCCGCGTTGGTGCCCGCGCACCAAGCCACCACGGACCCGGTTGCCGCGCCCTCGATCAAAGAGACCCAGATCATCGCCATCTACGGCAAGGGCGGCATCGGCAAGAGCTTCACCCTCGCCAACCTCTCTTACATGATGGCGCAGCAGGGTCGCAAGGTCCTGCTGATCGGCTGCGATCCGAAGAGCGACACTACGACCCTGCTGTTCGGCGGGCGGGCCTGTCCCACCATCCTGGGGACCTCGGGAGAGAAGAAGCGCGCCGGTGACAAGGTTGCCATCGGGGACGTCTGTTTCAAGCGCGACGGCGTCTTTGCCATGGAGCTCGGGGGGCCAGATGTCGGCCGCGGCTGCGGGGGGCGAGGCATCATCCATGGCTTCGAGCTGCTCGAGGGCCTGGGCTTCCACGAGTGGGACTTCGACTACGTCCTCCTCGACTTCCTCGGCGACGTGGTGTGCGGCGGCTTCGGCCTGCCGATCGCCCGCGATCTCTGTCAGAAGGTGATCGTCGTCGGATCCAACGACCTGCAGTCGCTCTATGTGGCCAATAACGTCTGCTCGGCGGTGGAATACTTTCGCGGTCTCGGCGGCAACGTCGGGGTGGCGGGGATGGTCATCAACAAGGACGACGGCACCGGCGAGGCACAGGCCTTCGCGCAGGCCGTGGAGATCCCGATCCTGGCGACCATCCCGGCCCATGACGACATCCGGCGCAAGAGCGCCAACTACGAGATCATCGGGCGGCCGGGCGATCGCTGGGGCCCCTTGTTCGAAGAGCTCGCCATCAACGTCGCGCATGCCCCCCCGGTGCATCCCAGGCCGCTCGACCAGGATGCCCTCCTCGCTCTGTTCAAGGGCGATGCGGTGGGGCGGCACGTGCGCCTCGAGCCCGCCAGACCCGAGGACATGTGCAGCGCCGAGACCTTCATGAAGCCATCGCTCGAGGTGATCTACGACGATGTCTGAGCGCCCTGCAAGGGAGCAGCCCGCCGTCGGCGCCCCATCATCGACGGATACGACCCGCGCGGCCGCCTCGGGCGGTGCGGCGTCCGGCAATCACGTGCTGCTGAGACGCCTGACCGCGGACTACCCGAAAGGCCCGCATGACCAGCCCCAGACCATGTGTCCGGCGTTCGGCGCGCTGCGCGTCGGGCTGCGGATGCGGCGCACGGCCATGTTGCTGGCCGGCTCCGGCTGTTGTGTCTATGGCCTGACCTTCACCTCGCATTTCTACGGTGCGCGGCGCTCGGTCGGCTATGTGCCGTTCGACTCAGAGTCCCTGGTCTCGGGCGCCCTCTTCGAGGACGTGCGCGAGTCGGTCCTCAAGCTGGCCGATCCCGACCACTACGACACCATCGTCGTGATCAACCTCTGCGTCCCGACCGCCTCGGGCGTGCCTCTGCGCCTCTTGCCGAAGCAGATCAACGGCGTTCGCATCCTGGGGATCGACGTGCCCGGATTTGGTGTGCCGACGCATGCCGAGGCGAAGGACGTGCTTGCGGGCGCCATGCTCCAGTATGCGCGCAGCGAGGCCGAGCAGGGCCCGGTGCAAGCGCCCCGCGGCGGGCGCAGTGAGAAGCCGACGGTCACCCTGCTCGGGGAGATGTTCCCGGCGGATCCGGTCGGAATCGGCATGCTGCTTGAGCCGCTGGGACTGGCGCCGGGGCCGGTGGTGCCGACGCGCGAATGGCGTGAGCTCTATGCGGCGCTCGACTGCCGTGTCGCGGCGGCGATCCATCCGCAATACGTCGCCAGCTGCCGCGAGTTTGCCGCCGCCGGCCGTCCGGTCGTCGGCTCGGCCCCGGTGGGCCGCGAGGGCACCGCGAGCTGGCTGGACGCCATCGGGACGGCCTGCGGGATCGCCCCGGAACGGGTCGCCCTCGCCAAGAACAAGGTGCTGCCGGCGATTGCCGGTGCCTTGGCCGGGAGTCCGATCCGGGGCCGGATCACGGTATCCGGCTACGAGGGCTCCGAGCTGCTGGTCGCGCGTCTGCTGATCGAGTCCGGCGCGGAGGTGCCCTATGTCGGCACCGCCTGCCCGCGCACGCCCTGGTCGGCGCCGGACCTGGCCTGGTTGGAGGCCAAGGGTGTCCCGGTGCAGTTCCGGGCCTCGCTGGAGCAGGATATCGCGGCGGTCGAGGCGCTCGAGCCGGATCTTGCGATCGGCACCACACCGGTCGTGCAAAGGGCCAAGGAGATGAGCATCCCCGCCCTCTATTTCACGAACCTGATCTCGGCGCGTCCACTGATGGGACCTGCCGGAGCCGGTTCCCTGGCGCAGGTCATCAATACCGCCCTGGCCAATCAGGCGCGCTTCGCGGCGATGCGTCGCTTCTTTGAGGGTGTCGGTCGCGATGAGACGGGCGGCATCTGGGACCGGCCGCCGGAGGCCGGCTGGGTGAGCCCGGACAGGGGGCGTCCGCCCGCCGCCGAGCGTCGCTGAGTCCCGCATCGAGGACGTCTTGCCCATGTTGATCAATGACCTCGATCGCGCCGGCGGCTATTGGGGCTCCGTCTATGTCTTCGCGGCCATCAAAGGGCTGCAGGTCATCATCGACGGTCCGGTCGGTTGCGAAAACCTCCCGGTCACCGCGGTCCTGCACTACACCGACGGGCTCCCGCCGCATGAGCTCCCGGTCGTCGTCACCGGTCTGGGCGAGGAGGAGCTGGGCCGCAAGGGCACGGAGGAGGCGATGCGCCGCGCCTACGCGACCCTCGACCCCGATCGCCCCGCCGTGGTCGTGACCGGCTCGATCGCCGAGATGATCGGCGGGGGCGTCACCCCCGAAGGCACCAACATCCATCGCTTCCTCCCGCGCACCATCGACGAGGACCAATGGCAGAGCGCCAATCGGGCGATGTACTGGCTGTGGAGCCAGTACGGCCTGAAGAAGGGCGGGATGCCCAAGGCCAAGCGGCGCAAACCCGGGGAGCCCCCGGGCGTGAACATCATCGGACCCATGTACGGGACCTTCAACACGGCCTCCGACCTCGCCGAGGTGCGGCGGCTGGTCGAGGGGATCGGGGCGCGGGTCAATCAGGTCTTCCCGCTTGGCAGCCATCTGGACCGGGTCGCCGGCCTGGTTGATGCCGAGGTCAACGTCTGCATGTACCGCGAGTTTGGCCGTGGCCTCTGCGAGGCGCTGGGGCGCCCTTTCCTGCAGGCGCCGATCGGCCTGCACAGTACGACCAGGTTCCTGCGGACCCTCGGGGAGCTCCTCGGTCTGGATCCCGAGCCCTTCATCGAGCGCGAGAAGCACACGACCATCAAACCGATCTGGGACCTCTGGCGCTCGGTGACCCAGGACTTCTTCGGCACGGCGAGCTTCGGCGTCGCGGCCACCGAGACCTACGCGAGGGGGCTGCGTCACTTCCTCGAGGACGAGCTGGGTCTCCCCTGCCATTTCGCCTTTTCCCGCAAGGCCGGTGTCAAGCCGGACAATGACGCCGTGCGTCGCGCCGTGCACGAGAAGACGCCCCTGATCGTCTTCGGCAGCTACAACGAGCGGATGTATCTGGCCGAGATCGGTGCGCGCGCCACCTATATCCCGGCATCCTTTCCCGGCACGGTCATTCGCCGCCATACCGGGACACCCTTCATGGGCTACTCCGGTGCGACCTACATCGTGCAGGAGGTCTGCAACGCCCTCTTCGACGCCCTCTTCAACATCCTTCCCCTGGGCACGGATCTGGACCGGGTCGAGGCCACCCCGGCACGTCTGCATCGGGAGCTTCAGTGGGACGAGGAGGCGCTCGCCGCCTTCGACAGGCTCGTCGATGCGCAGCCTGTACTGGTGCGGATCTCGGCCGCGAAACGTCTGCGTGACGCCGCCGAACGAGCGGCTCGCAACGCCGGGGAGGAGCGCGTGACACTCGAGCGGGTCCACCAAACCCAGGGCGCGCTCTAACCAGCGCCGCCGATTGGCCCCCCACCCGGCGGGGCGGAACGCCTTGCCATGCTGCAGATGCTCAGCAGTCCGCACGCAAACCGGGTGTAAATGTAGATTGACATCTGCGCCAGTCAAGCTAGACTGACACCTAAATCCAGCCACCCCGTCAGGCCTTCGTACCGCGCCCGTGACATCCCTCCCCACCGCAGCCGCTTCGACGCGAGGCACGTTTCGTCGGTTGCGGCGCTCGGGAGAGCCCGTGAGGGCGAGGTCCATGGGTCGATGTGCTGCGCCGAGCGGTGAGGGGTGGTCGCTGTCGAGCGGATGCTGCCACCCCGGTCGGCGCGAGTGTTCCGTCCCTCGTGAGGGGGATGTTCGAGTCGAGGGGCCGCCCGGCGAAGCGGGCGGCCCCTCCGCCGCGGTCGGTTGGCTCGCGGCGACCCCCCGCCGCGCGGGGCCAGTGCGGCGTCACTTAGGTTCATCTCCTACTGGAGGATCGATCAATGGCTGAAAACACCAGCATGTCCGGGCTGACCGAAGAAGAGGCGAAGGAGTTCCATGGCATCTTCGTGCAGAGCATGACCACCTTCTTCGGGATCGTCATCGTTGCGCACATCCTTGCGTGGCTGTGGCGCCCCTGGCTGTAAGGTCACCGAATCCGACCCCGGCGCCGCACAGTGCGGTGGCAAGTCAACCTAATTCGTCCTGATTCTGGGAGAAACCAATATGTTCTCGACTGAAAGCCTCTGGAAAATCTGGCTGATCATGGATCCTCGCCGGATCCTGACCGCGCTGTTCGCTTTCCTGCTGATCCTCGGGCTGGCCATCCACCTGATCCTGCTCAGCACCGACGACTTCAACTGGCTCGAAGACGGCATCCCGGCCCAATCCGCTGTGGGCCAGATGCAGGTGACGCCGGCCGTGCCCCAAAGGCAATAGCGTCCTTGACGGGGGTGGCAGGGGAGGCGTGGCCCGGTGGCCAGACCCCACCTACCGCCGACAGTGCTAAGAGGAGGCAGCCGCCCCGGATGCCTCCCCAGCAGAGGATTTAACGATGGCCATGCTCAGTTTTGAGAAAAAATACCGCGTCCGTGGCGGGACGCTGATAGGGGGAGATCTATTCGACTTCTGGGTGGGGCCGTTCTATGTCGGCTTCTTCGGAGTCGCGGCGTTCTTCTTCGCGTTGTTGGGCACCCTCCTGATCGTCTGGGGTGCCACCCTCGGTCCGAACGCTGAGCTGCAGACATTCAATATCTGGCAGATCAACATCGCTCCCCCGGACCTCAGCTACGGTCTCGGAATGGCGCCGATCGATCAGGGCGGCCTGTGGCAGATCATCACCCTCTGTGCCATCGGCGCCTTCGTGTCCTGGGCGCTGCGCGAGGTCGAGATCTGTCGCAAGCTCGGGATCGGTTTTCACGTTCCCTTCGCCTTCGCATTCGCCATCGGCGCGTACGTCACGCTCGTGGTGATCCGCCCCCTGTTGCTGGGTGCCTGGGGTCACGGCTTCCCCTACGGGATCCTGAGCCACCTGGACTGGGTCTCCAACGTCGGTTACCAGTACCTGCACTTCCATTACAACCCGGCCCACATGCTGGCGATCACCTTCTTCTTCACCACCTGCCTGGCGCTGGCGATGCATGGCTCGCTGATCCTGTCGGTGACGAACCCCGAGAAGGGCGAGCCAGTCAAGACCGGCGAGCACGAGAACACCTTCTTCCGTGATTTCATCGGCTACTCCATCGGTGCACTCGGGATCCATCGCCTGGGTCTGTTCCTGGCGCTGGCCGCCGTCTTCTTTAGCGCCGTCTGTATCGTGATCAGCGGACCCTTCTGGACACGCGGTTGGCCGGAATGGTGGAACTGGTGGCTTGAGCTTCCGCTCTGGTAGGGTCTAGGAGACGACAATGGCTGAATATCAGAACATTTTCACCGCCGTGCAGGTGCGCTCCCCGGCCTATCCCGGGACGCCGTTGCCGAAAGGCAACCTGCCGCGACTCGGCAAGCCTTTCTTCTCCTACTGGCTCGGGAAGATCGGTGATGCCCAGATTGGTCCCATCTATCTCGGGTTTACCGGTGTCGCATCCTTGATCTTCGGCTTCATCGCCATCGAGATCATCGGCTTCAATATGGCCGCCTCGGTGAACTGGAGCCCGATCGAGTTCGTCAAGAACTTCTTCTGGCTGGCGCTCGAGCCGCCGCCGCCGTCCTATGGCCTGAGCATCCCGCCGCTGGCCGACGGAGGCTGGTGGCTGATGGCCGGCTTCTTCCTGACCACCTCCATCATCCTCTGGTGGATCCGCACCTATAAGCGGGCGGCCGACCTCGGGATGGGTAAGTGGCTTTCATGGGCCTTTGCGGCGGCGATCTTCTTCTATCTGAGCTTGGGCTTCATCCGCCCGGTCCTGATGGGCAGCTGGGCGGAGGCCGTACCTTTCGGCATCTTCCCGCATCTGGATTGGACGGCGGCATTCTCGATTCGGTACGGAAACCTCTACTACAACCCATTCCACATGCTGTCGATCGCCTTCCTGTACGGCTCTGCCCTCCTGTTCGCCATGCACGGCGGCACCATCCTCTCCGTCAGCCGGTTCGGCGGCGATCGTGAGATCGACCAGGTGGTGGACCGCGGCACCGCGGCTGAGCGTGCGGCCCTGTTCTGGCGTTGGACGATGGGCTTCAACGCGACGATGGAGTCGATCCACCGCTGGGCATGGTGGTTCGCGGTCCTGACCGTGATCACGGCCGGCATCGGAATCCTCCTGACCGGGACCGTGGTCGACAACTGGTACCTCTGGGCCGTCAAGCACGGTGTGGCACCGTCCTACCCGATTGACACTGTCGTCGTGGATCCGAACCTGATTCAGGGGGTGTCGCAATGAGTCATGGCAGGCACACATCGATTGCACTGGCAGCGGTCGTCGGCTCCGTCATGCTGGTCGGATGCGAGGCGCCGCCTCCGGAGACCGTGCAGCTGGGGTACCGTGGGCTGGCCATGGAGCACGTCAAGAATCCGCGCTTGCTGGCCCGTAGCTATGAAGCCAACCAGCCGCCGGAGTCCATCCCGGCCGCGGCGCCGGGCGGGCCGATGGTCTCGGACGTCTACGAGAACGTCCAGGTCCTGAAAGACCTCTCGGTCGCCGACTTCACGCGTCTGATGGTCGCGGTGACGACCTGGGTCGCCCCGGAGCAGGGCTGCAACTATTGCCACGTGCCCGGAAACTGGGCCTCGGACGACATCTACACCAAGGTCGTGTCGCGCAAAATGTTCCAGATGACCCGGGATACCAATGCCGGCTGGAAGGACCACGTGGCCGACACGGGTGTCACCTGCTACACCTGTCATCGCGGCAAGCCGGTGCCCGAGTACGTCTGGGTGACCGACCCCGGCCCGAAACTGCCGTCCGCCGTCGCGCCGACCGGTCAGAACATCGCGGCATCATCCGTGGCCTATGCCTCCTTGCCGTACGACCCCTTCACGCCCTTCCTCGATCAGGCGAACGAGATTCGGGTGATCGGAGACGCGGCCCTGCCGAGCGGCAACCTGGCATCGACCAAACAGGCGGAATGGACCTATGGCCTGATGATGCATCTGTCCAGCGCGCTCGGGGTCAACTGCACCTTCTGCCACAACAGCCGTTCGTTCTTCGCGTGGGATCAGAGCACCCCGAAACGCACCACCGCCTGGTATGCCATCCGGCACGTGCGAGAGTTGAACCAGGACTACATCTGGCCGCTCAACGAGGTGTTGCCCGAGACGCGGAAGGGGCCGCTGGGCGATCCCTACCGGGTGAGCTGTGCGACCTGCCACCAGGGCGCCTACAAGCCGCTCTACGGTGCTCAGATGCTGAAGGACTACCCGGCACTTGCAGCCCCCGCTCAAGCTGCCGAGCCGGCCCAGTCGGCAACACCGGCGCCGGCGCCGCCTGCTGCGCAGCCGCAGAAGCTGTAAAGGACGGGCCTCAGACGATGGCTCGTGTGGCACGGAAGCCGAAAGGGCAGCGCCGGACCGCGGTCCGGCGCGCAGTGATCGCGATGATGTAGGCCGTGCCCGACTGCAGCCGGCCGCTGTGGGCAGGGCGTCGCAGGCGGGTCAGGCGCCGAACGGCGTCGGCATTGGCGCAGTGTGAGGAGGTATCGATGTCCGACCAGAAAAGCACGACGTCTGTCCTGACGGACAACGAGGCGAAGGAGTTTCACGGCATCTTCGTCTCGAGCTTCGTCGCATTCACGTCGATCGTGGTTGTCGCGCACATCCTGGTCTGGTTGTGGCGGCCCTGGCTGTGACGGCCGGGGGCTAGATGGTTGATGACCCACCGGGCGTTTCCCACAAGGCAACACCCATCCGTTTGACACTGGAGAAAGCAGATGCACAAAATTTGGCAGATCTTCGATCCGCGCAGAGCTCTCGTTGGGTTGTTCGGGTTCCTGTTCGTCCTGGCGTTGTTGATCCACTTCATCCTGCTCAGCAGTCCGGCCTTCAATTGGCTTTCGGGCTCGTAAGTCTGGTGTACGCAGAGCGGGACGCCTGTACGGTCTCCTTCGACAGATAGGCGCCCCACTGTGATCCCTGCCGCGAGGCATATCGCGGTAACGGCCGAACGGCCAAAACATGAAATCGTGAGGGTAATTCCATGGCTGAAGAGAAAAGCATGTCCGGGCTGACCGAAGAAGAGGCGAAGGAGTTCCACGGCATCTTCGTGCAGAGCATGACCGGGTTCTTCGCGGTCGTCATCATCGCGCACATCCTGGCCTGGCTGTGGCGTCCCTGGCTGTAACCGACAAGTCTGCGACCTCGTGACGGAAACCGACGGGAGAAGGGCAGCGATCTGCACCGTCCCGCGTTACGTACTTAGGAGATAACTCATGCACAAAATCTGGCAGATCTTCGATCCGCGCAGAGCGCTGGTCGCCTTGTTCGGCTTCCTGTTCGTGCTGGCACTGCTGATCCACTTCATTTTGCTCAGTACGGCGGACTTCAACTGGCTCGCCGGGCCCCCGGCGGCCAGCGCGGCCGCTGCGGTCGGGCCGGCTGCGCAGATGGCCCCGCTGCCGACGGTCCGCTAGCTCGGGCCGCGCGTGTTGCGGTTGCGCGCGGCCGGCCGCCGGACAGCCGGCCGCCCGCGCGCAACCGCGGCGTCTGATCCCCCGTCATGCTCTTTGCGTGCGAATCCGTCGCCCTTCGGACCCGC
>Ga0316576_10000317_pt1 | contig 21438 bp, 21 predicted proteins | sample S0NA_FD_203075 | JGI IMG/M metagenome (GOLD analysis project Ga0316576, IMG submission 203075) | Rhizosphere microbial communities from salt marsh grasses in Alabama, United States - S0-2_050615r3r5 | ecosystem: Host-associated > Plants > Roots > Rhizosphere | place: USA: Alabama | collected...
TGATCCGGGTTGTGGCAACCTCTACGGTGTCTCGTCAGCTTTGTTCACTTTGTTTCTCGTGGCACCCATGCTGCTGCGCTGCCCATTGCATCTGACGGCAAATCCCACGCAGGATTTTGACCTCGTTGGTCGTGATGCCTGCCCGACCAAGGAGCCGTCGGAGCTTGCGGAGGATACGATCGGGATGACGCGGGTCCGTGAAACCGATGTCGGCGAGAGCGTCCGCGAGGTGGCCCATGAGTCCATCGACAGCGCGGATCGATGCGGGTCGAGGCGCATCGTGGATCGCCGGTGTGGTCTCGATCGCAAGACAGCCGACGAGGATGGCGATGGCCTGGGCCAGGTTGAGGACCGGGAACGCGCTGTCGGTGGGGATTCGGACCACCAGGTCACAGCGATCAAGATGGCGGCGGGCGAGCCCGCTCGTCTCGTTGCCGAACACGAGCGCTGCCGACTCGAGCCCACGGGCGGCGAGATGGTCAAAGGCGGTTCTGGGCGACACAACAGGGAGACGGTCTCGACCGCGGCCGGAGGCGGTCCCCGCGAGAGTTCGAAAGTCGGCGACTGCGTCCTCGAACCGGTCCCACGTGCCGATCGTGAGATGGGCATCGGCCCCACACGCCCAGCGCCGGACCTCATCCGAGTTGGGAGAGACGCCGGGCCGAACCAGGTCGACGCGGGGCACGCCGAAGTTGGCGGCGGCTCGTAGAGCCGCTCCCAGGTTGCCCGCCAGTGAGGTTTCCACGAGGACTAAGGAAGCGATCGCCATCCGACGGATATACTAACCGTGCCATGACACGCCGCATGGTCGATTCATGATCATTCCCTACGGCCACGAACGGTCGGTCCGCGGCCTGCCGTGGGCGACGATGGGCATTTTCGTGCTGTGTTTCCTGGCCTCCGGGCTGACCTTCGGACCGGATCATCGATCGGCCCAAGAGGCGGGACGGATTTTCTCGGAGATCGACCGCCTCTACGAGCGGAACCCGTTTCTCGAGCTCGACTCGACGACGGAAGCTCTCCTGCTTCGGAAGCGAGAGGTCGACGAGAACCAGCGAGAGGTGTACCTCGACACTGTCCGCGAGAGTGCCGCAGCTCGTGTTCGGCAGGCCGACGCCGCCCAGCAGGCCAAGCTCGATGCGCTGGTTGCGGAGTACTGGGAAGTCTATCGGAGCTCGATTTCCTATCGGTTCGGTGTCGTGCCCAGGGACATCTCAGGTCTGTCGCTGGTGACCTATCAGTTCCTGCATGCGGGCTGGATGCACCTGCTCGGCAACCTCCTCTTCCTGTGGCTTGCCGCACCTCACGTGGAGGAGCGGTGGGGACCGATCCTGTTCGCACCCTTCTATCTGCTCTCGGGAATCGTGTCGGCATTGTTCTGGGCGGTCCGATACCCTCACCTCGACATGCCGTTGGTTGGCGCTTCGGGAGCGATCGCCGGCGTCATGGGTGCGTATCTGATCTGCTTCGGCACCTCCAAGATCAAGTTCTTCTACTGGTTCGGCATCATTTGGGGAACCTTCGAGGCGCCAGCATGGCTGATGCTCCCGATCTGGCTGGTCATCGAGGTGATCTCGGGCCGCAGCGTGGACGTTGCTGCCCAGGGGAGTGGAGGCGTCGCCCATTGGGCGCATGTGTGGGGGTTCATCTTCGGGGCAGCCTTCGCCGCCGTGGTCAGTCGATTCGAAGGCGGACGCGCTTCCGGGGACGTCGCGACCGCCCCTGAAGCAGACCCTTTCATCATCGAGCAGGCGAAAGAAGCGGCACGGACCGGCCGTGTGGACGATGCGCTGGCGATGCTTCGCGACGCCGTCGTCTCGAACCCGGACGCCGAGGGTGTCGGGGCCGGAGCCCTGTGGTCCATTGCAGTCGAGCAGGGCCGCGCGGAGGAGGTGGCGCCAACACTCCTGGCGGTCATCCGGCGAGCCGCCCGGGCACGCGACGACGAGAAGGTGGCCGAAACCTGGAGGCTGTTGGCTGGCGGGTCGGAGCGGGCGCCTGTGGATCCGGTCCTGGCTTCACGAATCGGTGAAATCCTCCGGCGGCGTCACGAGGATGACCTGGTCCCGGACCTGCTCGCACGGGTCGAGCTCCCTGAATCCGCCGCGGTGCCGACCGCCGTTCTCGAACGGCTCGGTTGGCTGGCGGTCGGGTGTGAACCCCCGGCGGTCGAAACGGCACTGACGTCGGCAGCGTTGGCACGCGACGATCTGGCGCCCGAGCTCCGGAGCGAGCTCGTGGCACTGACCGTTCGGCCCGAGACGGCGTCGCTCTCGCCAGCGGAGGACGCTCCAACGGTCGAGCTCGTGGAGCTGTCTTCGCCGGCGGTGGAGCTCCGGACTGCGGAACGCCTGCGAATCGCAGAGGCGGTGCCGCTGGCTCTCGATGCGAGCACACTGTCCGTCAACCTCGAGCGGGGTCAAGGGCGAGTGAAGCTGAGCGCGATCCAGGCGGTGGCTGTGGGAGCGATCCGCGAGGACGGACAGCGTCCGTTCCTGATCATCGACCTTCTGCTCGACTCACCATGGGACGGGGACGGCGAGCTGCGGGTTGTGCGACTGAGAAGCACAACCTTCGACCCACGAACTCTTGTCGACGGCGCCACAGCCATGGCGGCCTTCACGACCCTGGTGTCGACACTGCTCGATCGGTCCGGGGCCGATCCGCTGCCGGACGCAACCCGTGCCCAGCATCCCGGGCAACGCAGCTACTTCTCGATCGAAGCCTACCAGCATGAGGTGTTGGGCGTGGTGGGCTGATCTTGGACTCGTCACCAGACTTCTGCTGCGGCCGCCGATGCGTTCCAACCCGGATCAATCTGACGGCTCGTCTTCTTCCGAGAAGACCTCTGCCGAGAAGGCCGAGACGCGAGCGTCGGGTGCGTGCCAGCAGCCGGGCTCGAGGCCGGCCTTGCGACAGGTCTGATCGAGGAACTGCGACGGCGTCCACCCGTAGCGCTTGGCGACCTGAGGAAGCAACAGACCGCGCGCAGAGCCGAGCTCGACAAACAATCCGTCACGCCCGATCACGATGTCGTGCGGGTCGGTCAACGGCCACAACGGGCTCAGCGCCGAAACCTCCACCGTCAAACCGCCGAGCTCGCCGGACGTGACGGGGGAAAACCTCGGATCGTTGAAGGCCGCGTTGATGGCGTTGGACCGAACCGAACGCCACAACGGCTCGGCCCCGACGACATGACCGATGCAGCCACGAAGATCGCCGGCATCCGTCAGGGTTACGAAGGCGCCCCGGAGCTCGGTCAGAGGGCCGGGAGAAGGGTCAGCCTGTGGAAGGCCTTGGCCTTCGAGACGGGCCTCGATCGTCGAACGGGCCAGTCGGAGAAGCCATTGACGTTCCTCCTGGTCCAGCTGGCGGGTCCGGGCGTGGTTCAAGGTCATGTTCGTAGCTCCAGAATGGTATGGTGACCCGGTGATCGTCAAGCTACCGTACGCCCGCGACACCGTCACCGTCGATCTTCGTGGGCTCAAGGTCAGACCCCTCCTGCCATCTGCGCCGCGCGGCGCCGTCGACCGTCGACGCCTCGTCGCGCGTGCGTTGGAGAACCCGATCGACGGTCTGTCGCTCCGCGAGCTTGCCTCCGGCCGGCGAACGGCGATTGTCGTGGTACCGGATGCCACCCGCGAGATCGGGCTCCCGGTGGTCCTGCCGGCAATCCTCGACCGGCTGTCGCTGGCCGGGATCGAGTCGCGGGCGGTGACGGTCCTGCTCGCCTGTGGCACTCATCCGCCCGTGGCTCCGGAGTCAGCTGCAGCGCTGATCGGCGAGCTTTCGGCGGGCGTTGCCGTCCGTCAGCACGACAGCCGCGATACCGACGCGCTGGCGGTCATCGGGGACCTCCGCCCGGGCGTCCCCCTCCGCCTCGATGCTGCGGCTGCGGCTGCTGACCTTCTGATCACCGTTGGGGTGGTTCGTCACCACTACTTCGCGGGCTTCGGCGGCGGCCCGAAAATGATCTTTCCGGGGATTGCCGGTTACTCGGAAATCCAGGCCAATCACGCCCTTGTCCTCAGGCGAACGGACTCTGGTATCGAGCGCCATCCGGGCTGCGAGCCCGGGCGACTCGAGGACAACCCGGTCGCCCTGGAGATCGCCCGTGCAGCCGATCTTCGCCCGCCCGATCTTGCCGTGTGCCTGGTGCCGGGACGAGACGGCAATCCTGCCTGGGTAGGTGCCGGATCGTGGCGCGCCGCCTTCTTCGAAGCCGTCACGATGGCACGGGAGTGGTACGAGCTTCCACCCGAACGATTCGACATGGTGGTTGCGGGGGGCGGCGGCCGGCCCGGCGACGCGACCCTGATTCAAGCCCACAAGGCTCTCGATGCCGCGTGTCGCTTCGCGCATCCGGGGGCCGAGGTGCTCTTCGCCGCAGAGCTCGGCGAGGGTGCCGGCTCGTCGGCGATGACTCCGTTCCTGGCCGACCCGCGACCCGAGGCCGTCATGGAACGCCTCGCCAGCGAGTACGTTCAGTACGGTCACACAACCCTGCGAATCGTCGAGAAGACGGCACGGTTCAAGGTGTACCTGAAGTCCTCTCTCGATCCAGAGCTCGCGCACCGACTCGGCTTCCATCCCGTCGATGACCTTTCAGTCGTTGCCGAACGCTGGCGTTCCGCAACCGCGACCGGTCGGGTCGCCGTGTTGGCGGAGGGGGCGGTCTGGCCGCGCCTTTAGCCCGTCCCCGTCCAGAAACGGCGCTTTTCGGCAATCTTGGCGTCAACCTGCGGGTTTTCTTGTGCGGCGTACCACAGTACGCCTCGGCTCAAACTCTTGGTTTCCTAAACCTTGCTCGAAAACCGCTCGTTTCTGGATCGGGAACGACGGTGTTCCCATCAAGGTTTCTGGATGGGAACTAGCCCGTTCCCGGTCCAGGGGCGGGCTGGTTGGCGCGCACGCGGACCGGGTCGAAGGCACGAGGAGGGGAGTCTGAGAAGTTGCCACAGTTGCTCGACGGTGGGAGTACAATTGCTCGACCCGGCGCCGACGGCGCCGCGGGGTCTCGCGGAAGGCCCCGGTGAAAACCGGAACGTGCGCAGGGCCGCGGAGGTGCCGATGAAGCGACTGGTCATGACCTTGATCCTTTGGACTGTGATCGCGGCGACGATGGTCGGTGCTGCGACCACTGAGACTCCTGCGACCACCGAGACTTCGGAGCCGGTCCTCACGGTGGAGCAACCTCGCATTGACCTCGGTGAGATCAAGGCCGGATCAGATGCGGTGGCCACCTTCGTCTTCCATAACAGCGGACCCAACGACGTCAAGATCATCCGTGCCAAACCCTCTTGAGGGTGCACAGTGACCGAGTTCGACTCGGTCATCCCGGCAGGTGGGTCGGGAAAGCTCACAGCGAAGATGAAAACCGCGGCGACCCAGCAGGGCGCCATGTCGAAGAGTGTCGCCGTGACGACGGATGCTCCAGGTGCGGAGCGGCTCACCCTCAGCATGACCTTTCGGGCGATGCCGGCGGTGAAGGTTCTGCCGAAAGATCGCGTGTACCTTGTGGGGCTGGTCGGCGAGCAGCCTTCGACAACCCTCGTACTTCGTCGCTCGGACGGCGAACCGCTCACAATCACTGGGGTGGAGTCGTCCGACCCTCGGCTGCTCGTCACGACCGAAAAGGTCGAGAAATCCGGCGTCGAAGGGAGAACTGAGATCATGCCCGGCGACGTCAAGCTGATCGCCACAGTCGCCAAGGACGTCGAAGCGGTGACGGTCAACGGCCAGCTCTCGGTCCACACGAATCATCCCGACGCCGCGACCATCCGGGTTCCTGTCGCCTTCCGCCTGCGCTCGGTCATCGAACCGAGGCCCGAGCACCCGGTCCTGGTCCTGGAGGAAGGCAACGCTGCTGGTCGAAACACGTTGTTCCGCGTCCAGCACAACCGCCGGAAGAGCTTCCGCGTGACCTCATTGACGCCGTCGGCGCCGGACCTGTTCAGCGCCAAGCTGGTCGACGACAACGAGCCGAATCAGGTCCACACGCTGGCAATCACCCTCGCCGACGATGTCCTTCCGGGGGCCTTCAGCGGACGACGCATGGAAAACCTGACCGTTGCCACTGACGACCCCGAGCAGCCTGAGCTCTCGGTCATGGTCATGGTCGAGGCCCGCCAGCGACGCTCGCCGCGAGAACCCCGGCCGCTTCCGTGAGGGACTGAGCTCAGGGGACCGTGAAAAGAACGTTGAGCACGCCGAGGTGAGCAAGCGCGGCCACGGCGGATGCATCGCCGGCCGCAGCAGTAAGCTCATGAGTAGTCTGGGTTAACGGACTGTCGGCATCGATCCGACCGTTGGTGCTGGACCGATGAAACGCCAGACAGGGCTGCCGGTTACGACGGCGAGGGCGTTGCGGATTGCCCCGCTCCTGTGCTCGCTGAGCAACCGGCCAAGACGCCCGTGATCGGCGAGCTCCTCGACAAGATTAAACGTCTGCGTGTCGCCCCGGCTCAGGACAGCCTGCCACACAGCCTCGCGGTAGGACGGGCGGTCGAACCTGAAGTTGTCCAGGCCTGCGAAGCCCGCCTCGACGATCGACAGCCGCCGCCGGTACTCGTCGCGGTCGAGGACGGGCTCTCGCGAGTACGGAGTGTAGGGCTTGGGAACCAGCACGCTGCAGCTGGCATGCAGCGTGCCGACGCGACCTCGGTCGCGCCCGCCGGTGAGCATGATCCTCGAGCATGATCGGACGAGCCTGCCGATCGCCGCAAGGTCGTCGTCGGTCTCGTGCGGGAGGCCGATGATGAAGTACATCTTGAGACCTGGAATGCCGGAGCGTTGGGCGGTCTCCACCGCGGTCAAGATCTGCTCATCGAGGATCGTTTTGTTGAGCATCGTCCTCAGCCGCTCGGATCCGGTCTCGGGAGCGATGGTCACTGACCTCGCGCCGGACTCGGCGAGGGGGCCGAGGATCTCGGGCACCATGGCCGGGATCCGGAGGGATGACAACGAGACATCGAGGCCCTTGTCGCGACAGCTGCGGAGAATCGACGACAGCTCGGGATGATCGCCGACCGCGGTGGCGACGAAGCCGACTCGACTCCCGAGCTCGGCAAGCCGATCGACTCGATCGAGAATCGCCGACGCTGGGTAGCAGCGAAGCCGCCCGCAGTTGAAGCTGGCCCAACAGTAGCGGCACTTCTCCGGGCAGCCGCGGGACATCTCGACGAGCCCGCGATCGCCGTACTCCGTGTGTGGCGTCACCATGTACGAGCTCGGCACCATGGCCTCGTTTGTCATCTCGGCGTCGCGTTTTTCGAGCCGTCGCAGACGCCGGAGAGGGACGCCGTCGCCGTCAAGGTGGTGGGAGGGGACAAAGTAGCCGTCTCGTCCCGCGATTTCCTCGAGCACGAGCTCTCGATCGAGGCGACGCCGCACGAGCTCGAGCAACGGCGGCCACAGCAGCTCGGCGGCGCCAAGCACGAAAACATCGACCGCCGGCGCCAGTGGCAGAGGATTAATGGAGGCGACGGGACCACCGACGACAATCAGAGGGTCGTGGGCGGTCCTCCGATCGCGCCTTCGCGCGATGCCGGCGGCGTCCAGGGCGCGAAGCAGGTTGACGGCGTCAAGCTCGAACGACAGGCTCCACGCAAGAACGTTGGCCGATGAGAGCGGGCGATCATCGTCGAACCCGGATCCCGAGCCGTCAGGGGGCGCGAAGCAGCGGGACACGGCAATCCCGCCGACAGTGGCGGCGATCTCGACCACCCATTGAAACGCCAGGGACGAATGGGCGACGCGGTAGCTGTTCGGATAGCCCACGACGACTCGCATCCCACCGTCACGCGGCAGCTCGAACCGCCGACGCTCATCGCGGAGGAGTTGGTGACGCCGCTCTCGGTTCATGCTCGGACGGTACCACGAAGCGAGGTCCATTCTTTCCGCGATCTGGGCCTGTCCGGCTTGGACTCCGGGTGGATCTCGCGTACAATCGGCCCTCGTGCCGTCGTCGAAGGAAATCCGTGTCCCATGTCAACCACGCCAACTCCACAAACCACCGTTCCGCTGATCATCGCGATTGACGGGCCGGCGGGAGCGGGCAAGTCGACGGTGGCACGACGGCTCGCCGCACGACTCGGCATTCCCTACCTCGATACCGGCGCCATGTATCGGGCTGTGGGCCTCGCCGCCATGAGGGCCGGAATCGAGGGTCCGGTCGATGACACGGCCGCTCAGACGGTGGCCCGGATTGCCGAGACCCACACGATCGAGCTCGATCAGGACGGTCACGGGACGCGCGTCCTGCTGGACGGCGAGGATGTGAGCGCCGAGATCAGGTCGCCCGAGTGTGCGCTGATGGCCTCTGCCGTATCAGCGGTGTCGGCGGTCCGCCGCGCACTGGTTTTCGCCCAACGCAAGGCCGGGCGGAAACGGGGCTGCGTGATGGAGGGTCGCGACATCGGCAGCGTCGTCTTCCCGGATGCGAGTCTCAAGGTCTTTCTGACCGCGGATCCTGACGAACGCGCCCGGCGGCGCCAGCGCGATCTCGCTCAGGCCGGAAACGAGGTCAGCCTCGAGGATGTGAAGCGCCAGCAGCATCAGCGCGATCTTCAGGATACGTCGCGCGCGGACTCGCCGCTGCACGTGGCGCGAGGCTCGGTCGTGGTGGACACCACCGGGATGACCATCGAACAGGTGATCGAGCGGTTGCTGTCGGAGCTTTCGGAGCTTCGCGAGAGTTCGGAGCCCCGCCTTGACACGAATGGTGAGAACACCATAAGGTCTCGAAATCACGGAGGATTGGTGCGCGGGAGGTCTGCGCCCATCGAGGAGGAGTCGTCTTGAACATGGACCCTGAACTGAACGGTGAGAACAACAACGTCGAGGGGATGGATCAGCTCTCCATGGAAGAGCTGATGGAAACCTCTCTCCAGAGCCTTCGTGAGGGCGAGGTCATTCGAGGAACCGTCGTCGCCGTCAACACCGACGAGGTCCTGGTGGATATCGGCTACAAGTGTGAGGGAAGCGTCCCGGTCGCCGAGTTCACGGATCCCGACACCGGCCAAGTCACGGTTGCGGTCAACGACGAGGTGGAGATCTTCGTGGAACGCCTCGACGAAACCGAGGGCCGGGTCCGCCTTTCCCGTGACCGGGCGACCAAGCTCAAGGTCTGGGGCAAGGTTGAGGAGGCCTATCATTCGGGAACGCCGGTCAAGGGCCGGGTGCTCGAGCGGGTCAAGGGCGGTCTGGCGGTGGACATCGGAATCCGTGCTTTCCTGCCTGGCTCACTCGTCGATCTGCGGCCCAACCGTCGCCTCGAAGACTACGTCGACCAGGATATCGAGGCGCGGGTGATCTCCTTCGATCGCCGACGCTCCAACGTGGTGCTGTCTCGAAAGGCCGTCCTCGAGGAAGAGGTCGGCAAGATCAAGGAAGAGACCATGTCGGGCCTCGAAGAGGGCAAGCTGATTACCGGCGTGGTCAAGAACATCACCGACTACGGTGTGTTCATCGACCTCGGCGGGATCGATGGCCTTCTTCACATCACGGACATTTCGTGGGGCAGGGTCGGCCACCCCAGCGAGTACTTCAAGGTCGGTGATGAGGTCGACGTCGTGGTGCTGCGTTTCGACCGCGATCGAGAGCGCGTCTCTCTCGGCTACAAGCAGCGTTTCGAGGACCCGTGGATCCTGGTTCCCGAGAAGTATCCGGTTGGCAAACGAGTCCACGGCGAGGTGGTGAGCATCGTCGATTACGGCGCCTTCGTTGCCCTTGAGGAAGGGGTCGAGGGACTTGTGCACGTCAGCGAGATGTCGTGGACGAAAAAGGTCAAGAACCCGCGTTCGATCCTCGAGGTTGGCCAGGAGATCGACGTCGTCGTGTCCGAAGTGGACGCCACCAAGCGACGTCTTTCCCTGTCGCTGCGCGCGACCGAGCCCAATCCCTGGGAACAGGTTGCCGAGACTCACCACGTCGGCAGCCGGGTCAAGGGCGTGGTCCGCAACCTCACCGACTTCGGCGCCTTCGTCGAGATCGTTCCCGGAGTGGACGGGCTGGTCCACATCTCAGACATGTCGTGGACCCGGCGCATCAACCATCCGTCCGAGGTCGTCCAGAAGGGCGAAGAGGTCGAGGCGGTGATCACGTCGGTTGACGTGGTGAACCAGCGGATCTCGTTGTCGATGAAGGAGCTCCTGCCCAACGAGTGGGAGGAGTACGCCAACGGCCACGGCGTCGGCGACCTCGTCGCAGGAACGGTCACCAACGTCACCGACTTCGGCGTTTTCGTCGAGCTGGCGCCGGGAGTGGAGGGGCTCTGTCACATCTCGGAGATCGACCGCGACACCGGCCTCAGCTTGGTCGAGATGTTCGCGAGCGGCCAGAAGGTGACCTGTCGAATCCTGCGCATCGACTGGAACGAAAACCGGATCGGACTGTCCATGCACAGTGTCGACTCGGAGGGCCCAGATGAAGCGGTTCCGGTGGCGAGCGAGCCGCAGGTCGTCGAGACAGCGATGGCAGCGGCCTTGAAAGCCGGGGGAGTCGTTGAGGTCGAGCCTGAGGTCGAAACCGAGGTTGAAGCCGAGGTTGAGGCCACTGCCGCTGCCGACGAACCGGCGCCGGAGGAGACGGGCATCGAGGAGGTTGCGCCTGCAGGACCGCTCGCCGAAGCGACCGAGACGGCAGACGACGCCGCCGAGGACCGTGAGGATGGAGCGGCCTCCGAGGTGGAGGGCGAAGAGGAGAAGGGGTAGGCGAGTCGCGGGATAACTTGCGAAACGGTGATGGATCTTTGACGGGGGAGTGCGAAGATGACCATGACGAAGGCGGATCTCGTGGAGATCGTGGCAGATAGCGCTGACGTGCCGCGGAAGCAGGCAGACGCGGTTGTACAGATCGTTCTCGACAGTATTGTCGGCGCCTTGCACCGCAATGAAAAGGTCGAGCTGCGGGGCTTCGGATCGTTTCGGATTCGGCAGCGCGACGAGCGCACCGGGCGAAACCCGAAGACTGGAGCCAAGGTCCACGTCCCTCCGAAAAAGATCCCGTACTTCAAGCCGGGCAAACACCTGCGCGAAGAGCTCCTCAACCAGTAGCGGTGAGTGAACGTGATGGCGGAAAAGGATCAACGGGAGACTGAGGGTGGTCGGGCTTCCGACGGCGCCGGTAAGCGGGTTTCGCCGTGGCTGATTGCGACTGCTTGGCTTATTCCCGGTCTCGGCCACTGGTTGCTCGGCAAGCGCATCCGGTCTGGTGTTTTCTTCGGCGTCGTGGTTGCGGCCTTTGTCACCGGAACCTTGCTGCACGGTGAGCTCGCGGTGCCTCAGACCAACAGTCCGCTGTCCTGGTTCTTCACGTTCGGCTGTTTGGGAAACGGAATCCTCTATCTGGTGCGGCTGGTTTTCCTCAACGGACTCGACGGCATCTTCAGCTCGTCGTTCCCGTACGGACTCCATGGGGGTGGCGATCCGGTGACCGCCGGCTTCTTCTACGGCAAGACCTTCCTCTACACCGCCGGACTCATGAACCTGCTGGTGGTTCTCGACGTGTTTGATATCGCTCGCGGCGAGAAGAACTGATGGACCACTTTCTTCTTCTGGTCTGGCACGCTTTCCTCGTTGCGGTGTTTTTCGCGTTCCTGTGGCGGTCCGGACGACGCGCACGCACCATCCTTTTTCTCAAGTTCTTCTTGATCATGGTGCTGGGGGCGATCCTCCTCGGTTGGATCATGTTCCCGTTCCCGTGATTCAAGTCGACTCGAGGACCGACGGTGGCGGCGCCCCAACGGACCTCAGAGGCCGCACGTCGGCTCGTCGTTCTTCCGGTTCCGTCTGGCGATGGCTTGCCAACGCTGCCTACGCCGCTATCCTCGTCGTCCTCGCACTACTTCCGTCGATTCCGCCCGTAGCCGGCCGTGTCATCGAGATTCCGGACTGGGCTGCCCACGGTACGGCCTACGGTGTTCAGACGGCGTTGTTGATCTGGGCGTGGCTGCCCTCGATCGGGACTCTCCGATCGGCAGTCGCGGGTATCGTCGGTGCGAGCTCCTTCGGAGCCGTTACCGAGACCCTGCAGCTACTGCAGCCGGCTCGCTCCGTCGAGGCACGGGACCTCGCCGCCAACGCGATCGGCGCCCTGGTTTTTGGCGGACTCGTCGTCATCGTCCGCACGGCCATGAGTGGGAGAAGGACGTGACCGACGCTCTGTTAATCGTGGCCGGAGAGGTCTCGGGGGACCTCCACGCGGGTAACCTGCTCGCCGAGCTTCGGGCCCTCCGGCCGGAGCTTGCGGCGTTCGGCGTCGGTGGCGACCGGCTTGCAGAGAGCGGTCTGGAGTGCCTGGCCAGCATAGACGAGCTCGCCCACATGGGCCTGATGGAGGTCGTCCGAGAGCTGCCGCGGATCCGCCGAATCATGGCAGGGCTGGTTGCTGAGGCGGCGCGGCGACGCCCCCGCCTCGCGGTCCTCGTGGACTCGCCGGATTTCAACCTCCGGCTGGCGGCGCGGCTTGATCGCCTCGGCGTTCCGGTGGTGCTTTACGTGTCGCCGCAGCTTTGGGCCTGGCGTCGGGGGCGAGTGCGGCAGGTCCGTAAGCTCGCGCGGGAGGTTCTGTGCCTGCTCCCCTTCGAGGTCGGCTTCTACCATCATCACGGCGTCGCCGCACAATACGTCGGTCATCCCCTTGTCGATGACGTCGCGCGCGATGGGCTACTCGGTGCCTCCATCGCCGCTTCACCGGGCCGGCTTGCCCTGCTGCCCGGCTCGCGGGCGATGGAGGTTCGTCACCTCCTTCCGGCCATGTTGCAGGGCCTTGCTTCGATGCCGCAGGATCGGATCTCGGAGGCGATCCTGATCGAAGCGCCCGGGGTGGGGAAGGTGGTGGACGAGGTGCTGGCGGTCGCCGTTCGAGACGACAGGCTCCGGCGGGTTCGTGGATCCCGTCGCCGGCTGGAGCTGGCGGCGAGCGAGATCGCCTGGACCGCTTCGGGGACTGCGACGTTGGAGTGCGCGCTCCTCGATGTGCCGATGGTGGTCGGATACCGGCTGCAACCCCTGTCGTTCGCACTGGCCAGACTGCTGGTCAGGGTTCCGCACGTGGCATTGGCCAACCTCATCGCCGGTGAACGCGCAGCTCCTGAGCTGCTCCAAAACGACTGGCGCGGTGAGAGGCTGGTCGAGGTTACGCACACGGTCCTGGCCGACGCCGGGGTTCGGCAGCGTGCCGCCCTGGGGGTGGTTCGCGATCGGCTTGGTGACCCAGGCGCCTCCCGACGAGCCGCCGAAGCGGTGCTGGAGCATCTGTGATCGGTGACGAGTGATCAGGGATTAGGGATCAGCGAGCGTCGTCAATGGCGGATGGTAGAATCTCCGGCTCGGAGGACCGTTGACCGACCGAAGCGACAGGCAGACCGGGGCCAACGTGACCGTAGGCATGATCAGCCTAGGCTGCGCCAAGAACCTGGTCGACGGCGAGGTCATGCTCGGTCACCTTGCTGCGGGTGGCATCCGGGTGACCTCGGATCCTCGCGAGGCGGACGTCGTTGTCGTCAACACGTGCGGCTTCATCACTGATGCCAAGAAGGAGTCCATCGAGTCGATTCTCGAGGTCGCCGAGGCCAAACGCGAGGGCCGTGTTCGTCGGCTCGTGGTGTCGGGTTGCATGGCCCAGGCCTACGCCGATGAGCTCCAACGGGAGATCCCGGAGATCGACACGTTTGTTGGACTCGACGAGCTCGATCGCGTGATCGAGGCGGTGCGAGGCGAGGTCGAGCATCACCTCCCCGACCAGCGGGGCGCAGTGAGGCTCTACGACCATGCGAATCCGCGCCTCCTGTCCACCAACCACTATGCCTACCTCAAGGTCGCCGAGGGCTGTGGCAACCCATGTGCGTTCTGCCACATCCCGGCCATGCGCGGCGACTTTCGGTCACGTACGCTCAGGGACCTACTGGCGGAGGCTCAGCGACTCGACTCCGCGGGCGTCAGGGAGCTGGTCCTGATCGCCCAGGACACGACCCGATATGGAGAGGACATCGGTCTCGATCACGGCCTGAGAACCCTGATTGCCTCGCTGATCGACTCGACCGACATTCCATGGATCCGCTTTCTCTACGCCTACCCCTCGACCCTCGACGAAGGTCTCTTCGACCTGATGGCGGCGAGCGAGCGTTTTGTCCCCTACCTCGACATCCCGCTCCAGCACGCGAGTCGGACGGTGCTGAAGGCGATGAGAAGAGGCGGGGATGCGAACAGCTTCATGCGGCTGGTGGAACGCGCCCGAGCCTCGGTGCCCGATCTCGCGATTCGTACCACCTTCATTGTCGGCTTCCCTGGCGAGGGTGACGCGGAAGTCGTCGAGCTCGAGGACTTCGTGAAGAGCGCCCGCTTCGACCACCTCGGCGTCTTCACCTACTCGTGGCAGGAGGAAAACCCGGGCGCAGATCTCGGCGATCCGGTGGCTGAGGAGGTCAAGCAGGAGCGTCGTGACCGCATTCTCCAGGCACAACAGGAGGTGTCGCTGGGTCGGCATCGCGAGCTGGTCGGGCGGACCATGCCGGCCATAGTTTGCGGTCCCCTCGCCGAAATGGAGCTGCTCACGGAGGGACGCCTCAAGCGCCAGGCGCCCGAGATCGACGGCCGATTGCTGATCAATGACGGCGTCGCCGCCTCCGGGTCGCTCGTGGAAGTGGAGATCACCGAAGCGCATCCCTACGATCTCGTGGGCAGGATCGCGCGGGTGACGGCCGCCGGGACTCCACCCGCCCGGATGTTGCCGGTGATCGGCTGATGGCCATGAGGATCTTCCGCGACCCCCTCGGGGCCGACGAGCCGCCGCGCGGGGCCGTGCTCAGTATCGGCAACTTCGACGGCGTCCACCTCGGTCACCAGGCGGTTCTACGCCACGTGGTCGAGCGTTCGCGAGATCAGGGAGCCGTAGCCGCGGCCATGACCCTCGACCCTCACCCGATCAAGCTTCTGCGGCCTCGTCAGGCGCCGATGCTCCTGTCCACCCTCGAGCAGCGCCTCGAGCTCATCGAGCGGACCGGGATCCAGGTCGCTCTCGTACTGCCGTTTACGCATCGGTTGTCGAGGATGCCAGCCGAATCGTTCGTGCGTGAGGTCCTGGTTCGTCGCCTCGCGATTCGCGAGGTCTACATCGGCGCGAACTTCCGTTTCGGGGCCGACCGCGGCGGCGACGTTGCCCTTCTCGAGCGGATGGGCGCCGACCTCGGGTTCCGCGCCGGTGCCTCTCCGATCGTCGAGGTGAACGGGCAGGTTGTGTCGTCGAGCCGGGTCCGAGATGCGGTGGCCGAAGGCGACGTGGAGGGTGCCGGGGAGATGCTCGGACGCCACGTCTTCATCGACGGGAGGGTCTTGGAAGGCAAGCGACTCGGTCGCAAGCTGGGCTTTCCGACCCTCAACATCGAGGTCGACAACGAGCTTCATCCCGCTCGAGGCGTCTATGTCACGGCGGCTCACATTCCGTCTTTCGGACGCACCTTCGCCTCGGTCACGAACGTCGGCACCCGGCCGACGGTGTATGAGAACTCGATTCTGACGGTCGAGACCCACCTTCTCGATTTCTCGGCCGACGTCTACCGAGAGCCGGTCCGACTCTTCTTCGTGAAACGGCTGCGGGATGAGATGAGCTTCCCGACCACAGTCCAGCTCATGGCGCAGATTCAAAGGGACGTGGAGGCAAGCCGCTTCTTCTTCCTTCAGCATCCGGTCGAATCTCTGGGGCTCATCGTCCCGTGACCCCCGTCGACGTCGTCACTCTGCTGTCGGCGTTGGTCCTGTCGACCGGGTTGCTCGTCGCGGTGGTGGCTGCCGTGTGGTGGTTCGATCGTTACGACCGGGAGCCTCTGCACCTGGTCGTCGGCGTGTTCCTGTGGGGTGCGCTTGCCGCCCCGGTGCTGTCGGCGGGATCGTGCTCAGTGTTGGGGATTGTCGTCAACGCTACGCCGACCGCCCTCGCGGGCTGGATCGGCCCGACCGTCGAGGAGCTCATGAAGGCCGTAGGGCTTTTGCTGGTGATCCTGCTGTCCCGCGAGTTCGACAATCCCACCGATGGCGTCGTTTACGGGACCGCCGTGGGGCTCGGCTTCGGCGCCACAGAGAACCTCGTGTACGCCGCTGTCGGCGCCTACCACGCGCCCGTCGGAGAAACGATCGCGCTGGTCTCGATTCGGACCGCGATGTGCGCCGGAATCCATGCGTTGTCGTCGGCAGCGCTCGGGGGCTGCTTGGGCTTCGCGACGCTGTCCCGAGACCGAAAGCGACGGGTGTCCTGGGCCGTCGGGGGCTTTGCCATCGCGGTTGGTCTCCACGCGGCCTGGAATGTCATGCTTCTGCGGGTGGGGCCGTCGACGGCGCCCTGGGTGCACGAGATGTGGTTTGTGACTCTGCCAGTCCTCTACGCGTTGTACGCGACGACCCTCGCGCTCTTCCTGCGCTCGGAGCAACGGATCCTGAGGGAGCTTCTGCGTGAGGAAGTGGAGCTTGAGGTGCTGCCACCCTGGGTGGCCGATGTGATCCCGTACTATCGCCGGCGAATTCGATCGGACTGGTGGCCATCGAGGCAGGAGCGGACGGTGCTGGCACGACTCATCACCCGTCTCGCGTTTCGGAAGTATGCCGTTCGGCGGCTACCGAGACCGGAGGCCGACCTTGCCGGACTCGAGGTGATCCGTTTGCGACAGCGGATTCGCGGCATGTTGGCGGCATCCGAGGATTGTCAAAGCTTCGTCGAAAGCGACCTCGCGGTTCCCAAGACAGCCACAGACCGGCCTACCATGAAAGCGTGACGACCCGAATCGCCGACCTGTCCTCGGTCGAGCTGCTCGATCTCGTGCGGTCCGAAGATCTTGACGATTTCCAGTTGCTGGAAGTGTTGCGGAGCCCGTACTGCACGTCTCAGATCGCCGAAATCGTCGCCTCAGTCCGCGAACGGCTCGGGACCCAGGCAGTGCGCGAGGCCCTGGCCGGATTCCCCGGCCTGAGTAATGCGCGGGCCTTGAACATGTTGTCCTCGTTGACCTGGACCTCGCTCATGGCGGTTGCCCAGACACCCCGGTCTCCGCCGCTGGTGCGGCGGCAGGCTGAACGCAAACTCATCCTCCAGGTCCATTCCATGACTCTCGGAGAGAAGGTCGCCATGGCACGGCGCGCTCACCGTGCGCTCTTCCCCGCCCTCATCAACGACGGCGATCCGATGATCCTGAGCGCGCTTCTCGACAATCCCCGGCTCGTTGAGAACGACGTCGTCGTGCTCATCAACACCCGGGAACCATCCGCCGAGCTTCTCGGAGAGATTGCGCGTCACCGGAAGTGGGGTCAGTGCTTCGGGGTTCGTCGGGCGGTCGCCGAGTGCCCGAGCAGCCCCTTGCCGCTCGCGCTGAGCGTTCTCGTTCAGCTGCCGACGGCAGAGCAGCAACGGCTCGCGGGTAACGAGGCGTTGCCCACGCGGCTGAGAGAAGCAGCCGCAGCCCTTCTGGAACGGGAGCCCGGGTCGCGGCCTGGGGAACGCTCGGGAACCTCGCTCGACGCCCGTGAGTGATCGCCTTCACAGTCGTCCGTAGGCGTGCTTCTCGGACCCGAAACGACAGTGGTAAGATCCTCGGGTGGTGACGGTTGACGAATCCACCTCAATCGATCCCGTGGCCTTCGGCGAGCAGTTGCGCCGAGTACGGGAGAGTGCGGGGCTTGAGGTCGAGGACATCAGTGCCGAGACCAAGGTCTCGAGGCGAATCCTCGATGCGCTCGAGCGGGGGAACTTCGACGTCCTTCCCGAGAGGGTTTTCTGTCGCAGCTTCGTAGCCCAGTACGCGAGCACTATTGGGATCGACGAAGCCCCTCTCGTCGCCGCGTTCGACCGAGCCTGGAACGTCCATATTGAGGCGTCCGGGAGTCATCAAGGTCTGATGATCAGGGACGCCGATCTTTCGCCGACAATCCGATGGCGTTTCTGGATCCCCATCGCAACCGGAGGCGTGATTCTGGTCGTCGCCGGCGGCGTAATCCTGAGCGGCTCGGCCTCGGTCTCGGACGGGCTCAAACCGGACCCGCGACGTTCGGGGGCGAGCCAGGTCGCTGCGACCTTGCCAACCAGGCCCCCAACTCCGGCACCGCCGCTCAGAACGGCGACTGCCGCATCGCCAGCGCCGGCGCAGGATGAAGTGGTTCGAATGACCGTCGAGGTCGCTGAAGGCGAGGAGTGCTGGATCCACTATCGGGACCGAGAGGGCATGACGGGTCAGCAGCTTCTGGCCGGTGGCGAACGGCTCGCCCTCGAACTCGTCGGTCCGGTCAAGCTCACCGTGGGGAATGCGGGTGCGGTCCGTGTCAGCATCGACGGCCGCACCTTCCAAGACCTCGGTCTCCCCGGACAGGTGATCCACACCGAGATCTCGGATCAGGGGATTCAACCTCTCCGGACCGGGGGTTTTGGCGGCTGATGGACCGCTTCGAGAACACCGACGACCTGCTGAAAGGCATCCTCGAGGGGAAGGTCCCGCGCCAGGTCCGGTTGTTCGCGGCCGAGGGTTTGCTCCCGGTTTCGCGCGAGGACCTGCTTCGGCTCCAGGTCCTTCTTTCCACGGACCCGGACACCGGTGTGGCCGAGGTTGCATCGAAGTCCGTCGGGGAGGTCGAGGCTGAAACGCTGGTTGACTGGGTCAAGACCTACGGCCACGATCCCATCGAGCTCGACCTGCTGGTCCGGTTGCGCGACGAAGATCCCATCTGGGCGGCGGTGGCCAGCAACCTCAACGCCTCGGACGAAACCCTGCGGGTGCTCGCCAAGAATGGGGGAGCGACCGTCCAAGACATCATCATGACCAACCAGGTCCGGATCTTCAACTGTCTGGAGATTCTCGAGGATCTGCGTTCGAATCCTCACATCGCCGAAACCATCCTGCGGCGGGTGCGCGAGTTCGAAGAGGAGTTTCTGGAGAAGGCCCTTGCCGCCGAAGAAGCGCTCGCCGCCGCGAACGCTCCAACCATCGACGAGGCGCTCGAAGCCCTTCGCATGATCGGGGCGCACATCCCGGCTCTCGAGCGGCTGCCGTACCTCCGGGGTCACGACGATCCCGGGTTGCAGGAAGCTCTCAACACGCTCGGCGCCAACAAATCCGCACTGAGTCGGTTGACGCGAATGAACGTCAAGGAAAAGGTGGTCTGCGCGCTCAAGAGCAGCCGCGAGGAGCGCTCGATTCTCATCAATTCGAGGAACCGCCTGGTTGTGCGCGCGGTGCTCGCGAGCCCCCGGCTCAGCGACGGTGAGGTCGAGGTTTTCGCCGGATCGAGAACGGTCGATACCGAGGTACTCAGGATCATCAACCGCAACCCGAGGTGGATGCGTCGGTACCAGGTCGTCCTGCAGCTCTGCTCAAACCCGAAGACACCGGTGGAGATTTCCATGCGGCTCGTTCCGAGGCTCAACAGCCGTGATCTGAAGCGGCTCGCCATCAACCGGAACATCAATCCGGCGATTCGGCGATCGGCTCAGAACACCGCCGCCCGGCGTCGGTGACCACTGGAGAACTCTATTGTGAGAGAAGATCTTGCGTGCTTGGTGACATTGCGTTGCCGATGGGGATATGGTAGTTATTTGACTGCGGGTACAGCCTGCGGAACCACCGCGAGAAATCGATGGCGAAGACATTTAACCTGTATGACATCCTCGGAGTCGAGCAAGAAGCCAGCGAAGCGGACATTCGTACCGCCTTCCGCAAGCTGAGCTTCGAACACCATCCCGATCGCTTTTCCGGACCCCAACGACTCAGGGCAGAGGAGCGTTTCCAGGGAATCACCGAGGCGTTCAACGTCCTGAGCCGACCGGAAAGCCGTGCCAAATACGATCAGGACCTGGCTCAAGGACATGGCGAGAGTGCGGCGATGGACCCCTCGGAGATCGCCCGTAAGCTGGCCGCCAAAGGCGCCCAGACTTTTCGGGAGGGGCGTATCACCGACGCGATCGCCGAGCTCAAGTCCGCCCTCGATCACGACGACAAGTGCTCTCGGGCACACTACTTCATGGGGATGGCTCTGGGGCGGATCAAGGGCCGCGAAAAGGAAGGTATGCGTCATCTCGAACGGGCCGCAGCCCTCGAGCCAAACAACGGCTCGATCCTCGCAGAGGCTGCTTCGCTCGCCGTGAGGGTCGGGATGCGGGCCAAGGCGAAGCGGCTCGCCGAGCAGGCCTTGATCTACGACCCGACAAGCCAGAAGGCCGCGAAGGCGCTCAGGGACTCCGCCGAGGAAGGACCCCCATCCGGCGGAGAGGGCGGCCTCTTCGGGCGCCTCCGGCGCAAGGGTTGAACGACCGTGGTCATCAATCCCAACCGTGTCATCGGCTATCGCTTGGAGTCGGTGGGCGCGACCGATGTCGGTCGCAAGCGCCAGCTCAACGAAGATGTTTTCCTCACCGACGAGACCCTCGGACTCTACCTCGTGGCGGACGGGATGGGCGGACACGCAGCGGGCGAGGTTGCGTCGCGACTCGCGGCGGACGAGATCTTCCGGGCCCTCGGAGGACAAACGGGCGGCGTTGAGGAAACCTGGCCCGATCACTGGGACACCGAGCGTAGCGCCACCGCCAACCTCCTCGTCGATGCGATCCTGTCCGGCCACGATCGGGTCACGAATGCGGTCAACCGTGACGCCAACCTCAAGGGCATGGGCACGACTGTCGTCGTGGCCGTGCACCCACCGGCCAGCCGGCACCTCGTGGTGTGCCATGTGGGCGACAGCCGCGCCTATCGGTGGCGTCGAAACGAGCTCGAGATTCTGACCGAAGACCACTCATGGGTGCACGAGCAGGTGGCCGCAGGTTTTCTCTCGGAAGAGGCCGCACGAACCCACCCGCTCAAGAATGTCGTGACGCAGGCTCTCGGAGGTAGCGCCGAACCCAAGGTCGACATTCTCGAGACCGAGATGAGGCACGGTGACATCTATCTGCTGTGCTCGGACGGGCTCAACTCGATGCTGACCGATACCGAGATCGCGCTCATCCTGGCGCGCGCGGGGTCCCTGCACGACTGCGCCGCACAGCTCATTGACGCGGCCAACGAGCGCGGAGGGAATGACAATGTCACGGTCGTCCTCCTGCGTGCTTCGCAGATGACTCATTCCTCGTAAGTTCCGACCCTCGATTGCAGATCCCTCCCGCGAAGCTCCGGTCTCCCTGCTGAGACCTCGGCCGACTGATGGCATCCCATCGCGATTCGAACCGCGGGGAACGCAGAGAGTGCTGCGACCATCGCAGAGTCCCGTTTCTTCTTGTGGCTTGGGTTGGATGACCCCCTGTTGCGATGGATCGGACAATCCCCTGCGGCCGCCCGCACGACGAACCCCGGCGAATAGTCCGGGCTAGTTCCCGTCCAGAAACGGCGGTTTTCGACAATCTTGGCGTCAACCCGCGGGTTTCCTTGTGCGGCGTACGAAAGTACGCCTCCGCGCAAACCCTTGGTTTCCTAGA
>Ga0316576_10000318_pt1 | contig 21422 bp, 18 predicted proteins | sample S0NA_FD_203075 | JGI IMG/M metagenome (GOLD analysis project Ga0316576, IMG submission 203075) | Rhizosphere microbial communities from salt marsh grasses in Alabama, United States - S0-2_050615r3r5 | ecosystem: Host-associated > Plants > Roots > Rhizosphere | place: USA: Alabama | collected...
GCGCGGACTGCATCGTGCAGGAGGTGGTCAACCAGGGCACGCCCCAGGAGCAGACCACGGTGGTCCAGAAGTGCGACATCGCCAAGTTCAACAACGCGGGCGACAAGGACTGCGGCGCGATCTGCCCCTGCTGGCGCATCGTGCCCAAGAGCGACTGCAAGCCCAGCATCAACGGCTCGCCCTACGGCCTGGAGATCCTGCGCAAGGGCGAGGCACAGAAGGGCGCCGTCGCCGTGACCAAGTGCAACATCACCACCGAGAAGTGGGGCAGCGCGCCCTTCGCCGCCCTGCCGCAGTGCAACTAGCCCTTCCCTCCCCCTCTCGTTGCGCCCTTTCGTTTCCGTGCTAGAACCAGCCTCATGAAGGCACTCGCGACGCTCGTCACGCTGATCCTCGCCACCGCCGGCTGCAACAAGAAGAGCCCGGCGCCCGAGCCCGCACCGCGGCACGCCACCCCGCCCGGCGAACGGCAGGGGCTGACCGGGAAGGTCCTCGAGGTCAAGCAGGGAGGCGGCTACACCTACCTGCGCCTCGATCGCGGCGGCAAGGAGGTCTGGGCCGCGGTCTCCCGGGCCGAGGTCAAGCCGGGAGAGACCGTCACCGTCGCCGGCGCGATGGAGATGAAGAAGTTTCGCAGCAAGGCCCTGGACCGGACCTTCGACTCGATCTTCTTCGGCCAGGTGCAGCGGGCGGGGGAGAGGGCGGGCAAGATGCCGGCGGGCCACCCGTCGGTCGGCAACATGCCCCCCGGCGCCGGCAAGAAGCCGAACCTGGCCGCGTCCCACCGGCTGGTCCAGGGCAAGCCGGTCAAGCTCGAGCGGCCCGTGCCCCGCGCCAGGGGGGGCAAGACAGTCGCCGAGATCCACGAGCTGCGCGACAAGCTCGCCGGCAAGAGCGTGGTCGTCAGCGGCCAGGTGGTCAAGGTCACCCCCGAGGTCATGGGGCGCACGTGGGTCCACCTCCAGGACGGGAGCGGCGCGGTCGAGAGCCACGACTTCGACCTCACGGTGACCACCAGCGAGGTGCCAAAGGTCGGCGACACCATCACGGTCCGCGGGGTGGTGGCGGCGAACAAGGACTTCGGCGCTGGCTACCGCTACGCGGTGATCGTCGAGCAGGCCAGGGTCGTCGCCGATCACAAAAACGGGCAGAACTGATAGATTCACCGGGTGCTCCCCGGTCCACCGACAAGAAGGCTGCTCGTCGCGCTCGGCGTCGCCGCCCTGGTCACCGCGATCTTCGCGCCCGGTCTTTCCGGCGAGCTGCTCAACTGGGACGACAACCGCTTCGTCCAGGACAACCCCATCGTCCACGGCCTCAGCCCGGAGCACGTGCGGGCGATCTTCTCCGGCCCGCACCAGGAGGCCTACCACCCGCTGCACCTTCTGTCCTACGCGCTCGACCACGCGCTCTACGGCCTCTGGGCGCCGGGCTACAAGATCCATAACCTGCTGCTCTACCTGCTCGCCCTGCTCCTGCTCTTCCGCCTGCTGCGGCGCCTGGAGCTGTCCGAGACCGCGTCCCTCGTCGGCGTGCTCGTCTTCGCCGTGCATCCGCTCCACGTCGAGGCGGTGGTCTGGGTCAGCGCGCGCAAGGAGCCGCTGTCCCTCTGCTTCATGCTCGGGGCGGCGCTGCTCCACGTCGGCGCCGCGGGCTGGCGTGACTGGCGTCGCTGGGCCGCGCTGGCGCTCTTCGGCGCCGCGCTGCTGACCAAGACCTCCACCGTGGTCCTGCCCCTGCTGCTCGTCGCCCTCGACGTGCTCCTGAGGCGCAGGCGGCCGGGCGGCGCGCTGCTTGCCGTCGCGCCGATGCTCGCCCTGGCCCTCGGCGTCGGCCTGTACGTCGTCGGGCTCTGGCAGCAGAACGAGATGATCCGCCCCCGCCCCGCCGGACCGGGCGGCGCGGCGGCACTGGTCCTCCACTCCCTCGGGCACCACCTGTCGAAGCTGCTCGTCCCGCTGAGGCTGAGCCCGGTCTACCCCATCGACCGCCAGGGGCACTTCGGGCTGATGGCGGGTCTCGGGCTGCTCTCGCTCGCCGGGCTGGGCCTCGTCTTCTGGCGCCTGAAGAGCCCTCACGCGCGCCTGGCCGCCGCGTGGTGGCTGATCGCCCTGCTGCCCGTCGCCAACCTGGTGCCGGTCTACTTCTTCGTCCAGGACCGCTACGCCTTCCTCCCCTCGGTGGCCCTGGCCATCGCCGTGGCAGCGGCGGTGGACCACACACGCAAGCGCGCTTCGAGCACACCCGCGCTGCGCGCGTCAGCAGCTACCATCATCATCGCCGTTGTTGCCGGGCTGTCGGCGCTGAGCGCGGCGCAGTCACGACACTGGCGCAGCAGCCTCGACCTGTGGCGCCACGCCGTGGCGGTCCAGCCGCGGAGTTACTACGCGCACCTCGCCCTCGGGCACACGCTGCGCCAGCTGCACCAGCCCGCCGCCGCGGCGGCGAGCTACCGCCGGGCCGTGGAGCTCCAGCCCCGCTTCCCGGCCGCGCGCATCGCCCTCTGCCTCGCCGACGCCGAGCAGCGCGCCCCCGGGGGCACCGCACAGCAGGTCGAACACGACCTGCGCGGCGCCTGGCTCTCTGCCGAGAGCCTGACCCGCCTCGCCGGGCGGCTGTCCCTGCGCGGGCTGCTGGCCTGCGCCGCGCTGGCGGAGCACCGGGCCTTCGATCTCGAGCCGCCGACGCCCGCCGCCCGCGTCGCCGCGGCGAGCCGCTGGACCCTCGCCGGCCAGGCCGCCCCGGCCCTGCGTCACCTGGGCGCCCTCGAGCGCGACGCGCCGCCCGCTTCCCTGCGAGCGGCCTACCTCGAGGTCCGGGCCCAGGCCCTGGTGCTCGCCGGCCGCACGACCGAGGCGGACCGCGACTTCCAGCGCTCCCTCGCCCTCGCCCCCCGCGACACGGCGGCCCTGGAGCGCGCGGCGGCCCAGCTCCAGCAGTACGGCAGGACCGAGCTCGCGCGGTTCTACCGCCGCTGGGCCGGGCGGGTGAGGAAGTAGCGCGGGGGCCGAGTCGGGCACGGAGCTTTGACGTGGCACCTGCCGCCGGCGCGAAGCTGAGTAGAGAAGCCGGGTGCAGGGAGCGGGAGTGGCGGCATGCCGCGCCGCACGCAGCGCAGAGGCAGTGAGAGTGCCCGGGGCGGCTTGGCTGCTTCGCGCCGCGGGCAGGCGCAGGTTTCGTGACAACGAAGTTTACGGGACTCGACGTCGACGTTGACAACCATGATTGCGTTTCGCCTGTGATTGTCGACGAGGCTTGTCTGGCCCTCTTCTTGCTCTGGTTGATCGCGAGAACAAGGAGGGAGCCCATGTCGAAGATGATCCTCGTCGCCCTGTCAACGTCGTTGCTGCTCGGCTGCGCCGACCGGCCGGTGGAGAAGGTGCCGCCCCAGGAGTTCATCGAGGACGTCAATACCTACCCGCTCAGCCTCGAGACCGAGGTGGACATCCTCTTCGTCATCGACAACTCCAACTCCATGGGCCAGGAGCAGGCGAACCTCGCCCGCAACTTCCCCAAGTTCATCGACGCCCTGCGCACGAGCAAGCTGGGCTCCGACGGGAGCGGCAAGCCGTGCACGACCCAGGACTCGAGCGGCTGCAGGATCCCCGACGTGCACATCGGCGTGGTCTCCACGGATCTGGGCGCGGGGAGCTACGGCCTGCCCTCGTGCGAGGTCAGCGGCGGCGACGGCGGCAAGCTCCTGGCCAAGCCGCAGGTCGCGGGCTGCACGCCGCCTTCCCAGCCCTACATCAGCTACGTCCAGGGGGTGACCAACATCCAGGGCGGCGCGAGCGATCCGGTCCAGCAGGTCAAGGAGGCCTTCCAGTGCATCGCCGAGATCGGCACCGGCGGCTGCGGCTTCGAGCACACCCTCGAGGCCGCCCGGCGCGCCCTGGATGGCTGCGGCGCCGACGCGAACAACGACAAGCTCGGCGACTGCAAGCTCAACCCGGGCTTCATCCGCCGGGACGCGATGCTCGCCATCGTGTTCATCACCGACGAGGACGACTGCTCGGCGCAGAAGCCCCAGCTCTTCGATCCGCAGCAGACCGATCTGACCGATCCCCTCGGCCCGCTGACCTCGTACCGCTGCTTCGAGTTCGGCATCCAGTGTGACATCAACGACCGCAGCAAGCCCGGCCCACGCAAGGGTTGCAGGCCAGCCTATGACTGGCTGTACAAGGTGGACGACTACGTCAGCTTCTTCAAGGGCCTGAAACGCGACGAGGGCCGCGTCATCGTCTCGGCCATCGCCGGTCCCGCGGACCGGGTCGAGGTGGGCCTCGACGCGCAGAACCCGGTGCTGAGGCCGAGCTGCCAGACCATCGACGGCAACGCCGTCCCGGCCCTGCGCATCAAGGGCGTCGTCGACGGCCTCAAGGGCCAGAGCTTCCCGATCTGCACCAACGACTTCGGCCCGGCGCTCAAGGGCATCGCCGACAAGATCGTCTCCAACATCAACCTCTGCCTCGAGCGCCCCCCGCTCTCCTCGAGGGGCGGACTGGTCTGCTCCGCCGGCGCGCGTATCGGCACGGACCTCGGCGGCGCGCCGGTGACCTGCGACCAGAGCTGCCTCGAGCGCGCCGACTGCGTCGTCAAGGAGGCGGTGCCCCAGGCCGGGGGGCAGGAGCAGCTCACGGTGCTGCCCCGCTGCCCGACGGCGAAGTTCCAGGACCCGACGGACAAGGACTGCGGCGGCGCCTGCCCCTGCTGGCGGCTGGTGCCCAGGAGCTCCTGCGACCAGAACGGCCTCAGTGGCTACGCCCTGGAGATCCTGCGCCGCGGCGAGGCGGCCAAGGGGTCCCACGCCGTGGTCAGCTGCCAGGCCAGCGCCCTGCCCTGGGGCTCGGCCGAGTTCTCCGCCCTGCCCCAGTGCCTCTAGCCTACCGCGCGCTGAAGACGACGTCCTCGCCGCGCACCGGCACAACGCGGCGCTCGCGCCAACGCCCGTCGGCGCCCCGCACGCGCACCCGGGCCGTGAGCCCCGCGGGCACCTCAAGCGGATCGAGCCGCACGATCACCGCGTCGCCGTCACGTCGCAGCTCGCACCGCGCGAGCCCCTGCTGGCCGTCGCCGAGCCAGACCTCGAGCTTTGGCATCACTAGATATCCGGGCACGACCCAGCGCTGCGACGCCGGCCGCGGCGGCGGGGCGTCGGGCAGGGCGACGGCGATGGGCGAGTCCTCGTCGGGTGTGCCGTGGCGCCAGCGCACCGGATCGCCGGGCTTGCTGATGCGCACCTCCACCGAGGGGACGGCGGCCGCGCGCCTTGCCAGCTCTCGCAGCTGCGCCGCCGGACATATCTCGTCCTCGCTGTCACCGAGGACCAGCGTTGAGGCGCCGCGCAGGTTGTCCAGCGCCTCGAGGAGGCGCCGCGCGGCGAAGCGCCCGGGCTGCTCCCCGGGTCGGCCGAGCCAGTCGTGAAGCTGGGCCCGGGGCCCCCGCCCCAGGCGGCGGAGGTGCGCCTCCTGCGCCGCGAAGTCCACGATGGGGAAGAAGGCCACGACGCGCTCGAACAGCCCGGGGAAGCGGATCGCCGCGAGGAGCGCCGAGGTGCCGCCGCCGCTGTAGCCGATGATGTCCGTGCCCGCCTCCAGCCGGTCGCCGAGGCGACGGCGGGCCTCGAGCACGGCGTCGCGGATGTCGTGCACCTCGAGCCCGCCCGAGTCGGGGCGGCCGGCCGAGACGAAGCGCCCCTCCGCGGCGGGCGTGACCATGCGCGCCAGCATGCTCCGCCAGCCCGGCACCCGCAGGCCGAGCGGACGGCGCCCTTCGAGCAGCTCCAGGGGGTAGCGCAGCGCGCTCACCCGGCCCCGCATGTCGGGTACGACAACCATCCGCCCTCGCCGCGCCCAGTGGCACGCCGCCGAGAAGTAGTCGGCCGCGGACTCGGAGTAGCCGTGCATCAGGACCAGCAGCCGGAGCGGCCGCCGGTCCTTGGGCCAGACCGCCAGGGCGTGGAGCGGCCCCGTCCCGTCCGCGCTGCTCTCGTAGTCGAAGGCGGTCCAGGCCAGCGCCTCCTCGAAGCGATCCTTGACCATCGCCGCCTCCCGGCCGGCGAGGATCACGACGACCAGCACGTAGAGCGCGAGGAGCACGAGCAGGCCCGCTGCGGCCCAGGCGAGAGGCTTCATCATTGGGTGCACCCGGCTCACGTTATCCCCGGTTGCTGGTGCTTGTGAAGCGGGTTAGAAGAACCGGGATGCTCAGGCGGCTGCTCGGCCACTACGGTCTCTGGCTCGCTGTCGTCTCGCTCGGCGTGGCGCTCGCCGAGCGGGCGCGGCCCTGGCGCAGGGCGCAGCCCGCGCTCCGGCCCCAGCTGCTCCAGGACCTGTTCTGGCTCGGGCTCAACGGCTACGCCCTGGGCTGGATCCTCGCCCCCCTGCTGAGCCGTGTCGGCGGCGCGCTCGAGCGTGCCTTCGACCACCTCGCGGGCCTCGGCCCACGCGAGGTCCGGGTGATGGACGGATGGCCGCTCTGGCTCCAGCTCCCCGTGCTGCTGCTGGTCGCCGACTTCGTCGAGTGGCTGGTGCACAACCTGCTCCACCGGGTGGAGCCCCTCTGGCGCATCCACCGCCTACACCACTCGATCCACGACATGGACTGGATCGGGAACTTCCGCTTCCACTTCCTCGAGGTCGTGCTGTACCAGAGCGTGAAGCACCTGCCCCTCGTGCTGCTCGGGGCCAGCGGGACCGCGATCCTCGTCGCCGCGGTGGTCTCCACCCTCGTCGGTCACCTGAACCACGCCAACCTGCGGATCTCCTGGGGGCCGCTGCGCTACCTGCTCAACTCGCCGCGCATGCACATCTGGCACCACGACGCCGAGCCGCTCACCAGGGCGGGGGTCAACTTCGCGGTGGTCTTCTCCCTCTGGGACTGGCTGTTCCGCACGGCGTACATGCCTCTCGACCGCGTGCCGGCGCGCCTTGGTTTTTCGGGTGACGGGCGCTTCTCCGACGCCCTGTGGTGGCGCCTGCTGCTGCCCTTCGTCGACAGGGCGCAGCGGGCGGCGGACTGAGGATCAGTCCTCGACGAGGACCCGCAGCCGACCGAAGCGGCTGCGGAGCTTGGAGAGCGCCTTGGCCTCGATCTGTCGGATGCGCTCCCGGGTCACCGAGAAGTCCTGCCCCACCGACTCGAGGGTGTGCTCCGAGCGCTCGCCGATGCCGAAGCGCAGGCGGAGGACCTTCTCCTCCCGCGGGCTGAGCGTGGCGAGGACCTTGCGGGCGTGATCGGCCATGTCCATCGAGATCAGGGCCTGGCTGGGATCCACCGCCGTGGGGTCCTGGATGAAGTTGGCGAGCTGGGCGTCCTCGTCGTCCCCCACCGGGGTCTCGAGCGAGATGGGCTCCTTGACCAGGTCAAGGACGCTGCGCACCTTGTCCAGGGGCAGCTCCAGCTCCTGGGCCAGCTCCTCCGGGGTCGGCTCCCGGCCCAGCTGGTTCAGCATCGCGCTGCGCGTCCGGTGCAGCCGGTTGACCGTCTCGATCATGTGCACCGGGATACGGATCGTCCGTGCCCGGTCGGAGAGCGAGCGCGTGATCGACTGCCGGATCCACCAGGTCGCGTAGGTCGAAAACTTGTAGCCCCGGCGATAATCGAACTTCTCCACCGCGCGGATCAGGCCGAGGTTGCCCTCCTGGACCAGGTCGAGCAGAGGTAGCCCGCGACCCGTGTAGCGCTTGGCGATGCTGACGACGAGGCGCAGGTTGGCCTCGATCAGCTCCGTGCGGGCGCGCTGGGCCCGGTGCTCGCCGGACCGGAGGTCGCGGTGAGTCTGGCGCAGCTGTTCCAGCGGCAGCCCCGACTCCGCCTCGATCTCGTGGACCTCCTCCATGCAGCGGGTGACGCAGGGCTCGAGCCCCTTGCGCCGCACGGCGCTCTGGAGCAGCCGACGACGGCGCGAGGTGTTGGCGAGGCCAAGGATCTCGCGCAGCACGGCCGGCTCCTTGCCCAGCTGCTCGGCGACCCCGTCCAGATCACAGATCACACGGTCGGCCCGCAGGGCGAGGGCGGTCAGTCGCTGTGTCATCCGGGTGACCATCGGCGCCGCGAGTCGCGTGCCGAGCAGGAGGTTGAACAGCCGCGTCCGGTTGCGCTTGAGGCTGGCCTCCACCCGACGGCGCTGGGCCGCGCTCCGCGCGCTGGCGAGCTCGATCCCCAGCTTGGCCGCGGCGCTGTCCAGGCGACGCACCCGGTCCAAAAGCTTCAGCGTCCGCTCGATTCGCAGGTCGCGCAGCTCCTCCCCGACCACGGGCTCGCTGTCCTCGTCCGGCTCGTCGTCGATGTCCTCGGTCTCGATCACCTGGCTCAGCCCGACCTGACCGCGCCGGAGGCGGTTGGCGGCCTGGGTCAGCTCTCGCACCGCAGCAGGACATCCGAGCAACACGGCGAGGACGCGATGGCTCCCCTCCTCGATGCGCTTGGCGATCTCCACCTCGGCCTCACGGGAGAGAAGCTGCACCTCGGCGAGCTTCTTCATGTAGAGCCGGGTTGGGTCGACCGCCGCGGTGGCGTCAGAGTCACGGGTGGGTGCGGCAGGACGGGCGGCCGAGCGCAGGGCGAGGCGCTGGGCCCGGGCTCCCCGGCTGCTCCTGGGGAGGGCCGCAGGCTGGCGTTCTTTTTTCTGTGCGGTGTTCATGGTGTTTTGCCTCATCGAGGTTTTTTCCTCCCCTGCCCAACATCCCCTATCCCACCGACCGCCCTCCAAGTCTCTATCAATACGCGGACGCCCAGGGCCCCAACACGGAGGCCGCCACCCTCAAAAATCCCTATGTTTTCAGCTATTGGCCCAAGCTACCGGGTCCTGGCCTGGACCCCCGTCGGATGCTCGCTCAGGTCACTGCAACGCTGCCTGTGCTTGGGCTCCACCTCGCGTCCTTCTTCGCGGTATCTTCTGACTGAAGGAATCGCCCGCATCAAGGGGTAAAATTACAACCACTTGGAATTTAATCGCTCTTTGTTCCGAATTGTCACCATTATCCCACATTCGCCGACAATTGCAGAATGTGTCCTTTAATTACAAATAGTTATAATGTTAAGATTGGACAGTTTTTTAATACACTGTTACAATGGTGGTCCATGTGGCTTGGTGACGAAGGATGGACCATCGACGAGCTCGCCGCAGCTGCGGCCCTCGCCCTCTCCCGGCAGGACGTGGGCCAGGCCAGCGCCCGTGTGACGAGCGCGCCCAACCCACGCACCATCCGCTACTACGGCACACGGGGACTGCTGGATCCCCCAATGCGGTTTCGCGGACGGACCGCGATGTATGGGACGCGTCACCTGACGCAGCTGGTGGCGATCAAGAAGCTGCAAGCGCAGGGCGCCTCGCTCCTCCAGGTCCAGCGCCGCCTGGCCGGCCTTGATGACGCGAGCCTGTCTCGCCTCGCCGGGTCCGAGAATCCGCCGAAGGGAACCAGCACCAGCGTGGCCAGCCCTCGCCCCCGGCCCCGTCAGCTCAGCGGAATCCGCCTCCACGAGAACGTGACCCTGATGCTCGACCAACCTGCTCGGCCCCTCGACGACGACGACCTGCAGGCCATCGCGGCCTCCGCCGCGCCGCTGCTCAAGCTGCTCCAGACCCGCCGGGTGCTCTGAGCAATACGCTGGTATTCAGGGCGTTTCGAAAGGGTTGGCGGAGCAGAACGGGGTTGCGCTATGCTCATGGGGTCCCCCGGCGCACTCCCGCCCGGGGCAAAACAACTGGGCAGCGTACCTCTCGCTGAAACTATCGCACCTGGAATCATGGGAGACGAAGGCAGGACCCGCATTACCCACGTCAAGCCGGCGCCGGTATCCAGCTCCCAGCCGGCCTGCCTGGTGTTGATCTACCCCACGGGCGCGCAGATGGGGAAGCGCTTCACCCTGGACGGCGACGCCCTGCTCATCGGCCGCGGCAGCGACTGCGACATCGTCGTCGACCTGGACTCCGTCTCGCGGCGCCACGCCAAGATCGAGCGGCGCTCGGGCAATATCATGGTCGCCGACCTGCAGAGCACCAACGGTACGTACGTCAACGAGCTGCAGGTGGAGGAGCACGCCCTGTCCGATGGAGACCAGGTCAAGATCGGCAACGCCATCTTCAAGTTCCTGTCCGGCGGCAACGTGGAGTCGAGCTACCACGAGGCGATCTACCGCACGACGATCATCGACGGACTGACCGAGGTCTACAACAAGCGGTACTTCCTCGAGTTCCTCGAGCGCGAGCTGGCCCGGTGCGTGCGCTACAACCGCCCGCTCTCCCTGGTGATGTTCGATCTGGATCACTTCAAGCAGATCAACGACACCCACGGGCACCTCGCCGGTGACTTCGTGCTGCGCGAGATGTGCCGACGGCTCAGGGTGCGCATCCGCAAGGAAGAGCTGCTCGCGCGCTACGGCGGCGAGGAGTTCGTCGCCGTCCTCCCCGAGGCGGGTCACGACGGCGCGATGGACTTCGCCGAGCAGATCCGCAAGCTCGTCGCCCGCGAGCCGTTCGAGTTCGAGGACGAGGTCATCCCGCTGACCATCAGCGTGGGGGTGGCGACCATCGTCGGCGAGGGCGAGGACAGCCAGAAGTTCATCAAGATGGCGGATGACAACCTCTACGCCGCCAAGCACAACGGCCGCAACTGCGTCGTGGGCTAGCCCGCGGAATGCCGGCCCAGATCCGGGAGAACAGCGAGGTCGCGGTCATCTTCCACGAGATGGCGGACATGCTGGAGATCATCGGGGAGAACCCGTTCCGGATCCGCGCCTTCCGCCGGGCGGCCCAGGCCATCGAGAACCTGCCCGAGGGCGTGGGGACGATGCTCGAGAAGGGCACCCTGGCCCGGGTGCCAGGTATCGGCTCGGGCATCATGGGCCGGGTGGAGCAGATCCTCGAGACCGGGGACTGCGAGGACCACGCGACGCTGCGCGAGGAGGTCGGCGCCGGTCTGCTGGAGATGATGCGGGTCGAGGGGATCGGGCCCAAGACGGTGAAGCTGGTCTACACCGAGCTGGGGATCCAGACCGTGGACGGGCTGGAGGCGGCCGCGCGCCAGGGGCACCTCGCCGGCCTGCCACGCATGGGCGAGAAGTCCCAGGCGAAGATCATCGACGCCATCGCCGCCTACCGCCGTCACACCGGCCGGTTGCTGCTCGGCGAGGCGCTGCCCCAGGGGATGGCCATCGTCGAGGCCCTGGGGCAGGAGCCGGCGGTGGAGCAGATCGACCTGGCCGGCAGCTCCCGGCGCCGCCGCGAGACCATCGGCGACCTCGACGTGCTCGTCGGCTCGACGCAGGCAACCGCCGTGATGGACCGCTTCGTCGCCCTGCCCCAGGTCAACGACGTGATGCTGCGCGGGGACACCAAGTGCAGCGTGCACCTGAAGCAGGGCGGGCTCCAGGTCGACCTCCGCGTGGTGCGGCCGGAGTGTTTCGGCGCGGCGCTGCACTACTTCACCGGATCGAAGATGCACAACATCGCGATCCGCGACCGTGGCAAGCGGCGGGGTCTCCGGATCAGCGAATACGGCGTCTTCCGGGAGGGGACGGACGAGAGCATCGGCGGCAGGACCGAGGAGGAGGTCTTCGCCGCCGTCGGTCTGCCCTTCATCCCTCCCGAGCTGAGGGAGAACCAGGGCGAGATCGAGGCCGCCGAGGCGGGTACGCTCCCCAGGTTGATCGAGGACGGTGACCTGCGCGGCGACCTCCACGTGCACACCGACGCCACCGACGGGACGGCGCCCCTGGAGGAGATGGCCGAGGCCGGCGCCGCACTGGGCTTCGAGTACATCGCGATCACTGACCACTCCAAGGCCCTCGCCATGACCCAGGGCCTCGACGAGGCCCGCCTCGCCAAGCAGGTCGACCTTGTGCGCGAGGTGGAGCAGCGCCTGGGCGAGATAGAGATCCTCGCCGGAATCGAGGTCGACATCCTGCCCACGGGCGAGCTCGACCTCTCCGTCGCGGCCCTGCGCGAGCTCGACTGGGTCGTCGCCAGCGTGCACTCCCACTTCAAGCTGAGCGAGGAGGAGCAGACGGCCCGGATCATCCGCGCCATGGAGAGCGGGGTCGTGGACTGCATCGGCCACCCGACCGGACGCGTGCTCGGTCAGCGCGATCCCTACGCGGTGGATCTCGATCGGGTGATCGAGGCGGCGGCCCGCCTCGGCGTCGCGCTGGAGCTCAACGCCTTCCCCGACCGGCTGGACCTCGACCCGCCCCACTGTCGCCAGGCGCGGGAGGTCGGCGTTCCGGTGGTGGTCAACACGGATGCCCACGCCCCGGGCCACCTGGCCCTGCGCGAGTTCGGCATCTACACCGCCCGTCGTGGCTGGCTCGAGCCCGGCGACGTCCTCAACACCCGCCCGCTTTCCGCCATCCGTGCCTGGCGCGAGCCGCGCCTGCCAGCCAAGCCTTCGAAAAAGAAGACGAAAAAACGCAAAAATCCCTAGCAACCTCGGCCGGCGGCTGCCGAAAACCTCCACAAGGACATCGAAGGAGGTTGCCATGGCCCGCCGCCTGTCACGCTCGCGTCCCGACCCGATCCTGCTGCTCAAGATGACGCCGGGGGTCGCCACCGAGGCCCGCGCCCTGGCCGGCAAGGGCTCCACGGCAGACCTCGGCCGCCGCGCCGGGCCCCGCGGGCTGCGCCAAAAGGACGTGCTGGTCATCCACGACAGCCGCAAACCCGACACGTTCGTCCGGGGACGGGAGAGGCTGGACCTCGCCACGGAGTCAGGGCGGGCGCGCTTCATCGAGATCCTCAGGCTCCCCGCGGCGCGCGCAAAGCTCGTGCAGCGGTCCCTCGCCAAGGCCGACGACGACGCCAGGGACGAGCTGGCTCAGCTCGCCCGCCTGCTCGCCTGGGCCGAGCGGGGACAGGGCCCGGCGCCCCGGCGCATCGTGCTCTCGGGCCACGCCGCGTACCGGGGCGTCCGGGGCGAATACGACGGCCGATCCCAAAACGGCGCGGTGCGGCTCGACGATCTGAAGCGCCTGATGCAAGCCTTCCCCACCGCCGCGGGGCAGGTCCGGCACCTGATGATCGCCGCCTGCTTCGTCGTCGGGTCCGGGGACCTGGACGGGTACCGCGAGATCTTCCCCAACCTCGTCGACGTCGCGGGCTACGGGGCCAAGGCGCCGTCGAGCCGCTCCCCGCAGAGCGCGCTCCACCTGCGCCGCTGGGCCCGGGCCACCCGGCGCCACGGGGACGCCCCGCTGACGAGGGCGGAGGTCTTCGGACGCTGCGCCCGGGCCGAGCCGGCCGAGACGAGACGTGCGTCCCACCGCGCCTACCACGCGACGCTGATCACCGCCAAGAGAGGAGCCGAGAGATGTCCAACACGCTAGCCTGGCGCGACGCGATCCTCACCCGTCACTACCCCCTCGACGACAAGCCCATCGACCGTCTCGGCGAGTGGCTGGTCCGCCGCGGCCTGATCAGCCGCGCCGAGCTGTTCACCGCGCTCGACGCCTCGTTCCGCCACAACTGCCGCCTGGGCGACGCCCTGGTCTGGCTCGACGTCCTCGACCGGGGCCGCGTCGAGCTGGAGGCGGGGCGCTTCGCACGCTTCGCAAACGGGGGCGATGCGGGTAACATCCGGCGCTGATCTCACGGAGCCGGACAACATGACCAAGCACGTTCTCTCCATCGACCAGGGCACCACGGGGACCACGGTGATGGTGCTCGACGAGCAGATCCGGGTGGTGGCCAAGGTGACCCAGGAGTTCCCCCAGATCTACCCCAAGCCGGGCTGGGTCGAGCACGACCCCGAGGCCATCTGGGCCTCGGTCACCGGCGCGCTGGGGAAGGCGCTGGAGCAGGCCGCCATCGATCCGGCGAGCATCGCCGGGATCGGGATCACGAACCAGCGCGAGACCGCCCTGATCTGGGAGCGCGACAGCGGCAGACCCGTGCACAACGCCATCGTCTGGCAGGACCGGCGCACCGCCTCGACCTGCGAGGCGATGAAGTCGGACGGGCTGGAGGCGCTGTTCCGCGAGCGCACGGGGCTGGTCCTCGACCCCTACTTCTCCGGGACCAAGGTGCGGTGGATGCTGGACAACGTGGCCGGCACGCGCGAGCGGGCGCGGCAGGGTAAGCTCGCCTTCGGCACCGTGGACTGCTACCTGATCTGGCGCCTCACCGGCGGCGCGGCGCATGTCACCGACGTGAGCAACGCCTCGCGAACCCTGCTGTTCAACCTGGGCTCGCTGGCCTGGGATCCCGAGCTGCTCGCCCGCCTGCACGTGCCCGAGGCGCTGCTCCCCGCGGTGCGCGGCTCGTCGGAGGTCTACGGCACGACCCGCGGAGTCCCCGGCCTGCCCGACGGCATCCCCGTCGCGGGGGCCGCGGGCGACCAGCAGGCCGCCCTGTTCGGCCAGGCCTGCTTCGCGCCCGGCGACGCCAAGTGCACCTACGGGACGGGCGCGTTCCTGCTGGTGAACACCGGCGAGCGGCCCGTGGCCTCGACCAACGGGCTGCTCACCACGGTGGCCTGGAAGATCGGCGATCGCCCGGCGGTCTACGCCCTGGAGGGCAGCGCCTTCATCGCCGGGGCCGCGGTGCAGTGGCTCCGTGACGGGCTCGGGCTCATCGAGAGCGCGCCGCAGATCGAGGCGCTCGCCCAGCAGGTTCCCGACAGCGGCGGCGTGGTCTTCGTCCCGGCCCTGGTCGGGCTCGGCGCGCCACACTGGCGCCCCGACGCTCGCGGCGTGATCGTTGGAGTCACCCGCGGCACCACGGCGGCGCACCTGGCCCGCGCCACCCTGGACGGGATCGCGCTCCAGATCCACGACCTGGCCCGCGCGATGAGCCAGGACGCCGGCAAGCCCCTGGCCTCGTTCAAGGTCGACGGCGGCGCCTCGGCCAACGACCTGCTGATGCAGTTCCAGGCCGACATCCTCGACATGACCATCGAGCGGCCGCAGGTTATCGAGACCACCGCGCTGGGCTCGGCCTTCCTCGCCGGGCTGGCCACCGGCGTGTGGGACAACCCGGAGCAGATCAGGAGCTCGTGGAAGCCCGACCGGACCTTCGAGCCGGCGATGGAGCCCGACGAGCGCAAGGAGCACCTTGCCCGCTGGGCCCGGGCGGTCCGGATCGCGTGATCGCCGTCACTCCCACCTGAGCGTACATCGACGCCGGGGTGCCAAATGCGGCAAAGCGGCGCCGCCTCTCTGTGTCACCCTGAACACAACGAAAATCGCATCGAGCTCGCCGGTCCGGCGGCGTCGCACAACCCACTGTAAGTCCAGACTATCCTCGTCCGTTGTGGAGATGTCGGACAGAGAGAACTTTGGCACCTGCCTTGCGTTAGTAAGAGAGACAGAACGGTCAGCGAAAACACTGCCGAACAAAATCCACGCTCAGGGGTCTCATACCAGGAGAGGACATGAGGAACGGCTCACCGGAAGACTTCAAGACGCTCGGCGACCTCGACCTGTTGCAGCACGTGCTGGCCCAGAACGAGCGGGCCTGGCGCGAGCTGATCCGCCGATTCCGTGGGTTGATCTTCCGCTGCATCACCAAGGTCCTGTGCAAGTACGAGTCGGTCCTCTCCAACGAGGACGCGAGCGAGATCTTCAGCGAGGTCTGCTTCAACCTGCTGCGCAACGACATGAAGAAGCTCCGGGCCTATGACCCCGCCCGGGGCAGCAAGCTGGGCAGCTGGATCGGACTGATCACGATCAACACGGCCTACGATCACCTCCGTGTCACCGCCAGGCAGCCAGTGCTCGACCGGATCGACGGGATCCTGGATCGGGAGGAGTCGGGCCCCAGCCCGCTGGATCAGCTGCTGGAGAAGGAGCGCTTCCGGCGCCTCAACAGCCTGGCCATGGACTTCTCGCCGCGCGACCAGCGCTTCCTCGAGCTGTACTACGGCTACGGGCTCCAGCCGAGCGAGGTCGCCCGGGCGATGAACATCTCCGTCAAGACGGTCTACTCCAAGAAGAACAAGATCCGGAACAGGCTCGTCGAGCTGGCTCAGCTGACCCGGCCCGAGGCCGAGGCGATGGCGGCGTAGGTGTGACCATGGCCGCCCGACTCGCTCCAGAGATCGAGCTCCCCAGGACCTGCCCTCCCCCGGCGGTCCAGCTGGTGGGTTGGCCACCGCCAACGTCCCCCTTGCTCACGCTGATCTTCCTCCTGGCCAGCCTTCGTCGCTGCCGCTAAACGAGCCGCCCGGCAAAAACCCCCTGGCGCGGCCGGTCTTTTCTGGATATGCCCTGCCCATGGCCGACCGCGACGTGTTGATCTCCGGGATCTGCGAGCGCCTGGCGGCGGAGGACGGCCCGCTGCTGCTCCTCGCCCCCCCGGCGGTCCTCGGGGCCCTTGCCACGGCGCTGCGCGAGCGGCCGTGGCTCACCCTGGCGGTGAGCTCACGTCCGGCCCGTCGCCTGCGCCCGCTGGCCACGAGCGGCGCGGCGCTGCTGCGCTGCGCGCCCGAGCATCTGCCCGTCGCCTGCGGCTGCTTCGCCGCGGCCGCCGCCGTCGACACCTTCACGGTCAAGAACGGCCGCGAAGCGATCCGGGCCCTGGGCCGCGCGCTCCGCCCCTCGGGGAGGCTGGTCCTGGCCGATCACATCAGCCGTAGCCGGACCCTTCGGGCGCTGACCCGCAAGCCGTGGGCGCCGGAGGACCTGACCCGGATGGTGCTCAACGCCGGGTTCGTCGACATCCGCCAGAGCTGGACCCGTCCCCACGGCGGTGCGGTGATCACCAGCGGGACGCTGCACTGCCTCGCGGGCCTGTAGGCCCCGACCATCGGCGGGGCTCCCGCCACCGCGGCGCGATGGTCAGCCCTTGGCGCCGGGAGGGAGCGCCGGCAGACGCGCGGGCCCCTTCCTGTCGTAGCCGTACTCGACGAAGAACGAGTACTCGTCGCAGTTGTGGCGCGAGTAGAAGTCGATGACGTCGCGCCAGCGGACGTCCCCGCGCCGCATCCCGGCCTGGATCGCGCGCCAGGGGAGGATCCGACAGGGGGGCATCCCTTTGGGGATCTCGTGCCCATCGGACGTGCGCCGGGAGAGCAAGATCTGCTGTGGATCGAGGCGGCTGACGTAGTAGTAGCCCAGCGCCGAGATCTCCATCACCTCGACCTCGAGGACTCGCAGCACGCCGCCGGAGCGCAGCAGGCACTCGGTGCGCATGATGGACCCTCCGGGCTTGAGCGCGAGGGCGTTGTGCGGCATCGCCCCCTTGCCGCCGCACTGGCCCCGCACCTCGCTCTGGACGCGGTAGGCGAGGTAGCGATCGGTCCTGTTGCGGATCACCAGCACGAGGTGAGCGCTGCGAAACCCCTGCCCCTGCTCCCCGACCCAGATCTGCTTCTTCAGCGCGGTGAGCTCGAGGTGACGGGTCTCCAGCTTCCCGCCGGGCTTGAGGGTCTGGTTGCCGGTGAACTCCACGAAGTCCCGGTTCGGCGCCGCGAGCTTCTTGAAGCTGAAGCCCTTCAGCTTGAGCTTCTTGGCGTCCTCGGTCACCAGCGCCTTGAAGTAGCCCTCCTTGAAGCGGTAGCTGTCCACCGCCGACTTCTCGATCCGGGGAGGCGGTGGCCTCGGCGGCGGCAGCGGCCCCGAGATGCTGAACATGGAGCAGGTGCCGATGACCATGATGACCAGGCTGATCACGCCGAGGCCGAGGAACAGGCGGACCGGCGTGACCTCCTCGAGGAGCTCTGCGAGGCTTCTTGATTCGCGGGTGTCATCCATGGTCGGCGATCAGCATACCGCCCGGCCCGGGCCAGAGCAACTCACCCCTCGCTCGCCGGGTCGGTCTTGAGCTTGCGCAGCAGCGTGTTGCGGCCGATCCCGAGCAACCGGGCGGCCTCGCTGCGGTTGCCGCCGCAGTGCTCGAGCACCCGGTGGATGTGATCCTGCTCGACCTCCCTCAGCGGCGTCTCCGGCGGGTATCCGGGCCGGGCTGCGGGCTCGGGGCTTGGCCCCCGTGGCAGGGAGAGGTGCTCGACCTCGATCATCGGGCTGCGGGCGAGCACCACGGCGCTCTCGATGCAGTGCTCCAGCTCGCGCACGTTGCCGGGCCAGTCGTGGCGCTGGAGCCGATGGAGTGCGTCGGGGCTCAGGCCTCGGACCGGGCTGCGGTGGCGGCGGACGAAGACGTCGACGAAGTGCTCGGCCAGCCGCTCGATGTCCCGCGGGCCCCGCTCGCGCAGCGGCGGGACCACGAGCTCCACGACCCGCACCCGGTAGTAAAGGTCGCGGCGGAAGCGCCCCTCGGCCACCGCCGCCTCCAGGTCGGTGTTCGTCGCCGAGACCACCCGAACCTCGGCTCGCAGGGTCTGGCGTCCGCCCAGGCGCTCGAACTCCCGGTCCTGGAGGAAGCGAAGCAGCTTCCCCTGGAGCGCCAGGGGGAGGTCGCCGATCTCGTCGAGGAACAGCGTGCCCTGGTGCGCGAGCTCGAACTTCCCCTGCACCCGGCGGTCCGCTCCGGTGAAGGCGCCCCGCTCGTGTCCGAACAGCTCGCTCTCGATCAGCCCCGCGGGCAAGGTGGTGCAGTCGACGTGGACAAGGGGGCCGTCGCGGCGCGGGCTGTTGTCGTGGATAGCCCGGGCGACCAGCGTCTTGCCCGTGCCGCTCTCGCCGAGCAGCAAGACGGTGGCGTCGGTGGTCGCCGCGGCGAGGATCCGATCGTACAGGTCCTTCATCTGCGGCGACTCGCCGATGATGTGGTTGAACGGACCGTCCACCAGCACACCGCGGCTGCGGTCTCCGCAGGGCCGCATGGAGGTCAGCTCCAGCGCCTGGGCGACCTGCTCGGCCAGCGCCTGTGCAGCGCGGGCGTCCTCCTCGGTGAACACGCCGTGCCGGCGGTTGAGCAGCTGCAGCACGCCGCGGGTCGCGCCCTCGCTGTCGGCGATGGGCACCGCCAGCATGTTGCGGGTGGTGTATCCGGTGACCTCGTCGATCCCCGGGAAGAAGTGCTCGTCGTGGGAGGCGTCGTGAAGGAGCACGGTCTCGCCCGACTCGGCCACGTGGCCGGCGACCCCGCGGCCCGGCGGCAGACGGATCTCCTTGATCTCCGGCAGGTGCGCCACCCTGCTGCAGAGCTCGCCGGTGATCGCGTCCAACAGGTAGAGCGTGCCGCGCTCGGCGTTGAGCTCCTGGGCCACGCGATCGATCATCGCCTTGAGCAGCTGATCGGTGGTGACCTGCCGCGACAGCATGCCGGCGACGGAGTGGAGCACCGATGGCGTCTCGGAGGATGGGCGCTTCATCGCCCGCGATGGTAGCACCAAACGTGGGTACGGGTGGGTGTGATCCGTCCTGGAACACCTGCCCCGCGGCCCTGCGCCATTCTCGCTGCCACCACCCGGACGGCTCCCGCTGATTTCAACGGCCTCCTGCCGGCACGGCCCCTGCAAAGGGACAAAGCAAGACATGATGGAAACAGGAGGCGCACCATGAGGCAACCGGTCAAGCGCTGGGGCCGCGTGTCGGCCCGGCCGAGCGAGTATTTGATCAAGCTGCGGCGGGGCAAGGTCGTGGCCCACGGCGCCGGGCTGAGCACGCGGATCTGGCCAGGGGAGACCTACACCATCCTGCCCACCTCGATCCAGCGCGCCTCCTTCGTCGCCGATCAGGTGACCGCCGAGAAGGTCGGGGTGGCGGTCACCGGCATCGCGGTCTTCCGCATCGCCCACCCATTGCTCGCCTTCCGCATGCTGGACCTTTCGGACGGCGCCGGTGGGGTCGAGCAGCTCGCGACGATCCTGCGCGAGATGTTCATCGGCGCCGCCCGGAGACTGGTGGCCGGTATGACCGTCCAGGACTGCATGACCCGGCGCAAGGAGAGCATCGCCCACGAGCTGATGCGCGAGATCCAGCCCGTCGTCTCGGGCAGCGGCAAGCCCGAGGACAGCACCGATCGCGGCTGGGGGGTCGTGCTCGACACGATCGAGATCCAGGACGTCCGGATCCTGAGCGAGAAGGTGTTCGCCGACCTCCAGGCCCCCTACCGCTCCCAGCTCGAGCTGGAGGCCCGCAAGTCCACGGTGCAGCGCGACCAGGAGATCCACCTGCGCGAGGTCGCCGCCCGGCAGAAGATGCTCGAGGTGGACCACGATCTGCGCCGACGGGAAGCCGAGGCCGAGGAGCAGAGCCGGATGCAGGCCCTGGCCCGCGAGGAGCGGGTGGGCGCCGCGGAGTCCGAGCAGGCCATCCACCGCGCGAACCAGCAAGCCGAGGTGCAGAAGCTCCTGCGCCAGCACCAGCTGGCGCAGGACGAGCTGGAGGCCCAGATCGCCAAGCAGCAGGTGGAGACCGAGCGGCTGCGGGCCGAGCTGAAGCTCTGGCTCACGCAAAAGGAGCGCGAAATCGAGGGGCAGTTCACCGACGAGCGGCTGCGCCACGAGTTCATCACCGTCGCCCTCCCCGCTCTGGCCCGGGCCTTCGTCGAGGGGCTCGGCGAGGTGCACCACACCCGCTTCGTCACCGGCCAGGGCGGGAGCGAGCCCGCGCTGCTCACCGAGACCGTCGCCCAGTTGCTCGAGGTCGCCCGGGCCTCGGGCCTGGATCTCGGCAAGATCGTTGGCGGCAAGGTATAATGAACCTGTCTTGCGATGGCTCATGCCCGCGGTGCTCTGTTGCGGCTGCGCCGGCGACCTGGCGGTGCCGGACGTGGCGGACGACCTCTACGTCGGACCGGAGAGCTGGTCGTCGCCCGACCTCCCGCCGAACGTCGACACGGCGGTGGTGGACGCCGGCGACGCCCCGCCGGCTGACGTGGCCGTGGTTGACCTGCCTCCACCGCCGCCGGACACGGGTCCCCCCACCGGCGGCCCCTGCCCCTGCACGGCCCCGCTGGTCTGCGCGAACAACGCCTGCCGCGTCACCTGCACGCCCCCCACCGACCCCTGCAAGGCCATCGCCACCTGCCCCGCGGGTCACGGCTGCGTCCCACTGCTGAGCAAGCCCGGCACCGGGGCGTGCTTGCCCGCCGCGGGCTCCGGCCAGCCCTGCTCCAGCACCACGAATTTCTGCGAGGTGAGCCACGTCTGCGCCTCCGTGAACGGCAGCTCCTACGTCTGCCTGCCCGTCTGCACGAACAAGGGCGGGGCCTGCGGCAACGGGGGCACCTGCCTCGAGTGGCAGGGGTGCCTGTTCTGCTCGAGCCCGTGACATCCTCGTGAGCGCCGTCGTCCTGCAGCTCATCGCCTCCGCCCTCTTCTCGGGGATGTTCGCCCTGGTCAAGTCCCTGGGCCCCGGCTTCCCCCACACCGAGGCCGCCTTCTTCCGCGCCCTGTTCGGGCTGCCCGCGGTGTGCTGGATGCTGCGCCGGGGCCACGAGACCCTGCGGCCACGCCGCCCGTGGTTGATGGCCGCCCGCGGCCTGCTGGGCGCGGGGGCGATGCTCGGATTCTTCTACGCCCTGCCCCGGGCGAAGCTGGCCGACGTCACGCTGATCAACCGGACCCAGCCCGTGCTGA
>Ga0316576_10000320_pt1 | contig 21378 bp, 15 predicted proteins | sample S0NA_FD_203075 | JGI IMG/M metagenome (GOLD analysis project Ga0316576, IMG submission 203075) | Rhizosphere microbial communities from salt marsh grasses in Alabama, United States - S0-2_050615r3r5 | ecosystem: Host-associated > Plants > Roots > Rhizosphere | place: USA: Alabama | collected...
GACAGGCTCCTAGGGTCCGGCGGGTTGATCGAGGATCGCTCGAGTCAGTGGACTCGTGTGAGCAGGTCATCGAGATCCGAGAACGAAAATGGCTTCTGGAGCACGCCTTCGACATGCAACGCCTCCATGCGGGGGGACACCTCGCTCAGCAGCTCCGCGAAGCCGCTCATCACGATCGCCCTCGGCATCCGGTCCTTCCTCTGCAGCTGCTCCAGCACGTCGATTCCGTTTACATCGGGCAAGATTAGGTCGATCACGATCAGATCGAAATCCTTCCGTTCACAGAGAATCGATCCGAGTCGTCCCTCGTACGCTGGGACGACACGGTGGCCATGCTCGGACAAATGATCGGACAGTGCCTGCGCGAGGACGTGATTGTCGTCCAGAACGAGGATCTTCATCGATGCTCACCTGCCGTCTTCATGCGCTCGCTGCAGCCAGGGCAGATCCCGTGGCTGATCCGCGGCAGCGCGCGTTCGGTCAGTATGGCGAGTCGCCGCACCGCCTGCTCCACTTCGACCCAGGTCTGTTCTGCCAGCACCGCTTTGCACCAGCTGCAGACGGTCAGGATGTCGCTGGAGCGGTTTTGGTGACGAGGGTCGAGCAGCGCCACGGGCTCGCGCGGCTCCAGGCGAAGCACGCGGCTGCGGAACTCCACTTGCCCCGGCGCGCGGCCGCTGACCCGCATCTCCATGAGACGTCGACGATCCGGGGAATCACACCGGTAGAGAAAACGGGCCTGGCGCCCCCCTCCCCGGATGCTGTCGATGAGTAGCTGATAGATGTGCCGGGTTTCCAAATCAGCGATCTGCTGCATCAAGGGCGAGCCGATCACCTGTGCGGCCGTCACCGGCCAGCCGTTCTGTTCGGCGAACACCAACCAGGCGTCGTTGACGAAGCTGATCCGGCCGTCGCTGTCGATCCGGTGAACGCAATCACAGGGGTTCGCACGTTGGCTCATGATGTTCGCGAAGGTTTCGACATCTTCAACGCCACTTGCCCGACCTGGTGAGGACCTCGCTTCGAGGTCTCGCCTTGTCGGCTGCTCGATCCCAAGCCTGACAGCAATGCGCTCGAAGCGCAAACCGCCAGCCTAAGGAAGGCTGGTCAGAGTGGAGCAGGCTCTGACATCCTTGAGATACTGATTGGCATAAGGCTCGCGACGCTTCCCCCGGATTCCGCCTTTCCGCCGGCATCGCCCGAGCCGTCAAGGCGTCGGATCTTCAGCGTCACCCGGGCTGCCTGATCCGAACCAGTCGAGCACCGACCCGGCAGGGTTCAGCCCTTCAGAGTGTTGACAACCCTTTCAAGGATTCTTCGCGCCTCGGCGCCCACCTGGTCCGCAGCCTCGTTGTGAGCCAAACCGAGCACCGTGACCGGATCCATGAAATCCACGGCGGTCCGGGATGGGGAGACGTGGCGGACCACAACATTGCAGGGCAGCAAGGCACCGGCTGACGGCTCGCCATCAATCACGCGCTTGGCCAGCCCCGGAGCGCAGGCGCCCAGGATGCGATAGCCGCCGATGTCCTCGTTCAGCTTGGCTTTGAGGATGGCAGCGACATTGACGTCGCTGACAATGCCGAGATGTTCTGAGGCCAGGGCGGACATGACGCGCTCCAGGGCCGCGTCGAAGGGCAGGTCAATCTCCACGCCGAATGCGTAGCTCACGGGGCTTTCTCCAGAGGATCGCGGGTTTTCGAAGCACCGCTCTCAGGGAGCGGTCGGGCAAGACAGCCAGACGCTAGCATCGCTGCCGGCGTGCCGGACAGGCGAATCATCAATCTCCGGACCAACTGAGGGTGCTCTGAGGGCGCGCCTTCATTTCGCGGCGGGGTCAGCATCAGCGAGGATCCGCCACGTCCCCCGAGATCACCCAAGCTCGTGCCTCCGCGTCTTGATCGCTGCCGAAAGCACGCAGATGCATCGGAGTGACGGCATCAACCAAACCGATCAGTGTCGACATCCAGGTCTTGTCGACCACGTACGCGCACCGCTCGATGCTGCTCCAAAGGGTTGCCATGTGGGCCAGCTTTTCTTTCACAACCGGCAATTCGTACCCTTCATAGCCCAGCAGGTTCAGGTAGAGACGCGCCTTGTGCCCCGACGCCCGGATGCGTTCTAGATCCGCCACCAATCTGGCGATGTCATGTGCGGTCGTTCTCCCAACCGCCTTGAGCCCGATGACGTCGGGATCTTCGGTGCCAAGGTCGATGTACTCAATGCCGTCGCTCATCATGATCACACCGGATGATCTGCGCCTGAATGATGGTGCCTGCTGCCCACCCCCACGCCATGCCCGACACCAGGGCATGCCCGTCCACTGCCTCGTCGCCTGCTACCGCGAGGGTGCCGATGTGCAAAGGCTGTGGTCGGTAGGTGCCACCGACCGAGAATGATGTCGGGGCGGCGGCCGCCCGGCTCCTGGCTGACCCAGACGCCGGCATGACGTCTTGAGGCGCGTCGTCGCTTCGATCGCGACGGACGGCCGGAACGACCCGACGTCACTCGGGGTCCGGCACGAAGCTCAGCACGTTGCCGTTGATGCAGTAGCGCCTGCCGGACGGCGGCGGGCCGTCCTCAAAGACATGTCCCAAGTGGATGCCAGAGCTGGCACTCCGGACCTCGATTCGGCGCATGCCGTGGGAGTTGTCCTCATGGAGGGTGATCGCGCCCTCGATCGGGTTGAAGAAGCTGGGCCAACCGGTCCCGCTGTCGAACTTGGTGTCGCTGCGGAACAGGGGCGCGCCGGTGACGGGGTCGACGAAGACGCCCGGGCGCTTCTCGTCCAGGTGCGATCCGCTGAAGGCCCGCTCGGTGCCCTGCTTGAAGGCGATTTGCTGCTGCTCCGGCGTCAGGATCTGGAAGCCGAGCCATTTCCAGAAGCGGTCATCGTCGCCCTTGTAGCCGGTGTAGCGGGAGACCTCCTTGCCCTTTTCGAACAAGACGATCGTCGGCGTGGCGAACAAGGCCTTCTCCAGCTTCCAGCCCTCGGGTGGCTCGCGATTGAAGGTGGTCACGACAGGCACCTCCGATGCCCAGCCATCCAACACCTCGGCCCGGAACGCCTTGCAGTAAGGGCAGTCTTCCGCCTCGAAGACGATCAGCTGCCGCCCGAAATCGAGCGCGTCGGCCGCCAGTCGGGGCGCCGCCGCCTTCGGGGGCTCGCCCGGATAAGCCACGTTTGTGCCACCGAGCCCGCAGTAGCCGTTCGGATTCTTCTTCAGGTAGTCCTGATGAGAGTCCTCGGCGCGATTGTAGTTGCGGAGCGGCGCAATCTCGGTCGTGATCGGGCCATAGCCCGCGGCGCTCAGCGCCCGCTGATAGGTATCGCGCGTCTTCAGCGCCGTCTGCCGCTGCGTGTCGTCGACCGTGTAAATCGCGCTGCGGTAGTTGGTGCCGACATCGTTGCCCTGGCGATCGCCCTGGGTCGGATCGTGGTTCTCCCAGAACTTGATCAACACCGTCTCGAGGCTCACCCGCTCGGGATCGAAGCTGACCTTGATGACTTCGGCGTGGTTGCGTTGGTCCGTCTTGCCGCGCCGGATCCTCTTCTCCAGCGCCAGCACGTCCCGGTAGCCCGCCTGCTCGGCATCGCCGCCCGCGTAGCCGGACTCGACATCCAGGACACCCGGGATCTCGGACATCCGCTTTTCGGCGCCCCAGAAGCACCCCATGCCGAGCACGATCGACTCGGCAGCAGCCACGGCCTGCAATGGCATGGACATCACCAAGATGCTGAAGACGAAACGGTTGATGGGAGACATATGCCTGTGCCTGACTCGCGATAAGGTACCAGTGAGACCGGCAGGAGCGCCAATATGTTTCCTCGACTCCACGAGCATACCCGCAGGCGGGATGCGCTCGATCTGAGTGAGGAGGCGCTCGTTCGACTGGCATCCGGCCACCGCGGCGGCATCAACTCCTGGCTCATGAACCGGCAGGTCATGGCGAGGATGGCGAAGCGCTCGTCCGACGAAGTGCTGTTTCAGACCGAGATTCACCCGTCCCGGGCCTGGAGGCCGTAACCGGTCAGATGTTGCACGTTGCGTGGTTGCCGCATCACAGACTCCTCCATGGGTTGGCCTTTCCGGCTTGCTCGATGAGCGACTCGATCTCGCCCCTCTCCAGCGTTTCACTTTCCAGGAGGGCCTCGGCCACGGCCTCGAGCTGCGGACGGTGCTGCTTCAGAAGGTCGACCACCCGGCTCTCGATCTCGCCGACCAGACGGCCGATCTCGTCGTCGATGATCTGCGCAGTGTGCTCGCTGAAATCACGCTGCTGGGCCATTTCCCGACCCAGGAAGATGTGCTCCTCTCCCCTGCGGAAGGCCACCGGTCCGAGCTTCTCACTCATGCCCCAGTGTGTGACCATGTGACGTGCCAGGCGAGTCGCCTGCTTGAGATCCTCCTCCGCGCCGGAGCTGACTTCCCCGAACACCATCCGCTCCGAGGCGCGCCCACCCAGCATGACGCCGATGCGGTCGCGCAGGTAGCTTTCGCGCAGGTTGTGCCGGTCCTCCACGGGTATCTGCTCCGTGGCACCCAGCGCGCGGCCACGCGGAATGATGGTCACCTTGTCCAGGGGATCGGCATGCGGCAGCATGCTTGCCGCAATGGCATGCCCCGCCTCGTGATAGGCCACCAGTCTCTTTTCCTCCTCGCCGAGGACCATCTCGCGTTGTCCGCCGAGCACGATCTTGTCGTGCGCGTCGAGCAGAAGGTCCATGTTGACCTGTGACTTGCCTTCGCGGCCGGCGAGCAGCGCCGCCTCATTCACGAGGTTCTCCAGATCGGCTCCCGAGAAACCCACGGTCAGCGCTGCCAGACGGTCCAGATCGACGTCGTCTGCCAGCGGCACCTCGCGGGAGTGAACGCCTAGAATGGCCCGACGCGCCTTGCGGTCGGGCAAGTCGAGGACGACCTTGCGGTCGAAGCGGCCGGGGCGCATGAGGGCCGGATCCAGGACATCCGGCCGATTGGTCGCGGCCAGCACCACGACGGGCTCATGCGGTGAAAAGCCATCCATCTCACTGAGGATCTGATTCAGGGTTTGCTCCCGTTCGTCATGACCGCCGCCGAGCCCCGTTCCGCGGGCTCGGCCGACTGAGTCGATCTCGTCGATGAAGATGATCGCCGGGGCTTCCTGCTTGGCGCTCTCGAACATATCCCGCACCCGCGAGGCGCCCACCCCGACAAACATCTCGATGAACTCCGAGCCGCTGATACTGAAGAACGGGACATCGGCCTCACCCGCGACCGCCTTGGCCAGCAGCGTCTTGCCGGTGCCCGGGGGGCCCATCAGGAGAATACCGTTGGGAATCTTGGCGCCAAGCTTGCGGAAGCGACCGGGGTCGCGAAGATAGCCGGTAATTTCGCGCAGATCGCGCTTCGCGTTCTCCAGGCCGGCGACGTCCTCGAAGGTGACGGCCGACGCGCTTTTCTGGAAACGCTTCGCCTTGGACTGGGCAAAGCCGAAGATGCCCCCCTTGCCGGCCCCGGCGATGCGTTCCTGCATCTTGCCGCTCGCGTACCAGAACAGCCCGATGATCAACAACCAGGGGAGCAGGCCGATCAATGCCTGCATCCACCAGCTGGCCTGCGTCGATTCGGCGTTCACCTCGACCTCGTGCTGCTCCAGGAGCGCAATCAAGTCGGGGTCGTCGACCGGCGGCAGCCTGGTGATGAAACGCCGCGGTGCAGGTTCCTCGCCTGGGGCCGCCCGCGCATCGGCTACGCGCAACCGTCCGGAAACGCGGTCAGCCTCAAAGGTGATCTCGGCCACTTCGTCGCCGCGAACCTTGTCCTTGAAGGTGCTGTATGAGAGTGTCTGCGCGACTTCTGCTTGCTCTCCGCCGAGGTTGAACAGGTACCAGGAGAAGGTGAAAAAGACGAGAAACCAGACCAGGTAGCGCCACCAAAGGGGCGTCTGCTGCGGCTCGATGGCGGGTTTCCGGTTGCTCATGTCGCGCCTCTCCGGAAATGCCGACCTATTGGTCATGTTGGCCAAAGATCAGCAGGGCGCCGGAAGATGCGGTCTCCCGGCTCCTTCAGTTCGATGTTCTTAAAGCGCCCGAAACTGGCAAGGCACCCCGCCCAACGCGGAAAGCACCGGACTATCGAAAGCCTCCCCGAGCGGACGATGCGGTGATTGGTCCCTTCGACACGATTGGCGTTCATGCATCATCAGCATAGCGAATCTGCGGCTGGGGCGGTGATGAGCGCGACCGCAAGCCGACGCGGGACGGTTGCCGATGCCGTCATGCGAATGAACGACAGGCTCAAGGTCCGCCCAGCCAAAGGTGACATCGGGGAAGCCCCGGAATCCGCCGGTCACAGCGGCGCGCGGCCGCGTGGCGGACGGCGCCTCGTCATCGACCCGGAAGGGATCCTGCGCGCCTCTATTGTCAATCTAGCCTATTCCAGAAGGTGAGCCAGGCCCTCAGTGACACCGAGGAAATCCGCCTGAGCGCTCTGCGGCGTATGCTGCGTAGGCCGACACCAGGAGACGCCGCTTCAGACATTCGGACACGGCTGTGAAGAAGATGCACTAGCAAAATCGTCGGAAATCAGTCATGGTTGCGCATCGGCGAGACGGCTGAGACATCGCGCCGGATTCACGCTGACGGCGCGAATCGCGAATCGAATCCCAGACTGCGTCAGGGGAGGTGTGGGCAATGGAACCGTCCAAGCATGGTCGCGCCCTCACAATGGCTCGAGACAGTCGTCGCATGATGGCCAGAGTGGCCAATCGCGGCCTCGCCCCGCGATGCTCGGACCGCTGGGGGCGTTTTCTGCCTGAGGCGCTCGCCCTGACGGCGATCATCGCGGGCGTCCATATCCACCCTGGGCTGGCTCTTGTGCTGCCGATCTTCATCCGCGCGGCAATGCAGGCCGCAGCGGCGGTGCATGAGCTCGGGCACGCCCTTGCTGGCGGGGCCGCTGTGCTGTCTCACTTGCCCACGCCCACCGCGGTGTTCTCACCGCGGGCCTTGCTGCCTATGCAGCCAATCTACATCCCCGGTTTCAGTGATCCGGATCGCGCGCCGCAACTCAGCGTCGGTGTGCTGTCACAGCGGCGCCGGCGCTGGGCCGCAATCGCAGGGCCAGCGGCAAATCTCGTCTTCGTGTCGGCGTTGATTCCGGCGATTGAACCTTCCAGCGGGATGGCTGGCCTGGCCCAGGTCCTGCTGTTGCTGCTGACACTGTCCAACCTCTGGGTCATCGCAACCTCCTGGACCGACTACGCGTCGCTGATCTCTGGAAAGGCGACGCGCCTGTACTGCGGCAACTTCGGCATCCTGGCCAAGCGTATGCACCAGGAGCACGGCTTTTTGCCAAGACGCTTCCGCAGCATCGTGCAGCGCCTCGGGGAGACGACGGATATTCGCGGACAACAGGCGGGTGGCCTCGCAGTCATGAGCGCCAGCGGGCGCTTCGTGGGTCGAAAGATCGTCAACGACAAACGCGGCAATCTGACGCGCGACCTCATCGGCTCGTTTCGCCGGCGAGCGCTACTGTGCCGGATCGGCGGCCGCAAGCCGAGAAGTGATGTCTTCCACCTGGTCGGGCATTACCGCTATGGCACCTCCAGCGGTCCGTCGGTGCTGGAGACGCACTGGCACCGATGGCAGCGACCGCGAATGGGACCCGTCTGGTCCGTCGATGGAAGACGGCTGGTTCGGCGGCGGCGCATCGTGGAGAACCTGATCACCCACAACGGGGACTTCGATACCTGGCGGGCACCCTGGGCGCGCCAGCCCGTCTCGTCTCTGGGTTCTTGGCTGGCCGAGGTGCTTGACGAGCACAATCCCGCCCAGGGTGACTCCCCGAAGATTGCCGGGATGTTGGACCTGCTCAATACCCAGGGGCAGTGGGGGGCGTCCCTCCGCCTTGCCTATGCCATGCAGACCGGCAGCGCGCCGCCCGCGCGGTATCTGAAGGAGCTGACTCGAGTCTCCGAGCAGGTATTCCGGCGCTGGGCCGGCCAGATCGACGGCGCGGAGCGAGACAGCGGGGCAGAGGAGCAGGGTCGGCGGAAACCGACGTTGTGCGTCGTCGGATGCGCGTCTCTGGCGGAGGTGTTCGAGGCCAATGCGGCTCGGGTGCAGGAACTGGTGGATGGGCTGTGGCAAGCGTCGCTGCCGTTGTCGCGGGTGTGGCTCGACGAGCTCGGGCAGCAGCATGGCCGACTGATCATCAACCGCGCGGTGCACGCCTTTTTCCACAACGACCTCTACCAGGCGACCCAGTTGTTCATGGAGCGGGCGGAGGGGACCTTCGGGCTGGTCACGACCACAAGCCTGCAGCCCGGCGCCGTCGCGCTGGCCGCGGATCGCCAGCCGCTGTTCATCGGTGCCGATCCGCAGGCCGGGCTTCTCGTCTACGCTTCCGAGGCGGCGGCGCTCAAGGTGGCCGGCACCCCGTCGGCTGACGGGAGCGCGTCGCCGGTCCCGTATCGTTTTGATCTGCGTGACGGCGACGTCGTGTGGTTGCAGGTGAACGCAGACACCGCCGACAACACCATGACGGTGCTGAACCGGTATCTGAAAACGGTGCCTGTGGAGGAGCGAATCACACCCGAAGCGCTGGCCGCGTCGGCCTGCGCCACAGCGCCGACCGCATTGGCCTCCGAACCCTCGGCAAGGCGCTGGATCGCACTCCATCACAACCGCTACGTGCAGCCTTGCTCGGCCGACACCTCGCGAAGGGGTGTACGCGACCGCGTGCTGGCGGAGATGACCGAGATCCCGTCTGTATTGGAGCGCGTACAGGCAGCCTGGGATGATCCGGATTCGCCCAATCGGCGCACCGCGCAGGCCTTCTCAGCGGCCTTCTTGGACAGTTCAGGCGCCTGGAGAACCCATGCGCGAAGCGAGCGGGGACCAACACTCAATGCAACGCTCGACCTCCTGGTGCTCGGCGTCGAGAACAGCCTCTATGCGGGCCAGCGCTTCACACAGGACCTGAGCCGCGTATTCCCCTACTTGCACGTCGAGGCGGTCGACGCCGTTTCCTACTGCGAGGACCCGCAACGGTTCGCGGTTGGGGCGGAGACCGTCACGTTAGCGCTGAGCCATTCCGGGCAGACGTTCAACACCTTGGACGCGGTGAAGTTCCTCCAGGGCTTGCACGGGCTCGGCAAGGCGGGACCCGTGTTTGTGATGACCGGCGAGGTCGATACCCTGATCGGTGCGGCGGTCGGGCAGGGCGTGCACGTCCGTGCCCCTTGGCAGGCGCGTGTCTTCGCCACCTGCGCCGGCTGGCGCACCGCGGAGCCGGCCACCGTCAGCACAGCCGCGATGCACGCGAGCCTGACTCAGCTCTTGCTGCGTCTGGCACGCGACGGGCGCGCAGCGGCCGACACGGGGGGCGAGCAGCCGTTCGGACTGACGGCGCGCGGCGCCGATCTGGACCAGGTGGAGGCGTTGGCCCGCCTGTCCGTATCCCGCGCCGAATCCCTGTTGGGCTGCACCGCCGAAGGGTGGACAGTGGTCACCGACGAGCGCGCCGGGCTGATCGGGCACGGCCGCTATCTCGCCCGGTTGATCACCGAGCCGGCGCTGGTGTTCCTGGTCACCGCGACCCACCTGTTCGTGATGCTCTGGCTGGGCTGGACCCCGGTCGTCGCCGCCCAGGACCTGCTGAATGCCGCGACCGATTTCACGCTCTTCGATGCCGGCACAGCCGAAGGCAAGTTACTGAAGGTCCTCGTCGAGACCGCGTATTTCCTGTTCGCCGGCGTCGCCTTCACGCTGCTGCTGCGCTGGATACAGGGTCGGCCGTTGTGGGACCGGGTATTCGTAGGCCGCACGCTGGTCCTGGGTGACGAGCCATACGTCAAGAGTCTGCTCTCGCAATACGTCAGTAAGCTGTTTTCGCTGGCCTACGAGTTCACAGGATTCGTCGGCATCCACGCGGCGGATACCCGCTCCAGCGATCTCTTGCATACCTATGGTCACCGCATGACCCGCGGTCTGGTGTTGTATCTCGGCCTACCGGATGGGCGTTGGCCCGGCCGCGAACGTGCGGAGGCCGCGGTCTGCATGACCTCCAGCCAGGCGCGCGGCGTGCAGAACCTTGGCACTGGCGCCTTCGTGCTGGGCACCGGCCACAATCCCGCGTCGGCCGAAAAGGTGGATCGCTTCGCGCTGTTGGGTCCGTCACCCAGCCGAGCCGAGGTGCTGCCCTGGGCGCTGCGCGGGCGTTGGTCGGCGCTGGCGCGCGAGCTGCAGGAGTCGCGTTTCGAGTCGTTCGAGCGGCTGTTGGCATCCTATGTCGTCTTCCACGTCGCGGCGGCGAACACGCGCGACTTCATCAATCCCCTGGTGCCGATCGCCAACCTCCTTTGGTCGCCGGTATTCCTGATTGTCAGGCTGCTGACCGGCGGGCGCGTGCGGCCGCGGTTTGGACGCTGGGATCTGTCCCGGACCCAGAGCGGCACGCGCATCGCCACCACGGCGGCGCCCGTGTCCGCCAATTCCAACGACCCGCACGAGTATCTGATGCCGGCCGAGCGCTACGCCGCCCAACCGGCGTCCCTGCGGGAGGACACATTGAGGTCGGTGTTACCCTTGCACCGGCCGTCGGTGCTCCCTGGAACCGCCGCGAGGGAGCGCGCGCGCTCGATCACACACCGGCTGGGGACAGGCGAAACGGCAGCGAAAGCCGATCGCGAGCCGCCTGAATGAAAGCGCTGAAGAATTCAGCGCCTCCCGTGCGGCGCCGGCAATGATGATACACGCCGCGGCGTGTGACCCCGACCGGAGCGCACGCCAGAGCAATTGCGAGCACATCCGACTCCATGTATGCCAACACACTGACAGCGATCTTACTGATGACGACAGTCTCACCGATCCTCGCCGATGACACCATACCCGACGAACCCGAGCTGATCCCGTTGGAGGTCCTGTTCGGCAATCCGAGCCGCACCCAGGCCCGAATTGCGCCGGACGGCGAGCACCTGAGCTGGCTGGCCCCCTCCGCCGATGACGTGCTGAACGTCTGGGTACAGCCTGCGGACCGCTCGACACCGCCGCGGCAGATCACCGACGACCAGGTCCGCGGCATCCGCTTCCACGGTTGGTCGCAGGACGGCAAGCGGGTGTTCTACCTCCAGGACAGGGACGGCGATGAGAACTGGCACCTGTATGCGGTTGGGCTCGACGGCGGCGCGGCGCGGGACCTGACCCCGTTCGACGGCGTCCGTGCCGAAAACCTGATTACCGATCCCGAGCATCCAAACGAGGTGCTGGTGGGCCTGAACAAGCGCGATCCGAGCGTGTTCGACATGTTCCGTCTCGATCTGGCGAGCGCCGAGCTGACCCTCGATACCGAGAACCCCGGCGATGTGCTCGGCTGGATCACCGACGCGGACTTCCGCATCCGCGCCGCCGAGGCCGCGGATCCGGCCAACGGCGACACCATCATCCGTGTACGCGACGCCGAAGACCGGCCCTGGCGGGAGCTGCTGCGCTTCCCGTTCGGCGAGAACGGCAGCGCCTATGGCTTCGATGACAGCGGCCGGCGCCTGCACGTCACGAGCTCCCTCGGTAGCGATACGACCCGGCTGCTCGCCGTCGATGCCGGGACCGGACAGGTGCTCGAGGAGCTCGCGGCGAGCCCGAAGAGTGACGTCGACGACGCGCTGGTGCATCCGACCGAGCATCGCATCCAGGCGGTCGAGTTCAACTATCTGACGCCCGAGTGGACGGTGCTCGACGAGGCGATCCGCGACGACTTCGCCTACCTGCGCGACGCCGCCGACGGCACCCTGTCCATCGCCAGCCGCACGCTGGCCGACGACCGCTGGGTCGTCGCCTACCAGCCGGACGACGGCCCCGCCAGCTACTACCTCTATCAGCGCGAGCCGCGAAGCGCGGAGCTCCTGTTCTTGACCCGTCCCGAGCTGAAGGAGTATGAGCTCGCGGCCATGCGCCCGGTGCTGATACCCGCCCGCGACGGCCTGACGCTGCCGGCCTATCTAAGCCTCCCCGCACACATTGACGCGGACAAGCCGGCGTCGCCGCTCGCCATGGTGCTGCTGGTTCACGGCGGTCCCTGGGCTCGGGACGACTGGGGCTATGACCCACAGGCGCAGTGGCTCGCGAACCGCGGTTATGCGGTGCTGCAGGTGAACTTCCGCGGCTCGACCGGGTTCGGCAAGGCGTTCCTGAATGCGGGCAACGGCGAGTGGGGCGTCGGCGCCATGCAGCACGACCTCACCGACTCCATAAAATGGGCCGCGGACCGGGGCATCGCCGACCCGGAACGGGTCTGCATCCTCGGTGGCTCCTATGGCGGCTACGCGGTGCTCGCGGGCCTCACCTTCACGCCCGAGCTCTATGCCTGCGGCGTCGACATCGTCGGCCCGTCGCATATCAAGACACTGTTCGAGTCGATTCCGCCCTACTGGGCGCCGGCGAAGAAGGAGATGGTGCTGCGCGTCGGCGACGTCGAGAACGACGCCGAGCTGAACCGGCGCATCTCGCCCTTCTTTCACGCCGAGCAGGTTCGGGCACCGCTGATGGTGCTGCAGGGCGCCAATGACCCGCGGGTGAAGATTGCCGAGAGCGACCAGATGGTCTCGGCGATGCGTGAGCGGAACCTGCCGGTGACCTACATCGTCTTCCCGGACGAGGGCCACGGCTTCGCGCGCCCTGAGAACCGCCTCGATGCCAACGCCCGGATCGAGCGCTTCCTTGCCAAGCACCTCGGTGGCCGGGCCGAGGCCGCGAGGCCGATCAAAGGCAGCACCGCAGAGGTGCGCTAGAAGACGAAGTCGATGCTCGCCAGAAGCGTTCCACCGGAATCACGCAGCTCGGCTCGCCAAGAGCCTTTCATCCCTCGATAGATCCTTTTCGTGGAGTGGCTGCGCCATCGTTTGGCGCGCACAGGAACGCGGATCTGGAGGACCTCCTTGCCCTCGTGAAGCCAGCGGTAGTGCAGGACCTCCCCTTCCAGCCCGATCACCTCGCTGAACGAGGAGACCGGGGCAAAGCCGCTGGCGTTCACCCTGACGTCCCTGAGATCGCCACTCGGCTCGTTGCCTATGACCGCCTGCGCCAGCGCAAACCGCTTCACCGCAGGCGAAGAGATGGAGGTGCTCGCGGACCGAATCAGACCGTCGCTCTGCTCGTCAACTGCAGTCTCGGTCACTGCCGCGGGCGGCCGATCCGGCGCCGGTTCAGCCTCCCCGCCGGAGGACGCCTCAGAGACGGGCACGGCGGTCGATTCCGCCGAGGGCTCGTCGGGCGGCCGATGCAGCTGGTCGCGTTCTGCAACCGCGGCGGCCCCGTCCGTTTCGACGTCGGACGCCGGTTCAGCCCCCACCGTCGGTAACCCGTCAGAGGCGCTCGCAGCACTCGACTCCGCGCCCGGCTCGTTGGACGACAAACGTCCGGTGTCGCCCGGTCCCAGATCGTCCGCCTCCAGCGTCGGTACCTCCTCGGTGAATGCGACGACCGAGTCGCCCCGGGCGGCTGAGCGGGACTCGGGGGATGCAGCGATCGCCGCGCTCTCGGGTGCCTGCGCAACAGGTCGCTCGAAGGCCGCCGGCGGCAGCGTCGGGACCTCGTCGGCTCTCTGCGGCGCCGTCCCCCGTGTTTCTCCTGCTGCCTCAGGCAGAGGTGCTGTGCCTGGCAGCTCGGATGGCACCGGCGAGCCGATCGAATCCGATGCGGTTTCAGTAGCGATGCGTTCGGAGGCGAGCGAGTCGCCCGCTGCTGCGACACTTGGCGGCGTCGGTTCCTCGCCTTGAACGGGCGATTGCTGCGCGCTTGCCTCGAGCGTCTCGCCCTGTCCCCGGAGGACCTCTTCGGCCTCAACGCTGGTCGGGGGGACGGAGGGGACGAGCCAGGCATAGACGGCGTAACCGGCCAGTCCGACCACCACAACGAGGGCGGCGAGTGCGCCGATGATGCGGTCCCAATGGTAGATGTACTCGGTTTTCGGCTGCGGTGGCGATGTCGGCGCCCCGATCTTGATCCTGAGCTGACGTCTCGGGGATTGATCGACCATAGATGCCTCACAAACACATGACGGACAATATCTTCTGCAAACGCGCTTGGCTCGATTGGACCCATGGCACGCTGGTCACAGCGCCCATCACGGTCCTATTCAGCCACAGTGAGCCGTGCGAAACAATGCGCCGGAAACCATTGCCAACCCGCGCCTGGGAGAGGGTCGGCTGTGACCAACCGCACCGGGAGGGATCTCGCCCTGGCACGCTCCGGGGGTATCAGGCGAGGGGCCGCCCTCCACCTTGGATTCGCAGCCGCCTGACGGCACTGGCACCTCGCCATCGACCTCAGTACCACAGCCCGGTGAAGTGCCGCCGCGGCGAAGGGACTGAGCGCGACGCGCTCGGGTCGCGCAGCGCATCGAACAGGGCGCCGCCGTCCACAGACAGGGGATCGCGGACCGAGGGCATGCCGTGGCGCCTTGGCACCAGGTCCAACAGACGCTGGATCCGCTCGCCGGTCTGCGGGTGAGTGCGCAGCAGCGAGGGGTCTGGGACATGACCTCCGGGCATCAGGATCTGCTCCCAGAAGCGGCCTTGATAACGCTCCAGCTTGTCCAGCGCAGAGGCCAGACCGGCCGGGTCACCGGTCAGCTCGGCGGCGCCGCGGTCTGCCTCGTACTCCCGATTGCGTGAAAGGGCGAGCTGCGTCAAGGCGCTCAGGGTCGGTGCCGAGAGCAGAACCAGGATCGCGAGCCATGGGACGTCCACCTCGGCGAGCGCGAGCGCGGGCAGGCTGAGGATCAGCAGCAGCTGTCCGACCAGGCTGAACAGGCTCGCGATGCGGCTAACCAGGTCGGCAAAGGCCATCACGGCCAGGTCTCCGTTGGCGACGTGGCTGATCTCGTGGGCGAGCACGCCCGCCAGCTCGCGCAGGTCGAGCCGGCGCAGCAGGCCGTCCGAGACTGCGACCAAGGCGTCGTCAGGCCTGCCGGTCGCGAAGGCATTCATGAGTCGCGACGGGATATAGTAGAGCCGCGGCGTCCGCGGCAGACCGGCGCGGCGCGCCAGCTCGGCGAGCACCGCATAATGGCGCGGCGCCTCGGACGGATGCAGCACCCGCCCCGGATAGAGCATCGCGACCAGCCGCGGCGAGGCCGCCGGGTTGGTAAAGTACAGCAGCAGCACCGTCGCCAACGCGAAGACGACGAAAGCGGTCCCGCCGATGACCCAGGCCAGCAGGCCGAGCAAGCCGGCCAGTGTGGCGACCAGGAGCAGGGATTGAAGGGAATTGTTGAGCTTATGCTCGCTCAGGCGCTCTCCGTCCATGCCATGGAGTTGGGGCCGACGCAGAGGCCAAAAAATGCGGCGTTCCGAATTGTGTCGACAATCACGCCTACACCAGCTCCGATGGCAGCCTCGGCACTCCACGGGCGCCAACGCAAAGACAAGGGACCGGCGGACAACGGCCGATGCCGACATACCCGGGAGCGGCAAAGGACATTGATGATTGTTAACGCGCCGCAAGGGCAACATCTGGTTCAATGCTGTCGACGTCGATTGACGGTTGCTGGCAGCACGCACTGCCGCGGTGGCGCACCCCGCCCATCGACGCCGTCCTCCATCCTCCTTTGCGTGGCATGCACGACCCGCTTGGTCTCACACCACCAGCGGGTTCTTTTTTGCTCGAATCATTTGTGTCAAGAAAGTCGCGACCAGCCGGTCCACGGTGTGATTTCATATGTTGACTTAGAGCGTATTTCCGTATTTCTTGTCATAAGATCTTGGCACCTTTCTGATATAAATTGAAAAGCGCGAATGACCCACAGATTTTCTGGATAAGTCTGTGGAAAACATCACGATCGAATCGCTAACTGACTAGGACAATGACGGTTTTGTTGGCACGATCAGTTTGTTGCCAGCTCATGGCGGGCGAGAGCAAACAGGTTGTTAGGAGATTTTCACGACATCCAGTCGATGCCTTCTTGACAAGCGCGATCGAATCCAGAACAGGGAGCGGCCTCTGTGAATAGATGGCACGGACTGGCAGAAGGCCGCAGCAACTCCACAAGATGGATCCCACAGCCGAGCCAAGGCCGGGCTCGTTGACGACCCAAGGATCCCATCGGGAACGACAGGGCTTATTGCAGGCCCAAATCCGCCGCCACGTACCGTGCCACAGTCTGGCTCAGCCACTGCGGCTGGTGGGCATCCGAGCTGATGACGAAGCGGAAGCGCGCGCGACACGGCCCGTAGAAGCGCCGCCAGTCGCCACGCCACACGTATCGGTTGTTGATCTCGACGAGGCACTCCGGAGGCACCCGTGCCGCGGACTCGCGCATGCGCGAGCGAGGCGATCAGCTCGCCTCCAGACCCCGCGACGCCTCGGTCTCGGCTCCACGCGGGACGCCACCACCGCGCAGCCTCTCGCGCAACCTCTGGAAGACGACATAGAGCATCGGGACGAGGAAGATGCCGATCAGCGAGGCGGCGAGCATGCCGCCGAAGACAGCGGTGCCGACCGCGCGCTGGCTGGCCTCCCCCGCCCCGCTGGCGATGACCAGTGGGACCAGGCCGAGGATGAAGGCGAAGCTGGTCATGAGGACGGCGCGGATCCGCATCCGCGCGGCACGGGTCGCGGCCTCCCGGATCGGGCGGCCCGCCCGTCGCTCCTCCATGGCAAACTCAACGATTAGGATGGCGTTCTTGCTCGCCAGCCCGATCAGCACCACCAGCCCCACTTGGGCATAGAGATCATTCGGCAGCCCGGTGGCCCAGAGCGCCACCAGGGCCCCTAGCACGCCGACCGTGACCGAGAGAAGCACCGCCGCGGGCATGGACCAGCTCTCGTAGAGTCCGACCAGGAACAGATAGGCGAATAGCACGGCAAGTCCAAGCACGATAGGCGTCTTGCCGCCGGCCTCCCGCTCCTGGAAGGCAGTGCCGGTCCACTCGTAGCCGTAGCCCGCCGGCAGGGTCGACGCGGAAAGGTCCTCCATGGCGGTCAGCGCGTCGCCGGAGCTGCGCCCGGGCGCGGGGTTGCCTTGAATGGTGACGCTGCGGTAGTTGTTGTAGCGCTGGATCAACTGCGGCCCCAGGATCAGCTGGGGCTCCATGAGGGCCCGCAGCGGGATCATCTCGCCCCGCGCGTTGGCCACGTGGATGCGGTAGACGTCGTCGAAGGCAGTGCGGTCGCCCTCCTCGCCTTGGACCTGGACCTGCCAGACCCGGCCGAACTTGTTGAAGTCGTTGACGTAATAACCGCCCAAGGTCGCTTGTAGCGTGGTGAAGATATCGTCGACCGCGATACCCAGTGTCTGTGCCTTCTCCCGATCGATATCGAGAAAGACCTGGGGGTTGTTGGTGCCCCAAGTCGAGAACACGCGGAACAGCGCCGGATCCTGGTTGGCAGCCAGGACCAGTGCGCGCATGACCGCCGCCAGCTCTTCCGGCGGGCGCCCCTGCAGGTCCTGGAGCTGATACTCAAAGCCGCCGCCGGTGCCGAGTCCGATGATCGGGGGCAGGTTGAAGGGCATGACGCGGGCTGCGGGAATAGCGGCGGTCGCGGCGGCGAAACGCCCGATCACCGCCTCGACGTTCAGGTCGGGCGTAGGGCGCTCGGCGAACGGCTTGAGCCGCCCGAGCAGAAAGGCGCTGTTGGACTGCACCGCGCCGTCCAGGATGCTGTAGCCGGGCACGGTGAGCACCCACTCCATGGCCGGCTCGCCCCGGGCGATGCGTTCGACCTCTTCCACCACCTCCAGCGTGCGGTTCAGCGAAGCCCCCTGCGGCAACTGGATCTCCGCCATGAAAGCCCCCTGATCTTCCTGGGGCAGGAAGCCCGTCGGGGTGACCTTGAAGAGCCAGCCGGTGGCGACCCCCACCCCCACCACCAGGACCAACACCAGCGCCGAGACCCGCACCAGCCGGGCAACCAGATAGGCATAGCCGTCCCGCACCCCATCGATGCCGCGCATCACCTGACCCATGAGTCCCCGTCGGTGACTGCCGGGTTTGAGCAGGATGGCGCAGAGCGCGGGGGAGAGGGTCAGTGCGTTGATCGCGGAGATGAGCATCGAGAAGGCCACCACGGCCGCGAATTGCTGGAAGAGCTGGCCGGTGATGCCGGGGATGAAGGCCACTGGCAGAAAGACCGAGAGCAGCACCAGCGTGATGGCAAGGATGGGACCGGTGATCTGGCCCATGGCCTTCTTGGCCGCCTCCCGCGGCGGCAGGTTCTCCTCCTCCATAATACGTTCCACGTTCTCGACCACCACGATGGCGTCGTCCACCACGATGCCGATGGCGAGCACCACCGCGAGCAGCGAGATGGTATTGGCGGAGAACCCGATCAGGAGCAGGAAGGCGAAGGTGCCAATCAAGGCGACCGGCACCGCGATCAATGGGATCAGGGTCGCCCGCCAACTGCCGAGGAACAGGAAAACCACCAGGATAACCAGGGCGAAGGCCTCGAACAGGGTGTGGACCACCTTCTCCAGGCTCGCCTTGACGAAGTCCGTGGTGTCGTAGATCACCGCGTAGCTGAGATCGTCCGGAAAGCGCTCGGCGAGCCGCTCCATGGCGGCCTTGATCCCGTCCGCCACCGCTACCGCGTTCGCCCCGGGGGCCAGATAGATGGCCAGGGCGGCAGTGTCACCTCCGTTCAGGCGGCTCAGCGAGTCGCGCTGCTTGGAGCCGAGCTCGACCCGACCCAGGTCCCGTACCCGGACGGTCGATCCGTCGGGGTTGGCACGGACGACGATGGACGCGAACTCCGCGGTGTCGGTAAGTCGGCCCTGGGTCTGGAGGGTAATCTGAAACTGCTGGTCCGGCGTCATCGGCTGCGCGCCGATGCGGCCCACCGCCGCCTGGGTGTTCTGGCCCTGGACGGCCGCGATCACGTCCGAAGGGGTAAGCCCGAGCGCCGTGAGCCGCTCGGAGCTCAGCCAGATGCGCATGCTGTAATCGAGTGGGCCGAACTGAAAGACCTCACCGACGCCGGGCACCCGCGCCAGGGTATCCAGGACATTGATCGTGGCGTAGTTGCTCAGGAACAGGGCGTCATAGGACCCCTTTGGGGAATAGAGGGTCACCACCTGGAGCATGGCGGTCGACTTCTTCTTGACCGTTAGCCCCTGGCGTTTCACCTCCTCGGGGAGCTGGGCCGCGGCCTGGTTGACCCGGTTCTGGACGTTGACGGTGTTGATGTCCGGATCCGTTCCAAGATCGAAGGTGACAGTGAGTGCATAGCTGCCGTCGTTGGCGCTGCTGGACTTCATGTACAGCATGCGGTCGACGCCGTTGACCTTGGACTCGAGCGGCTGGGCCACCGTGGACTCGACCACAGCAGCCGATGCCCCCGGATAGGCCGAGGTCACCGAGACCTGGGGCGGGACGATGTCGGGGAACTGGGCGACCGGGATCTGGGTGATGGCGATCAGGCCGGCGAGCGTGATGACGACCGAGATGACGATCGAGAGCCGCGGACGGTCGATGAAGATGTCGGAGATCACGGGGCCGCGTCTCCCTTGGGCTGCTGAGGCGGCGTGGCGCTCACCGGCTGCCCCGGACGCACCTTCTGTGAGCCCTCCACGATCACCAACTGACCCTCCTGGAGGCCCTGCGTTACCGCGATCTTGCCCCCTTTGGCGACCCCGGTCTGGATGCGGCGGACCTGGGCCCTGCCCGCGTCATCCACCACGAGCACGTAGACCCCCTGCTGATCGATCTGCAGGGCCGATTGGGGCACCGTGATCGACAGCGCCGCGGTGTCCTGCTCAAGCAGCACACCCAGGTACTGCCCGTCCACGAGGACCCCGTCCGGGTTGGGGAAGACCGCGCGCACGGTCACGCTGTCGGTCCCGGAATCTGTGGTCACGTCGATGAAGTCCAACCGACCCTTGTGCGCATAGGTGGAGCCATCCGGCAGCCGGGCCAGCGCTGCGATACTCTGGGCGGTCTCTCCCTGGGCCGCGATGTCCCGGCGCGCCTGCAGCCGCTCCCGCTGCGTGACCGGGAACTGGACTTGGATCGGGTCAGCACTCACGATGGTGGCTAGGCTGTCGCTGGCGGGTCCGACCAGGTTGCCCACGCTGTAGCGTGCAAGGCCGATGCGCCCGGCCACCGGGGCAGTGATCCGTGTGTAGCCCAGGTCGAGCTTGGCCGCCTCCAAGGCGGCCTGCGCCTGCGCTACACTGGCCTTCGCGATGGATTCGGCGGCCCTGAGCTCGTCCACCTTCGACGGCGCGATGTTCTTGTCCTTGAGCAGCTCTTCGCCGCGCCTGAGCTGAGCGGACGCATTCTCCTGATCGGCCAGAGCCTTGGCCAGATCCGCCTCCCGCTGAGTCACCACCGCCTGGTACTGCTCCGGCTCGATCAGGAACAGGACATCGCCGACCTCGACCTGCTGACCCTCCGCGAACGTGCGCTCCTTGAGAAACCCCTCCACCCGCGCCCGCAGGTCGACGCGCTCCACCGCGACCACGCGCCCGACAAACTCGGCTTGGTCCGCCACAGACTCGGCCAGGGCGGGTGCCGCGACCACGGTGGGGGGAGGCGCTGAGGCGCCCGCTCCCGTCTCCGCCTTCTCCCCACAGCCACTGAGCACGAGCAGACACAGCGAGGAGATCAGGGCGGTCCCGCGGCCCCGTTGGGGCAGCATGCGTGCGGCAGGAATCCGAGTCGGCATGGCGTTGAAGGCTCCGGCAAGCGCAGGAGCCGCTTATTCTACGCCGCGCCCACTGATGCCGCGACGGGAGCCGGCAACTCCCCAGACGGCGGCGGTCGTGGCCGAGGATCATCCGGCGTGGCCTCACCCGCCCCAGCCGGACGCAGAACGCTCGCTCCACATCGGCGCGCGCTTGCAAACCGGACTGCCGGGACATCGTCCACACCCGATTAGTCCTTCACATCCCACCACCCGATCACGAAGGCCATCACGCATGCTATGGCTCTGTGCGCACATGTTGCTCTAGCATGGACGGCCGGCGGCCGATGACATTGGACGAGACCGATGATCTCGGATGAGTAGCACCATAGCTCAGCTGGTCCCCGGCGTGCCCTCCCTGGCACCGGGCCCCGGCAGTCCCAGCCGGGGCGACGAGGCAGTCTGGTCTGTCACGCCGTCATTCCGGCAGGGATTGCCGGAATCCAGGTCCATGGCTGGCAGCCTTCTGACGCCGGCTGAGATTCGACGCTCATCACCTTGTCTCGCCACCCCGGGAAAGCCGACGCGCCGGCCGGCACATGTTCCGCAACGCGACCCCTACGGACCCGCCCGGGCAAGCAGGGTGCGCAAGCAAAGGCCAAGATGCCCATGCCCTCCAACGACGACGCGTTCGGTCAGGTTCCCGTTGTCCTCGTCGGTTCGGGTCGAAGCGGCACGACCTGGGTTCTCGATACCATCGCCGAAGCGAACGG
>Ga0316576_10000321_pt1 | contig 21368 bp, 17 predicted proteins | sample S0NA_FD_203075 | JGI IMG/M metagenome (GOLD analysis project Ga0316576, IMG submission 203075) | Rhizosphere microbial communities from salt marsh grasses in Alabama, United States - S0-2_050615r3r5 | ecosystem: Host-associated > Plants > Roots > Rhizosphere | place: USA: Alabama | collected...
CCCAAGAGGCAGGCCGACCTGCTGGCTTCGGGAGCTGATGTGGCCCTCTATTCGGGTCTTTCGAAAAAGACCCTTCTGGAAGCCATTGATGCCACCGTCGATGCACGGGCACAGCTTGCCAGAAATCCCTGGCTGAATGGAAGGGCCCCTCGGCAGACGAGGATCAGCAGTTTTATCTCCGAATCCCCCGATATGCAGATCTTCATGGAGATGCTCAGGAAAGTGATCCCGTGCAGTACGCCGGTCCTGCTGCTGGGGGAAACGGGTGTAGGAAAAGAACATCTTGCCAGGATCATCCACTATGAAGGAGCGCGGGGACAGGGACCGTTTATTGCGGTGAACTGCGGCGCATTACCGGAGAATCTTTTTGAAAGTGAATTATTCGGACATGAGAAGGGGGCTTTCACCGGAGCCATCAGGTCGCGACGGGGCGCATTTGAAATGGCGCATGGGGGGACCATCTTTCTGGATGAAATCGGTGAACTGCCGCTGCATATGCAGGTAAAACTGTTGCGGGTTTTACAGGAATACGAGATCAGTCCGGTGGGCAGTGAAAATGCCATGTGGGTGGATGTGAGAGTAATAGCCGCGACCAACCGTGACATTGAACAGGCAGTCAGGGAGGGGATTTTCCGGCAGGACCTCTATTACCGGCTGAGTGTGCTTACCCTTTCCGTTCCTCCTCTTCGCGACCGACAGGAAGATATTCCGCTCCTGGCAAGGAAATACCTTGCCGATCTGGCAGGAAAGCTGAACAAGGAGATACGGGACATTGAAGAAGATGCCCTACAGGCCCTGGGACGATACAGGTGGCCCGGAAATGTGCGCGAGCTTATCAACGTGATTGAACGGGCGGTGATTCTTTGTCAGGGAGATACCGTCAGCGCCCGAGATCTGCCGGAAAATATTGGAGCGGCCACGCCTGACGGAGGGGTGCCGGACACATTGGCCAGGATCATCGCATCGAAATGGCGAAACAGGACACTTCCCGAGATACGAGAGCAACTTATAGAGATGGTCGAACGATACTATTTTGAACTGGTCCTGCGGGAAACCGGGGGGCGCGTTGGTGTGGCGGCTGAGAAGGCCGGTATTCATCCGAGGGGCTTTTTCAATAAGATGAAAAAATACGATTTACACAAAGAAGATTTCAAGAACGAAAGACAACCGTAAATCCTCTGAAGAAAAAACAGGCCGGGGACTGCGTTCCGCTCTCTTGAGGGCGGTTGAATTTTTTCAGGAGTACCAATGAAAGACAAAGTGAAAATCGACAAGGATAATCATCCGCCCCACAGACGACCCGCGAAATCAGCCCTTGCGGTGACAAAAGATGTATCGTGGAACATGCTTCTCATATCTCTTGGAAGCGTTCTGTGTGCCATAGCGGTAAACGGCATCCTTGTCCCCATGCATTTTTTGAGTGGAGGATTCACCGGGGTTGCGCTCATTATTCATTACCTGTTGCCCGTGCTGCCTCTCGGCGTACTTTATTTCCTGCTCAACATTCCCATGTTTCTGCTCGGGTGGAAATTCGTCGGCCTCAGGTTTTTCTTTTACAGTATCGCCGGAATGGTCATCTATTCCATTGCGGTACAGTTTATTCATTTCTCTTTGCCGGTGCAGGATAATCTCCTGAGCGCCCTCCTGGCGGGGATTATTTCAGGTGCCGGATCAGGCGTCATTCTCCGGTCCAGAGGTTCCGCGGGGGGGACCGATATCCTTTCCGTGATCCTGATGAAACTCTTTTCGTTCCGGCTGGGAAACACATCCCTGGGATTCAATATCATTATCCTGGGCACGGCGGTTTTGCTGTTCCCCCTCGAAAAGACGCTCTACACCTTGATCTACATTTATGTGGCGACGAACATCATGAACATCGTGGTGACGGGGCTCAGTCAACGGAAAGCGGTCATGATCATTTCCCCCCAATGGGAACGGATAGCTCGTGAGGTCATGTACCGGGTCAAGCGGGGGGTGACTGTTACGCCTGCAAAGGGGGGATTTACCGGCAGGGAAATCCAGGTCCTCTATACCGTCATCACCTTTCGCGAGTTGCCCACCCTCAAACGGATAGTCCGCGAAACAGACCCGAATGCGTTTCTGGTGGTGACGGATACCCTCGAGGTGATGGGGCTGGGTATCGGAAACCAGCCTCACTGGTAATCCCCCGCCTGGAAAAGAGAATACCGCCCCGCAGAGGTGCAGGAACCCGCGGAGCGGCGGAAGTCAGGGGACAATGGGGAGATTTAGTTCTCCGCCGGGAACGAGTCCCTGCGTTTTTCCTGAATGGAGCAATGCATCGGCCATGCCCTGGCCATAGCCGCGCGAGAAGGAAAAGAGAATGGTCGCCTCATCGCTTTCCCGGGAGAAGAGAACCACCTGGCAAGGGATGTGCAAAAGAGGCCCCTGGACAAGGCAGGGGGGGGTGAGGGAAGGAGCGCCGAGGTCCAGGCTGGTGATCTGCTCCATGACCCGAAGAGCGTTCTTGCCGGTAATGGCCATGAGAGCGTGTCCGTCGGTCGTTTCGGTGTAAGCCGGTTCCTGCGGCGGGTCAGGACGTTTCCCGGCCAGATGCCAGATGGCACACTGGGTCCGGTTCATCCGGTTGATGATGAGGCCTTTTTTGTAGAGGCATTGGCCGGGAGTTTCAGGCACGGTCAGACCGAATGGCTTGCATCCGGGAAGGTCCGAGTCCTGGAAGTCCCATTTGGACCGGTGGCTCAAGTCAATGAGGAAGGGCCCCTTTTCCGTTCCATAAGAAATGGCTACCTCCCAGCCGTCTCGGATCTCTTTTTGCACCGGTTCCCTGTTAAACCGGACCGGCGATTTTCGCTGAATGTCCCCCATGATTTCCTCCCTCAACTTCTCAGTCGATTCCCTTCCGCATCATAGAAGGGCGTCGGAACGACCGTTGCCTTGAACCGAAGCGGTTTGTTGGAATCGTTTTGATAGATAGTGAGCTGTCCTCCCTGTTTGGCAAAATCCTGTCTCACCAGAGCCATGCCGATTGACTGCTCCAGCGTGCGGGAAAACCGGGAACTGCACACGAACCCCAGAATCGTTTCCCCGTCATAGACAACTGCACCGTCCCCGGGAGTCCGGGAGGGGTCGTCTATTTGAAATCCCACCAACTTGAGGCGGTCCTTCTGATTCTCGGTGAACGCGAGCGCCGGCGCGCCGATCTTTTTGCTTGCCGTGTCGTTGCGGTCCCACAGAAAACCCAAGCCCAGATCAAGAAGGTTCACCCGCTGTTCGCTTTCCTGGCCGATGATGATATGCCCCTTCTCAAGTCTCAGGACGAACTGGGCCTCCAGACCGAACGGCTTGATCCCGAAGTCTTTCCCTGCTTCCATGAGCAGATTCCAGACGGTCTGTCCATAGGATGCAGGAAAATGGAGTTCGTAGGAGAGTTCCCCCACAAACCCGACCCGAAGGGCCCGCACGGGGATGTGGCCCGCAACGGTAATTTCCCGGTACCCCATGTAAGGGAAGGCCTCGTTGGACAGGTCTGCCTCCGTCAAACTGGCAAGCACTTCTCTTGATTTGGGACCGGCAAGATTGACGGCGGCAATGGCGTCCGTGAGATTGACCAGGTTGAAGTTCCACCCGTCATATCGCGTGTGAAAGCGGAACCATTCGACGGTCCCTCCTGCGCGGCCGGTGGAGGCGGTAAGGTAGTAATCATTTTCGCCCGTTTTCGTGACAACGCCGTCATCTACGATCATGCCGTCATGGTTCAGCATTGCCGAATACTTGAGCTTTCCTTCTTTTACCGTGCTCATCTTGGAGATGTACACCCGCTGGAGCGCCCGAAGGGCATCGGGACCAAACAACCGAAACTTTCCCAGGGTCGAGACGTCAATGATGCCGACACCGTTCCGCACGGCATCGATCTCTTGTGCGGAGCTCAGATCGCTGGAATAGTATCGAGGACGCTCCCACACGCCCACCCGGCGGAATATGGCACCATTTCCCTTGTGGGTTTCATGCATCGGGGTTCGTTTGCATATATTGTAATTGTGTCCCGCCAGCGTGGAGATTAAAGTCGGCACCAACGGAGAGCGCACGGTGGTGGGGAAGAGGCCTTCCATGCCGTCACCCCGAAGTTCCGCAAGCACCAGCGGCAGATTGTGTCCGGGAATGCCCCCCTGGGAGGGGCCCAGGCCGAAGACGCCGAACCTTTTGGCAAGTTCCGGGACGTCAAACCCCATTTGAACGGACTGTTTTGCGACCTTGTATGTCCCGTCCTCATCAAAACAGATAAATGATTTTCGTCCCCTACCGATGCCGGGACCGTGCACCAAACTACAACCCTTTGCCGGTCCGGGGAGGGCTGCAAGCTCTTCTTCCGCCTGTGCAACAGCAGCTTCCACACCGGATTCGTTTGCAGCTTTAAGGCCGGCAACGACGGCGGACGCCTCAATGGAGGCCGGATCGTTGAACCCAAGAAGCCTGCCGCAACAGTGGACTCGGGGAGGAAGTTCGGTGGGCAGAAAAAAGTGGGTATGTTCATCAAACGCGAACTTGGCCAAGGCCGTAGAAAGAAGGCCGCTCACCGGGCTCAACCCCGCCGATGCGACCAGAAGATCACAGGAAAAGCGTTTAGTCTGGGACGCGTAAAGGTTCCCTATGAGTGCTCCCGAAACCGTTTTTCCGCCTTCAGCCTTTGAGGCTGCCCAGCCGGGAAGGAAGGGGATATTTTGTGATTTGAGGGCCGTTACCAGGGCGGGATCATGGCCGCTCTTCCGGGCGTCGGCAACGGCCAGCACCGAAAGGCCTTCCCCCGCGAGATCAACCGCAGCCTCAAGCCCCAGGTCGTCACCTACACTGAAGACAGCCCGCGAGCCGGGTAGGAGGCCGTACTGCCTGGCGAGCCGAAGCGCACACGCCGCCTGCATAACCCCCGGGCGTTCATTATTCTCAAAAATGAGGGGCCGTTCCATACAGCCTGTTGCGACAATGACACTCGTGGGCCTGATTTCAATATAGCGCTGGGCAAAGGAATCGTTTTCATCCCCCACTTGGAAGGCGGTGACCAGGTTATCCCCGGCCAGGTTGTTGACAAAGCAGCGGGTGAAGACGCGAATGTTTTCATGCGCCGCCACTTTGGCCGCCAGATCCGCTCCCCGCTGAAAAAGAGATTGCCCCGGCGCGTATTCCCGGGTTCGCCAGTCATAAAATCCACCGAGCCAAGGCCGCGCTTCAAACAGAACCACCCTGACTCCCTGATCTGCTGCAGCCAGAGCGGCACTCATGCCTGCCGGGCCGCCGCCCAGAACGGCCACCTCGGCATTCAGGTACAGTTCGTGGTAGGCTGAAGCGTCCCACTCTTTGTCAAGATTAATCTTGCCGGTGCCGGCCATGCGGCGAAGCACTTTCACCGCATGAGGCCAGATAAAGGCCGGTTTGTGGAATCGGCGGTAATAGAACCCAGCCGGCATGAAAGAGTCAAACCGGTCGAGTATGGAGAAAAGATCATTTTCCACGGGTCCCAGAGTGTTTTGAGGGGTAACCTGCATGCCTTCCCGCACCGGGGTCGTTTCGGCTCTGACATTGCATTCACCGTCAATATTCACCAGGGTATTGCCTGATTCTCCATCCAGGCTGTACAGCCCTCGGGGCCGGTGATATTTCAGGCTGCGGGCAACAATCCTGACACCGTTTGAAAAGAGTGCACTGGCAACACTGTCCCCTTTCAGGCCTTTCATGGGTTTCCCCTGCCAGGAGAAGCGCACTTCACGGGTCCGATCTATCTTGTGAGTTGGGGCTGCGGGCAATCTGGTCATGATATATCCCCCGATTCATTTGTTTCACGGCCGGTGAGCGTGTTTCTCCACACAGTGAACCACACGCCGCAGCCGTCCCGGTGATACCACCACTCTTTCTGGGGACCGCCCACAGCCTTGTGCATCTGAACGGCGTCTGAATATGCCCGGGGCGTCAACCCTTCCTGATCGGGCGCAGGGCCCTGTTCTTCATTTCCGAAACGGAATTCATACAGATCCCTCTTTCCACATATGGGGCAAGTGATTGTGTACGACATCTGATACCTCCTTAGTTCCAGGGACCGTAGCTGAATGCTCCGGCCGTTTCGCCGGTGGGGCGGAATTCCTCGAAACGCCGCAGAGAAAAAGGGCTGAGGATCTCCGGACGTTTTGCATTGGCCATATACTCTGCCATGTATTTCCCGGTTATGGGTCCGGACTTGAATCCGAAATAACCCCATCCCACATCAAGATAGAGGCCTTCAACCGGATCGTTGCCGTGCATAATGGGAGCCATATCAGGAGTCATGTCCGCAATGCCGGCCCAGTGCCGCATGAATTTGACACCCCGGAGAAAGGGCAAAAGCTCAACCAGTGCCTCCCCCTGGTGCTTGAAATAATGCGGGGTGGTATTGGTCGTGTAGTTGGGCCAGGGATCCATGTGGGCACCGGTGGCGATTTCCCCTTTCAAGGTTTGATTGGCGTATACGTGATAGGCACCGGAAGATATGACGTGATGGAGCACCGGTTTCAAGGGTTGGGTCACCATGGCCTGGATGGTCAACGGATGAAGGGGCAGTGCTATACCCGCCATCTGGGCCAGAAGGGCACCCCAGCCGCCGGCGCAGACGAGCACGCGGGGAGATTTAATGGATCCCCGGTCCGTCCGGATACCGACAATTTTCCCCTTTTCAATGTCCATTCCGGTTACTTCCGTGTTCTGATGGATGTGCACTCCGTGGCGGGCAGCGCCTTTGGCAAGACCCCATGCTACCGCGTCATGACGCACGATACCGCCGGGGGGGTGGTACATTCCCCCCATAACAGGATACTTGATATTGTCTTCGACATTGAGCACCGGAATCAGTTCCTTGCATTGTTTCCTGTCAAGCAACTCACTTTTTACCCCGCACATTTGCGCGGTGGAGACGGCGAGGCGAGCAGCCCCCTGGGCTGCCTCGGAATGAAACGTGTTCAGGTTGCCGCAGTTATAAAACATCATGTTGAAATCAAGATCACGTATCAATGTCGCCCACAGCTTGAGCCCCTCATCATAGAGCCTGACGTTTCCCTGGCTTCTCTGGTTGGCACGGACAATGGCCGTATTTCGGCCCGATCCGCCGAAACCAACGTACCGTCGCTCAATAACGGCAACGTTTTTCATGCCGTGTTCTTTAGCCAGAAAGTAGGCTGTGGCCAGCCCGTGAATCCCGCCGCCGATCATGACGGCATCATAATGAGACTTGAATGGTGAAGACCCCCACAAGCGCTCAAGTTTCATGGGTGAACCCTCCTTGGTTGGGTAGTCGCAAAATCAGAAAGGCAAACTGCAAAAATAAAAAAAAGAGAAACGGAATGACCATTAGCACAATGAAACAAAAACTGTCAATAAAATTCTTTGAAAGGCGTTTTGAACAAGAATGGGGAAAAAAATGATTGACTTTGTTCGCAAAATTGTCGTAATGCTGAAAGAAAATGAAATAAAAACTATCAAAATGACTCATGGTTCTGTGCCAAGGATGATAGTATGACAGAAGGATTCACCGGTCACCCCTTCTTGAAAAATCTGCACCGAAAGCGGGCGCTCCTGACCCCGAAAGGAATGGTGCTTGCTGATTTTGTGGCGGAGAATCCCCTTCAGGCGGTTTTCATGACCACCCGCCAATTGGCTGAGGCGGTCGGCGTCAGTGAGGCAACCGTCGTTCGGTTCGTGGACCGGCTCGGATATGGGGGCTATCCTGACTTTGTCCGGGACTTGCGCGAACTGGTGGATACCCAGTTGACGCTGGTTGACCGGGTGGCCCTGACCAGGGTGAACGGCGCAGCAACTGAAAGAATGCTTCGTGTTGTCGAGGAAGAGATCACCAACCTCAGAGAATTCTATGAGAACGCTGATTTTGATGCTATCGGCAGCGCGGCAGGACTCTTATTGGAAAGCCCGCTTATCTATGTCATCGGTTCGCGGTTGAGTTACACGTTTGCCTATTACCTTGGCTGGTCGCTGACAAAAATACGGGGAGAGGTCCATATTCTTCGGGGGAGTGATTCCACTTCCATTGACTGGCTGACTATTGCTCAAAAAGACAGCCTCGTGGTTGTCTTCGCCACTTCACGCTATCCCAATGAACTCATTCGCTTAGCACGATTGGTCCGCCGCCTGGGACAGAAACTCCTGGTCATCTCTGACAGCAGTTCCTGCCCCATCAACCAGTTTGCAGATATGCAGATTGTCCTACGGTGCCTCCATTTTCCGGTCATAGGAAGTCCGAGCATCATGGCGTGTCTTATCAATTGCCTCACCGCAGAGATGATTTCCCGAGGAGGGGATGCGGTGAAGCCCCACCAGGAGAAGCTCGAGCAGACCTACCGGGAGAACGATCTCCTTTTTAATCTTGACGGGCGTGGTCAGGAATGATCCGGAATGGTGGATGCTCGTGGGGAGGAGAAACGCATCAATGGAGGTGGCGGGAAGTGCAGGGGGCTTGCGCCTGATATGAGGTGGTGCTTGCGGCGGAACATTTCGGGGAGCACTTTTTGGAAGATACCGTTTTTAGTAAACATCCATCGGGGAGAGGAAAAGGAGTAAGCATATGCGCAAAATATTCGTCCCGGAGACAAAAGACAGAACAGCTGATGCGGTGGTGATCGGAGGCGGTATCGTCGGTACTGCAACAGCCTTCTGGTTGTCGAAGGCAGGTCTGGACACCATCCTTGTTGAAGCGAGAGAAGGGCTTTCAACGTTGACGACTGCTGCTTCGGCGGAATGCTTTCGAGCCCAGTTCACGGAGCCTGCCCTGGCGCCGTTGGCGAAGGAGAGCATTGAATTTTTCGAACATTTCGCTGAAAGGGTCGGTCTTCCGGACTGGGATATAGCAATGCATCAGCAGGGATATCTGTTTATCACGGATGATGAAAACATGATCCCGGATCTTGATGCGGCGGTTGCCCAGCACCGAAAACTCGGTGTCAGCGATTCCGAGGTCCTTTCGCAAGAAGAGGTTCACACGCGATTTCCATTTCTGTCACCAGAGGTGGTTGGCGCCACATTCCGCCAACGGGACGGCTGGCTCTCGTGCCATGAGGTGACGCAGGGCTTTGCAAAGGGCAGTTCAGCACGGTTTTTCGTGAAGACCGAGGCGACAGACCTGTTTGTGGATGGGAAGGGGGTAAGCGGAGTACAGACCACCCGGGGGAAGATCGCAACCCGTGTGGTGGTCAATGCGGCAGGCCCTTTTGCCGGTGTGATCGGGCGGATGGTGGGGTTGGAACTCCCTCTGGAACCGGTAAGGCGACAGAAGGTCTTTATTGCCTCCGCAGCAGTTCCAGTGAAAGCCCCATTCACTGTGGACCTGGTCAATGATTCTTACTGGCGCCCGGAATCAGGGGGCGCACTGCTGGGTTGGGTGGATATGGATGAACCGGTATCCGAGCCCCTGGAAAACCCGCTCGGTGACTGGGATTTCCCTGCCGTCTGCCTGGACAAGGTATCTCGTTTGACTCCGCTCTTTGAGCAGGTGGGTGAAAACCTCAAGAAAAAGGATATCAATGTGTCCGCGGGTCAATATGTCTACACACCGGACAACCAACCGCTCATCGGACCGGTTGATGAAGTGCCGGGATTCTACCTCAACTGCGGGTACTGGATCGGGGTCATGGTTTCGCCTATGGCCGGAAAAAGAACCGCTGATCTCATCACCGGAAAAATGGACAATAAGGATAACCTGCTGCGACTCAGCAGATATGAAGAGGGACTCGACATGGGAGGGGGAAGCTTTTTGAGTGGTCATTAACTCTATTCTTCATTCGTTGGTCCGTATTGTTGGGAATTTCGTATGCCTCCGAATAGATCAGCGGGAGTGAAACCCAGATGACAAAATCCAAATGTCAAATAAAATCCAAGTGTCTTAATGCCAAAATACGCCGTGCCACACGGGTATGCGATCTATGAGCGAAGGCAGGTGGTACCTCAAGAGAAATTTGTTCGTTTTGATCATTTGAAATTTAACATTCATGTGGCATTTAAGCTTTGACAGGCGGCATTTTCTGCGGCCTGGTTTTCGTGCTTGGCAGTCTTTTTTCAAGAACCGAATTTCGAGAGAGAATGGACACGAGGTGACAGAGATGTATGACAGAATGCAGACATTCACGACGGAAGAAATGACCCTGATCCACGATTCAGCCATGGAGATCCTTCGCGAGGTAGGGGTGGCCTTTCACGAGCCCGAGGCCTTGGAGATATTCAGAAAGCACGGGGCGAAGGTTGACGGTGAGGTGGTGCACCTGGATGAAAAAATGGTACGAGCTGCTCTTGAGAAAGCACCTTCACGATGCCATCTGACCGCCCGCAACCCCGAGCGATCAGTTCGGATCGGAGAAAATGATTTTGTCCTGGTTCCCGGGTATGGGGCCCCGTTCATCATCACGCCGGAAGGAGAACAGCGGCTCGGGACCATTGATGACTATAACAATTTCTGCAAACTCGTGCAGACCTCAAAGCACTTGGACATGAACGGATTCCTCATGGTGGAGCCTTCGGATCTTCCCCCTGAAACCGCACATCTGGACATGATGTTCTCCAGCCTGACGCTTTGTGATCGGCCTTTCATGGGGAGCCCCTTGTCCCGTCAGGCCTCGATTGATGCCATCGAGATGGCGTCCATTGCCTTCGGGGGAGCAGAGAAGATAGCGGAAGAACCGGTCATGCTGCCGATCATCAGTATCATTGCTCCCCTGCGCTATTCGGCGGAAATGGCCGGGTCACTGATCGATTTCGCTCGGGCCGGGCAGCCGATCCTGGCTGCAAGCCTGGTCATGGCGGGATCGTCAGGCCCGGTGACCCTGGGGGGCGTCGTGGCGCTCCAGAACGCCGAGGTGCTGGCCGGGCTGACCCTTGCACAGTTGGTGCGCCCGGGTATTCCCTTTATCTACGGTGCTACCTCCTGCCCCATTGATATGCGAAGCGGTGCCCTCGCCATCGGCGCTGTAGAAAATGCAATGCTTGTCTCCGCCACCGCTCAGATGGCACGGTTTTACCATCTTCCGTCTCGGAGTGGTGGTGCCTTGACGGACGCGCATTTTCCGGATATCCAGGCGGGCATGGAATCGGCCATGACTCTCTTTACCGCCATCAGGAGCGGCATCAACTTTGTGCTCCACGCCTGCGGCATTCTGGGATCCTTCGTGGAGATGAGCTTTGAAAAATTTCTGGCGGATGAGGAACTCTGCGGCATGGTCAAGAAGATGCATCAATCCATTGACATACAGGGTGACACCATAGATCTGCCCATGATCAAGAAGGTGGGAATCGGTGGTCAGTACCTGACGCAGCCCAAGACGTTCCGCCTGTGCCGAACTGAGTTTTTTCTCCCGGACCTTATCAAGCGAGAAAGTTATGACGCATGGAAGGGGGCGGGGAGAAAGCGGCTTGACCAGAGGGCAAGCGAGCTGCTGACTCAGCGGCTTGAAAGTTATGAAAAGCCGGATATGGACCCCGCCCTTGAGCGGGACCTCAAGAGATTCGTGGCGGAACGCACGCAATGACAGCGTTTTTGCAAAAGCAGTCAGAGGACAATATAGCGAACAAAGCGACGTTTGTCCTGCCGTCCTCGACACCGGGCGCAGCAGAGGCCGCCCCTTCTGCCGTTCTTTTCAGGGGCGGAAAAAATGTCGCTGCCGGAGAAACGCACGCACGCCTGCTTTTGGGAAGGCCTGGAGGGGAGGTATGATGTTTTGGAATTGAGAGCCATTCACGAAAGGTGTTCCGGGTGCAGGGCCTGTGAGCTGGCATGTGCCCTTGCCAATTTTCGGGAAATGAACCCGGCCAAATCAGCGCTTGGGATCGAAGGTCGGTTTCCGGTACCGGGAGATTATCGCATACATCTCTGTGACCAGTGCGGAGCCTGTGCCGAGGCCTGCCCGGAGGACGCGATCACCTTTGAAGGCGAAGCGTATCTGATCGACCATGATCTCTGCATCGGGTGTCTCCTGTGTGTGGATGCCTGTCCCCATGGGGTTCTGTACGTGCACGCAAGCTCTGAAACGCCGATTAAGTGCACTCTCTGTGGCGCTTGTGCAGAGATCTGCCCGCGGGACGCTATTGTTCTGGAAGGAGGTGCGTAACATGCTCTACGGATATGCTGGAACAATGCTCGAGGTGGATCTGACAAGCGGCAGAATAAGGAAGACACCGGTGCCTGACGACCTTGCGAGGGATTATCTGGGGGGCAGAGGGTTCGTGGCGAGACTACTGTGGGAAAGGCTCAGGTCGGGGACCGATCCCTTTGATCCGGAGAACCTGATTGTGATCGCAACCGGACCGCTCAGCGGACACCTGGTTCCGGCCAGCGGAAAAACCCATTTCGGAACAAAATCCCCTGCCACCGGCGGTTATGCGGACTCCAACATGGGAGGCCACTTCGGTCCCGCCCTGAAATATGCGGGGTACGATGTCCTGCTGCTGACGGGCCGGGCATCGGAACCGACGTTTCTGGTCATTGAGGACGAGAGCGTCGCATTGCGATCGGCGGAGGAGTGGTGGGGACGGGGCGCTATTACCACGGAAAAGGGCCTCAAGAAAGAACTGGGGGAGGAATTTAGGATAATCACCATCGGCCCTGCGGGAGAAAATCTCGTACGATTTGCCTGCATTTCCCACGACTTCGGCCGTCAGGCAGGCAGGGCGGGCATCGGTGCGGTTCTGGGATCCAAGCATCTCAAGGCAATAGCCGTGAAGGGAACCGGCGGGCTGCCGGTCTTTGATGTGGATGGCCTGTACGAGAAAGGGCGAGAGGCCTATTTAAAAGTGCGGGCAAAGCCCGGATTTGCCGGCTGGACGCCGGAAGGAACCGCTGGGATAACGGACTGGGTGAACCAGGTGGGGGCGTTTCCGACGCGGAATTTTCAGACTTCCTATTTTCCCGGCTACCAGAAGATCAATGGAAAAGCCGTGGTGGAACATCTCAAGATCACCGACAAGGGTTGCTTTTGTTGCCCTACTCCCTGCGGAAAATACGGGAAGGCGTCAACCAGTCTGGGAACCGTGCATGTGGAGGGGCCGGAGTACGAAAGCATTGCCCTCTTGGGAGGCGCCTGCGTTCTCGGGTCCATTGAAGAAGTCGCCTATGCAAATTATGTCTGTGACGAGTTGGGTCTTGATACCATCTCCGGCGGGGTCGTGGCGGCGTGGGCTATGGAGTGCTTTGAAAAGGGACTTCTGAGTGAAGAACAGGTGGGCAGGGAGATTCACTTCGAGGATCTGGAGTCAGTGGTATACCTGCTTGAAAAAATGGCCTCGCGGGACGGCATCGGCGATCTGTTGGCGGAAGGGGTCATGCGGGCTGCGGCAAAGCTGGGTCGGGGTTCCGATTCATTCGCCATCCACGTGAAAGGGCTGGAGTGGTCGGGATACGAGTCCCGCAACGCGCCCGGTATGATGCTGGCATACATGACTGCTGACGTGGGGGCCCACCACAACCGCGCCTGGGCCCTGGGGCACGACGTGGCCGGATCGGCGGCCAGTGTGCATGATCTCATCTCCGCCGGGGGGGGCAGAGACAAAATGGCCAAGGCGCCCGTGGCGGGAAAGGCCGAAAGGGTGATAGATCTCCAACACATCAGACCCCTGTTCGACTGCCTCGGCATCTGTCGCCTGCAGTACATGGAGCTTGGCTTCGAGGGGCAAAACTACGAAGAACTGTTTTACCTGGTGACGGGCCGGCGCATGAAATGGGACGAACTGCTCGAGGTCTCCGAGCGCGTGTGGCATCTCACCCGGGCTTTTTCCAAAAGGGAAATAGAGGGGTTCGGCCGGAAATATGACTATCCCCCGCGGCGCTTTTTTCAGGAACCCATACCTGATGGCCCGAACGAGGGGCATTTTCTCACCCGGGATGAACTGGACGTGCTGCTGGACGAATATTACCAGGCGCGGGGATGGGATGCAAACGGGATCCCCACGGAAAAGACATTGTGCCGGGTCGGCCTTGCCGATGTGGCTGAAGCCCTGAAGCAGGGGAAATGAGAATCACCCTGCACCTTTCCGGGGGGCTGAGGGCCGTTCTGGAACAGCTGCCCGAGCAGGTGAAGCTGGAGGTGGAAGGACCGGCATCCGTGCGGGACATCCTCATCCAAGCAGGGATCAACCCGGTGCTCGTGATGGTGGTCACGGTGGATGGGGACCGGGGAGACAAAGAGCAGATTATTGATCACGACGCAGCCATCGGTCTGATTGGTCCGATGGCCGGCGGTTGAGACGTTAACCTGAAAGGGAACGGGAAAGGAGAGAGCCAATGCTGCTGGGTTTGCATACGTACAGCTTTCACCTGCACGGCATGGGTCAGAATTGGGGTGGATACACGCTGGAGTGGGAGCCGGTCTGGGATATATTTCAGTTGATGGACGAGGCGGTCAAACTGGGCCTTGACGGCCTGCACGTGACGGCCGCCGATCTGGGTGATACCGGGGATCACCATCTCGATGCGGTGAAGAGGGCTGCTGAAGAACGGCACCTTTTCCTGGAGTACAATTTTTCTCTGGACGCTTCCGGGTATGATGATCGACTGACCAACACGATAGAAGAGGGCATAAACATTGCCCACAAGATTGGATCGGATATCGGAAAAATAAGCATGGATATTCATCGGCCCCATCCGGTCTGCTCCAGCGCATTTCATCCGGACGTGGTTCGCCAGCTGGAGGAGGTAGCTGAAAAGGTCATGGCCGCGGCGCCCCTGGCGGAAAGGGCGGGGGTAAGGATCTGCCTGGAGAACCATACGGAGGCATTCGCTGACGAGGTGCTGTGGATTATCAATCGAGTGCATCATCCGTTTGTGGGTGCCTGCGTGGACACCAACAATTCACTCATGGTGGGGGAAGATCCGCTTTCCGCCGTCCAGAAGCTTGCGCCCTATGCGTTCACCAACCATTTTTCAGATCACCGGATCGAGTTTGAGCCCTATGGATGCAGGATTACCGGAGTCGCGTGCGGGGAAGGGGATGTTCCGGTACGGCAGGCCTTTCGCATTATTAGCTCCCAGCCGCAGATGAAGCGACTGAACCTGGAGGTAGAGTTTGAGCCCCGGACCACTGACGCTGAAGAAGCCCGTCGCCGGGAGTATGAGGCCGTTGTTAAGAGCATCCGTTTTGCGCGGGAAGTGCTGGGCGTCTGATGGTGGTGGGGAGACCGGGAGTCTCAGCCTGCATACCTTGAATATAATGACCGGTCAGCCCGAGGCCGGTGAGTGCAGTGCTGTCATGCCCGGGTTGCAAGACGGGAGAACCGGGACTTACAGGGAGGGATACTGATATGAAAATCACCGACGTACGTGCAACACCGGTCACCATTCCGCTGGACGCACCGTTCTTCTGGTCTGTGGGCCTGTATCCCGGCACGTCCAAGACAATCATTGAAGTGGAAACCGATGAGGGCATCGTCGGGCTCGGGGAATCGCCTTCGTGGGATTGTGCTGAGGTCATCAATACCGCTCTCAGGCCGCGTCTCATAGGCAGGGATCCCCTGGATATCGCAGGGTGCGAGATGCAGTGCGTGCCGGAATGGAGGGTGGTTCAGAACACGGATGATGCTTCCATCGTCAAGGCCTTCGGTGGTGTTGAGATAGCCCTGTGGGACATTCGGGGAAAGGCCTGGAATAAGCCACTCTATGCATTGCTCGGGGGAGCCGTGCGCAAAGAGATTCCCTTCACGGAATATTTTTCATTCAGGGTTGAGAAAAACGGTTGCGGTGGTGAAATGTCTCCGGAGGCCGTGGCCGATTACTGCCTGAAAATGCGGGACGAATTCGGTTCCACCATGTTTGAGGGCAAACTGAGCCTCGGTGATCCCATGCTGGAGATTGCAACGGTCAAACTGTTGCGGGAAAGGCTGGGGGAGCGGGCCATGCTTCGGCTGGATGCCAATATGTCGTGGTCCCTGGCAACAGCCCGATCCATTCTGCGGGCAATTGAACCCTACAATATTCGTAATTACGAAGATCCTGTTGCCACCTTTGAAGAAATGGCACAGCTTCGCAAACACTCCGCCATTCCCTTTTCAACGCATATTCCCGATATCAGAAGGGCAGTGGCTCTGGGAACCCCGGATGCCATTGTCACGAATTTCGCGGTGCTGGGAGGGATCAGGCGGGCCATGCGCTTTATTGGCGCCTGTGAGGCAATGGGGGTGGCGTTTTGGTGCTACAGCGGAGACGCCGGCATCTGCAACGCAGCCTATCTGCACATGGTCGCTGCCACTGAGTGGATCCATGAACCCAGCCAGTCGCTGTTCCGGTGGCAGACAGATGATGTCATTGAAGAAGGACCATTCAGGCAAAAAAACAATGTTATCCCTGTTCCCGAAGGCCCCGGCCTGGGGGTTACCCTGTCACCGCGGGGCCTGCAGCGATGCCATCAGCGATTTCTCGATGACGGGCCCATAAATCACTTTTACGATCCCTATTGCCCGGATCATTTTCGGCGGCTTCCCCGTGACTGAAAAAGGGATGGTTGTTCCTTGTGCTTTTGCCGAAATCTTCTTCCGGTGATGAGGTCTTCGACGGTGTTGCTCCCTCGGTGGACGCCGGTATGCAGAGCGAAGGGAGACCTTATTTTTTCCTTGACAGGTTCCGGGCAGGTGATCTAAATATTGTATACGTATACAGATTCATTTTTGCAGCGCCCCGTGTTTCATCGGCGGTAACGCTGCTATTTTTTCTCACCTGCTATCTACGATTGACGCTTATCCGGAGCATGTTGTTTCCGGAAAAAAATAGAGATGACACAGTCATCACATCTTTCCAAATGCTCACAGTATTGCCTGGTCGTCCCTCGTTCCACGGGCGTTTTGCTGCGGAGAAGAGATGCAGAAAAAGCCTCATGTTTTCAAGAAGATAAGAACTTCCCGGGATCTCAGGGGCCAGGCATATAAAATACTCAGGAACGGAATTACAAGCGGCCAGCTCGAACCGGGAATGCGTCTGAAAGAGACAGAGTTAGAACAGGAACTGGCCGTGAGCAGGACCCCCATTCGAGAAGCCCTCAATCAGCTCTCCAAAGAAGGTTTGGTGGAGATCATCCCGCGAAGAGGCGCGTTCGTGAAGCGGTGGAGCAAGCAGGAGGCACTGGAAGTGCTCTTTCTCCGGGAGGCCTTGGAGGGCTTGGCCGGAAGGCTGGCAGTGGAAAAGATTACCGATCAAGAGATCGACGGGCTGGAGGGCCTCATGACCGCGTACCAGAGCGGATCGTTGGACTACGTTGAGGCGGATAAGCGATTCCATGAAGGTATTGTCATTGCGTGCGGTATGGACCGGCTCAAGGAACTCATCTGGAACCTGTACGACAGTGTTCAGACGAAAAAGATACTTTCCCTCAGCTTCATTAATGAAGAGAGGATCAGAGAATCCATGGCGGAGCACCGAAAGATCATCGATGCGCTGCGGGAAAGAAACCCGGACGCGGTGGAGAAGGCGATCAGGGATAATTTTCAGAAGACGCAGGCCATGGTACAGCAAATCAACGAGGAATAACCTGTTACCCTTGTGGGGACAAAAAGAGGGTCCATCCCTGAGGAACGGCTGCGACCCGAATATTATTTGATGAAAGAAGGAGATGAATGATGACGGAAAAGAAGTATGATGCGATTATTGTGGGAGCCGGTATTCTCGGCGCGGCTACGGCCTTTGAGCTGGCCAAACGGGGGTACAAGACCCTCAATGTAGAGAAACTGCCTACCTCAGGGTATGGATCGACGAGCAATTCCTGCGCAATCGTACGGGCCCACTACTCAACCCATGATGGCGTTGCGTTTGCCTATGAAGGATTTTATTACTGGAAGGACTGGGCTAACTACCTGGAAACGGAAGATGAGATGGGCCTGGCGGAATACCGGAACACCGGTTCCATTCTCCTCAAGAGCGAGGGACATGACTGGCGCAAAGTGCAGAAACACTATGACGCCGTCGGAGTGGAGTACGAAGAATGGACCATGGAAGATGTGAAGAACCACATTGCTATCTACAGCGACGATTCTTTCTGGCCCACGACTCGCCCCGAAGAGGACGACCACTTTAACGAACCAAAAGGAAAGCTGGAAGGCGCTCTCTTTACGCCGGGCGGCGGCTACGTAAATGATCCTCAGCTTTCGGTGCACAACCTCCAGCGGGCCGCAGAAGCAAAAGGAGGCGAGTTTGTTTTCAATACGGAAGTCATCGATATACGTTCCAGGGACGGCCGCGTTGTCGGCGTGACGGTCAAGGGCGGAAAAGAGTATGATGCGCCGGTGGTCATCAATGCCGCCGGTCCTCATTCGTTCTTGATCAATGCCATGGCCGAGGGCGTTTTGGAGGGGATGAATATCAAGACGAGGGCCCTTCGCCACGAGGTGCATCACGTTCCCTCACCGGAAGGGTTTGACTTCCTGAACAACGGATACCACACCTCGGACGGGGACAACTCCATCTATTTCCGTCCCGAGGTGGGAAACATGATCCTGGTGGGCAGCGAAGACCCGGAATGCGATCCCCAGGAATGGATTGAAGACCCGGACAACTTCAACCGCAACATTACCGATGCCCAGTACAAGGCCCAGGTCTACCGTCTGGCTCGGCGTATTCCCTCGCTGGGCATTCCCAACAAGCAATTGGGCATTGCCGATCTGTATGACTGTTCGACCGACTGGATTCCCATTTACGACAAGTCTGATCTGCAGGGCTATTACATGGCCATCGGCAGCAGCGGAAACCAGTACAAGACCGCTCCCGTTGTGGGAATTCTGATGGCGGAGTTGATTGACTACTGCGAAAAGGGAAACGACCACGATGAAAAACCGCTTCAGCTTTTCATGCAACATACCGGTATCAGCATTGATGTGGGGTTTTTTTCCAGAAAGCGGGAGATCAACAAGGACAGCAGCTTTTCAGTAAATGGGTAAACTTTCGGCCGGCGGGTCTTCCCGGGGCCCGGCGGCCGAAGAGGCAGGTTTTGCCTCACGGGCACCGAGGTGCTTTGGCCAGAAGGCCGGGCAGGTCTGAAACGGGCAGGTTCGAATCTTGGAGAGCGTCAGGCCTGGTTGCCGAAACATTTCTTGAATAGGACAGAAAAAGGAGAGAGCTATGACAGGAAAGACACGTTTGTTGGTGGTTATAACCATTGTTGCTTCGCTGTTCCTTTTCACCTCTTTTGCGGGTGCAGCGGAAAAAGTTCTGAAGGTGGGCGTCATGGGTCCGTTTACCGGGCCGTCGGCCAAGGCGGGACAGGAATTCAAGGATTCCGTGAAAATGGGTCTGGACAAGATCGGGGGTAAAATAGGCGACTACAAAATAGAACCCGTGTGGGTGGATTCCCAGTCCGATCCTGCCAAAGCAACCAACGCCCTGGCCGAGGCCATCGAGCGCAAGGGCATCGTGGCAGGCTGCATCAACTGGCACAGTTCTGTCGCCGCTGCCTGTATGGACCTGACCGCACAGTACAAGGTGCCCTGGCTGTTCGGTATGGGGGCCGCGGCGATCGTGGTAACAAAATGGCGCTCCGATCCTGAGAAATACAGCTGGTGGAGCGCAAAGGGCTGGCCGGTCCCCGGGAAGCTTGAGGCGACCCAGTCGGTGGCGTTCATGAACGAGGCCATGAAGAAGGGACTCTGGAAACCCAAGGGCAAAAAGGCTGCCATCTTCGGCGAGGACACGGACTGGGGACGGAACGCCGGTGAAAATCTCAAGGCGGCCCTGAAGGCGGGCGGCTGGGAGATTACGTCCGAGGATTATTTTGCCCTGACGCAGACTGATTTTTATCCTCTGCTCTCCAAGTGGAAAAAAGCCGGTGTTGCTTTTGTCGGCGGGACCACAACAGCGGCAGCGTCCATGACCGGTCTGGTCAAACAGTTCAAAGAGGTGGGTGTCAAGGCCCTGCTCTTCGCCAACGGTCTTTCCTGGGTCGGCAATTGGTATAAAATGACCGGTCCTGCCTCTAATGGGGTCATCGACGTCCAGGCCCAGTTCGGTTCCAAGGCGGCCAAGGCATTTGCCAAGGCAAAAGAGAAACGTTTCGGCTATGCGCCTTCGGCCCCGGCATCCGGTTTGTCGTATGACGGGTTCAACTTTTTCGTGAAGGTTCTCAAGAGAACCCTCGAAAAATACGGCAAGATTACCAGCGAAGACATCCACAAGGTCATCGTGGATGAGGTCAACACCGGAAAACTCACCTTCACGGCCGCAGACGGCGCTATTATGATGAAGTCATATCAGTACACGCCTGAGACCGTGCCGGATCCGGTGGTGGGTCCCGAAGACTACTTCTTCCCGGTCATCCAGTATGAAAACGGAAAAAGCTCCATTATCTTTCCGGATTCCATGAAGGAAAAGGCCTTCACACCGCCCATGTAATCAGGTGGAAAAGGCGGCCATGAGTGTCAACCGCCTGGTGTGAAACATGTGTGACGATGGAGGGGATACCGAGAGAGGTGCTTCTGCTATCCCCTCCATCCCGATCCGTCTATCTCTAAATATCGGTGATACTTATGAGTGTACTGGAAACGATAGAAGTGACAAAGCAGTTTGGAGGGCTGACGGCTGTCAACAAGGTCTCCATGCATGTGGACGAGGGAGAAATTGTCGGTCTCATCGGGCCCAACGGGGCGGGGAAGACGACCCTTCTGAATGCTATTGCGGGGTTGAATCCTCCCACCCATGGAAGGGTCAAGGTCTTTGGAGAGGATACGACCGGCCTGACGCCGGAAAAGATGTGTCACCGGGGGCTTTCCCGGACCTTTCAGATCCCCCAGCCTTTTCCCAAGATGACCGCCCTGGAAAATGTCATGACGGCCACGATTTTCGGAAACAAAAAGGGAAACGTGCAGGATGCTACGGCCCACAGTCGTGAAATGCTGGAATTTGTTGAATTTCCAGAGCCGGAGAAGACGGTCTCTGAAAATCTGAACACGGTGCAGCTGAAGCGGCTTGACCTGGCACGTGCCCTGGCTTCTTCGCCGAAGCTGCTGTTTCTTGATGAACTGGCTGCGGGCCTGACTGAGGGAGAGCTGCAGGACATTATCAGGATCATACGGAAAATCCAAGGTATCGGCGTGACGATCCTGATGGTGGAGCACATCATGCAGCTCATCATGAACGTGTGTGACCGGTTGGTGGTGATTCAGTTCGGAACGAAAATCGCGGAAGGGCCGACCAAAGAGGTGGCACAGGATCCGAAGGTTACCGAAGCCTACCTGGGGAAAGCCGAATAGGGCGTTCCAGCAGGGAATGGAAGGGAACCCGATGCAATCGGTGCCTTTGACATTGTTGATCTTCCCGCATGAGCAAATGGAGGGAACAAAGTGTTGTTAGAACTAAACAACCTTAATGCAGGGTATGGCTTTCTCCAGATCTTGAGAGATGTGTCTCT
>Ga0316576_10000322_pt1 | contig 21367 bp, 18 predicted proteins | sample S0NA_FD_203075 | JGI IMG/M metagenome (GOLD analysis project Ga0316576, IMG submission 203075) | Rhizosphere microbial communities from salt marsh grasses in Alabama, United States - S0-2_050615r3r5 | ecosystem: Host-associated > Plants > Roots > Rhizosphere | place: USA: Alabama | collected...
GCGGCCAGCGGCATACGACCCCCGTCGTCGGCAGAGCCGGACGGGGGTCGACCGCGGGTGATGGTGGCCATCGGCGCCGTCGGGACGGGGAGCGAACGCTACGAGCGCTCGTCCGCGCTGGACGGGGCCGGCTGAGCGGCCGGGGTCTCGGTGGTAGGCGGAGGCGACGCGGACGTCTGCCCGGTGATCTCCTTGGGCGCCGCGGGCGCGGGCTGCGACGACGCCTCGGCCGTGGAGTCGGCCTCGTCGTCACCGAGCCCCTTCGTCTCGGCCTTGAAGATCCGCAGCGACCGCCCCAGGCCACGGGCCGTCTCGGGTAGCTTCTTCGCGCCGAACAGCAGCACGATGATCAGCAGGATGATGATGAGCTCGGGTGGACCGATCTGACGGAACACGGCACTCCTTCCACAGCCGATGGCTGGTTCTGTCGGCGATGCTACGCCGAACGAGCGTGGATCACATCGAGGCGCAGGCTCAGACCGCCCCGAGCACGTCGAGCACGATGGCGACCGGTTCGCCGCTGCCGCTGTCCGCCGACGAGAGCAGCACCAGCACCCGGGTGCCGGCCGCGGCCCCGTCTAGGGCCTCGGCGAGCCCGGGCAGGCCCTCCACACCGATCGCCTCGGGGGCGGACTCCCAGGTGGACAGCACCTCCTCCCCCGTCGCGTAGGAGACACCCAGCCCGTGCGCGACCACCTGGGTGGGCCCGTCGAGGGGTTCCCCGGCGCCTTCGACGAGCACGATGCTCGTGCTCTCCTCCGGCTCGGGCGTGTCGGTGACGACGATGGTCGGCCGCTGGCCGACCTCGCCGGAGACCTCGGGCAGGTCGCTGGGAAGGTCGGTGACCTCCGCACCCGCGACGGCGTCGGCGGTGCTGAAGGAGTCGCGGATGTCCACGGCGAACACGAGCGTCGCGTCGGGCGGCACCGAGCCGGAGCCGGTCGAGCCGTAGGCCTGGTCCGGCGGGATGACGAGCAGCACCCGACTGCCCACCGTCTGCCCGACGAGCCCGGAGTCCCAGCCGACGATGACCTGTCCGACCCCGATACCGAAGGCGGCGGGCTCGCCCCGTTCCCAGGAGGAGTCGAACTGCTCCCCGCCGTCCCACAGCACCCCGGTGTAGTCCACGACGAGGAGGTCTCCCGCCTCGACCTCGTCGCCGTCGCCCTCGACGACCGTCTCCACCACCAGGTCCGCGGGCGGGTCGCCCTCGGGCAGCACGATCTCCGGGGCCTGCTCGGTGTCCGTGCCGACCTCGACGCCGGCGTCGCCCGAAGCGGCACCCTCCGACGAGCACCCGGCGACGATGAGCAGCATTCCGACGAGCAGGACGAGGAAGGAGCGGCGCACGCGCCAGGGTCTCACATGCCGGCGATCAGCCGGTCCACCCGCTCGTCCACCGCCCGGAAGGGGTCCTTGCACAGCACCGTGCGTTGCGCCTGGTCGTTGAGCTTGAGGTGCACCCAGTCCACGGTGAAGTCCCGCCGCTTGGCCTGGGCGGCCTTGATGAACTCCCCGCGCAGCCGGGCGCGAGTGGTCTGCGGGGGACGGGTCTTGGCCTCGAACGTGGCCAGGTCCGTCGTCTCCCGGGCCAGCGCCCCCTGCCGCTGCAGCAGGTAGAACAGGCCCCGCTCGCGGTGGATGTCGTGGTAGGCCAGGTCGAGCTGGGCGATGCGGGGGGAAGCCAGCCCCAGGTCGTGCCGGGCGCGGTACCGCTCGATGAGCCGGTACTTGATGACCCAGTCGATCTCCCGCTCGACCAGCGACAGGTCGCCGGACTCGACGGCCTTGAGCGCGCGCTCCCACAGGTCGAGGGTGCGGCGCACGACCGGGTCGTCCCACCCCTCGCGGTCCACCAGGTCACGGACCCGGGACAGGTACGCGTCCTGCAGCTCCAGGGCGCTGGCCTCGCGGCCGTTGGACAGCCGCACCTTGCGGCGCCCGGTGACGTCGTGGCTGATCTCCCGGATGGCCCGGATCGGGTTCTCCAGGCCCAGGTCGCGCATCGACAGCCCGGACTCCACCAGGCGGATGACGAGGTCGGTGGAGGCCACCTTGAGCAACGTCGTGGACTCGGACATCGTCGAGTCCCCGACGATGACGTGCAGGCGCCGGAACCGGTCGGCGTCGGCGTGCGGCTCGTCGCGGGTGTTGATGATGGGGCGCGAGCGGGTGGTCGCGCTCGAGACCCCTTCCCAGATGTGCTCGGCTCGCTGGCTCACCGAGAACACCGCCCCCCGGGGGGTCTGCAGCACCTTCCCGGCGCCGCAGACGATCTGGCGGGAGACGAGGAACGGGATGAGCACGTCGGCGAGCCGGCCGAACTCCCCGTGCCGGCCGATGAGGTAGTTCTCGTGGCAGCCGTAGGAGTTGCCGGCCGAGTCGGTGTTGTTCTTGAACAGGTACACCTCGCCGGTGATCCCCTCGTCGGCCAGCCGCTGCTGGGCGTCGACGAGGAGACCCTCGAGGATCCGCTCCCCCGCCTTGTCGTGCGTGACGACGTCGACGATGTCGTCGCACTCCGGGGTGGCGTACTCGGGGTGGCTGCCGACGTCGAGGTAGAGGCGGGCGCCATTGCGCAGGAACACGTTGGACGACCGGCCCCAGGACACCACCCGGCGGAACAGGTAGCGGGCGACCTCGTCGGGCGACAGCCGACGCTGCCCGCGGAACGTGCAGGTGACCCCGTACTCGGTCTCGAGACCGAAGATTCGGCGGTGCACCGACTCAGCCTCGGTTGAGCAGCTGGTCGATGTTGGCGGCGCTGATCCGGCGGAAGGCCCGGCGGGGTCGTCCGCGCTCGAGGACCGCGACCTCCAGGGTCGAGCTGTCGAGGGTGCGCGACGCGCCGCCGGCGCCGTCCCGGCCAAGCCCGTCGACGGCGAGGCCCAGAGCGTCGGCGAGGTCCATGCCGTCGTGGTAGTGCTCGCCGAGGTAGGTGCCGATGGCCTCCGACGACCCCCCCATCACCGCCACGCCGTGCTCGTCGGCGACCGACCCGTCGTAGGTGAGCCGGAAAACCTGGTCCTCCGCCGGGCTCTCGCCGACCTCGGCGACGACGATCTCCACCTCGTAGGGCTTCGGCTCCGTGGTGAAGATGGCGCCCAAGGTCTGGGCATAGGCGTTGGCCAGGGCGCGTCCGGTGACGTCCCGGCGGTCGTAGGAGTAGCCGCGCAGGTCGGCCAGCCGTACGCCGGCGACCCGCAGGTTCTCGAACTCGTTGTACTTGCCCACCGCCGCGAAGGCTATGCGGTCGTAGATCTCGCTGATCTTGTGCAGAGAGGTCGAGGGGTTCTCGGCCACGAACAGGATGCCGTCGGAGTACTGGACGACCACGACGCTGCGGCCCCGGGCGATGCCCTTGCGGGCGAAGTCGGCCCGGTCCTTCATCAGCTGCTCGGGCGAGACGTAGAACGGCATCGACATGGCGGGTGCCTCCTGCTAGTCCCTGCTCGTGCTGGCTGCCGGCCCGTCCGGACGGTCCCGCCGCCCGGCCACGACCGCCTCGACGACCGCGGCGACCTCGTCGTCGTCCAGCCGCCGGTAGCCGTGCTCGTCGACCAGGGCCACGACCGGGAAGATCCGGCGGGCCAGGTCCGGGCCACCGGTGGCGGCGTCGTCGTCGGCGGCGTCCCACAGCGCCTCGACGCACGCCCTGACCGCGGCGGCCTGCTCCATCCCGACGTGGTGGAGCTTCTTCAGCGCACCCCGGGCGAACAGCGACCCCGAGCCCACCGAGTAGTGGTCGTGCTCCTCGTACCGGCCGCCGGTCACGTCGTAGGAGAAGATCCGGCCGCGGCCGCTGTCGAGGTCGTAGCCCGCGAACAGCGGCACCGCCACCAGACCCTGCATCGCCATGGGCAGGTTCGCCCGGATCATCGTGGACAGCCGGTTGGCCTTGCCGTCCAGCGACAGCGACGTGCCCTCGATCTTCTCGTAGTGCTCGAGCTCGACCTGCAGCAGCCGCACCAGCTCGAGGGCCATGCCGGCCGAGCCGGCGATCCCCACCAGGGAGAACTCGTCGGCGGACATGACCTTCTCGATGTCGCGCTGGGCGATGATGGTGCCGACGGTCGCCCGCCGGTCACCGGCCATGATGACGCCGTCGGTGAAGGTGACGGCCACGATCGTGGTGCCGTGCGGGGCGCTCACCTCGGCCCCGCCCGGCGCCGCGCTGGGCCGCAGGTGCGGCGCCACCTGCGTGACGAAGTCGCTGAACGAGGACATCCCGCGCGCGAAGAACTGGGGCGGCAGGCCCGGGCCGACGTCGCTCACTGGCCGCCCTTCTGCACGAAGCCGCGCACGAAGTCCTCGGCGTTCTCCTCCAGCACCTCGTCGATGTCGTCGAGGATCGCGTCGACGTCGTCGGCGAGGCGGTCCTGACGCTCCTTGAGCTCCTCGGACGCCTGGGCGGCGTCGGTCTCCTCGGCCGTCCGCTCGCGCTGCGCGTGACGGTGCTGCTGCCCGCCGGGCTCCCGTGTGGCCACCTGCGCACCTCCTGTCCTCCTCGCCGACCTTAGCCGCCGAGGGCCCGAGGCTCATCCGCGGTCGGTGCTGCTCCCCCGGGAGAGGCGGCCGAGCAGCTCCAGGGCGGTGGGACTGGCATCCAGCAGCTCGCCCACGTGGTCCTTGGTGCCGCGCAGGGGCTCCATGGTCGGCACCCGCTGCAAGGCCTCCCGGCCGGGGACGTCGAAGATCACCGAGTCCCACGACGCGGCGGCCACGTGCTCGGCGTAGCGCGCCAGGCAGCGACCGCGGAAGTAGGCCCGGGTGTCCTCCGGCGGCTCGAGGACGGCCCGTTGCACCTCGACGTCGCCGACCAGCCGCTGCATCCGCCCGGTCTCCACGAGCCGCTGGTACAGGCTCCGGCGCGGTCGGAGGTCGTGGTACTGCAGGTCGACCAGGGACAGCTTGGGGGCCGACCAGTCCAGCCCGTCGCGCGCGCGGTAGCCCTCCAGCAGGGCCAGCTTGGCCACCCAGTCAAGCTCGGTGGCCAGGCTCATCGGGTCGTGCCCGAGCCGGGTGAGCACGTCCGCCCAGCGGGCCATCACGTCGGCCGTGACGGGGTCGACGTCGTCGCCCAGCCGGTCGTCGAGGTAGGCCTGCGCATGCTCGAGGTAGACCTGCTGGATCTCCAGCGCGGTGATGGTGCGACCGTCCGCGCGGCGCAGCGGGGTGCGCAGGCCCGGGTCGTGCGAGACCTCGTGCAGGGCCGTCACCGGGTCGGCGAGGTGGAGCGGCTCGTCGAGCCAGCCGTCCTCGATCATCGTCAGCACCAGCGACGTCGTCCCGACCTTGAGGTAGGTGGCGATCTCCGACATGTTGGCGTCCCCGACGATGACGTGCAGCCGCCGGTACCGGTCGGCGTCGGCGTGCGGCTCGTCGCGAGTGTTGATGATCGGTCGCTTGAGGGTGGTCTCGAGGCCGACCTCGACCTCGAAGAAGTCGGCCCGCTGGGTGATCTGGTAGCCGTGCTCGCGGGTGTCCTGCCCGATGCCGACCCGGCCAGCGCCGGCCACGACCGGCCGGGAGACGAAGAACGGCGTCAGGTGCGCCACGATCGACGTGAACGGCGTGGCGCGGCTCATCAGGTAGTTCTCGTGGCAGCCGTAGGAGGCGCCCTTGCCGTCGGTGTTGTTCTTGTACAGCGCGAACGTCGTCCCGTAGGTGCCGCTCGCGAGCTCGGCGGCCTCGGCGATGACCCGCTCCCCTGCCTTGTCCCAGACGACCGCGGCGTACGGGTCGGTGACCTCCGGCGTGGAGTACTCCGGGTGGGCGTGGTCGACGTAGAGGCGGGCGCCGTTGGTGAGGATGACGTTGGCCAGCCCCACCTCCTCGTCGGTGAGCAGGCTGGGGTCGGCGACCTCTCGGGAAAGGTCGAACCCTCGGACGTCCCGCAGCGGGTTCTCCTCCTCGAAGTCCCACCGCGGACGCCGCTGCCGGGAGTGGACCGTCGCGTACGCGTTGACCACCTGCGACGAGGCGGTCATCGCGTTGGCGTGCGGGTTCCCGAGCACCGAGATGCCGAACTCGGTCTCCAGCCCGACGACCCGGCGTGCGCTCACCCGACGAGCGTACGCGGCGGCCCGCCCCGTCCCGCCCGTCCCGCCCCGTCCACCGAATGATCACGTCCTGTACCGACCTGGGTACTGAACGACGTGCAGGAACCTCTCGAAGCACCCAGCTGCCTCGTGGAGCGCGCGGGGGACCAGCCAGTCGGCCGGACGAGGTACCGGTGAGGCGCTACAGGTAGTGGCCGGTGTTGGCGACGTTGTGGATCGAGCGGCCGGCCTCGGTGCCCTGCTTGCCCTGGACCAGGGTGCGGACGAAGACGATCCGCTCCCCCTTCTTGCCCGAGATCCGCGCCCAGTCGTCCGGGTTCGTCGTGTTGGGCAGGTCCTCGTTCTCCTTGAACTCGTCCAGGCAGGCGGCCAGCAGGTGGGACACCCGCACACCCTTCACTCCCGTGTCGAGGAAGTCCTTGATGGCCGACTTCTTCGCCCGGTCGACGACGTTCTGCAGCATCGCGCCTGAGTTGAAGTCCTTGAAGTAGAGGATCTCCCGGTCCCCGTTGGCGTAGGTGACCTCGAGGAACTGGTTGTCCTCGGTCTCGGAGTACAGCCGCTCGACGGCACGCTGGATCATCGCCGCCACCGTCGCCTCCCGGTCCCCGCCGTGCTCACCGAGGTCGTCCGGGTGCAGCGGGATCTCGGGGATGAGGTACTTGGACAGGATGTCGCGGGCCGACTCGGCGTCCGGACGCTCGATCTTGATCTTCACGTCCAGCCGGCCGGGCCGCAGGATCGCGGGGTCGATCATGTCCTCGCGGTTGGACGCGCCGATGACGATGACGTTCTCCAGCGACTCCACGCCGTCGATCTCGCTGAGCAGCTGCGGGACGATGGTGTTCTCGACGTCGGAGGACACCCCGGACCCTCGGGTGCGGAACAGGGAGTCCATCTCGTCGAAGAACACGATCACCGGGGTGCCGCCGGAGGCCTTCTCCCGAGCCCGCTGGAACACCAGCCGGATATGCCGCTCGGTCTCCCCGACGTACTTGTTCAGCAGCTCGGGGCCCTTGATGTTGAGGAAGAACGACTTGGCCTCCCGCTGCCCGGTGCGCTCGGCCACCTTGCGGGCCAGCGACGCCGCCACCGCCTTGGCGATGAGGGTCTTGCCGCAGCCAGGGGGGCCGTAGAGCAGGACGCCCTTCGGCGCCCGCAGCTGGTGCTCGGCGAACAGGTCCTGGTGCAGGAACGGCAGCTCGACGGCGTCGCGGATCTGCTCGATCTGGGCGCCGAGCCCGCCGATGTCGGCGTAGCGGATGTCGGGCACCTCCTCGAGGATGAGCTCCTCGACCTCCGACTTGGGCACCCGCTCGAGGATGAACCCCGAGCGCGGCTCCAGCAGGAGCGAGTCCCCGGCCCGCAGCACGATGTCGCGCACCGGGTCGGCGAGGCGCACCACCCGCTCCTCGTCCGCCCGGGACAGCACGAGGGCGCGCTCGCCGTCGGCGAGGATCTCCTTGAGCATGACGACCTCGCCGACGTCCTCGAACGACTCGATGCCGACGACGTTGAGCGCCTCGTTGAGCATGACCTCGTGGCCGGGACGCAGCGCGGAGACCTCGACCCCCGGGCTGACCCGCACCCTCAGCTTGCGCCCCCCGGTGAAGACGTCGACCGCACCGTCGCCGGCGTCGCCGAGGAACACCCCGAAGCCGGCCGGCGGCTGGGCCAGCCGGTCGATCTCCTCCTTCAGGGCCACGATCTGGTCACGCGCCTCCCGCAGGGTGGCCGCCAGCCGCTCGTTCTGGGACGTCAGCGACGCGACCCGGCCCTGCAGCTGGACCAGCCGGTCCTCGAGCATGGCGCCCCGGGGCGAGTCGGCCGCCCGCCTGCGCATGGCCCGCAGCTCCTGCTCCAGGTAGGCGACGTGCGCCTCGAGGTCGGCGCGGTCGTCGGCCCCACCCACCGTGTGCTCACTCATCGGCGTCCACCTCCGAACCTGCGTGCGTCCTCGACCCTACCCGGACGAGTCCTGCGGTCCACCCCGACGCGATCGCTCCGTGTCGTCACCCCCGGCCGGGGAGTAGTCGGGCCCGTAGGCGCCCGGCGCCGGCCGTCGGTGCCGGGCCGGTGCGACCGTCCCGGGGGCCAGCCGACGGGCCCAGACGAGGAAGCCGGTGTGACCGACCATGCGGTGGTCCGGGCGCACCGCCAGGCCGTCGACGTGCCAGGTGCGCTGCAGCGTCTCGGCGGCGGTCGGCTCGGTGAAGCCACCGTCCTCACGCACCGTCTCGACGAGGCGGGACATCTGCGTGGTGGTCGCCACGTAGCAGCACAGCACCCCGCCGGGGGTGAGCACGGTGGCCGCCGGGCCCACGCACTCCCACGGCGCCAGCATGTCGAGCACCACCCGGTCCACCGACCCTGGCTCGTGGTCGGTCTGCAGCCGCTCGGCGAGGTCTCCCACGGTGAGCGTCCACCCCGGCGGGTGCTGCCCGGCGAAGGCCGTCACGTTGCGCTCGGCGACAGCGGCGAAGTCGGTCCGGCGCTCGTAGGAGTGGAGGGCCCCGTCGGGACCGACCGCGCGCAGCAGCCACATGGTCAGGGCACCGGAGCCTGCGCCTGCCTCGACCACGACGTCCCCGGGCGCGATGTCGGCGACCCCCACGATGGCGGCCGCGTCCTTCGGGTACACCACGGTCGCCCCGCGGGGCATCGCCAGCGTGACGTCGGAGAGCAGCGGCCGCAGGGCCAGGTAGGCGGCTCCGCTGCTCGAGGACACCACGCTGCCCTCGGGGCGGCCGATGAGGTCGTCGTGGGCGATCTGGCCGTGGTGGGTGTGGAACACCCGCCCGGGCTCCAGCCACAGCGTGTGCAGCCGTCCCTTCCGGTCCCTCAGCTGCACCCGGTCGCCCTCGGCCAGGGGCCCACGACGACGCGACACGGCAGCCACGCGCGCAGCGTAAGGGGTTGTGTCGGGGGGCTCACCTAGGGTCGGTGAGCATGGACGTCGTGACGGCCCCGGCCACGCAGCAGCCCGTGGAGCGCCCACCGCTCGGCGCCCTGTCCCCGTCGCGGGTGTCGGACTTCAAGACGTGCCCGCTGCTGTTCCGGTTCCGGGCCGTGGACCGGCTGCCCGAGCCGCCGAGCCCGGAGGCGACCCGCGGCACCCTCGTCCACACCGTGCTCGAGCAGCTGTACGACCTGCCAGCCGAGCAGCGCACCCCCCCGGCGGCGCACCGTCTGGCCGTCGCCGCCTGGGAGGCCATCGTCGCCGCCGATCCCTCCCTGGGCGCGATGGTCGGGCCCGACGACGCCGAGGAGTGGCTGAGGTCGGTCCGCGACCTTCTCGACACCTACTTCACGCTCGAGGACCCGCGCCGGCTCGAGCCCGCCGACCGCGAGCTGCTGGTGGAGGTCGAGCTCGACGACGGGCTGCGGCTCAAGGGGGTGCTCGACCGGCTCGACGCGTCACCCGCCGGCGAGCTGCGCGTCGTCGACTACAAGACCGGACGGTCCCCCCATCCGCTGTTCGAGCAGCGCGCGCTGTTCCAGCTCCGCTTCTACGCGCTGCTTCTCTGGCGGGCGCGGGGCCACGTGCCCCGGCTGCTCCAGCTGATCTACCTCGCGGACGGCCAGGTGGTGCGCCTCGAGCCGCACGAGGCCGACCTGCGTGCCCTGGAGCGGACGCTGCGCGCGGTGGCCGCCGCGATCGAGCGGGCCTTCCAGACCCACGACTTCCGCGCCCGACGCTCGGCGCTGTGCGGGTGGTGCCCCCACCAGGCGCTCTGCCCGGAGTTCGGCGGTACGCCTCCCCCGCTGCCGACGGGGAGCGGTGCCGACGAGCCGGAGGCCACGACCTAGGGTCGTCGCCATGAGCAGCCCCCCAGCCGTGGCCGAGGCGATCGACCTGGTCAAGGTCTACGGCGAGGGCAGCACAGAGGTCCGCGCCCTCGACGGGGTGTCGGTGGCGTTCCCGGCCGAGCACTACACCGCGATCATGGGACCGTCGGGGTCCGGCAAGTCCACGCTCATGCACTGCATGGCGGGGCTCGACTCCGCGACGTCCGGCACCGTGCTGCTCGGCCAGGTGGACCTGACCACCCTGTCCGACGACCGGCTCACCCGCCTACGGCGCGACCGGGTGGGCTTCGTGTTCCAGGCGTTCAACCTCGTGCCCACCCTCGATGCGCGGGAGAACATCACGCTCCCGGTGGACATCGCCGGACGGGCCGTGGACGAGGAGTGGCTGGCGACGGTGGTCGACGCCGTCAGGCTGGCCGACCGCCTCGACCACCGCCCCAGCCAGCTCTCCGGCGGTCAGCAGCAGCGGGTGGCCTGCGCTCGCGCCCTCATGACCAGGCCAGACATCGTCTTCGCCGACGAGCCGACGGGCAACCTCGACTCCCGCTCGGGGGCGGAGGTGCTGGGCTTCCTGCGCCACTCCGTGGACGCCTTCGGCCAGACCGTGGTGATGGTGACCCACGACGCCACGGCCGCGTCCTACGCCGACCGGGTGCTGTTCCTCGCCGACGGGGCCATCGTCGACGAGCTCACCGGCCCGACGCCGGAACGGGTGCACGAGCACATGGTGCGCCTCGAGACGCCCCACGGCGGCTGACGTGCTGCGGGCGACGCTGCGCACGGCGCTGGCGCACAAGGGCCGGCTGCTGCTCTCGGCGCTGTCCGTGGTGCTCGGTGTCGCGTTCGTCGCCGGGACCTACGTCTTCACCGACACGCTCCAGCGCACCTTCGGTGACCTGTTCGGCCAGGTGCAGCCCGACATCCTGGTCTCCCCCGCCGCCGAGGCGCCGAGCACCGGGGTGGACACCCTGCCCGGGTCGGCGTTGCAGGTGCTCGCCGGGGTGGACGGCGTGGCCGCCGCCGACGGGCTCGTGCAGGTGTTCGGCGTCACCCTCGTCGCGGCGGACGGCGAGGCCGTGGGCACCGGTGGAGCCCCGACGTTCGGGGTGAGCTGGAGCGACGAGGAGGACCTCTCCCCGCTGCGGCTGGTCGAGGGCCGTGGACCGGCCGGGCCGGACGAGGTGGCCGTCGACGTGCAGGCCCTGGAGTCCAGCGGCTACGCCGTCGGCGACCAGGTGCGGGTGCTCACCCCCGGGCAGAGCGTCCAGGCGCGTCTGGTCGGCGCGTTCCGGTTCGGCGCGAGCAGCACCCTCGCCGGCGCCACTTTCACCGCGTTCACCCCCCAGCGGGCTCAGGACCTGCTGCTCGGCGGGGACCGGTGGACGCAGCTGCGGGCCTCGGCGGTCGACGGGGTGAGCCAGCGGACGCTCGCCGACCGCGTCCAGGCGGCACTGGCCGGCGACCCGGTCGAGGTGCAGACCGGCGAGGAGGCCGCCGACGAGGCCACCGAGGCGCTCACCCAAGGGCTGACGTTCGTCACGACGTTCCTGCTGGTGTTCGCCGGCGTCGCCCTCGTCGTGGGTGCGTTCATCATCGTCAACACCTTCAGCGTGCTCATCGCCCGGCGCACGCGGGAGCTGGCGCTGCTGCGCGCGGTGGGTGCCAGCCGGCGGCAGATCACCGGGTCCGTGCTGGTCGAGGCCCTCGTCGTCGGGCTCGTCGGTGGCGTCCTCGGGCTCGCCCTCGGGGTCGTGCTGGCTGTCGGGCTACGGGGCCTGTTCAGCGTCCTGGGGCTCGACATCCCCGCCGGCGGCCTGGTGGTGCTGCCCCGCACGGCGGTCGTGGCCGTCGGCGTCGGTGTCGGCCTGACCGTCGCGGCGGCCTGGTTCCCGGCCCGGCGTGCCGGCCGGGTCCCACCCATGGCGGCGCTGCGCGACGACGTCGTCGTTCCCACGCGGTCGCTGCACCTGCGGGCCGCCGTCGGGGCCACGCTCGGAGTGGTCGGCACGGCCTTGCTGCTCGTGGGCCTGTTCGCGGCCGTCCCCCGGGGCATCACCCTGGTCGGGGCCGGAGCCCTGCTGCTGTTCCTCTCGGTGGCGCTGCTGGCCGCCGTCGTCGGCGGTGGGGCCCTCGCGGCGCTCGGCACGCCGTGGCGGCGCACGGCGGTGGGGCGGATGGCCGTGCGCAACGCCCAGCGTGACCGCCGGCGCACCGCCGCGACGGCCGGGGCCCTCATGGTGGGGCTCGCGCTGGTGACGATGATCGGCGTCCTGGGCTCCTCGGCCAGTCGCTCCATCGAGGCCACGATCACCGACGTCATCCGCGCCGACTACGTGGTGACGAGCACGTCGTTCCAGCCGTTCCCCACCGAGGTCGTCAGTGCCGTCGAGGCGGTGGACGGGGTGGGCCTGGTGGCCAGGGTGGGGACGGTTCCGATCAGGCTCGCCGACGACACCGAGCAGGCAGCCTTCGGCCCCGGCGGCGGGCTCGCGACCGTGGTCGACCCGGCCACGATCAGCGATCTGGTCGTCGTCGAGGTGACGGCCGGCTCTCTGAGCAGCCTCGCCGACGGGGCCGTCGCACTGGACTCCGACACCGCGCAGGAGCAGCAGGTGGGCGTCGGGGACCGGGTACCGATCACCTGGGGATCGGGCGAGGGCGACGCCCGGCTGGGCGCGATCGTCGAGCCCACCGGGCAGATCGGCGGGCTGGTCGTCGCCCGCTCGTTCGCCGAGGACCTCGGCCTGGCCGTGCAGGAGCAGCAGCTGTTCGTCGCAGCGGCCGACGACGTCGACGCGGCCGAGCTCCGGACACCGCTGGAAGAGGCGCTCGAGCCGTACCCGGTGGTGCGGCTGCAGGACCAGACCCAGTTCGCCGACCAGATCCGGGGACAGGTCAACCAGCTGCTCAGCCTCGTGTACGCGCTGCTCGGGCTGGCGGTCGTCATCGCCGTCCTCGGCATCGTGAACACGCTGGTGCTGTCGGTGCTCGAGCGCACCCGCGAGATCGGCCTGCTGCGCGCCGTCGGCACCTCGCGCCGGCAGGTGCGCCGCATGGTGCGGGTCGAGGCGGTGCTCATCGCCGTCTACGGGGCGGTGCTGGGCATCGGGCTCGGGCTGCTCTTCGGCGTGGCCGTCCAGCGGTCGCTGGCGGACGAGGGGATCGACCGGCTGGCGGTCCCATGGACGCTGCTCGGGGCCGTGCTGCTCGTGTCAGCCGGGGTCGGGGTGCTGGCCGCGATCCTCCCCGCGCGCCGCGCCGCCAGGCTCGACGTGCTGGGCGCCATCGCTGCCGAGTAGTCCCCGCAGCCAGCCAGGCGTGACCTCGGTGAGGGAGCCGACCTCGACCCACGGGTGCCCGGCGGGAAGGGCCGCCCGGTCGGGGACGACGACGACGCGGCAGCCGGCCGCCTCGCCGGAGCGGGCGCCCGTCGGGGAGTCCTCGACGACGACCGTCCTCGACGGGTCCACGCCGAGCAGCCCACACGCCGTCAGGTAGGGCTCGGGGTGCGGCTTGCCGCGCGCGACCTCGTCCCCAGCCACGGTGGCAGCGAAGCTGCCCGGCGGCAGGCCGGCCACCACCACGTCGACGAGCCGACGGTGCGAGGAGGACACCAGGGCGACCGGGACGCCCTCGCGCGCCAGCCTCGCCAGCAGGTCACCCGCTCCCGGCTTGAGGGGCACGCCGGAGCGGAGCCGGGTCGCCATGGCCGCGACCAGCCACTCCACCACCTGCCCGGGGTCCCCCCCCGACCCGGAACGTTCGACGATCATCCGCGCGGAGACCTCCAGCGCGTTCCCGACGAGGTCGTCGGCGTCGGCCAGCGTCCACCTCCGGCTCGCCCCCAGCCGCGCGAACACCTCGCTCTCCACCGCGAACCACTCCGGTTCGCTGTCGACGAGGGTGCCGTCCATGTCGACGAGCACAGCCAGGTCCATCGCGGTCAGCCGGCGTTGAAGTAGACAGCCTCGGGGTGGTGGACGACGATCGCGTCGGTCGACTGCTCCGGGTGCAGCTGCAGCTCCTCCGACAGCTCGACCCCGATCCGGTCTGCCCGGAGCAGGCCCACCATGTCCCGCCGGTGCTCGAGGTCGGGGCACGCCGGGTACCCGAAGGAGTACCGCGCACCCCGGTACCCCAGGTCGAGCAGGGCACGCAGGTCGGGGGCGTCGTCCTCGGAGATCCCGAGCTCGCCGCGCACCCGCGCGTGCCACATCTCGGCGAGCGCCTCGGCGAGCTGGACGGACAGCCCGTGCAGCTCGAGGTAGTCCCGGTAGGCGTTCTGCTCGAAGAGCTCCGCGGTGGCCCGGCTGATCCGCTCCCCCACCGTGACCAGCTGCAGCGCCACCACGTCGAGCTCCCCGGACTCCTGTGGGCGGAAGTAGTCGGCCAGACACAGGTGCCGGCCCCGCCGCTGCCGGGGGAAGGCGAACCGGGCCACCTCGTCGCGGGTGTCGGGGTCGAGGAGCACCAGGCTCTGACCCTCGGCGTAGCAGGGCCAGTAGCCGTAGCTGACCGCCGCCTCCACCAGCCCCTCCGCCTGGACCCGGTCGAGCCATGCCCGCAGCCGAGGGCGCCCCTCGGACTCCACCAGCTCGTCGTAGCCGGGCCCGCCCCGGGTGGGCTTGAGGCCCCACTGCCCGAGGAAGAGAGCCCGTTCGTCGAGGTACGAGGCGTACTCGGCGAGGGCGATCCCCCTCACGACCCGCGGCCCCCAGAAGGGCGGCTGAGGGACGTCGACGTCGGTGGCGACGTCCGAGCGGATGACCTCGAGGGTGGGGACGTCCGGACGGTCGCGCCGGGCGACCCGACGGCCGCGCCTCTCCGGCAGCGCCCCGGACAGGTCGGGGGTCCCCGCCCGGCGGGCCGCGACGATGGCGTCCATCAGGCGTAGCCCCTCGAACGCGTCGCGGGCGTAGCGCACCTCCCCCTCGTACAGGGACGCCAGGTCGTCGTCGACGTAGGCGCGGGTGAGCGCGGCCCCTCCGAGGATGACCGGCCAGCGGGTGGCGACGCCGCGCTGGTTCATCTCCTCGAGGTTCTCCTTCATCACCAGCGTGCTCTTGACGAGCAGGCCGGACATGCCGATGACGTCGGCGTCGTGCTCGGCGGCGGCATCGAGGATGGCGCTCACCGGCTGCTTGATGCCGAGGTTGACGACCCGGAAGCCGTTGTTCGACAGGATGATGTCGACGAGGTTCTTGCCGATGTCGTGCACGTCGCCCTTGACCGTGGCCAGCACGATGGTGCCCTTGCCGTCGGCGTCGTCCACCCGCTCCATGTGCGGCTCCAGGTGGGCCACCGCGGCCTTCATCACCTCCGCGGACTGCAGCACGAACGGCAGCTGCATCTGGCCGGACCCGAACAGCTCCCCGACGGTGCGCATCCCGGCGAGCAGGGTGTCGTTGACGATGTCCAGGGCCGGGCGCAGCTCGAGGGCGGCGTCCAGATCGGCCTCCAGGCCCTTCCCGAGGCCGTCGACGATGCGGCGCTCGAGGCGGGCGAACACGCCGAGCCCGGCCAGCTCCTCCTCGGGGTTGGGGGCGCGCAGGGTCCCGGCCTCGCCGGCGAAGAGCTCGAGGAACGTCGCGAGCGGGTCGTAGCCCTCGTGGCGACGGTCGTAGACGAGGTCGAGCGCGGCCTGCACCTGCTCCTCCGGTATCCGGGCGAGCGGCAGGATGCGGGCGGGGTTGACGATGGCGGCGTCCAGACCGGCCTTCACGCACTCGTGCAGGAACACCGACGTGAGCGCCACCCGGGCGGCCGGCGCGAGCCCGAACGACACGTTCGACACCCCCAGCAGGGTCCGTACGCCCGGGTGACGTTCCTTGATCGTTCGGATGGCCTCGATCGTCTCCACGCCGTCGCGCCGGGTCTCCTCCTGGCCGGTGGCGATCGGGAAGGTCAGCGGGTCGATGAGGATGTCGCTCGGCGAGAGCCCCCAGGTACCGGTGAGGTCGGCGACGAGGCGGTCGGCGATGCGGGTCTTCCACTCGGCGGTGCGGGCCTGACCCTCCTCGTCGATGGTGAGCCCCACGACGGCCGCACCGTGCTCGACGACCAGCGGCATGATCCGGGCGAACCGGGAGCCGGGGGCGTCCCCGTCCTCGTAGTTCACCGAGTTCACCACGGCCCGCCCACCGAGGCACTCCAGCCCCGCCGCCAGCACGTCCGGCTCGGTCGAGTCGAGCATGATCGGCAGGGTGCTCGCCGTGGCGAGCCGTCCGGCGACCTCCCGCATGTCGGCGACGCCGTCGCGCCCCACGTAGTCCACGCACAGGTCGACCAGGTGGGCACCCTCGCGGGTCATGCTCCGGGCGATGTCGACGCAGGAGTCCCACGACTCGGCGAGCAGCGCTTCCCGGAAGGCCTTGGACCCGTTGGCGTTCGTCCGCTCCCCGACCGCGAGGTAGCTGACGTCCTGGCTGAAGGGGACGTGGGCGTACAGGCTCGCCGCGCCCGGCTCCGGCCGGGGCCGCCTCGTCGGCGCCCCCCGCCCGCCGACGCGTTCCACGACCTGCCGCAGGTGCTCGGGGGTGGTGCCGCAGCAGCCGCCCACGAGGCCGACGCCGTACTCGGTGACGAAGCGCTCGTGGGCGTCGGCGAGCTGCGTCGGGGTGAGCGGGTATTCCGCACCGTCCCGGCCCAGCAGCGGCAGACCCGCGTTGGGCATGCAGGACAGTCCGACGCGGGCGTGCCGGGACAGGTGACGCAGATGCTCGCTCATCTCGTCCGGGCCGGTGGCGCAGTTGAGCCCGATCAGGTCGATCCCGAGAGGCTCGAGGCTGGTCAGGGCGGCCCCGATCTCCGACCCCAGCAGCATGGTGCCCGTGGTCTCCACCGTGACCTGGGCGATCAGCAGCACGTCACGACCCTCCCGGGACATGGCCCGCCGGGCCCCCGCCAGGGCCGCCTTGGCCTGGAGCAGGTCCTGGGCCGTCTCGACGAGCACGCCGTCCACGCCGCCGTCGAGCATGGCCGCCACCTGCTCCTCGTAGGCGTCGCGCAGCACCTCGTAGCGGACGTGCCCGAGGGACGGCAGCTTGGTGCCAGGACCCACCGAGCCGAGCACGTAGCGCTGGTGGTCGGGGGTCGACGCTGCGTCCGCGGCCTCCCGGGCGAGCCGGGCCCCGGCCAGCGCCAGCTCACCGATGCGGTCGGCGATCCCGTACTCACCGAGGTTGGCCAGGTTCGCCCCGAACGTGTTGGTCTCCACGCAGTCCACGCCGACGGCGAGGTAGGCGTCGTGGACGGAGCGCACCAGGTCGGGGCGGGTGACGTTGAGGACCTCGTTGCAGCCCTCGTACCCCTCGAAGTCCTCGAGGCTGGGGTTGCCGGCCTGCAGCATGGTGCCCATGGCCCCGTCGGCCACCAGCACCCGGTGCGCCAGGGCCTCTCGCAACGACTCCGCCACCCGCCCATGGTAGGTCGTGCCCCCCTGGCCGCGACCGTAGGCTGCTGCCGGTGGAGCTGAGGCTGAGCCTGGACCGCCCGGTCGTCGTCGCCGCGTTCGAGGGATGGAACGACGCCGGGGAGGCCGCCTCGTCCGCCGTGGCCCACCTGGCCGACCTCGTCGACGCCCGCCCGGTCGCCGCGCTGGACCCGGAGGACTACTACGACTTCCAGGTCAACCGCCCGACGATCGCCCTGGACGAGAAGGGGGTGCGCCGGCTGGAGTGGCCCACCACCCGCGTCCTGGCGGGCAGCCTGGGACCCGAGGGCCCCGACCTCGTGCTGGTGCGCGGTATCGAGCCCAGCATCCGCTGGCGCACGTTCACCGACGAGGTGGTGCAGGCGTGCCGGTCGGTGGACGCCTCCGCGGTCGTGCTGCTCGGGGCGTTGCTCGCCGACAGCCCGCACCGGCGGCCGGTCCCCGTGACCGGGGTCAGCTCGTCGGTCCCCCTGGCCGAGCGCCTGGCTCTCGAGCCGGCGTCGTACACCGGACCGACCGGCATCGTCGGGGTGCTGGCCGATGCCCTGGCTCGGGCGGACCTGCCGGTGGTCTCGTACTGGGCCTCGGTGCCCTACTACGTCGCGCAGCCGCCGAGCCCGAAGGCGGCCCTGGCGCTGCTGCGTCGGGTGGAGGACGTGCTCGACCGGCACCTCGACACCGGCGACCTGCCGGAGGAGGCCGAGGCCTGGGAGGCGGCCGTGGACGAGATGGTGGTGGAGGACGAGGAGCTTGCGGGCCTGGTGCAGCAGCTGGAGGAGCACGCCGAGCGCGAGGGCCTGGAGAACGCCTCCGGGGACGCTATCGCCGCGGAGGTCGAGCGTTACCTGCGGCGGCGCCGTCCCGACCGGCCCTGAGGTCCACCCCGAGCAACGCGTCGCACAGGTCGGCCACCAGCCCCGGCGCCTTCGGGTCGGCGCCGGCGCCACGCTCGACCTGAGCCGCCCAGCGGTCGACGACGGCCAGCGCGCGCGGTGCATCGAGGTCGTCGGCCAGCGCCGCCCGGACATCGGCGAGCACGCTCGTCGCCGGGGGGCCGTGAGGCGCGGAGACCGCCCGGGCCCAGGAGCGCAGCCGCGCCTGCGCCCGGTCGAGGTCCCCCGGCCCCCAGTCCCAGTCCTGCCGGTAGTGGTGGGCGTGCAGGGCCAGCCGGACGGCGGCTGCCGGGGCGCCCTGCTGCAGCAGCCGCGAGACGAACACGAGGTTGCCCCGCGACTTGGACATCTTCTCCCCGTCGAGCCCCACCATGCCCGTGTGCACGTACCTCCGGGCGAACGGCCACTCCCCGGTGGCGACGTGGCCGAGGGACGCGCACATCTCGTGGTGGGGGAACGCCAGGTCCCGACCCCCGCCCTGGACGTCGAAGGCCGTCCCGAGCAGGTGCTGGGCGATGGCCGTGCACTCCACGTGCCATCCGGGGCGGCCGTGCCCGAGCGGGGTGTCCCAGGCGGGTTCGTCGGCCCGGGCTGCCTGCCACAGCAGCGGGTCGAGGGGGTGCCGCTTGCCGGGACGCTGCGGGTCTCCGCCCCGCTCGGCGCACAGCTGCTCCATGACCTCGCCGCCGAGCGACGCCACCGCACCGAACCGAGGGTCGCTGGCCACCGAGAAGTACAGGTCCTGCTCCACCCGGTAGGCGGCGCCGGCCTTGACGAGCCGGTCGACGGTGCTCACGACGAGGTCCATCGACTCCACCGCACCGAGGTAGTGGGTGGGCGGCAGCACCCGCAGGGCGTGCATGTCGGCGGCGAACAGCGCCGTCTCGCGGGCGGCGAGCTGCTGCCAGTCCTGACCGGTGGCGACGGCACGCTCGAGCAGGGGGTCGTCGATGTCGGTGACGTTCTGGACGTAGGTGACCTCGCGACCCGCGTCCAGCCAGACCCGGTGCAGCAGGTCGAAGGTGCTGTAGGTGAAGGCGTGACCGAGGTGGGTGGCGTCGTACGGGGTGATGCCGCAGACGTAGAGCCGGGCGGGGCCACCAGGCGACACGGGCTGCACCCGGTCGGTGGCGGTGTCGTGGATGCGGACGGGCGGGGCCTGGCCCGGCAGCGCCGGGCGGGGGACGGCGGGCCAGGACTGCACGGTCGGCGAGCCTAGGTCACATCGCCGGCCATGGGACGGCCGGTCGGGTGCGGCTGGGGAACGGCATCCGCCCCGACTCCAGCAGGTCCTGGACGCGCTGGCGAGTGGCGTCCACCTCGGCTCCGGTGAGCAGTCTCGGCAGCGTCTCGTCGTGGCCCAGGTCACCCAGCACCCGCTCCAGCGCGGTGCGCTCGTCGGGGCCCAGCACCTGCCCGGCCCAGCCCCACAGGACGGTGCGCAGCTTGGGCTCGACGTGGAAGCACAGCCCGTGGTCGACGCCGACCAGCGTGCCCTGCGCGGTTCGCAGCACGTGCCCGCCCTTGCGGTCGGCGTTGTTGAGCACGGCGTCGAGCAGGGCCAGCCGGCGCAGGTCGGCGTCGTCCCGGTGGACGAGTCGCACCGGCCGCCCGCTGCCGTCCTGCCCCTCGAGGACGCTGATCCATCCGGCGCCGGGATCTGCGACCACGACGTCCACGAGCGGGTCAGCCTCCTCGGTGACGACCCACTGCTGGCACATGCCGGGCCCGAGCGGCCCGTCCCGCAGCACCGTGGGGGGCACCAGGTCCCACCCCGCGAGCCGCGCGAGCTCGTAGGACGCCACCTCCCGGGCCGCCAGCGTGCCGTCGGGGAAGTCCCAGAGCGGACGCTCCCCCGACATCGGCTTGTACACGCACGGCATCGCGTCCTCGCCGGTGTCGACCCGGGCGTAGAGGGTCAGGTTGGACGCGGCGAGCACGCGGCCCTCGACGGTGAGCTCACCGTGGGCCAGCACCCGCAGCGCCCTCTCGTGGTCGGTCACGATCGGCGGTGGAAGCCGTTCTGCCGAGGGCAGAGGTGCCCGGATGGGTCGAGCGGCTGGGCGCAGAACGGGCACGGTGGACGCCCGGCGGCGACGACGGCCCGGGCCCGGGCGGCGAACGACCGGGCCTGAGCGCCCGACAGGCGCACGGCGAAGGTGTCCCGCTCGTCCTCGTCGGCGTCGGAGGGGTCGGCCGCTTCCCCAGCCCGAGCGACGAGCTCCACCTGTGCGTCGTCGCCGAGCCAGGTCAGGCTGAGCTCGCCGACGCGGAACTCCTCCTCCAGCGGAAGGTCCAGCGGTGCGAGGTCCTCCACGGCGGTGGGGGCGGCTGCCGGGACGTCGGCGAGCCCGCCACTGCGCCGCACGACCTCGTCGAGCATCCCGTCCAGCTGGTCGGCCAGGGCCGCGACCTGGGTCTTCTCCAGCACGACGCTGGTGACCACCGACCCCGTCCGAGCCTGCAGGTAGAAGGTGCGCTGCCCCGGCTCGCCCACGGTGCCGACCACGCACCGGTCGGGCTGGTCGTGGCGGAAGGACCGAACGGACACGTCGACCAGCCTAGGCCCCCGCCTCGGCTCCTCCGCCGACGACGGCGTCGCCGCGTCGCCCGCGGCGGCGTCGTCGGCGCGGGCGCAGATGGCCCAGCGACCCTCCGGTGTCGTTGGTGCGCAGCACGAACGGGCGCCGGTCGGTGTAGCGCACGACCGACACCGACCCCGGGTCGACGACGATCCGCTGGAACGCGTCCAGGTGCATCCCGAGGGCGTCGGCGAGCACGGCCTTGACGACGTCGCCGTGGGTGACGGCCACCCAGACCCCGTCCGGGCCCGCCACCTCCTCGACCGCGCGGTCGTGCTCGCGGACGGCGTCCACCGCACGCGCCGCCATCGCGGCCAGGGACTCCCCGTCCGGCCCTGGGAAGACCACCGCAGACGGATGGTCCTGCACGACGCGCCACAGCGCGGTGCGGGACAGCTGGCTCAGCGGTCGACCGGTCCAGTCGCCGTAGTGCACCTCCCCGAGCCGGTCGTCGAGCCTCAGCTCGACTTCCCGGCGGGCCAGCAGCGCCTCGGCGGTGGCCCGGCAGCGCTCCAGCGGGCTGGCGACGACACGCACGAGGGGGACCTCGGCCAGCCTCGCCGCCAGCTCGTCGGCCTGGGCCCGTCC
>Ga0316576_10000323_pt1 | contig 21365 bp, 17 predicted proteins | sample S0NA_FD_203075 | JGI IMG/M metagenome (GOLD analysis project Ga0316576, IMG submission 203075) | Rhizosphere microbial communities from salt marsh grasses in Alabama, United States - S0-2_050615r3r5 | ecosystem: Host-associated > Plants > Roots > Rhizosphere | place: USA: Alabama | collected...
ACATTCCAGGGCTCCGGCCCCAGCACGCGTAAGGAAGTGGCTGGGTTCATCGTCCCCGCGCCGACTTGTACATTATAAGGTTGTTGGATCAGGCAGCCCTGCTCCTCCCAAAAGCTGAGCAGGCGCATAATCATTTGTTGAAAGCTCAAAGGTTTACTCATAAAAATATCTGTCTCGTATTAAAGGTCTGCAAACTGTAGATTCTGAAGGGTCCTAGCGGATTTGTCAATGATTCCACGAATCATAATTTGTTGTTCTGCACCTGGTGCAAAAAATCAACCGACTTTAACTCGCGCTCCAGCATGTGCAGAATATATCTATGCATGGTTTGTTCCAACTCGTCCTGGGTCTCTTTACGCAAGTGTAAATGCTTCACTGCATCCCAGTGGCGGGTTTGTAAATAGCGCATCACTTTGACGGCTGTTGCGCTCACGGCGACCGCCCGGGGATCCGCGTGGCGGCAGTCGGGACATAGGATACCCCCTAGATCGGAGCTGAAAAACTGGTCCTGCTCCTGGATTTCTTCCCCACAGGTAACGCAGTGATACAGGCGCGGTTGAAAACCAGTTAAAGATAGAAGGCGTAGTTCGTAATATCTCGTCACCAGGTTCAACTCATCTGTTTCGGAATAGCGGCTGAGCGTGTCATCCAATAAATCATAAATTTGCGGATGCGGATCTTCTTCTACAGTGAAGCGGTTGAGAAGCTCAACGGCATAAGATGCGTGGCTGACGCGGATCAGGTCCTCGCGCAGTGGGGCGTGGGGATCGATCATCTCCGCCTGGGTGATGATGTCTAAATTACGGCCCTTGGCGATAAAAAACTTGCTGCGCATGAATAGTTCCACATGCCCGGTCTTGCGGCTCTGAGGCTTACGCGCCCCTTTGGCGATGGCTGAAATCTTGCCCAAATCCTTGGAGAACAGAGTCAGCAAACGATCCGCCTCGCCAAAATCAGTGCGTTTCAGAACAATCGCCTCTGTACGATAGGTGCGCTCTCTAGCCATGATCTAAGTGTAGCATGAACAACAGCATTGAGTAATCCGCTCTTAGCTCTCAACCATCCACGGCCCGGATTATTCTCTCCTCAAGAACTATCAATCTTGGGCATATAAATTTGGTATAGGTTTTGAGATCTTCGAGATGATTTTCAAGCATCTGTTGGCTAATGCCGGCGGGCGCATAGGTGGTAAACAGAACGCGGCTTGTCGTGGGCGACATGCTGGTTCGCTGGTCGGGGCCATAAACGATGCTGGATAGAATCCCCACGGCATCGGTGATCATCATATCGCCGGCCTTAGTTCCCAATTCACGGCCGTTTATGCCCTCATAGGTTTCATTTCCCCGAGCCACGATAATGCTTACTGGAGCTTGCACCCTATCGAGATCGTGGCCGGCGGTTAGCAACTGGTTTTTCAGTTCGGCCATGAACATCACCTCAACAAGCGCGGCCGTCCGTGGAATAGCCTTCCCTTTTAGGGCAACGGATTCCAACTGCTGCAAGACATGGTAAGTCTTTTTGAACTGTTTGTAGTAAGTCACATACGGGGCTATTGAGGGCAGGCTGCGTAATTCCTGGCGGTCCGATGCGCCATACTGCGCGCGTAGTGCGGTTTCCAGCGCCTCCTTTTGCCGATCCAGCTCTTCATGGGCTGCGGGATTGGCTACATTTTCCATTGCCAGGATGCCCACCGCCGCTTGAGGATAGGTTGATTTCCAACTGCTTGATGCTTTGAGAATAGCCATGATTACCTCCGGATAAGCTGCTGCTGAGCAGCGTGTAGTGGTACTAAGGATACGCCGGGATACTCTCCTTAGCCAGTTGCTCCTAAAGCGGTGATAATAGTGAGGAAATCATCAGCAAGGATTAAGAAGTTATGGCCAGACGCTATCCTATCCCCGCCCAGGAGACGCGCGAAGAGATTCGTGTGTCTAATTCGCGTTTTATTGCCACGGCCGCTCCGGTTTTCAGCGTGGATGAGGCGAAAGAGTTTATCAAGAAGATCAAGGCTGAATTTAGTGATGCCTCACATAATGTACCTGCTTTCCTGGTCGGCTATGGGCCCTCGGTCACGGCGCACTGCAGCGATGATGGCGAACCTTCAGGTACGGCGGGACGGCCGATGCTGGCCGTGCTGCAAGGCAGCGGATTGGGCGATATTGCCGTAGTCGTCACTCGTTATTTTGGCGGTACAAAACTGGGCACCGGCGGTCTGGTCCGCGCCTATGGGGATGCGGTGAAAGTCATCCTGGAGAATCTGCCGCTGGCGGAAAAGGTACCCACACACACGGTAATGATGGCCGTCCCCTACACGCTCTTTGAACAGGTCAGGCTGCTGATAGAGGCCCATAACGGCCGAATCCTGGATGAAGAATTCGCCGCCGATGTAACTGTTACGGCCCAATTTACACCGCGGCAGTTCGATGATTTCCAGGATGCGCTGCGTGAGCTGTCACACGGCCGTCTGGAGGCGCAGATTTTGGAAACCAACCCGGAAACAATCATGCCCCTGGGATCATTTGCCGGTGAGGACGATCAGGAGCGTTGAGATTTATAACGCAGCCTTTTGTTGTTTGAGACTACCCGATGTGCGATGGCGATGATTCGCTACAAGACACGTCCCAGCGCATCGAGCAGCAGCATCGCGTTTTCGCGGCGGCTGTTGAAACCCATCAAGCCCACACGCCAGACTTTACCGGCCAACTGGCTAAAGCCGCCGGCGATTTCGATGTTGTAGTCGAGCAGCAGCGTGCGCGCCACGGCGGCGGCATCAACTCCTTCCGGTACTTTGACGGTTGTCAGCGCCGGTAGGCGTAGTTCTCGCGGCGCATGGCAGGAAAGCCCCAAGTCGGCTAACCCATCCCAGAAGAACTCGGCAATTTCCACATGCCTATCCCAGCGCGCCTCCAAGCCCTCTTCCGCGACCAGGCGCAGCCCTTCACGGAGGGCGTAATTCATATTGATCGGCGCCGTATGGTGGTAGCGACGTGTATCCCCATCCCAATAATTAAGCAGCAGGTTGATGTCCAGATACCAGCTTCTCACCGTGCTGGTACGGTTGCGGATTTTTTCCAGCGCGCGCGGGCCAACGGCCAGGGGACCAAGCCCGGGCGGGCAGCTTAAACCCTTCTGCGAGCAGCTATAAGCGATGTCGATTTTCCACTCGTCAAAGAAAAGAGGCGCCGTGGCCAGGCTGGTCACTGCATCAACAAGGAGTAAGCAGTCAAATTCACGGCACATTTCGCCGATACCTTCCAACGGCTGTTTGACACCCGTGGATGTTTCACCGTGAACGAGCCCTAAGACGGCCGGTCTATATTCTTGAACAGTACTGCGCAGTTCGGAAACTGTAAATGCTTCGCCCCATGGTTTCTCGATAATGTGCACCTCAGCGCCATAGCGCCTGGCCATCTCCACCAGCCGCTCGCCAAAGTAGCCGATGACGGCGATAAGCACGACGTCACCCAGCTCGACGATATTGGCGATGGAGGCTTCCATTGCCGCGCTGCCCGTACCGCTGATCCCCAGGGTAAAACCATCAGAAATTTGCCAGGTGTAGCGCAAAAGATCCTGCACATCATCCATGACTTGAATAAAGGCCGGATCCAGGTGTCCAACCTGGCGCATACTGATTGCTTGCAGTACACGGGGATGCGCATTTGACGGCCCTGGTCCTAGAAGCAGGCGTGGCGGCATATCTAACTGCCCTACATCCACTTTGAGATTATTATTAACGAATGCGCTCGTGCTGCTTATCATAGCCGTATTCCTCTTTTTAATTGATGGTAAAGTTTATCACCGTGGGAAATCATAAAGCCGGTTTGGAAATTATTCAAGTTCCTACGTTCATAATCCTTGTAGGAAGGTCATGATCGCCTCAAAGAGAGACTGCGGGGTCCAGGGAAGCTCCCCATTTATAAATCTGACGGTCAGGATGCTCATGGCCAAAATCAGCATCAAAATAAACAGAATAAGCCAGATGGAGATGACGGGTTTTACTTTTACGTTGCCGGTCAGGACTGCCCATTCGCGTTTGTCTGTGCTGATGTGCATCGTGAAGGGGTAAGCGTGGCGACGGCCGATAAATGGACGGTGCCCTTCAAGATAAAAATCGACGATGCCTTTCTGGTCAGAACCAATCGTGACCTGTTTGGTAGGGGTATCAACCATGAGACGGCTGCTGGGATCGCCGACGGCTACCGTCACCGGGGTTGAGGCATGCCCATCATTGATGATCATGACGCGGCAGATACCCATCTGCTTTAGTTCTTTAGGTCGCAAATCGGCCGTTATGATTTCCGGAGGCGGTGCGAGAGGTATGCCTGGCGGTGGGATGGTCTCCATGTAAGCGTCATTCATGAAGTCCGGATCCGATTCCGGCAGGACCCTTTCTCGTGACCCTGTTCCGGGTTGTAGATGAAGATCGAAAGGACCGATATGCGCCACCTGTCCCCAGCGCCAGGGATAAGCTTTTTCCGTCTCTAACCTCGTTCGATCCAGGTACGTACCGTTTGTGCTTCCCGTATCGATGATATACCAGGCGGCGTTTATGTATTCCAATCGCGCGTGCCAGCGGGAGACATTGCCGCCCACGAGAACGATATCGTTTCCTTCGCTGCGACCGAGGGTAAAACTCCTCTTTTGCAGGCCATACCATTCCGGTTCCTGCCCCTCTTGCGCAACCCGCAGCACATCATAAATTGGAGGCAGAGCCTGATCGCTGCCAATCCACCGTGATGTATCCGCCAGATTCGGATCTTCATCCAATGCGAGAACCATGCTGGCCACACTGTTTTGGTCAAGCTCCCCCGTCGGGTCGGTTCCTGTTTCAGTGACCTCCTCGGCTATCGGGCGTAAAGCTTGAGCCATTTCTTCACCACTTTGATAACGATCGTCGGGCTGCTTTGCCATTGCTTTCAGAATCACCGGACTTAAGGAAGCCGGCATTCCCGGATAGACTTCCAGGGGGATGGGTGGCGGCTCGTGGACGTGGTCCTGAATGGCATCGGCCAGAGTTTCGATCTGGAATGGCAGCTTGCCGGTTGCCAGCTGGAACAGCACGACGCCCAGCGAATACAGGTCTGAACGGCCGTCCACCGGCTGCCCCAGAAGTTGTTCGGGAGACATGTAATCCAATGTGCCTACAACTTCGCCATCGTTAAGAACGATATCCCCCCGTTTTAATTTAGCCAGGCCGAAATCAGTCAGCACGGCACGCAGCAGCGGCTCGTCCGGCCGTTCGCCCTGATCGGATTCCTTAACCAGGATGTTATCCGGTTTAATATCTAAATGAAGCACACCCTTACGATGTGCATAGCCCAGCGCCTCGGCGACTTGAGTGGTCAAGAGAAGTGTTTCATCCAGGCGTATGACCTTGGCGCTTGCCGCCAGCTGGTTGATATAAGTGCCCAGGCTGAGGCCGGGAACCAGTTCCATAACGATGTAAGGAGATTGCTGATCAAGGCCGGAATCGTAAATGTGCACAATCGAAGGATGATCGAGGCGCGCCGCCGTTTGTGCTTCCTGCTGAAGTTGCTCCTGAAAGTCAGGCCTGGCGGAGAGTTCCTCATCCATCACCTTCAAGGCAACCGGCCGGGCAAGGTTTAAATCCAGCGCGCGATAGACAGAGCCCATTCCTCCCCGGCCGATGAGTTCCTCGAGACGGTAATGTCCAAGTACATGATCCGTCAAATCTTCTGCCATTTGATAGTTTAATCCTCGAAAGCTGCTATGCCCCGTATGTACTTCAATATGGATCCAAATCTCTATGCAAGCATAGCCCGATACTTTGATTTTTCCAATGAAGTGTGGGTAAAAAATAGCCTGGTAAGTGTGAAACCATCGGAAAAGAGTTTTTCCCTTTTTAATTGGGTAGCGGATGATTGGCGGTCATAACCAGGTTCCGCAAGCACGGCGAGGATAATTTGTTTATTTCCCGATGATTGTTTCGAATTCCGGAAACAATCATCGGGATCGACAATTTGAGATTATGCTTTATGAATTTCCATGGCGGCAGATCGTGTTAGAATAAATGTGGTATAATATGTCCTGTTCCTGAAGTTAGAGAACTTTTGCCACACTAATTTAATTCTACCTGCCGAATATTTACGGGCTAATTCCGGCGAAATTTCTAGTTGAGTAAGATGGGGATATAGTATGAATGAAAAAAAGAATGAGGATTCAAAAGTGCTGAGTCAGGAGATGATCGACGAAAACAGCTCGGCCAATTTCTATGCTCGAATTATCAGTGAGCTAAACGAAACTTTCCACCATAATTACAGCCAGGCGATTTCCAAAAGCTACCAGAGCCTGGGACACCGCCACACCCCGGCCATCATTGTTTCCGGCGACCATCTGACTCTTTATCATGACGGGAAGGTCGAACAGGAATTGATTATTCCTGCGCTTTACCAAAAGGTGAAGTCCATCAGTCATATTTCTTTCGGCATCTACGTTACATTGACAAACAATGGTTATGGGCCGCTGGCGGAAGAGGTGCGAACGGACTTGGCCTGCCAGTTAGAGCTTATTGACCAGGGGACGGCCGTCCTGGATCATTTAGACATCCCTCCCGAATTCGTCGCTTTGCAGCGCGCCACTTTAAAATCCGCCGCAGATATCCTGCAGGATATTTTGGAATGTGGCGTCATAGAAGAAGAGCGGGTTCAAGAATTCGGACGGATCAGCGCCCCGCTTTATCTCGAAAACGCCGCCCTTGCCGCCCGTCTTGAATTAAGCGAATTACATCGTGTGATCGGCCGTTGGAAGGCACAGGTTGGTTCAGAAGATTGGCACAAGATCCATGTAGTCATTTGCGCCGCTCATCAAGCTCGTTACCGGGAAACAACCAAGCAGTATTTCCAACGCATATTTCATGAGATTGAAAGTTTAGATGCCAACTATGAAAATCGCGTTATCTATGCTGAGCATATTTATGATAATGAAGCTGCTTTACAGTTGTTGGCCAGGCACCTGGTCGATCAGAAAACCTCCATCGCTTTGTTTGGCGACCGCAGCCGGCTGCAAGAAGATCTGATGGCGGACGGCGCTTCTGCATATTTAGAGGTTCTGTTCTCCGACTAAGACGGGGATAACCTTTAATCCCTTACCAGCGGGAGATAACTGTGCTTGCCGTTCAGGACCAGGCTCACTGAGGACTGCTGGACAATCGTCCCCGCGCTGGCTTTGATCGGGATTGTGAAAATCGCCGCATCTGTTGACGAAGGGGCATGTTTGGATTTGATTGTCAGGGTCGCAGTTCCACCGGGTGGGGCAATATTTGTCGGCGAAATAGAAACATCCAACATACTGGATGGGCTGGTCGCTTCTAGAATCACGTTTTGATTTAATGATTGCCCGTGCTGAATCGTGATCGCGTAAGAGGTGGTATTACTGGAGCTGATGGCCTGGCTTTGGGGGTTGATATTAATATCAAAACCTGGCGAACCCCATTCAACTTCCAGGGTCGGACGGGCCACAGCGTTCCAATCATCTTCCTCGGAGGAGAGGAAATATTTGCCGCTGTGATAAGCCCAATCTGCTTCATACAAGACCAGGCGCAGTTCGCTGACCTGCTCATAGGCATCGGCCATGGCTCCACTCACATCCCAACTGACCGGAACACCAGGCCAACCGGGAAAATCCTTGATTGGAGAAGCCCAGGTCCTGGCTACATTTTGAGCGGCCAGCGGCGCATTGTTCCAGGTGATTGTGCCTTCGTTCCACGCTTCATTCAGCGTGGAGACCTGGATGAGGGAGGGTTCTGCTTGTGAAGGATCGGAACCTCCGAACTGGTGCAGGGTCAGTTTTGCCGAAAGAATCGCCTGACCGGACGGTACGTTGCCCAGGGGAAAAGTTAAATAAATTTTAGAAAAACAGGGCCAATCAGAAATATCACCCAGGCCCTGGACATTGATTTGCTTGACTCCGGCGTAATTGGCATCGCCCCAACCGTTAAAAAAATCGGGACCATACGCCGCACCACAGGTGGTACCGCCGCCGACATGGGCATCCTTAACGGTTACTCCATTGAGTTTGTGGCGGATTGTCACTACGCCGCCTTGAACGGCCGCCGGTGGTTTATAACTAGGCAGCCCAAAGGCCAGATTTCCCCAGGTTGCAGGTTGGCTGCCATTCATCTGTTCAGGCCAGGTTTTATTGGCTAATGGCGGCCCAGCGGCAGAATCGCGATCGTGCAGAACCACGCCCAGCCCCCAAACAGTTCCCTGGCTTGGAGGGCCGGATAAGCCCAGTTTTGAAAACGGGATCTCATAGGTCATGGTCCAACCGCGATCATTGACGTTATCAACGGGTTGGTTCCCTCGCCAGCCTGAATCGGCCGTGATCGTGAAGGGAATCTGGACCCAACTTCCGCCGCTGCCTTTATAAGCGGCATTGTAATTGTCTCGTTCCTCCCACCAGTTTAACTGGCTGACAAAGCGATAATCACCCGCTGTTGGACTGCTGCCGCCGTTGTTGTCCGTGTCCAAAAAAATCGATATCGCATCCCAGTTTGTTAAATCAGCGGCATTGGGGTTCTTGTTAAGATCCTGGTTATACCAGAGCCGGCGGTCGGCAGCCGCCGTGCGGATCCACAGCTTATTGTTGTCGAAGCCGACACGCACGTCTACATAATTGTTCTGGGTATCAATACGGCCGAACCAGAAGATAGCCGTTTGTGAAAATTTGACGCCGTCCGCAAAATAGGGGGCATTGATGCGCCGAGGCGTGGTACTTTCCTCCTCCGCGACAACATTGACAGCTCCGGTTTCTGAATAAGTAAGCACAATGAATAAAATGAAGGGCCCAGCCGCGAATAAGGCCAGACGAGCAAAAGCGCGTTTAAGATTCTTGGAATTCATCGCCCGCCATTATCTTTGCCCCTCCTGAGATCACAAACCATTCTTCAAATTTTTTCACGTTGAAAAGCGTAGATCGAGATTTGTCCACTCTTTGATGTCATGTTTCTGCGCACCATGCTATAGTTCACGATTACGGAAAAGGATAAACATTAGCTTCGTCAGATTCCTGACGCCGAGGAGATCGTTATGGATTATGTCAATTTAGGGAATTCAGGGTTAAAAGTTTCTCGTATATGTTTGGGTATGATGTCCTTTGGTACGCCTAAATGGCGGGATTACACCCTGACAGAGGAAGAAAGCCGCCCGATTATCAAGCGTGCAGTTGAATTGGGGATCAACTTTTTCGATACGGCCGATATGTACTCCCTGGGCGCCAGCGAGGAGGTGACCGGCCAGGCATTGAGTGAATACGCCCGCCGTGATCATGTGGTCATCGCCACCAAGACTTACTGGCCGTTGAGCGATGATGTGAATGACCGCGGACTCTCACGCAAACATATCATGCAGGCGATTGATAATTCCTTGCGTCGTTTGGGAACCGACTACGTTGATCTCTATTATATTCACCGCTGGGATTACGAGACACCTATCGAAGAAACGATGAAAGCCCTGCACGACGTTGTCAGGGCAGGTAAAGCGCTTTATATCGGCGCTTCCAGCATGTTTGCCTGGCAGTTTGCCAAAGCACAGTACGTAGCGAAGATGAATGGCTGGACGCCATTTGTAGCGATGCAGAATCACCTGAATATTATTTACCGCGAAGAAGAACGGGAGATGGTTCCTTTTTGCATCGATCAAGGCGTCGGCGTCGTTCCCTGGAGTCCCTTGGCGCGGGGGTTCCTGGCCGGAAACCGTACCCGTGACAAAGAGGGACCTACCACGCGCGCGAAGACGGACACACTCGCCCAAGAGTATTACTACCGTCCCGAAGACTTCGACGTGCTCGATCGCGTCATCCAAGTCGCGGAGGATCATGACGTTACCCCGGCGCAGATCGCTCTGGCCTGGCTTTTGAATAAACCCGGTATCACCGCGCCCATTGTCGGTGCGAGCAAAATGTCTCATCTCGAAGAAGCCGTGGCCGCCGTAGAAATCGACCTCTCAGATGATGAGATGGCTTTCCTGGAGAAACCTTACCAACCCCATGCGATCTTGGGTCATGAATAAAAAGCGACCGGATCAGAGACTGCAGTTTTTTAACGGGACTTAACCGATGAATGATCTGGCCGATCTTTTCTTGCTGACGCCCGAGGTTGTCTTCCTCAATCATGGTTCGTTTGGGGCAACACCCAGGCCTGTCTTTGAAGTTTACCAGGCGTGGCAGAGACGCTTTGAAAGACAGCCCGTACAGTTTGTGCGGGAATTAGGAGGATTCCTGGCCGAAGCCCGGGAGGTGCTTGGTGATTTTGTTGGGGCGCAGGCTGATGATCTTGTTTATGTGCCGAATGCGACTTTTGGCCTGAATATCGTTGCCCGCTCGTTGGCATTGGGGCCGGGAGACGAGGTGCTGGCCACGGATCATGAGTATGGTGCCTGCGCCAACACCTGGGAGTTCATGAGCAAGAAACGAGGGTTTCGTTACCTCCGCCAGGAGATTCCGCTGCCCTTCGGCACTGAAGATGAGATTGTTGAACAGTTCTGGCAGGGCGTTTCCCCACGCACCAGAGTTGTTTTTATCAGCCATATAACCTCGCCAACGGCCGTGCGCTTCCCCGTGGAAAAAATCTGCGCGCGCGCCAGGGAGGTAGGCATCCTGACTGTCGTCGATGGGGCGCATACCCTGGGACAGATAGAACTCGATATGCAGGCGATCGACGCTGATTTTTATCTTAGCAACGGCCATAAGTGGCTCTGCAGTCCTAAGGGTTCAGCTTTCCTTTATGCCCGGCGCGAGCAGCAGGCGTTGATCGAACCCCTGGTTGTAGGTTGGGGCTGGGGTTCGGAAAAGAACATCACTTTCGGCTCGGATTTTTTGGATTATTTGCAGTGGTTAGGGACCAATGACCTGGCGGCTTATCTCGCCGTGCCGGCGGCGATCGATTTTCAACGGGAGCATAACTGGACGGCCGTGCGCAGCAGCTGCCATGAATTATTGGTTGAGGCGGTTGCTCGCATTTGCCGCCTGACGGGATTGGAAACGGTATACCCTGACGACGGTCTTTTTCAACAGATGGCGTTTGCCCCGCTTCCGCAAATTAAAGACCTGGACGCGATGAAAAAAGAGCTAATTGATACGTATCATGTGGAAGTGCCGTTGATTGATTGGCACGGCCGGCACTTCATTCGTATTTCTGTCCAGGGTTACAACTCAAGCGCGGATATCGACGCCCTGCTAAACGCTTTAGCGGAATTACTGCCCGGCCACGCTGCTTGACCAAGCGCCAGGTAGGGTGAATTGGATCACGCCCCAACGGCCGTTTACCAGCCACTGCGGATCTTGCTCGTTTAACTGCTGGACCTGCTCTTCCGTCAGCCCGCAGGCTAGTTCCGCTTTGAGCGTGCGCAGAGCTAGCAGCGGCGCGGGGGTGTAGTTAAGGATCGCAGCAAAGGGAGTTGTGTACGGCCATAGTCGGTCGCCCAGCAGCCTGCGGTAGTTAGCGTCCCCCTTGCTGATGATCAGATTGGAACGGCTCAAATCTTGCCTTAACGCCCCCGGCATTTCCCAGAAGGGAAGCGGCGAGACCCAGAATGGATTTTCAGTGAGCATAAGCGAACCATCGCCCAGGTGCTCCAGCAGCCGCCGGCCAAAGGAAGCGATCGCCTCGCTTTTTTGTTCCGCCAGATATATGGCCGTGGCCTGCACGTCGCTGATCATGGCGTCGGAAACAAAGGTAGGGTGCGGTTTAAGATGAATGAACACTTTTTCGGCATCGCCTGCAGTCAGGAGGTAATCCGCCAGCGCCAGATCGGTCACTAGTTCCAAGCCGGCATTGTCAGCGATAATATCAATGCGCCCCTCGGGATGTTGGCGCAAATGGCTGATGACGGCGTCTGTGTCGTTGGCCAGCGTGAAAGCCTGAGCTGCCTCCCAATCGACATCCATAGGTTGTTTGCCGCTTTCATCGGCCGGCCACAGGCTGAGATCGGCGCGATTGCCCCACAGGTTGATTGCCAACAAGGAGGCGATATGTTCATCATGCGACCCGGCGGCGGTCCAGCTCTCAAGGTGGGCGGCGATAACTTGAATGGTAGAAGTGGTCGTTAACAACCCTTGTTCCTTTTGGTAGTGAAAGAGATCACGGCCGAAGCCTGGCCCCGGTTCGTAATAAGCGGTGGCTTCGATCAGGCGGCGATAGAAATAAGTTTCAGTGAAAAACCAGGGCGGCGTCAGCCAGTTCTGATTTAGATAAGGCTCTGTATAGGTTTGCCACGCATTGGCATCGGGGGCGTAGTTATCCAGAAATCTGATTCGTCCATCGGGTATATCAGCCGCGAGCGCTTCGACACGCGAGCTGATGTCTTCAGAAAATTCATTTTCAGATAAAGTGCGGCGGGCGATCTTCCCGACCCGTTCGCTCATCGTTGAATTTGCCCAGGTTCCCGGAACGTCGCCGGTGATTGGAGGGGGGATTGGTAAAGCGGGCTGAGTCGTTTTGCTTTGGGAAGATGATTTTTCGGACATGGTAATTTCTTAGTTGATGATGTTTTGTTTCTTGTTGGTTACAAAATAAGCAGGCTGGCGCCGAGAAAAAGTAAGGCGATCAAGACAAAGCTGCGAAAAAGCTGCGAATTGATCCGGTTCGCGAGGTAAAAACCGGCCACCATACCCAGGACCAGACCGGGTACGGCATAGAACGTGTAGCGCAATACCCCGCCGTTGATATTGCCGCTCAGGGCATGGACAGTAACGATGATGAGCCCGTTGGCCAGGAATAAACCTTGCAGATTACTCTTGAATTCGTCCGGCGACCAGCGCCGCGCATTTCCGTAAATGACATACGGGGGTCCGCTTGTATTATAGGCGCCGCCGAGGATTCCCGCGATAAAGCCAAAAATATAAGCCCAGACGGTGCTCGCCAGGTCGGGCAGTTTGGGGACAAATAAGGCATAAAGCGCATAACCGATAATAATGATGCCCAAGATCTTGTTAACGATCTCACCATCGATGTAGCGAACGGCATAGATGCCGATAGGAATGCCCAGAAAGGTGGCGATGGCCAGATATTTGACGACGCTGAAGTTGAAAGCTTCCCGATAGCGCAGCAGGATGACGATCTCCATCAGCAAGGCGGTAACTGCTACCAAGGGGGCGGTAATACGGATGCCCAGCATACTTACCAGGAGAGGCATGGCGATCAGGGCTGAGCCAAAGCCGATGATGCTTTGCACAAAAGCGCTTAAGAAAAATATCAGGATAATCAGGAGAATCATATCTCGTACTAGGAGCCTTGCTTCTTTGTTACCCGCTGCCATTGGGGAATGCCGATGGCCGTCAACTTGTAGCCTTCCAGGTTGGGGTTGACCAGTTCGGCGGCGATGCCATGGCTGAGGAAGACCACGGGCGCCGCCTGCACAATACGCCGTTCTGCTTCCTGGTACATGCCCAGCCTGCGGGATACATCCTGTTCTACGCGCGCCTGATCCAGCAGCTCATCGATGCCGGGATCGCTAAAATGGGTCAGGTTCTGTTCGGAATTGGTATGGTAGAGAACCTCCAGGAAATTTTGGGGGTCCGGATAATCGGCGCACCAGCCGGAGGAGAAAAAGTGACCTATATCCCCGGCATAGAGTTCATCGTAGTAAAGATAAGGGTCTAACATTTCAGGTTCTATGGAAACGCCTAATGCCTCCTGCCAGAGCGTAATGACGGCCGTTATATAAGGCCCAACATCGCCATAACCCTGCGTCGTAAAGGTCAAGGTTCCCAGATCGGCCGGATCTTCATATCCCGCCTCGGCTAATAAGGCGCGGGCTTTTTCGACGTCATAAGGGTAACTTTCACCTTCCAACCCGCCATAACCGGGCATTCCTGGTGGTAGAGGCCCGTTAGCCACAAGCGCATTCCCCCCGGCGAAGGTTTCGATTAGCCGCTCTTTGTCCAGAGCGTAATTAAACGCCTGGCGTACAAGCGGATCGTCAAAGGGGGCGAGTTGGTTATTCAGCCCAATTGTGGAAGTACACATGGTCACAACTGTCCGCAGATCGTCATAGAATTCGTCGTTCGGATCTTGGACTCTTTCCAGGGTGTTGCTGTCGATGCCCACGAGGTCGATTTGCCCCGTCTCATACATGGATAAGGGTAATCCCGGTCCCAGGTCATAGGTGACGTGGCTGACCAGCGCCGGTTCGCGGTAATAATTGTCATTACGCTGCAAGATGATGAGATCATCGTCCTGCCAGGTTTGAAGCTTAAAAGGCCCGCTGCCGTTGGGATGGTGCTCCCAGTCTGATTTTGTGACATTCTCGCGATCGACAACGAAGGAGACCGGGTAGGCCAATTTCGCCAGAAATGTGACATCCGGCTCGGCGAGACGCACCGAAAACGTGTGCTCATCGATTACCGTGAGACCTGCTATCTGGTCCGTTTCAGCGCGAGTCTTTTCCGGCAAGCCGGCGATATTGCCTAGATAGGTCAGTACCATATCCGAACCTGTTTGTGGATCGGCCGCTCGTTCCCACGAGTAAACGACATCCTGGGCGGTTAGCGGACGGCCGTCATGGAACTGCGCGTTCGGGTTCAGGTAAAAGGTGTAAAGCAGGCCATCGTCGCTTACCTCCCAACCAGCGGCAAGATCGGGCTGGACTTGCAGATCGCTGTTTAACATCACCAGACCGCTGAATATGTGACCGAGCGCATCATCCGGTCCGGTGAGTGTTTTCGCCGGATCAAGCGTTCGTGGTTGGCTGCCCACAAGGAGGATAGCATCCTGCGGGTTTACGCCCAATTTTTGCCAGTCGCGCGCGGAAACAGAGCTGTCTGATCCGGAGAAAGCACATCCCCCGATCAAGATCAGCGCGCTCACGATCAGGATCAGGCTTAAGAAATAATTTCCAATTTTACTCATCAGTTTTTGATTTCCTGATTTGCCAGGAGAAAGCCCCAAGCAGCATGATCGGGATCAGCCCGAAGGCGCACAATCCGCTTGTAAGCGAGCCTCCCGGCTGCGATTCAGAAATTTCAGGGAAGGACTCCGGCGTGGGGTAGTCTTGAGGCCCGGCCAGGGGTGCCATGGTCGGTACCGCGGCCGAACTGATAGGTGTTGAGGTAGGTGGTATCACGCGCTGCGGCGCGCCGATCCGACTGCGCCATGCCTGTTCCAGCCCATCCACGTTAAATCCGTATACCTGTTCCAGGGCGACATCATAGCTCTCTCCCGTAGCCAGGGCGAGGATGAGGTTGGAGATGGACTGCGGCCCGTATTCCTCGCTTAGAAATTGAACGACGCTAAAGCTCTCGTTATAAGCCAAATTTGCAGAATCGCTGTGCGCGGGAAAAGCACCGTTTAGACTCCGCAGGGGAATAAAACTGTTATTGCGCAGGGCATCATCCAGATTATCCAGCATATCTTGCGTAGGTTCCCCTTCAGCGTACATGGCCAATCCTTCTTCGAGCCAGGACGGCCGATCGCCGCCGACGCAGCTGCGACCATATTGGCCGAGGACGAGGTGAGTCAGTTCATGACGCACCGTGCTGCGCCCCCAATCCGCGGCGATGGAGGGCGGAACACCCATGAGAATGACGTTGTATTCAGAAAAAGCAACGCCGCCGGCCCAATCCTGGACATATAAAACCGCGTCGCGCATATCCTCAGGCGAGCCGTAGATAAAGAATTTCACCTCTTCCTGGAGTTCGATGCCCAGGTCTTCTTCCAGGACTTGCAAGCTGTCAACGGCCGCTTCCAGGAGCATGGGACCCACCTCCTCACCGGCATACCAATAGAGCGTGATATCCCCATTGCTGATGGTTTGCCAATCAAAACGATCGTCTTCGAACGTCAGTTCCTGTCTGGGTGTGGTATAAGTGCGGCCCTGATCATCGGTGAGGGTCCATTCCCACCACAACGTTGAGCCGGGTGGGGGGTTACCCGAGCGGATCATGATCCAATCCCATTCCAGCGTAGAACCCGTGACTTCAACCGGGACCTGGGTACTCACGTCCAGGCAGCTGACCTGTTCCACATTATAAGTGAGCGTCGCGTCGACGATGTTCACATTTGGATCGGTTTCCAAGCGAAAAGTAACCTGTTCAGGATAGGAAACGAGCACCTCATTGGTGAGAATTACCGACTCGTCGAGCTGCCGGCTGGTTGAAAGCAATCCCCAAAGCGGCAGCCCGGCGACAATTAGGAGTAATAAGCGTGCAATCATAAGAGCAAAAGATAGCAAAGAGTTCCACCCGTGCAAGTGGTTCTATAGATTGGTCCAGACTTCAGGTACTGGACAGAATAGCTGATTATTGGACAATCGCCGCCACTTTGTTACAATATGAGTCTCATTTGTAGTATGTCAACTGAATATGTCAAGTTGAGTGACGTTCAATCGGGGCGTTTATGGTTGTATTATCTAACCCCTATATTGCTGGAAACCCTGTTCGCGGGGAGACATACTTTGTCGGTCGTACAGACATCTTGCGCGATGTGCTGGCGCTGTTTAGAAATCCGCAGGCCAATGCCATTGTGCTTTATGGCCAGCGGCGGATTGGTAAGACATCGATCTTACTCGAATTAGAGCAGCAGCTGGCGGAATCGGGCGCCTATTTGCCTGTCTATTTCGATCTGCATGATAAATCCGACCTCAGCCTGTCGGAGATCCTTTATCGTCTGGCGGAGCAGGTTTCGCGCCATGTGGACGGAATAATCGTTGATCGCGCGCATTTTGACAAAGAAGGCAGTTTCTTTCGCAATGATTTCCTCCCCGCCGCCGTATGCCCGACCAGTAAAAAATTGATCTTCTTATTTGATGAATTTGATGTTTTAGATCGGCCGTATAAAGGACAGGTCGGGGCAACATTTTTACCTTATTTAAGACGCTGGGTGGCTCCCATTTGTGATGTGCAATTTGTGTTGGCGATGGGCCGGCGCCCGGATGAACTTTCGACCCAGACCTTAAATACCTTTCGCCAGGCGCAGCTTCGCCATGTTTCGCTCATGGATACTTCGGAAAGCCTGGCTATTGTGCGCCAGTCGGAACAGAATCATTCCCTCCATTGGTCTGACTCGGGTATCAATCGCACCTTTTATTGGACCCAGGGGCACCCTTATTTGACCCAGCTGTTGTGCAGCGAAGTTTGGGAAATGCTGTATGACGATGCCCCGTCACAGCCGCCTACGGCGACGGCCGAAGATGTCGATCTCGCGGTTGAAGGAACGCTTGAGCTGGGGGCGAATGCCTTCCAGTGGATCTGGAATGGCTTGACGCCGGCGGAGAAAATCGCCCTTTCGGCTATGGCCGGACCGGGAAAAGATACCATGAGCCGCCAGTTACTACACTCCAAACTGCGCTACCGCGGCAGCGGAAATTTCCGCCTTGAATTGGAAATGGCGCCGGAAAATTTAGTGGAGCGCGACCTGCTGCGCCATTCGGGCAACGGCTACCGCTTTGCGATCCCTTTGCTGCAGCGTTGGATAAAGGAAAACCAACCTTTTGGGCGGGTGCGGGCTGATTTAGAAAATCTCGAGCCACAAGCGAGAGCTCTTTTCAAAGACGGTAAAGAGCGCTTTAACAAAGGTGATCTGGACAAAGCAGAAATGCTGTTTCGCCGCGCGTTAGCGATCAATCCAAACCATGTTCAGGCGCGCCTTCTGTTGGGGCGTGTACATCTCTTAAGAGGAAACCCGGCTGAGGCAGTCTCGGTCATTGAATCCGCCTATGGTTCTGATCCCAAGGCAGCCCGGCCCGATCTGATGACTGCGCTGCTGGCTCTCGCCGATGCACAGACCGATATGGACGAGCAGTGGCGTACCCTGAGCCGTGCGGCGAGGATTGAGCCCGACCAGCCGCTTGTACGCGAAAAACAGAGCGCCGTTTTGCGTGGTTGGGCGCGGCGCGCCGAGGCTGAGCGCCAATACCAGGATGCGCTCACTATTTACGAGCAGCTGGGTGATGGCGCAGCCGCTTCGGCCGTCCGCCGCAAGATGTTCCAGCAATCTGTGACGGATCGCCTGACGGGATTTTTAAAGTTCTCGGCAAAATAATGGTTAGCAGGAGTTGATAACTGATGGGCCAATCTCCTTTTGTACATGGTGGTCCGGTTAAGCCGGCTGACTTTCTCAATCGACGCCGCGAACTGCGCCGCCTGCTCAACCGTCTGGAGAAGGGACAGGCAACGGCCGTTGTCGGGCAGCCGCACACGGGAAAAACCTCACTGCTGCGTTATGTATTAGACAAGGATAAACGCAGCAGCATTGTCGGCGACAATCTGGACCACTGCTGGTTCCGGGACATCGATTCGCAAATGTTGGGCAATACTTTTAACCAACCCGCGTTCTGGCGGCATGTTCTGGAGCCACTGGCCAGCGATTTGGATAAAGGCGAACTGCGTACGCTGTATGAAACAACACGCGATAATAATTTTGGAGCCTTTACAATGATGCATCTGTTCTCGGCGTTAGACGATGCCGGATTGCGCATAGTAGTAATGCTGGATGAATTCGATGCCTTGCTTAACCACCCTGTTCTCAACAGCGCTGAGTTTTATGGCAGTTTACGCTCTCTTTCATCACGGTTCAGCAGTCTGGCCCTGGTCATTGCCACTCGCCGTTCGCTTAATCAACTAAATGTCGAGACACAGGCTATAAATCCCCACAGTTCTCCCTATTTTAATGTGTTTACAGAACTGCGCTTGGGCGCGTTACCCAAACGCGATGTGGGCGCGCTCTTAATCCGCGCCAACGAACGCATCACCGTCAAAGACCGCGATTTCATTAACCTGGCGTCTGGAAGACATCCTTATCTCCTGCAGCTGACAGGCGACATTCTCTGGGAGATGGATGTTGAAGGTCTGGAAGACAGCGAGCGATACCGCCAGGCGGCCGAGGAATTACAGGTGCAGAGCGAAGGACATTTCGCCGACACCTGGCGAGCCTGGTCCAATGCCGAACGAAAAGTGATAACGGCCGTGTCGTTGGCGCAAATGTCGACCCTTGCCGAGGATCATTACTTTGATTGGGGGGACCTGATTGAAGATATCACCGATTACAGCCCGGAGATTCGCGGCCTGGAAAAATCGGGCACGATTGCCGAGATTGAAACTGGCAAATGGCAGGTCACCCAGGGGGCTTTGCTGTGGTGGTTGGCTGATGAAATAAAGCGCCAGGTTAGAGATGAAGCCTCGCTGGAATCGTGGCTGGAAACCCAGGAACTGACCGGCGTGCTGACCCAGCAAGAGAAACGCGACATGATGACCGTCCTTAAGAAGCTGGGCGGGTTCTTAGCCCACGGGGCGACAACCATGATCGAAGCGTTTGCCAAAGGCGTCGGCGAGGGTCTCGGAGAGTCTACCATCCGCATGGGCCTTTAGAGCAAGCTGCCAGGTGCCAGATACTTCCACCAAGGTATCAGGCACTTTCCCAAACAAAGTCATCGGAATTTCAATCCTCCAATTGCCTACCATCTATCCATCCCCTGATAGAATAAATGTGCTATACTAACAGCTGCTATAGGAAGCCAGATAATGAAGATTGAAGATTTCGATACCTACCAACAAGAATCACGTAAGACCTGGAGTTATATTCCCATGGAACATGCCATTGTGTATCCAACCATGGGACTGGTAAACGAGGCCGGCGAAGTCGCGGGGAAAGTGAAAAAGATTTTCCGCGACCGGGCGGGAGTGATTTCCGATGCCGATAGGGAGTCGCTCAAGCAGGAGCTGGGTGATGTCATGTGGTATCTGGCCCAGATTTGTACTGAACTCGACCTGTCCATGCAGGAAGTGGCTGAAGCGAACCTGACGAAGCTGTTTTCGCGCCTGGAACGGGGGAAGATCCGCGGCGACGGCGACAATCGCTAGAGATTTGCGAATTACTTGATGGCCGCCCCAACCTACGTCGCAGTTGATGTTGAAACGACCGGCTTTGATGCTTCGCGGGAAGCGATCATCGAAGTAGCGGCCGTTACTTTTCAAGGACAAGATATCCTTGATGAGTTTAGCACGCTCATCTACCCCCAGCGCGATATACCGGCTGAGATAACGCGGCTGACAGGCATATCCGACGCGATGGTAAAAGACGCGCCGACGATCAGCATGGTCCGTTCGCAGTTACGGCCGATCATCGGTAATTACCCCCTTGTCGGCCATAATATCGATTTTGACCTCTCTTTCTTGACCGCGGCTCGCCTGGGCATCGGCAACCAGCGTATCGATACGATAACCCTGGCGTCGATCTTGATCCCGGAGGCAGGCCGCTATGGTCTGGAGGCGCTGGCTGATTTTCTCCTTCTCCCGCTGCCGGCGGGGCGGCAGATGCATCGCGCTCGCGAAGATGCGGAATTAACCGTTGAACTTTTTCTCGCCCTGCGGGAACGCGCTTTGCAGATCCCTCTCGCGCAGCTGGATGAAATTGTCCAGGCCGGGCAGAACTTGGGCTGGCCGGAGACTTTGTTCTTCGAAGAAGTATTGGCCGAGCGGGCGCGTCACGCCTTTACCGGCGCTGAGCTGCGCAAGCGCGGCCGTCTTCCTAAACTCTTTTCGCTGCCTAAACTCGAGGGCCATGCCCTGGTACCCAGCGAAGAACCCGCCCCTCTGGATGTAGAGCTCCTGGCCGGTATGCTGCGGCCTGACGGGAATTTCAGCCAGGTTTTCGAAGGGTTTGAGTACCGTCCGCAGCAGGAAGAGATGATGGCCGCCGTGGCCGAAACCTTTAACATGGGCGATCATCTTCTGGTTGAAGCGGGAACTGGCACAGGTAAAAGCGTGAGCTACCTGCTGCCCGCCGCCTTCTGGTCGGTTAGCAACGGCCGTCGCGTCGTAATCTCCACGAACACGATTAATCTTCAAGATCAATTGATCCACAAAGATATTCCCGAGCTGCAGAAATGTTTGCCTTTTGAGCTGCGAGCGGCCGTTCGAAAGGGACGTAGTAATTATCTCTGCACGCGCCTTTTCCAGCAGCTGCGCCGCCGCGGTCCGAGCAGCGCCGACGAAATGATCGTTTACGCGCGCATTCTGCTCTGGCTGCCGAACACGGAGACCGGGGATGTGGCCGAACTCCCGCTGCGTACGCCTGGCGAGCGCATGGCCTGGTCGCGTCTCAACGGCGAAAATGCTGTCTGTACGGCCGATCAATGCGCTGCTGAACGCTGTCCGCTTTATATGGCCCGCCAGCGCGCCGAACAGGCGCATATCGTAATCGTCAACCACGCGCTCCTGCTGGCTGACGTGTCCCTGGATAATATGGTCCTCCCGCCCTTCGCGGATCTCATTGTCGATGAGGCGCACCATCTCGAATCGGCCGTTACCAGCGGTCTCTCTTTCAGCGCCGACAAACGATTTTTGGAGACCGTGTTAAAAGAGATCTCCAGTGAAAGCAGCGGCCTGCTGGCTGATGTCATTCGCCGCCTTGG
>Ga0316576_10000324_pt1 | contig 21358 bp, 18 predicted proteins | sample S0NA_FD_203075 | JGI IMG/M metagenome (GOLD analysis project Ga0316576, IMG submission 203075) | Rhizosphere microbial communities from salt marsh grasses in Alabama, United States - S0-2_050615r3r5 | ecosystem: Host-associated > Plants > Roots > Rhizosphere | place: USA: Alabama | collected...
GCGAGCGGTTGGTCTTGGTGACCACACGGTGCAAGGTGTCAGGCTCCAGCCCGATGACCCGTTCGGCGTCGCGCAGGATCCGCAGAGGGTCCGAGGAATCCACCACTATCACGGCGACACGTTCCGCTCCCACGATCGAAGCCCAGCGATCGATGAGCCCCGCATAGTCGAAGCGGCCCCAGAACGTGGAGTTCTTCCCGTCCAGCGTCTCGCGCAACCACGTGTCATACGGCTTGACCACCCGCGATTTCGCACGTCGCAGGGGCCCTGGCAGTGGCTTGGGAGCACCCGACTTCAGCGACTGCTGCCACGAACTCGGCAGGATCAGGGCCAACGGGCGGAGAGTGAGCAGGATGCGGACCGTCTGCGGCCCGCCGAGGTCCGACACGATCTTGGCGGCGAGGTCTGGCGCTGCGTCGGCGAACTGCTCGCTGGAGACGACCGCACGGTCCTTCCGACGTGCGACGCGCGCTGTGAACCTCTCCCAGACCTCCGGCGGCACCGGCGGGTCGGCCGGGTGAGCGGTCGTCGCGATGCCCAGCGCCGAACACGAGGGCGTCCAATGGGAGAACCGCTTGCCCGGGTAGAGAACACCCTGAGAGCGCAGCGCCGGACGTGCGGCCGCCATGGAGTTCTGGAGGGCAGTGGTCCCCGTCTTGGGCGGTCCGATGTGCAGCAGCACCTCGCCACTCTGCAAGGTGGGATTCACGCGTCTCCTCCCGCACCCCGCCTGATTGGGAAACCCACTCTGGTTCCGGGTTCGATCGCTCCAGGACCGACAGCGACGTCATAGATCACCACAACACTGTGCCAGTTGCCCGGCTGGAATTGGCCCGAAGCCCCCGAGATACCGGCGGACTCCGAACGCAGCGCTTCAGAGCGCACCCCAACGGGTTGCTGCCGCCGGCTCCTTCGCGCAGGGTGAGGCCCCATCCATTCCGGACGGGGCCTCACCCTGCTCAACTCCGCGTGTACATCGACCCCCGGGCTAGCTGCAACCGCTGGTCGATCCGCATCCCTCGCAGACGTAGCACGAGCCCGCCGGGCGCATCTTGATCCCACAGGTCATGCACAGCGGCGCGTCCGCCGTCTTGCCCGTGATCGCCTCGAGCAACTCCGCCGAGGAGTGGACCGAGGAGGGAACATTGGTGACCCCTGCCTCATGCACCCTGGCGGGGGCTTCGAGATCCTCTGGCTCGGTCGCCGCGGCGGTCGGGGATTCCGCACCATGTCCGGCCGACTCGTCGAGCTGACCCGCCCTCTCGTCCGCGGTGAAAATTCCCAGGCCGGCCCGCTTCTCGTAGGGCAGGTGATCCAGAGCCAGGCGCCGGAAGATGTAGTCCATCATGGACTGCGCCATCCGGATGTCCGGGTCGTCGGTCATCCCCGAGGGCTCGAAGCGCATGTTCACGAACTTGGCGACGTAGGCCTCGAGCGGCACGCCGTACTGCAGAGCGATGCTGATCCCGATCGAGAAGGCGTCCATCACCCCGGCCAGCGTGGATCCCTGCTTGCCCAGTTTCAGGAACACCTCGCCGAGACCGTCATCGGGGTACGAGCCAGCGGTCATGTAGCCTTCGGCGCCACCGACGCTGAAGGAGATCGTCTGGCTCGGCCGAACCTTCGGCAGACGCTTGCGCACTGGTCGGTGCTCCACCTCGGCCTCGACCACCGCCTGCTTCTTGTCGGCCTTGCCGTCCGACAGCGGCTGTCCGACCTTGCAGTTGTCGCGGTAGATCGCCAATGCCTTCAGACCGGTCTTCCAGCCCTCGTAGTAGATCTCCTCCACTTCCTCGATGCTTGCCGACTCCGGCATGTTCACTGTCTTGGAGATCGCACCGGAGAGGAACGGCTGTACCGCTGCCATCATGCGGACGTGACCCATGGGGCTGATGGCACGCTCTCCCATCGCGCAGTCGAACACGGAGTAGTGCTCCGGCTTCAGCCCTGGGGCGTCCACCACGTGTCCGTGCTCGGCGATGTACTCGACGATGGCCTCGATGGTCTCCTCGGCGTAGCCCAACTTCACCAGCGCTCGGGGGATCGTCTGGTTGACGATCTGCATCGACCCGCCGCCCACGAGCTTCTTGAACTTGACGAGCGAGAAATCCGGCTCGATGCCGGTCGTGTCGCAGTCCATCATGAAGCCGATCGTGCCCGTGGGTGCCAGAACGCTGGCCTGCGCGTTGCGCCACCCGTTCTTCTCCCCGATCCCATTGCCCTCCTGCCATGCCGCCGAGGCCAGCCGGAGCACATCGGCGTCCAGGCTCGACACCGAACGGATGCTGTCCGTGGCAGCGGCATGTTTGCGCATGACGCGGGCGTGCGCCTCCGCGTTGCGTGCGAATCCCTGGTAGGGGCCGACAACACCTGCCAACTCCGCCGACCGCTTGTAGGCGGATCCGGTCATGAGGCTCGTGATCGATGCGGCAAGTGCCCGTCCGGCGTCGGAGTCGTAGGCCAGACCACAGGCCATCAGCAGTGCGCCGAGGTTCGCATACCCGATCCCGAGCTGCCGGTAGTCCCGCGTGGTCTTGCCGATCGCCTCGGTCGGGAAGTCGGCGAAACAGATGGAGATGTCCATCGCCGTGATGATCAGTTGCACCGCCTTGCTGAACTTCTCCGCATCGAAGGACCCGTCGTCCTGCAGGAACTTGAGCAGGTTCAGCGAAGCGAGGTTGCACGAACTGTTGTCCAGCGACATGTACTCCGAGCAGGGATTGGACGCGGTGATCCGCCCGGTCTCGGGATTGGTGTGCCAATCATTGATCGTGTCGTCGTACTGGATCCCGGGATCAGCGCAGGCCCAGGCGGCCTCCGACATCTTCCGGAACAACTTCTTCGCGTCGACGGTCTCGATCACCTCACCGGTCGTCCGCGACCGCAGCCCGAACTCCTCGCCCGACTCGACCGCGCGCATGAACTCGTCGGAGACGCGCACCGAGTTGTTGGCGTTCTGGTACTGGACACTGTTGATGTCCTTCCCGCCGAGGTCCATGTCGAAGCCGGCGTCCCGCAGTACCCGGATCTTCTCCTCTTCACGAACCTTGGTCTCGATGAACTCCTCGACATCGGGGTGATCCACGTCGAGGACCACCATCTTCGCCGCCCGCCGGGTCGCGCCACCGGACTTGATCGTCCCGGCCGACGCGTCGGCACCCCTCATGAAAGACACCGGACCGGATGCGGTGCCGCCGGAGGACCGCAGGAGTTCCTTGCTAGATCGGATGCGGGAGATGTTCAGGCCTGCACCGGAGCCACCCTTGAAGATCAGGCCCTCCTCGCGGTACCAGTTGAGGATCGAGTCCATCGTGTCGTCGACGGCGAGGATGAAGCAGGCGCTGACCTGCTGAGGGGCGGTGGTTCCCACGTTGAACCACACCGGCGAATTGAACGAGAACACCTGGTGCAACAGCATCCACGTCAGCTCCCGCTCGAACACGTCGGCGTCCTTCTCGGTGGCGAAGTAGCCGTTCTCCTTGCCCGACTTCACATAGGTGAGCACCACGCGATCGATGAGTTGTTTGAGGCTCCACTCTCGCTGATCGGTGCCCAACGCACCCCGGAAGTACTTGGTCGTCACGATCGTGGATGCATTGATCGACCAGAAGGCGGGGAATTCCACACCGCGCTGCTCGAAGACGACTTCGTCGGTCTTCCAGTTGGTCTGCACCACATCGCGACGTTCCCATTCGACCTCGTCGTAAGGATGCACGCCGGCGGTGGTGTACAGCGGCTCGATCGTCAAACCTGTCGTCTGCACGGTCACCTCGGCCCCTTTCGCGCCCGCCGTGCGCGCCTTGGGAATGGACTGTTCGGTCATGTGCCCTCCTTATGGACAACAGTTGCGAGGGGCCGTTTGTGCCCTTCAGTGATGTCGATCGGTACTTCTTTCTGACGGCCGGCCTCAACGCGACTGGCTTTCAGCAAAGCGATTTCGTGTTCGAAGTCGGCCAGCGAATCGAATGACCGGTACACGGAGGCGAATCGCAGGTACGCCACCTCGTCCAGGTCCCGCAGCGGTCCGAGGATGGTGAGGCCGATCTCGTGTGCCGGGACCTCCGCGCACCCCGAATCCCGCAGAGAGTCCTCCACCTGTTGTGCGAGAACGGCCAATTCGTCGTCGGTCACGGGCCGGCCCTGGCAAGCTTTGCGCACCCCGCTGACGATCTTCGAGCGGCGGAACGGTTCGACGACCCCGGAGCGCTTGACCACGTTCAGCGCCGCCACCTCAATGGTCGTGAAACGGCGACTGCAGTGTGCACACTGACGCCGCCTGCGCACCGCCGCGCCGTCGTCGGCGAGCCGGCTGTCGACGACCCGGGAGTCATCGCCGCGGCAGAACGGGCAGTGCATCACAACCTCCACAACAGGTGGGATTCCGACATCCTGTGGACGGATCGGCGGACTTCCTGGGGACAACCTGTGCCGAAACAACCACAATCTGTGGATGAATAACAACGGTGTAACTACTACATGTGGTGGTAACCGTATGCCTCACGTGGACGGCACGCAAGCACTTTGGCCACAGTGTCGGCGAACGCGTGTCGCGCGCGGTGCGCCGGGCCGGTCAGGCGGTTGGCAGTTGCAGCACGTCCCCGACCTGAAGCACGTGCTGGGCATCGAATCCGTTGAGGGTACGCAGGACCTCCACGGTGGCCCGAGGGTCCGCGTCCGGCGCCGTGGCGCGGGCGATCCCCCAAAGCGTGTCCCCGGGAGCGACCGTCCAGGCCGGATACGCCGCGCTCTCCACCACCGGATCGGCCGTCGCAACCGGCGCGGCGGCAGTCACCGCCTGGCTGGCTGCCCGAGCCACAACACCGAAGAGGGCCAACGCCAGGAGGAAGATGACAAGACCCGCACCGACCAGTCGCCAGGACTCCGGGACCGCCCGGCGTTCGCTCTCGACGAATGGCACATCGTCCCGGGGGATGACTCTCACGGGCCGCTCACCGGTGATCCTGATGGACCCATCGAGGGAACCGACCACTACGCGGGGGGAAGCGCTGATGGTAGCCATGACTGCTCCTTCTCAAACCTGATCGTCATCACGATCTCGAACACACGTTCTCATGAACGCATGTTCGATGTCTACCCCATGGGTACGACACGTTGCACGCGGAATCGAACACATGTTTGAGTTGGGGGGCGTTTCTCGGTATGGTGAGCCCACATCGACCTGGGAGGACATCATGGCGACGACATCGGCCGGAACCCACGAACCGCGCGGCGAATCGGCACCCGGTGAAGTAGTCGAACTACCCGACACCGCTGCCGGACGTGATGGCCTGACGGAGCGGCAACGGATCATTCTGAGCGAGATCCGGCGGACCGTCGCCGCCCGCGGCTATCCCCCGTCGGTGCGCGAGATTGGCGAGGTCGTCGGCCTCACCAGTCCCTCGAGCGTGAACTACCAACTCAAGGCTCTGGAACGCAAGGGCTACATCAGGCGCGATCCCCACCGGCCACGCGCTCTCGAGGTGCTGCTCCCCGACGAGTTGGATGTCACTGGCAGCGGCGACGACCGACCGACACCCCGCTACGTGCCTCTGGTGGGCCGGATCGCCGCCGGGGGTCCGATCCTGGCCGAAGAAGCGGTGGAGACCGTCTTCCCGCTCCCGGCCGAACTGGTCGGTGATGGCGAACTCTTCTTGTTGAACGTCGTCGGCGAATCCATGGTGGAGGCAGCGATCTGCGACGGGGACTGGGTTGTCGTGCGGCGCCAGCCCGACGCCAACAACGGTGACATCGTCGCTGCACTGCTGGATGACGAGGCGACCGTGAAGACCTTCAAGCGAAAGGATGGGCACGTCTGGCTGCTGCCGCACAATCCGGCCTTCGAACCCATCGACGGTGACCACTGTCAGATCCTCGGTGTAGTGGTGGCGGTCCTGCGCCGCGTCTAGCGGTAGGCGGCATCCAGGCGCGCCAGCGCCTCTCGCACCTTCGCCAGGTCGGTCATGAAGGTGAACGGAGGCAGGCTGCGTCGCAGATAGCCGCCGTATCGGCGATTGGCGAGCCGGCTGTCCAGGATCGCCACGACCCCGCGATCGCTGTCCGAGCGGATCAGACGACCCGCGCCCTGAGCGAGTGTTACCGCAGCTTGTGGCAACGACACCTGCATCCAGCCCGAACCCCCGCGCGCATCGATCGCCGCCTGCCGAGCGCTGACCACCGGGTCACTGGGCGGCGGGAACGGTAGTTTGTCGATGACGACCAGCGTGCACGACTCCCCCGGCACGTCCACTCCCTGCCAGAGGCCCAGCGTCCCGACGAGCACGCTCTCGGACCTCTCCGAGAAGGCGCGGATGAGCCCTGCGGTCGGCTCCGACTTCCGCTGGACCAGCACCTCACCTGCCGCGACCGCCTGCAACGCCGAGGCCATCGCCTCCACGCCCGCCCACGAGGCCATCAGCACCAGGGCTCGTCCCCCGGCGGATTTCACCAGATCCGCAGCCATACCCAACGCCTGCGGCGTCGGCCAATCCGGCCCGGGCGGCGCCAACCGGTCGGGCACGAAGAGGATGGCCTGCGATTCGTAGTCGAACGGGCTCCCCACATCCTCGGAAACCCATTGCCCGTGGGCGAGACCCAACTGTTCGGCAACTGTGCTGAACGAGCCGCCGAGTTGCAGCGTGGCCGACGTGAACACGGCGGCTCGGTCTGCGATGATGCCCTCGCGCACGACCCCGGAGACATCCAGTGGAAGGACCACGAGCCGGTCCCGTCGGCGCCACATCACGCGGGTCTCATCGACCGACAGCAGTTCTCCCGCCGCGGTGTTGACGTCCTCCACCGCCGCCAATGCGCGCTGGCGGGCGGACGGATCGGTTTCAGTGGCACGACGAAGGGAGGCAGCCGCGATACCGCAGGCTTCCCGGACCGTAGCGAGGACCTGTGCCACCGTATCCGCCAGTCGTGCGAGTCTGCGGCCCTCGGGCGCGTCCCAAACGAGCAAGGCGTTCTCGAATGCGTCCGCGGCATCCTGCAATCGTTCGGCCTCGTCGGCCGATCCCGCGGCTTTCGTGCGGCGGGCAGCACGATGAATCGATTCCACCGTCAGTTCATTGGTCGCCGCCCGCTGCAACGCCGCCGGCACAGCGTGCGCCTCGTCGACTATGACCAGATCGTGCTCGCCGATGATGCCGTCCTGGACCGCGTTCAGCGCCAGCAAAGTGTGGTTGGTGATCACGATGTCAGAAGTGCGCGCCCGGGCGATGGCCTTCTCGGCCCAGCAGTCGTCCACGAAGGCGCAGCCCGAACCCCGGGCACATTCCTGCGACGTGACGGAGAACGCCGACCACACCAGGCCCGGGACGTCCTCGAGTTCATCGCGGTCACCCGACCCTGTCGTCTGCGACCACTCGGTGACCCGGGCGGCCTGCTCCTCGAGCGCCGTCCGATCAAGCGTCTGCTGATCGGGGTCCTGCGTGCCCGACACCCGGGCCAGACACAGGTAGTTGCTGCGCCCCTTCAGAGTCGAGAAGCTGAGTTGCCGCGGCAGATCCTCAGCCAGCGCATCGAGCATCCGGGGCAGGTCCCGCTCGACGAGTTGATGCTGCAGCGCCAGGGTCGCCGTGGCGACCACCACACGGGACTGGCCCTGCTCGACTTGCGCTGCGTGACTCACGGCCGGCAGCAGGTAGCCCACGGACTTGCCCGTTCCGGTGCCCGCCTGGATCAGGACCGTCGATCGGTTCTCGATCGCCTCGTCGACCAGTCCCACCATCCGGCGCTGTCCAGGCCGATCCGATCCGTTCAGGTCGGCAACGACGACGTCCAGGTAGTGCGGCGGGGTGGGGTTCACCACTCGATTCTGGCAGCCCGTACCACTGGAAGGATCGCTGCCGCTCACTCGGTGGGTTTCCGATGCCACCTCGGGGGCGTCCAAGCCCGGGCCAACTCCGTGGATGTGGGACGCTCGAGTGCTGCTAGTCCCCCGGTTCGGCCTCCACCGCTCCGTCGATCGCCGCCGCGAGATCGGCGGGTACGCGTGCGTGCACGTGGGTCCCCCGGATTCGGTGCTCGACCGACACCTGTGTCCCCGCCGCATAGACCCGTGACACCAGATCACCCCGGTCGAAGGGGATCACGGTGTCCACCGTGACCCGGGGATCCGGCAGCAACTCGTCGAGACGGACCAGGAACTCGTCCATCCCCTGGCCCGCGCGCGCCGAGACCTCCAGCGATCCGGGGAGTTCCCGCCGGATCGCTGCCAAGGTGTCAGGATCGGCGATGTCCGACTTGTTGACCACCACCAATTCCGCGGCGCCGGCCTCCCGGGAATCCCGCATCGCCTCCCGAACGGCCTGCAACTGCCCGAACGGATCGCTGTCGGTGCCGTCGAGCACGATGACTACAAGGTCGGCCGTGCTCACCTCCTCAAGAGTGGATTTGAAGGCCTCGACGAGTTCGTGCGGGAGGTGTCGGACGAATCCCACGGTGTCGGTCACAGTGAAACGCCGGCCGGACGCCGTGCGGCCGCGGCGCACGGTCGGGTCGAGGGTCGCAAACAGCGCATCGTCGACCAGCAGTCCGGCACCAGTGATCCTGTTCAGCAGGCTCGACTTCCCCGCATTCGTGTAGCCGGCCAGGACCACAGATGGGTCATCGGAGTCCCTTCGACGCGCGGACTTGGACGACCGGACCCGGTCCAGCGCCCGGAGTTGGCGGCGCAACCGAGTCATCTGCGCCCGGATGCGGCGCCGATCGGTCTCGATCTTGGTCTCCCCCGGGCCCCGGGTACCGATTCCGGCGCCCTGCTGACTCAGCGCCTCGCCCCAACCGCGCAGGCGCGGCAGCATGTACTCCATCTGCGCCAAAGCCACCTGCGCCTTGCCCTCTTTGCTGCGAGCATGCTGGGCGAAGATGTCGAGGATCAGCCACGTCCTGTCCACGACCTTGACCTGGACCACTGCCTCGAGTTTGCGCAGTTGTCCGGGCGTCAACTCGCCGTCGCAGATCACGGTGTCCGCGCCTGTGGCCCTCACGATGTCGCGCAACTCCCTAGCTTTGCCAGACCCCACGTACGTGGCCGGGTCGGGCACGGACCTGCGCTGAACGACTCCTTCCAGGACCACTGAGCCGGCCGTCTGTGCCAGGCGGGCGAGTTCCTGCAAGGATCGCTCCGCATCCTGAGCACTTCCGTGCGTCCAGACGCCGACCAGCACCACCTGTTCCAGACGCACCTGCCGGTACTCGACCTCACTGATGTCCTCGAGTTCGGTCGACAGACCAGGTACCCGACGCAACGCCTCCCGGTCGGAGAGCTGCTCCTCGATCCGGGAATCCGGCTCAGGCATGGAAAGCCTCCGACAACTTCGGTGACAGACGTCCCTCCGCGACGAGCTCCGCCGGACCCGTCAGCACCAGCGTGGACTCGGCCGTACGGTCCACATGGACGGTGCCCCCCGGGACGTCCACACGGATGCGCGCGGGCCCTTGCACGCCTGCCCGCTCGAAAGCGCGGTCGGCGACCGCACACACTCCGGTCCCACACGACAGCGTTTCCCCCACGCCGCGCTCGTGGACCCGCATCTGCACGCGACGTCCGGGGTCCACAACAATCACGAACTCCACATTGACGCCCTCCGGGAACACATCCGACTCCACGACCGGGGCCTCCAGCAGCGACCCCGGTTGCTCCAGATCGTCCACGAAAACCACCGCATGCGGATTGGGCATGAACACCGCCTGAGCGTCCCAATGGTGGGCGTTGCTGATCACTTTCACCGAGGACTCGTCCACCTCGGGCATCCCCATGTCGATGCTTATCCCCTCCTCGGAGATCCGGACCGCCCGATCTCCTCCGCGCGTCACGATGGTGAAACTGTCCTCGGTAACCCAACCCCGATGGCGAAGGAGTGCCGCGAACACCCGTGCGCCATTGCCGCACATCTCGCCGATCGAGCCGTCAGCGTTGTGGTAGTCCATGAACCACCTCTGCGAACCTGCCGGCCTCACGACCCTGATCAGTCCGTCACCGCCGATCCCGAAACGCCGGTCGCAGACCGCGCGCACCGCGTCGGGCGTGACTACCAGGCGATCGTCCGGATCGCTGATCAGCACGAAGTCGTTGCCCGTTCCGTGCCCTTTGGTGAACTCCACCACTGTCGTCATGTCCCTAGGGTGCCAAGGATCTGTGCGATCTGCGACGGGGTATCCACCCATTGGACCCGAGGATCCCGGCGGAACCAGGTGCGCTGCCTTCTGGCCAGTCGCCGGGTGGCTGCGACCGTGGGCGCTCTGGCGACTTCCGGATCCGTCCCGGAGACCATGGCATCGAGGATCTGCCGATAGCCCACCGCACGTGATGCTGTGCGGGCGGACTCCAGGGCGGGGCGCAGTGTTTCCACCTCGTCCACGAACCCTGCCTCCCACATCGAATCAACGCGGGTGCTGATCGCACCATCCACGGCGTCCCGGCCCGGATCCCACCCGATCCGGATCGCCTCCACCCAGGGCCGGGTGTCGCTCATGGTGGCCCGGAAAGGTGCCCCCGTCAGTTCGTTGACCTCCAGGGCACGCACGATCCGCCGACCGTTGCTGGGCAGGATCGATCCGGCCGCGGCCGGATCGACCGCGGCGAGCCGGGCGTGCAGCGCACCCGGGCCACGTTCGGCGAGCTCGGCCTCCAGTCGTTCGCGCAGTTGCCGATCGGTGCCCGGGAAGTGAAGGTCGTCGAGGACCGCTTGCACATAGAGTCCCGAGCCGCCGGTGAGCAGCGCGATCGCGCCACGGTCGTGCACGTCGGCGATGGCTGCACGGGCCGCGGTCTGGTACCAGGCGACGTCCACCGACTCTGTGATCTCGTGCGTGTCGATCAGATGGTGGCGAACCTGTTCGCGGTCCGACGCGGAGGGTTTGGCGGTCCCGATATCCATGCCGCGGTACAGGCAGAAGGCATCGGCATTGATGATCTCCATCCCGTACTGTGACGACAACTCCATCGCCAGGGCCGACTTCCCGGCCGCGGTGGGTCCGATCAGCGCAACCACCTGACCGTGAGCGTTCGACACCCCTCGATTGTCGTCCCTATCCTGGGAGCCCGGTACGGGCGGTAGGCAAGGAGAGACAGTGAGCACGTTCGATGAGCTGAAGAAGAAGGCCGATGACCTCGTCGACAAGGCCAGGACCACCGTTGGGGACCTCGCCGATCAGGGTGGCGACCGGGTCGCGGACGCAGTGGACAAGGTCACCGACACCGTGGACGAGAAGACCGGAGGCAGCGCGTCCGCGGTTACCGCGAAGGTGGACGAAGCAGTGGCAGGGGCATTGGACATCGCCCAGAACGCCACCAGCACCGTGAGTCAGAAAGCCTCCGAGGCGACCAACGCCGCCAGAAACGTGGTCAAGCGGACATCGGACGACACCTGAACGCCGTGCGGATCGCCTTCCTTCCGATCACTCCCTTGCTGATCCCTGAGATCGCCGTCGGAGCTGCCGCCGAACTCGATAACCTACGTGGTGCCGCCCGGGAGGCCACGGATTGGGTATGTGCCGATGCTCGTTCGGTCGGAGTGCTCGTGCCCGGAACCGCCACCACCTCCGGTGAGCAATGGTCATTGCAGGGCTACGGACTCACGGTCGGGCATGGCCCACCCGTCCCGTTGGCGGTGGCCGTGGCGCGATGGCTGCTGGATGGCCGACCCGCGGACGTGCACGGTTCGGAAGACCACGGCGCCGACCTCTCCGGACACGACGGCCTGCTGGTGATGGGGGACGGCAGCGCCGCCCGCACGGACAAGGCGCCGGGGCACTTCCATCCCGGCGCCGTCGACTTCGACACACAAGTCCTCGTGGCCATCGGGGTGGGTGATGCGCCAGCCTTGGCGGGACTGGATCTGTCCAAGGGCGCGGAGGTCCTGGCCGCGGGAGTGCCAGCGTGGCAACGCCTGGGGCGGATGGTGGGGAAGGTCACGTCAAGCGCCGTGGACGCCCAGGAGGATCGCTACGGAGTGCTCTACTTCGTGGCTAGATGGACCGCAGCGTGGGCAGCCCCAGCATGACCCCCTCCGCGGTGGGGGCCATCGCCGCGGCATGGGCATCGCCGCCCCGCGTCCGCTCGACCGCGATCACCCCGGCATCCGCCACGAGGTGATGGGGAGCCGCATACGTGATCCGTGTGGTCACGAGGTCTCCGGGCCGTACCGGATCCCAGTCATCCGGCCCAGCGGATGCGGGTCGATCCAGGAAGTGGACGAGGCGCCCGTCCTCGGCCCGACCGGTCCGGCGCGACGTCGCATCGTCCTTACGTCCTTCACCCACTGAGACCAGCACCTCGACCTGCGTCCCCAACAGTGCCCTGCTCTGCTGCCACGCCACGGACTCGACGGTGTCCACAAGCCGTTCGTACCGTTGTTTCACCACGTCCGCGGGCACCTGATCCGGGTATCCTGCCGCGGGGGTGCCGGGGCGTGGCGAGTACTGGAAGGTGAACGCGCCGGCGAACCGCGCCTGCTCCACGACGTCAAGGGTGGCCTGGAAATCCTCGTCGGTCTCCCCGGGGAATCCCACGATGATGTCCGTGGTGATGGCGGCCTCCGGCATCACCTGACGGACCCGATCGAGGATGCCCAGATAGCGTTTCGCGCGGTAACTCCTGCGCATCCTGCGCAGAACCTCGTCGCTGCCGGACTGCAGTGGCATGTGCAACTGCGGCATAACGTTGGCGGTCTGCGCCATCGCGTCGATGACGTCGTCGGTGAAGTCGCGGGGGTGTGGACTGGTGAACCGTACTCGGCGCAGCCCCTCGACGTCTCCGCAGGCCCGCAGGAGATCGGCGAAGCCGTGCCGACCACCATGTCGGTAGGCATTCACGTTCTGCCCCAGCAGCGTCACCTCGACGACCCCATCGGCCACCAGATCGCGAACCTCGGCCAGGATGTCGTCGGGAGACCGGTCCTCCTCCTTGCCCCGCAACGAGGGCACGATGCAGAAGGTGCAGGTGTTGTTACACCCGACACTGATCGCCACCCAGCCGCTGAACGCGGACTCCCGTCTGCTCGGCAGACTGGAAGGAAAACCGTCGAGTTGCTCGCGGATCTCCACCTGGGCCTCGTCCCGTGTGCGGGCTCTGTCCAACAGTGATGGCAGGGACCCCAGGTTGTGGGTGCCGAACACGACATCCACCCACGGCGCCCGTTGGACGATCGTCGATCGGTCCTTCTGAGCAAGACAGCCACCCACCGCGATCTGCAGACCGGGGTTGCGCGTCTTCAGCGGGCGCAGGTGTCCGAGATTGCCGTACAGACGGTTGTCGGCGTTCTCCCGCACGGCACAGGTGTTGAACACGATGAGGTCGGGGGTCTGGCCGGGAGCCACGGCCGCATACCCGGCCTCTTCAAGGAGCCCGGCGAGCCGTTCGGAGTCATGGACGTTCATCTGGCACCCGTAGGTGCGGACTTCATAGGTGCGGGACATGGTCCTCCCAGGGTACGTTCGCTACCTGCCGCCCCCACCCACCGAGTCGACCACCTGGTTCACCGCGGTTGCGAGGATGATTCTGGCGTCCTCGGTGGAATGGCCCCTTCGCATGAGGAAGGCGATCAACCTGCGTTCGTCCTTGCCGGACAGCGGCAACCGACATCGGGACACACGACCCCGGACCCGTTGCACCGCGGCTGCGCGGGCGTCCTCGCCATCGAGACCACCGAGCACCTCGGTGATGATGTCGTCCGGCACTTTGCGGCCGCGCAGTTCGCGGCGCAGGGCTGCGACGCCCAGGCCCCTTGCACGCACCCGGGACTCCACCCAGAGCCGCGCATAGGCGCGGTCATCGAGGAGGCCGACCTCCAAGTAGCGGCCGACGATCTCATCGGCGACGTCTTGAGGGATGCCGCGGTCGCACAGTCTGTCCCGCAATTCACCCACGGTCCGAGGCTTGGCCTCCAGCAAACGCAGCCCGATGATCCGCCCGACCTCCCGCGGGTCGGACGGCGGACCGTCCCCTTGCGTCACAGGTCCAGAGGACCCGGTTCAGGAAGCCCGGTCAGATCGACCGTCTCATCGGCCGGGGCGTCCAGCCTGGCACCGATACCCAACTTCTCCTTGAGCCGTTTCTCCAACTCGTCGGCGAGGTCGGGGTTGTCACGCAGGAAGGCGCGGGCGTTCTCCTTGCCCTGCCCGAGTTGATCTCCCTCGTAGGTGTACCAGGCCCCGGACTTCCGGACGAGCCCCTGCTCCACTCCGAGATCGATGAGACCACCCTCACGCGATATGCCGGTCCCGTACAGGATGTCGAACTCGGCCTGTTTGAACGGCGGAGCCACCTTGTTCTTCACGACTTTCACCCGAGTGCGGTTCCCCACCGGGTCGGTCCCGTCCTTCAGCGTCTCGATCCGACGAACGTCCAGCCGGATGGACGAATAGAACTTCAGCGCCCGGCCGCCGGTCGTGGTCTCCGGGGATCCGAACATCACGCCGATCTTCTCCCGCAACTGGTTGATGAAGATGGCCGTGGTACCCGTGCCCTTCAGCGCACCGGTCATCTTCCGCAGTGCCTGACTCATCAGCCGGGCCTGTAGCCCGACATGACTGTCGCCCATCTCGCCTTCGATCTCGGCCCGCGGCACCAGGGCCGCCACCGAGTCGATCACGATGATGTCGATCGCACTGGAGCGCACCAGCATGTCCGCGATCTCCAGCGCCTGCTCCCCGGTGTCCGGCTGACTCACGAGCAGCGCGTCAATGTCCACGCCGAGCCTCGCCGCGTACTCGGGATCGAGGGCATGCTCGGCATCGATGAATGCCGCTATCCCCCCTGCGCGCTGCGCACTGGCGATCGCATGCAGCGCAACCGTGGTCTTTCCGCTCGACTCGGGCCCGTAGATCTCGACCACTCTTCCTCTGGGGAGGCCCCCGATGCCCAGGGCGAGGTCCAGGGTGATCGCCCCTGTGGGGATGACCTCGATGGGTACCCTGCCCTCGTCGCCGAGGCGCATTACCGACCCCTTGCCGAACTGTTTGTCGATCTGTGCGATGGCCTGTTCCAACGCCTTGTCGCGTTCGGGGGCCTTCCTGTTCGTCTCCTGAGCCATGGGGCGATCCTTCCCGATCTGTGCCGCTTCTCACGACGTCTCGACGCTACCGAGGCGGTACGACATAGTGGCGCTGACGCATCCAACCTGTGGACCCACACTAACGAACGAGTGTTCGATGTGGAAGGCGACACGCCCTGTTCAGCGGTAGGTCGCGGGCAGTTCCAGGGTGGTCACGACCGCCCGCCACACGGTCTTGGCGTCCTCGCCGTCGCGCAGTGCTTGATCCACGGAGCGTCCGCCGAGGTCCGACAACACGTGGTCCTTGGACCATGAGGCGCAGTAATCGGGGCCGAGGACCATCTCCATCCGCTCCCAGAAGTCCGTGAGTCGCACCACGTCAGTGTGACATCCCCGTCGACAACTGCGATGCACTGGCGACCCCGGCGGGCATCCTGCGGCGGCCAGGCAGAATGGCCCTGTGCCTGCAGACCCCGACCACCCCCAGGGTCCGACGATGGGCTGGGCCACCCGGACCTGGTTCGACCAGGCGTTTCCCGCGCCCACCGAGGTCCAGTCCCGGGCCTGGCAGGCCATCGGCACCGGCGAGGACACGCTGGTCGTATCCCCCACCGGATCGGGCAAGACCCTCGCCGCGTTCCTATGGGCGCTGGACGGACTGTTCGCCGAACCGGAGGGGACCGGATGCAAGGTGCTGTACGTCTCTCCCCTACGAGCGCTTGCCGCAGACGTGGAGCGGAACCTGCGAGCCCCCCTGGTCGGGATCGAGAGGGTCGCCACCGCGTCGGGGCATCCCACCCGCGCCGTCCGCACCGCGATCCGCACCTCAGACACCCCCGCTGGCGAGCGCGCAAGGATGTCACGCACTCCCCCGGACATCCTCATCACGACCCCCGAGTCCCTCTTCCTCCTGCTGACCTCGAAGGCGGGGAACTTCCTATCCGATGTCCGGACGGTCATCGTCGACGAGATCCACTCAGTGGCTGGAAGCAAGCGGGGATCGCACCTGAGTCTGTCCCTCGAGCGGTTGGACCTGCTGACCGGCCGTCCCGCGCAACGCATCGGGTTGTCCGCAACCGTGACGCCGATCAATGAGGTGGCAGATTTCCTGCACCCCGGCCACGATGTGCAGATCGTGGCGCCCGGGATCACCAAGGACATCGAACTGCGTCTGCAGGTCCCACTGCCCGACATGACCGCGCTGGCCGAGCCCGTTCCCGGTCAGCCACGGCGCGCCTCGATCTGGCCCGCGGTCGAGTCCACGATCCTGAACCTGATCCAGGAGCACACTTCCACCATCGTCTTCACCAACTCCCGACGCGTGTGCGAGAGACTCTCGAGCCGCCTGAACGAACTGGCTGCCCCCGATCCCCTACTCGAAGAGGTCCCGGCCCAGGTGATGGCCACAGCCGGGGTGGCCAACAACCCGCCCACGACGATCGCGCGGGCCCACCACGGCTCGGTGAGCAAGTCCGAGAGGGCCGGGATCGAGGACGACCTGAAGTCGGGGCGGCTTCCCGCAGTGGTGGCGACCAGCAGTCTGGAACTCGGCATCGACATGGGCAGCATCGACCTGATGGTCCAGGTCGGGTGTCCGCCGTCGGTGGCATCCGGCTTACAAAGACTGGGGCGTGCCGGGCACCGCATGAATGTGGTGAGCAAAGGGGTCTTCTTCCCGACCCACCGCGGCGACCTGCTGGCCACGGCGGTGGCCCTGGAACTCATGCGCGCGGCCACGATCGAGCCCACGAGAATCCCCCGGCACCCGCTGGACGTCCTGAGTCAGCAGATCGTCGCGATGGTGGCCATGGCCGACTGGCACGTCGACGAACTCTTCGACGTGGTCCGGCGGGCGGCGGGCTACCGGGATCTGCCACGCACCGCCTACGAGGCGGTGCTGGACATGCTGTCCGGCAGATACCCCTCGGACGAGTTCGCGCAGTTGCGGCCCCGGATCACTTGGGACCGGGGGACAGACGTCCTCAGCGGCCGGCGAGGGGCTCAGCGCACCGCAGTCATCTCCGGCGGGACCATTCCTGACCGCGGCCTGTTCCCAGTGTTCATCGTCGGAACCAAGGACGGTCGGGTCGGTGAACTCGATGAGGAGATGGTCTACGAGTCCCGGGTCGGCGATGTCATCTCGCTGGGAGCGTCGTCGTGGCGCGTCGAGGAGATCACACACGACCGGGTCCTCGTGACGCCAGCACCGGGGAGGCCCGGGAAACTGCCCTTCTGGCACGCGGACGCCCAGGGACGCTCATACGAGATGGGGGCGGCGATCGGCTCGTTCCTCCGGGACGTGGAGAAGGCCGGTCCCGCTCGCGCCGCGCAACTGACGACACTCGACGAGCACGCAGCCGCCAACCTGGTCACCTACCTGACCGAGCAGATGGAAGCCACCGGTGTGCTGCCCACCGACCGACGCATCGTGGTCGAGCGCTTCCGTGACGAGATCGGTGACTGGCGGGTGATCGTGCACGCGCCATGGGGTGCCAGGGTCAACTCGCCGTGGGCACTGCTGGTCTCCGCCGACCTCACCGCTCGGCTCGGAATCGATGCGCAGGTCATGGCCACCGACGACGGCCTGGTGCTGCGGCTTCTGGACACCGACCAGGACGAGCAGTGGTGGGCCACGGTCGAGGATGCCCTCCTCGCAGACCCGGACGACCTGACCCGGCGGCTCAGCCAGGAGATCACCCGCAGCGCGGTCTTCGCCGCCAAGTTCCGGGAGTGCTCGAGCCGGGCGCTGTTGTTGACCCGAAACGCACCGGGTAAGCGGACGCCACTGTGGCAACAACGGCAGCGGTCGGCCCAGTTGCTGACCGTGGCAGCGTCGTATCCGAGCTTCCCGATGGTCCTGGAGGCCGTCCGCGAGTGTCTCGACGACGTGTACGACGTGCCGGCGCTGCGCGACCTACTGCGCGGCCTGCGCGACGGCCTCATCAGCCTGGAGGCGGTGGAGACGCCAAGTGCCAGTCCGATGGCGCACACCCAACTGTTCTCCTACATCTCAGTCTTCATGTACGAGGCGGACAACCCCCTGGGACAGCAGGCCTCCGCCCTCGAACTCGACCATGAATTGCTCGCGGATCTGCTCTCCGACGCCGACCTGCGCTCGATCATCCCGCAGGAGGCCATCGAGGGAGTGGAGGCCGACCTGCAGTGGCGGCGGCCCGACCGGATCCGCAGTGCGGACGACCTCGCCGATCTGCTGAGAACGGTCGGCTTCCACAACACTGATCAACTGCACGATCTGGGGGTCGACGACGAACACGTCGACGCCCTGGTCTCCGCTCGCCGCGCCTTCCGCGTGCGGGTCGCGGGTCAGCGAGTACTGGCCGCCGCGGAGGACATGTCGAGGTTGCGTGACGCCCTGGGCGTGGTGATCCCTCCGGAGGTGCCCGAGGCGTTCAGCGAGTCCGTGGCGGATCCGGTCGGTGACCTACTGAGCCGCTTCGCCCGCACACATGGGCCGTTCTCCACACGGGATGTGGCCGACCATCTGGGCCTGGGCACCGGTGTGGTCGAGGCGCTGCTGCAACAACGGAAGTCGACGGGTCGACTGCGCTGGGGACGGTTCTCGGCGACCGGCCAGGACGGCGAATGGATCGACCCGGATGTCCTGCAACGCATCCGCCGCCGCGCGAGCGCGATCCTGCGAGGCGCCCAGGAGCCGATCCCCGCGGCCAGACTGTGCGGTTTCCTGCCACGGTGGCAGTCGCTCACCGCGCCCGCTCGTGGACCCGGCGCCCTGCTCACCGCGGTGGAACGCCTCGCCGGCTACGTGGCGGCCGCCAGCGTCTGGGAGAACGACCTCTTGTCCGCCCGCATCGTGGGCTTCGCACCACACGAATTGGACCGTCTCACCGCTGCCGGAGACGTCACCTGGACCGGGGCCGGCCGCCTCGGATCGCGCGACGCACTCATCACCATGGTGCCCGCCGGCGCCGAAGACCTGCTGCCGCTCCCGGACGATGCCGACCTGGACGACGACTCAGCAGCCCTGTGGGAACTGATGTCGCCCGGGGGCGGCTGGTTCTTCCGAGACCTGTCTGCCCGCCTTGACGTCGGCGAGGACGTCCTGGAGGCGGCGTTGTGGGATCTGCTGTGGAGGTCGATGATCACCAACGACACCCTGGAACCCCTGCGGCGCATGCGCACTCCCGGAGCGCGATCGCGCCGGGAACGGACCCCACGCACGCCGATGCCCGGGCGGTGGTCGGCGATACGGCGACCGATGGCGCCCGACCGAGGCCTGCTCTGGGCCCAGACACTGCTGAACCGCTACGGGCTGGTCGACCGCAGTGTGGTCGGCAATGAACGGGTACCCGGCGGCTTCCATGGGCTGTTCCCGGTACTGCGCCGGATGGACGACGCGGGCCGTTGTCAGCAGGTCTACGCCCTGGAGGGCCTCGGCGGCGCACAGTTCGCCTTCCCGTCCGCTCTGGAGCGACTGCGTCACGACCGCGGCCTGGACGACTTGGTGATGATGGCGGCCACCGACCCCGCCAACCCGTTGGGCGTCACCGTGGCCTGGCCGGAGTCCCCGGGACGACCCCTGCGCAAGGCCGGCAGCCTGGTCTGGTTGACGGCGGACGGTCCGGCGTTCTATCTCGATGCGGCCGGGCGGACGCTGCTGGCATGGGGTGAACCGAGTGATGATCTGGCGCGAAGGCTGTCGGAAGGGATCGCCTCAGGCGGGCGCCGTGTCGTGATCCGCCGGATCAACGGCGAGGAGGTCTTCTCCTCGGAATGGTCCCGACCCCTGCAGGACGCCGGATTCGTGCTGACTCCGTCAGGGCTGCGTGCGGGACGCCGATGAGTGACCGGGTCAGTTCCCCGCTCGTGCCACTCCGTCACTCACCGATCGCATGACTTCCGACAGCGGAACCTCGAGGGCTCCGCAGATCGCGGCAAGCAACTCACTGGAGGCCTCTTTCTGACCACGCTCGACCTCTGACAGGTAACCGAGCGACACACGCGCAGAGGTCGACACGTCGCGCAGCGTGCGACCCTGATCGATCCGCCGACGACGCAACTCGTCGCCGACCACCTGTCGGAGAACGACCATGCCTGCTCCTTTTCTTGGCTCGACTGTACGCGAACCATGCGTCACCGGCATCTTCTGATCCAGGCTGTTAACGACACATTTACTCCAACGAAACACCCGCCGGCGTCTATTCCAGAAGTCGGTGGAAAAGGCCCAACGCCTGCTCACAGGCTGCTCGCCGGATGCCGTGCCTGTCGCCGGTCAGGGTCAAACCCAGTTGCTGTGGGCGTGGCCCGTCGACCGCGACGAACACGGTTCCGACCGGTTTCCCCTCCTGCGTGGCCGGACCGGCGACCCCGGTCGTGGCCAAAGCCCATGAGGCGCCGAAGATCTCCCGCGCACGACGGGCCAGCGCCTCGGCAGCCTCCTCGGACACCGCGCCGTACCGTGAGAGCACCTGCCGGTCCACCCCGACGACGTCGTGCTTCACATCCATGGTGTACGCGACGATCCCGCCGAGGACGACCGCGGAAGCACCCGGGACTTCGGTGAGCCCGGCGCACAGCAGTCCACCCGTCAGCGATTCGACCGTGCAAACCGTCTCTCCCCTGCGCCGCAGCGCGGAGATGACGTCACTGGTCGGTTGCACGGCGGGCCCTCTTCATCGCGGTTCGCTCGCTGTTGCTCCGCAGATTGACGGCCCGCACAACGTAGTCGATGCCCGTCACCACCGTGAGGACCACCGCAAGCAACATCACAGGCGCGCGGAGATCTGCGATCCAGCCGGACACCGGGACGATGTACAACAGGATCGCCAGCATCTGGCTCACCGTTTTGGCCTTGCCCCCGCGGCTGGCGGGGATCACGCCGTGCCTGATCACCAGGAAGCGCACCAGCGTGATGCTGATCTCCCGGCCGAGGATCACGACGGTCGCCCACCACGACAGTTCGCCCAGCAGACTCAGTCCCAGCAGTGCCACGCCGGTGAGCGCTTTGTCGGCGATCGGGTCGGCCACCTTCCCGAACGTGGTGACCAGGTCCCGCGCGCGGGCCACGGCACCGTCGACCAGATCCGTGAAGCTTGCCACCGCGAAGACCACTGCGGCCCACCATCGTGCCGCGTCGGACTGACCGGAATCGAGCATCAGGAGGTAGCCGAACACCGGCACCAGCAGTAGGCGCAACATCGTCAGCGCATTCGGCAGGTTCCACAGACTCGATGGACTGGGCGGATCCGCCATGGGGTCCGGTCTGCCCCAGGTACGCTTGGGGTCGCTCACGCCAATACCCTCGCAGTGAGGTCGGCACCATCGGAAGCGATCACGAGAGCGTCGGCGACCGGACCGGCCGCCTCTCCCATCAGGACCGT
>Ga0316576_10000325_pt1 | contig 21350 bp, 20 predicted proteins | sample S0NA_FD_203075 | JGI IMG/M metagenome (GOLD analysis project Ga0316576, IMG submission 203075) | Rhizosphere microbial communities from salt marsh grasses in Alabama, United States - S0-2_050615r3r5 | ecosystem: Host-associated > Plants > Roots > Rhizosphere | place: USA: Alabama | collected...
GCAAGGGTAAGGTGGAGAAATGAGCGCCGTCCCCAAGGAGAACCGAAGCGGGGTCCCGATGCTCGATCGCCTTTGTGCGGAGACCGCCCAGGACCTGCTTGCCCTCGCCCTGCTCCATGACCGCGAGCTCGACAGGGAGTTGATCCACGCCCTCTGGCGCGATTGTTACGAGGACTTTCTGGGGTTGCGGCTGCGGGGAGAGCGGGCGTCACAGGCCCTGGGTCTGCTCCGCGAGGGGCTGACGGAGATCCCGACCGAGCTGTGTCAGGCGACCCTCGACCGCCTCGCCGCGGATTACGCCGATATCTATCTCACCTACGGGCTGCGTGCCTCGCCCTGTGAGTCGGTCTGGCTGGACGAGGACAGTCTCGCCATGCAGGAGCCCATGTTCCGGGTGCGGGCCTGGTACCGGCGACACGGGCTCGGGGTGGAGGATTGGCGCAAGCGCAGCGACGATCACCTGGTCCATGAGCTGCATTTCCTGGCCCACCTGCTCGAGGGGGCCGCGGAGTCCGGGACACTCGACGAGGCGGCGCGCTTCATGGACGAGCACCTGCTGCGCTGGATCGACCGCTTCGCCGAGCGGGTCGCGGGGCGATGCGAGACCCGTTTCTATGCGGGCCTCGCCCTCCTGACGGCGGCCTATCTCGATGAGCTGCGGGATCTGCTCGCGGAGCTGCTCGGGACCCCGCGACCGACCGCGGAGGAGGTCGAGGGTCGGACAGCGCCCGTCGCGCGCCTGCCCGTCGAGGTGGAGGGGCCGTACCTGCCGGGCGTCGCGCCCGGCTGGTGATGCCCGTGGGATCCGCGTCCGCTTGGTCCGAGCCGGGGGATGCCCTGCTGCCGGAGGTCATCGCGGCGCGCTGTGTCCACTCGCTGATGGAGCAGGCGACCTGCCGCGCCTGCGTGGATGCCTGCCCGACCCGTGCCTGGGTGATCGACGACGAGCGACTGGGGATCGACACCGGGCGCTGCGACGGTTGCGGTCTGTGCGTGCCGGCCTGTCCGGAGGGGGCGATCCTGGGGCAGCACGCGCCCACGGTGGTCCAAGGGGACGGCCTGCCGAGCGCCTTCGCGGTCTGCGGCCGGGCCGGCACCGAGGCCGTCGGGGCCGTGGAGGGATCGAGGGGTCTCCTGCCGTGCCTTCACGTCCTCGGGGTGCGCGCCCTGGTCGAGCTGTGGTCTCGCGGGATCCGCCGCCTGGTGCTCTGCGCCGGGGACTGCGGGACCTGCCCCCGTGGTGGCACCGCAAGGCTGGAGCACGCCCTCAGGCGGGTGAACGCGCTCCTCCTGGATCGCGGCGAGAAACCGATCGAGGCGGACACCCTGCCTCCCGGGCGCTGGCTGCTCGCCTGGCGGGATGCCCGGGCGCGGCAGCGTGCGCCGGCCCAGGATCGGCGTGCCTTCTTCCGTGGCATCGTTGCCGCGGCCACTGAGACCGCGGCCAGCCTCGCGCAACGGGCCGATCCCCGGGTGGCCGATTTCATCCCTCCGGGCCGGATGATTCCGGGCACCCCGACCGGAGGGCTCCGCCTCCATGCCCCGCGAATCGATGGGGAGCGGTGCACCGGCTGCGATGCCTGCGCCCGGCTGTGCCCCCACGGGGCCATTCGGTCCGAGGCGCGGTCCTATCTGTTCGACTCCGATGGCTGCACGGGCTGCGGAATCTGCGTGGACGCCTGCGTGACAGGCGCCCTATCGATCCGGCCGCAGGACCCCTCGCCACCGACCCGGCTGCCCCTGCACGAGCGCCGCTGTCGCGGCTGCGGGGCACCGTTCCGCACCCCCGAGGCGCGCACGGAATCCACGAATTTGTGCCCGATCTGCGCGACCACGGGCCATCGCGAGCGGCTCTATCAGGTGCTTGCCTGAGCGCGGGCCGCCGGTTGCCTCAACGACTCGGGCGCCCCCGACGCATCCCCGACGATTCACGGGAGGTCTCATGCTCCTGACCGCGGGGACTCGCGCCCCATTGACGACCCTGGCCCCTCTCGGGTGTCTCCTCTTGTTTTTGGCCGTCCTTGCTGCGGGCGCCCCCGCCCTCGCGGAGCCGCGGGCGACTGCCGGTCCGCCCCTGAGCCTGCCCGAGGGTCTCGACTGGTTGAACGTGCCCGGGCCCCTGACTGCTGGCGACCTGCGTGGCAGGGTGGTCATCCTGGATTTCTGGACCTACGGCTGCATCAATTGCATCCACGTGGCCGAGGAGCTGCGACGCCTGGAGGACCGCTTCGGCCCGCGGCTGGTCGTGATCGGTGTGCACTCCCCCAAGTTCGACCACGAGCGGAATCTGGAGGCCCTGCGCAGCACGGTGGTGCGCCTCGATCGCCGCCACCCGATCGTCAGCGACCCGGACTGGCGCCTGATGGAGCGCTATGGCGCCCGGGCCTGGCCGACCCTCGCGGTGTTCGCCCCGGACGGAAGCTGGATCGGCAAGGTCAGTGGCGAGGGGCACGAGGAGCGGCTGGCTCGCGTGATCGAGCGGGTCGCGGAGCGCTACCGGGGAGACCTGAAGGACCATCCCCTGCCCCTCTCCCTGGAGAAGGACCGGTTCGCGGCCGCCCTGCTCGCTGCCCCGGGAAAGATCGCCGTCTCGAAGGACGGCAGCCGCGTGGTCGTCAGCGACACGCTGCACCACCGGATCATCCTGGCCGCCCCGGACGGTAAGATCCTCCAGGTCTTCGGAAGCGGGGACCCGGGCCGGCGCGATGGCGCGAAGGAGGAGGCCCAGTTCAGGGCGCCTCAGGGACTCGCATTCATCGACGATATGCTGCTGGTCGCCGATGCGGGGAACCACCAGGTCCGGTCACTGGACCTGAGCAACGGACGGGTCCGGACGCTGGCCGGGACCGGGCGCGTTGGCCCGTCGCGGCAGGACGGCGAGCAGGATGCCCTGCATGTGGATCTGCGCTCGCCCTGGGACCTCGCCGTTCGGGAGGGGCAGGTCTACATCGCCATGGCGGGCAGCCATCAGATCTGGCGCATGGGGCTCGCCAGCGGGAGGATCTCGGTCTACGCGGGCTCCGGACGGGAGGGCGTGGACACCGGTCCGCTGCGGGAGGCGAGCTTCAGCCAGCCGAGCGGGCTCGCGCTGATGGGCGAGGATCTGTACGTCGCGGACGCGGAGGCGTCTGCCGTCCGACGCGTGCGCCTGGATCGGGGTGTGGTGGAGAACCTCGTGGGCACGGGGCTGTTCGACTTCGGCGACCGGGACGGGCCCCTGGATCAGGCCCAGCTACAGCATGTCTCCGGGATCGGGGCCCTCGACTCCCACCGTCTCGCCATCGCCGACACTTACAACCACAGGGTCAAGGTGCTCGACCTCCAGGCCGGAACCCTGACCACGGTCCTCGGGACCGGGAGTCCCGGATCCCGGCTCGCCGGTCGGGCGGACACGCAGCTGAACGAGCCCTCGGGCGTCGCCTTCACCGACGGACGGCTGCTCGTTGCCGATACGAACAACCACCGGATCCTCAGCTGGCAGCTGGACTCCGATCGGGTCGAGGAGTGGCGCTTGAGGGATTGAGGAAGCGCTGATTTGTTGCGCTTCACCTGCGGGCCAAGGAGGGCCCTCCATTTTCAAGGGCTTAAGGCCCTTGAAAATGGAGCGTCCCAAGAGTCGCGCGTCTCGGGACGCGAGCTGAGCAAATGCCGGGAAGGTAGTTGCTCAGCGCTTCCCCAAGGCCCGGCGATGCGCAGCCGGGCTGTTGGTGAGCCCCCTCAATAGAGGGCATTCATCATCCGCGCCCGGTAGCGGCTGACCAGGTCGCCGGCGCCGCCCAGGAGGTCGAAGATCGCGACCATGCCCTTGCGGCCCGCGTCCTCGCCATAGGCCCGATCCCGCCGTACCAGATCGAGCAGCAGATCCAGCGCCGACTCGTAATCCCCCGCCATCACCCGGTGGGCCGCGAGCTGGTAGCGGGCCTCGCTGTCCCTGGGGTCGGCCGCGAGCCGACTTTCCAGGTCCGATGGGGCGGGCGCCCCGGCGAGGGCGGAAGCGAAGAGGAGCTGGCCTCGTAGCGCCACCACCTCGGGGTCGTTGGCCAGCTCGATGGGCAGCCGATCGATGGCGGACTGGGCCTCCTCGGCCCGCCCCTGGGCGGCGGCGATCTGGATGTCGGCCAGGGCCACCCGGGGGTTCTCGGGATCCTCCGCCCTCGCCCGCTCGATCAGGTCCCGGGCCCGCCCGAGATCGCCGGCCGCCAGCATCCCCTGCGCCTGGGCAAGGAGGCCGTCAGAGGCGCGCGGGAGATGGCGGTCCAGAAACTCCCGGATCTGGGGCTCGGGAAGGGCCCCCATGAATTGGTCCACCGGCCTGCCGTCCCTGAAGACCTGGACCGTGGGCAGGCTGCGAATGCCGAACTGGGCCGCCAGGGCCTGCTCTTCCTCGGTGTTGAGCTTAGCCAGGATGAAGCGGCCCCCGTATTCCTCCGCCAGCTTGGCGAGGATGGGCATGAGCATCCGGCACGGGGCGCACCAGTCGGCCCAGAAGTCCACCAGGACGGGGCGGTCGAAGGAGCCGTCGATGACCACGGACTCGAAATTGTCGGCGGTGAGGGTGACGATGAAGGGCGAGTCGGCCATGGGTCGCTTCCTGGGGATCCGGATGTTGGTTGGGGGTCACCGGCTGGCGCCCCTGTCTCTGGGGAAAAAGTATTGCTCCCGCTGGGGTGATTCAAGCGGGCGGCGGCGCCGGAGGGGCACCCGTGGCCCGGACGGGAGGCGCAACGAATCAGCAGCGCCCTAGGGCCCTGGCCGCTCCGTCCATGCGAGCATCTCCCGCGCATGGTCTCGGGTGCGCTGGGTGATCTCGGTGCCACCGAGCATGCGGGCGATCTCCTCCACCCGGGCATCGGGCCCCAGGGGCTCGACGCGGGTGTGGGTCTCTCCGTGGCGCGTCTCCTTGCGCACCCGCAGCTGATGATGGGCCTGGGCCGCCACCTGGGGCAGATGGGTCACGCACAGGACCTGGCGCGCCTCCCCGAGGCGCCTCAGCAGGCGTCCCACGATCTCCGCCACGCCACCCCCGATCCCCACGTCCACCTCGTCGAAGACTAGGGTCGGCACCCGCCCGCACTCGGCCGTGGCCACCTGGATCCCGAGGCTGATGCGGGAGAGCTCCCCGCCCGAGGCGACCCGGGCCAGGGGCTGGAGGGGCTGGCCGGGGTTGGCGCTGACCAGGAGCTCGATGCGCTCCAGCCCGCCGGCACCCGCGGAGTCCGACGCGAGGGGCTCCATCGAGACCGCGAGCCGGCCCCCTGCCATGCCGAGCTGCTGCATGGACTCGGTCACCGTCTCGCCGAGCCGGTTCGCCGCGGTCTGACGCGCCTGGGTCAGCCGCTGGGCCTGCGCGAGGAAGTCGTCCCAGGCGCGGTCCCGCTCGGCGCGTAGCGCGTCAAGGTCCTGATCGGCGGATTCCAGCGCCTCCAGCTCCGCGCGGCGCTCGGCCAGCAGGTCGGGAAGCCGCTCGGGCTGGACGCGGTACTTGCGGGCGAGGTCGTGGATCTGGGCCAGCCGCGTCTCCACCGCATCCAGGGTGGCCGGGTCCAGGTCCAGGCCGTCGAGGTAGTGACGCAGGGCGGTCGCGGCCTCCCGGGCGTGGATGGCGGCCCCTTCGATCAGCTCCTGGGACTCGCCGAGGCGGCCGTCGATGGCGGCCAGCTCGGCGACCTCCGAGGCCGCGCCGCGCAGCAGGTCCTCGACCGCGGGCTCGGATTCCGCGAGCAGCCCCAGGACCCGGGCGGTGCCCGATTGCAGCCGCCCCAGGTTGGACAGTCGTCGTTGCTCCTGGTCCAGGGATTCCAGCTCGGGCACGCTGAGGTCGAGCGCATCGAGCTCGTCCACCTGGAAGCGGAGCAGGTCCAGGCGCTGGGCTCGGTCCGCGGAGGCCCCCTCCAGCTCCTTGAGCCGTCGGTCCAGGGCGCGGAACGACCGATAGGCGGAGGCGACCGACAGGGCTAGATCCTGGTGACCTCCATAGGCGTCCAGCAGCACCCGCTGATCCTTGGGGCGCAACAGGGACTGGTGGGCGTGCTGGCCGTGGATGTCCACCAACAGGTCCCCAAGCTCCTTGAGCTGGGTGCCGCTGACGGGCCGGCCGTTGACGAAGGCCCTCGATCGGCCCTCCCGCACGATGAGGCGGCGCACCACGCAGTCCCCGTCGTCGTCCAGGGCCTGCTCGACCAGCCAGTCCCTGGCCCAGGGCGCCCGACCGACGTCGAAGGTCGCCACCACCTCCGCCCGCTCCCGCCCCGCGCGCACGACGGTGGCGTCCGCCTTGTCCCCCAGGGCCAGGCCCAGGGCGTCGATCAGGATGGACTTCCCCGCCCCGGTCTCCCCGGTCAGGGCGCAGAGCCCCGCGGAGAGGTCCAGCTCCAGCCGACTCACGATCGCCAGATCCTGCACGAGTATATGGGTCAGCACGGAATGGGCCCCCTGCATCCCCTCGGCCCTCGCCACTCGCCACTCGCCACTTCCCCTAACATGGCCCAGACGCCTGGGGATGCCCGCCCCATCCCAGCTTGGCCCGCAGGATCTTGAAGTGGTCGTGGCCCTTGGGGTGCAGCAGGCAGACGCGCTCCGGGTGCCGGGTGACCCGAATGCTGGCCTCCCGGGGGAGCTCCAGGTCGGTCTGGCCGTCGCAGTTCACATGGACGTGGCCGTGGTCGTGGCCGCAGACCCGGATCTCGATCCGGCTGTCGCCCGGAACCACCAGCGGTCGGTTGCTGAGATCATGGGGGCAGATCGGGACCAGCAGGATGGCGTCGAGGGCCGGGGCCACGAGGGGGCCGCCACCCGACAAGGCGTAGGCGGTCGAGCCCGTGGGCGTGGCGACGATCAGGCCATCGGAACGCTGCGCGTTGACGAAGGCGCCGTCGATATAGGTCTCGAACTCGATCATCCGCGCCGTGTTCCACTTGTGGATCACTACGTCGTTGAGCGCCGCATAGGCCCGGTGGGGGTCTGAGTCGGTGACCACCACCGCAGAGAGCAGGGCGCGGACATCGGTCTCGTACTCGCCGGCCAGGATCGCGTCTAGGGCGCTCTCGATATGGTCGGGCGAGATATCCACCAGGAAGCCGAGCCGGCCCAGGTTGATCCCGAGCAGGGGAACCTTGTAGCCGGCCATCGCCCGGGCCGCGTGCAGCAGGGTGCCGTCCCCCCCGACCACCACGATCAGGTCGCCACGGGAGCCGAGCACGGGGACCGGGAAGCCTTCGGCGGCAGGCCGCCCCAGGAGACGCGCGCTCTCTGCGTCCAGCAAAGGGGTCAACCCCCGGCGGCCGAGGTGGTCTTTCAGCCGATGCAGGGTCGTGCGCACCCTGGCTGCATCGCCCTGCTTTCCGATGATGCCGACGGTGCGGAATGGGGCCATGGCTTCCCCGGGGCTGAGGGCGGCTGGAGGGGGCTCCGGACCAGGAAACGGTAGCACGGGGGCGGACTAGGCTCCAAGGGCGCCCCGGCGGTGAAGGGCTCGCCCCGTGACCGATCCCCGGGCCCTTCCGCCGAGCGCGGTCGGAAACAGGGAGCCCATCACCTTGACAGGCCGGCGGCGAGTGCCTAGATTGGCCCCGGTTAGCACTCCTTAGAAGTGAGTGCTAACAGGATGGCCAGTCGAATCGAGGCACGAAACAAGACCGACGGCGGTAGAGGCGTGGCAACTCCAGCACGGCACGGTGACACCCAGATCAGCGAGCGCGCCTTGCACTTTTTGAGGGCGCTGGTGGAGCGCTATATCAAGGATGGTCAACCCGTGGGTTCCCGTACACTCGCGAAGGATACGGGTCTGGAATTCAGCCCCGCCACCATCCGCAATGTCATGGCGGACCTGGAGGACCTGGGGCTCGTGGCCTCGCCTCACACCTCCGCCGGGCGGATCCCGACGGCCGCCGGTTACCGGCTCTTCGTCGACTCGCTGCTGACGATGCATCCGCCCTCCGCGGATGAGCTCGAGGCGCTGCGGATGCGCTTCGCGGGGGGTGGGGACGCCAAGTCCCTGGTGGAGGCCACCTCCCGCCTCCTATCTGGGGTCACGCGGCTGGCCGGGGTGGTGATGATGCCCCGACACGAGCGCAACGCCTTCCGTCAGATCGAGCTCCTGCCGTTGTCCGGGGCGCGGGTGCTGGCGATCCTGGTAACCTGCGAGGGTGAGGTCCACAACCGGGTCATCACCACGGAGCGCACCTTCAACGCCGCCGAGCTGGAGGAGGCGGCGAACTTTCTGAACAGGATGTTCACCGGCCAGGATATCAAGGAGGTCCGCAAGCGCCTGCTGGACGATCTCAAGCGCACCCACGCCAACATGGATGCGCTCCTGATGCGGGCCCTGAGCCTGGCCCACGACGTGGTGGAGGCCGCGGAGCAACCGGACGATTACGTCATCGCCGGGCAGACCAATCTGATGGAATTCGGCGAGCTGGCGAACATGGACCGGCTCAAGCAGCTCTTCGATGTCTTCACCCAGAAGCGCGAGATGCTGCATATCCTCGACCGCTGCATCGAGGCCGAGGGGGTGCAGATCTTCATCGGCGACGAGTCCGGCTACGGCCTGCTGGACGATATGAGCGTGGTGACCCGGGCCTATCGGGTCGAGGGTCAGGTGGTGGGCGTGCTCGGCGTCATCGGCCCCACCCGGATGGACTACCAGCGGGTCATTCCGATCGTGGACGTCACGGCACGTCTTCTGGCCGCAGCGCTTCGCCAATAGCAGAAGATCGGGGCACGCTGACACGAGCCGGCGCGAGCACGGTCGGGGGTCGGCGCGACTCCCGCGCAGTACCGGAGGTCAACATGATGAAGGATACCGAGGACAACCCCATGCCAGAGATTGCAGCAGCGCCGGATGCACCGGCGCAGGACGGCATGGTGAAGGCAACGTCCGAGCCCGAGGCGATCGAGCAACATGCGGCGACGGTCGAGGAGCTGGCCGCTGAGCTGGAGGCCGCGCGCGCCAAGGCGGACGCGAACTGGGACCTGCTCCTGCGGGCCAGGGCGGAGATGGAGAATCTACGTCGACGCCAGGCGGCGGAACTCGAGAAGGCCCACAAGTACGCCCTGGACGGGTTCGTTCGGGAGTTGCTGCAGGTGCGCGACAGCCTCGAGCTCGGGCACGACGCCGCCCAGGAGGCGGACGCCGATATCGGAAAGCTGCGCGAGGGCACAGAGCTCACCCTCAAGCTCTTGAGCGACGTCATGGCCAAGTTCGGCGTGGAGTCGGTGGAGCCCCTGAATCAGCCTTTCAACCCGGAGCTCCACCAGGCCATGACCATGCAGCCGAGATCCGACGTCCCACCCAACACGGTCGTGGCCGTGTTGCAGAAGGGCTACACGCTCAACGGCCGCCTCGTGCGCCCCGCCCTGGTGATGGTGTCCAGCGCCGGGTGAAGGCCCGAGGTGGTCCCCCTGGGTGAGCCAGCCCCCCCGGATATGGGCTTGAAGGGGGCGGGTTTCCCCCCAACTCAAGGGGCAATTCGGCGCCCGAAACGGCGACAACCACGCGCCGCCCAGACGAGATAATTCGGAGACACAAGATGGGAAAGATCATCGGTATCGACCTTGGGACCACCAACTCCTGTGTGGCCGTCATGGAGGGCGACAGCGTCAAGGTCATCGAGAACGCCGAGGGCGACCGCACCACGCCCTCCATCGTCGCCTACACCAGTGACAACGAGGTCGTGGTGGGCCAGTCCGCGAAGCGCCAGGCGGTCACCAACCCGAAGAACACCCTGTTCGCCATCAAGCGTCTGATCGGTCGCCGCTATGACGACCAGGTGGTCTCGAAGGACAAGGGGATGGTGCCCTACCAGATCGTCAAGGCGGACAACGGGGACGCCTGGGTGGAGGTCAACGGACGCAAGATGGCCCCCCCGGAGATCTCGGCCAAGGTCCTCCAGAAGATGAAGAAGACGGCCGAGGACTACCTCGGCAGCACCGTCAGCGAGGCGGTCATCACGGTGCCCGCCTATTTCAACGACTCCCAGCGCCAGGCGACCAAGGACGCCGGGCGCATCGCCGGCCTCGACGTCAAGCGCATCATCAACGAGCCCACCGCCGCGGCCCTGGCCTACGGCATGGACAAGAAGCGCGGCGATCAGAAGATCGCGGTCTTCGACCTGGGCGGCGGCACCTTCGACATCTCCATCATCGAGATCGCGGAGATCGAGGGGGAGCACCAGTTCGAGGTGCTGTCCACCAACGGGGACACCTTCCTCGGGGGCGAGGACTTCGATCTGCGGATCATCGAGTTCCTGGCGGCCGAGTTCAAGAAGTCCCAGGGCGTCGACCTGCACAACGACCCCCTGGCCCTGCAGCGGCTGAAGGAGGCGGCGGAGAAGGCCAAGATCGAGCTCAGCTCCAGCCAGCAGACGGACATCAACCTGCCCTACATCACGGCCGACCAGACCGGGCCGAAGCACCTCAACGTCAAGCTCACCCGGGCCAAGCTCGAGTCCCTGGTGGAGGACCTCATCGACCGCACCATCGAGCCCTGCCGCATCGCGCTCAAGGATGCCGGACTCACGGCGGGTCAGATCGACGAGGTCATCCTGGTGGGTGGCCAGACCCGCATGCCCAAGGTCCAGGCCAAGGTGGAGGGCTTCTTCGGCAAGGCCCCGCGCAAGGACGTGAACCCCGACGAGGCGGTCGCCATCGGGGCCGCCATCCAGGGCGGCGTGCTGGGGGGCGAGGTCAAGGACGTGCTGCTCCTGGACGTGACCCCCCTGTCGCTCGGCATCGAGACCCTGGGCGGGGTTATGACCAAGCTGATCGAGAAGAACACGACCATCCCGACCTCCGCCCAGCAGGTCTTCTCGACGGCCGACGACAACCAGACGGCGGTGACCGTGCATGTCCTGCAGGGCGAGCGCGAGCGGGCGGTGGACAACAAGTCCCTGGGGCGGTTCGACCTCTCCGACATCCCGCCGGCCCCGCGCGGCGTCCCCCAGATCGAGGTCAAGTTCGACATCGACGCCAACGGCATCCTCAATGTCTCCGCCAAGGACAAGGCGACCGGCAAGCAGCAGTCCATCGTCATCAAGGCATCCTCCGGGCTCTCGGACGACGAGATCGCCAAGATGGTGAAGGACGCAGAGGCCCACGCGGAGGAGGATCGGCGCCTGCACCAGCTGGTCGCGGCCCGCAACCATGCGGACAACATGATCCACGCCACCCGCAAGTCCATGACCCAGATCGGGGACAAGATGGAGAGCGGGGAGAAGGACGCGATCGAGTCCGCCATCCATGACCTGGAAGAGGCCATGAAGGGCGAGGACAAGGACCAGATCGAGTCCCTGACCCGGAAGCTCGGCGAGGCCTCCTCGAAGATGGCGGAGCGGCTCTATGCCCAGAGTGGGGCCCAGGGCGGGCCCCAGGCCGGTCCCGAGGGCGGCGCCGAGGCCGGTGCCGGCCCCCAGGGCGGGGGTGGCGGGGGCGCCCATGACGACGTGGTCGACGCCGAGTTCGAAGAGGTCAAGGACGACAAGAAGTAGTCGCTGACGCCGGCGCGGCCGGCGAAGCGCCAGTCCACGGCGCGGTGGCCTCGGCCCCGCGCCGTCATCGCTCAGTCACCGTCGATCCACGGGTTTGAGCGCCGTCCGCTCTAGACTCGACACCCGCCACGTCCCAATGTCCAAACGCGACTACTACGAAGTCCTGGGGGTTGCGCGCAACGCCAGTGAGGCCGACGTCAAGAAGGCCTTCAAGCGGTTGGCGATGAAATACCACCCGGACCGCAACCCCGGCGACCAGCGGGCGGAGGAGCAGTTCAAGGAGGCCAAGCTGGCCTATGACGTGCTCTCCGACCCCAGGAAGCGCTCGGCCTATGATCAGTTCGGGCACGCCGGCGTCGAGGCCGGCCCCGGTGGGTTCGGCGGACCGGGAGACTTCGCCGGCGGGGGGTCTTTCCAGGACATCTTCGGGGACGTCTTCGGCGACATCTTTGGCGGACGGGCGGGTCGGCGCGGCGGGCGCGGGGCCGACCTGCGCTACGACCTCACCCTGACCCTGGAGGAGGCGGTCGCGGGCAAGGATGTGAAGATCCGCTTCCCCACCCTGGTCGACTGCCAGTTCTGCGGTGGCAGCGGCGCCAAGCCCGGCACCAACCCCAAGACCTGCCCCACCTGCCGCGGAAGCGGTCAGGTGCGGATGCAGCAGGGGTTCTTCTCGCTCCAGCAGACCTGTCCCCAGTGCCGCGGCAGCGGGAGGATCATCGAGGAGCCCTGCGGCCACTGCCGGGGCCGCGGTCGGCTGCAGGAGGAGAAGACCCTTTCCGTCAAGGTTCCCCCGGGGGTGGACACGGGCGACCGGATTCGCCTCTCGGGTGAGGGGGAGCGGGGCGAGCACGGCGGTCCCGCGGGTGACCTCTATGTCCAGGTCCAGGTACAGGAGCATCCCATCTTCACCCGGGAGGATAGCCACCTCTACTGCGAGGTGCCTATCGGCTTCGTGGTGGCGGCCCTGGGAGGGGAGCTGGAGGTGCCGACCCTGGACGGGAAGGTGATGCTCAAGATCCCGCCGGGGACCCAGACGGGGAAGATGTTCCGCGTGCGTGGGAAGGGGGTGAAGCCCGTGCGCGGCACCACCGTGGGGGATCTGCTGTGCCGGGTCATGGTAGAGACCCCGGTGAACCTCACGGAGCGCCAGAAGGAGCTGCTGCGTGAGTTCGATGCCAGCGTGCAGGAAGGAGGGTCACGACACAGCCCTCAATCCCATAGCTGGCTGGACGGGGTCAAGAGCTTCTTCGAGAAGATGGGCTTTTAGGCACCGGCGCGGCCCGTCGCCGGGCCCTCCTTGGCCCGCACGGGAAGCGGCATAGAAAACAGCGCCTTCCTATCGAGCGAGCTGGTCCTTCTCGGTCGGATCGCCCGCCAGGGCCATTGCCTCGATGGATCGGTCTACGGCCCGCCGCTGCTCCTCGGTTCCCTGGAGCTTGATCATGAGCCGCACCTCGTTGGCGGAATCCGCATACTTGAGCGCATCCTCGTAGCCGATCTCCCCCTCCGTGAAGAGGTCGTAGAGGGCCTGGTCGAAGGTGACCATGCCCTGCTCTCGCGAGCGCTTCATGAGCTCCTTGAGCTTGTGCACCTCCCCCTTGCGGACCAGGTCTCCGACAAGGGGGGTGTTGATCATCACCTCCACCACGGCCCGGCGGCCCTTGCGGCCCTTGCGGGTGATGAGCTGCTGGGCCACCACCGCCTTGAGATTCAACGACAGGTCCAGCAGGAGCTGGTTGCGGGAGTCCTCGGGGAAGAAGTTGATGATGCGGTCCAGGGCCTGGTTGGCGTTGTTGGCGTGCAGGGTGGCCAGCACGAGATGCCCGGTCTCCGCGAAGGCGATGGCGTACTCCATGGTCTGGCGCGTGCGGATCTCGCCGATCAGGATCACGTCCGGGGCCTGGCGCAGGGTGTTCTTGAGGGCCACCTCGAAGGACTCCGTGTCCACGCCCACCTCCCGCTGGGTGATGATGCACCCGTCGTGGTCATGGAGGTACTCCACCGGGTCCTCGATGGTGATGATGTGGCCGGTGCTGTGGCGATTGCGGTAGCCCACCAGCGCCGCGAGCGAGGTGGACTTGCCGGTGCCCGTCCCGCCCACGAAGATCACCATGCCGCGTTTGGTCATGGCCAGGTCGCGCAGGATCGGGGGGAGTTTCAGCTCCTCGATGGTGGGGATCCGGGTTTCGATGCGGCGCAGCACCATGGCGGGGGAGTCCCGCTGCACCAGGGCGCTCACCCGGAAGCGGCCCATCTCGTTGCGGCTGATTGCGAACTGGCACTCCTTGGTGCGGAGGAACTCCTCTCGCTGGGCCTGGTTCATCACGGCCAGGACCAGCTCCCTGGCCTGCTCAAGGGTCAGGGGGTGCTTGCCGGCAGGGCGGATGACGCCATCCACCTTGATGCTGGGGGGCCAGCCGGCCGTGATGAAGAGGTCGGATCCCTTGGTCTCCACCAGGGCCGTCAGCAGCTTCTCCAGTGCCTCGTTCAGGTCCATGTCGCCAGTCCTCTCAGGAAGTTAGCCCCAAGTCCGTTGCCTGCGGCATCACATGAAGTCGTCCTTGTTCTGGGCCTTGGCGCGGGCGTCCTTGCGGGCGATGAGGCCCTTTTGCATCAGCTCCTTGAGATTCTGATCCAGGGTCTGCATGCCGTGGGCCTGGCCCGTCTGGATGGCGGAGTACATCTGGGCCACCTTGGCCTCCCGGATCAGGTTACGGATGGCGGGGGTGCCGATCATGATCTCGTGGGCGGCGATGCGGCCGCCTCCGGTCTTCTTGAGCAGGGTCTGGGCGATGACCGAGCGCAGGGACTCCGAGAGCATGGTGCGCACCATGTCCTTCTCGGCCGCCGGGAAGACGTCGATGATCCGGTCGATGGTCTTGGCGGCGGAGGTGGTGTGCAGGGTGCCGAAGACCAGGTGCCCGGTCTCGGCGGCGGTGAGGGCGAGGCGAATGGTCTCCAGGTCCCGCATCTCGCCCACCAGGATGATGTCCGGGTCCTCGCGCAGGGCCGAGCGCAGGGCCTCGCTGAAGCCCAGGGTATCCCGGTGCACCTCGCGCTGGTTGACCAGGCACTTCTTGCTGGTGTGGACGAACTCGATCGGGTCCTCGATCGTCAGGATGTGGGCGTAGTGGTTGTCGTTGAGGTGGTCCACCATGGCCGCCAGGGTGGTGGACTTGCCCGAGCCCGTGGGTCCGGTCACCAGCACCAGGCCGCGGGGCACGTCGACGATGTCCTTGAAGATGGCCGGGGCGTTGAGGTCCTCCAGGGTCAGGACCTTGGATGGGATGGTGCGGAAGACCGCGGCGGCACCCCGCTTCTGGTTGAAGGCGTTGACGCGGAAGCGCGCCACCCCGGGGATCTCGAATGAGAAGTCGGTCTCCAGGAACTCCTCGTAGTCCTTGCGCTGCTTGTCGTTCATGATGTCGTAGACAAGCGAGTGCACCGTGCGGTGCTCCAGGGGCGGGACATTGATCCGCCGCAGGTCCCCGTCCACCCGGATGATGGGCGGGATCCCCGCCGAGAGATGGAGGTCTGAGGCGTTGTTCTTGACGCTGAAGGCGAGCAGCTCGGCGATGTCCAACTTGACCTCCTGGCGTAACCTGCGGTCTTTCTCAGCGGCTGGCGGTTTGACGTACCTCGTGGCGCCCGGATCGCTGGTCAGGCCGCGTCTCCTCGGTGGGACGCCCCTGGATTATGCCGAAGCACCCGGGGGTCGGCATCGGCGTGTCATGAAAGGGCGACGGGGATCACGCGGTGGGCCTGCTCGCAACCGGCTCCGCACCGGTTCAATCCCCCACGGCCCCCTCCAGTCGGGCCGCCTTCTCGAGCACCATGGCCTCCAGGTCCCGCTTGAAGCCCGCGATGCGCGCGAGCAGCCCGGGATCGGAGGTGGCGAGAATCTGGGCCGCCAGGATGCCCGCGTTCTTCGCGCCGTTGATGGCCACGGTGGCCACCGGCACCCCGGCCGGCATCTGCACGATGGACAGGAGCGAGTCCTGGCCCCCCAGGGCGGAGGTCTTGACCGGCACCCCGATCACCGGCAGCGGCGTGAGGGCGGCGGCCATGCCCGGAAGATGGGCGGCCCCGCCGGCCCCGGCGATGATGACCCGGAGCCCGCGCTCAACCGCCCCGCCCGCGTAGTCGTAGAGCCGCGCCGGGGTGCGGTGGGCGGACACGATGGTCATCTCGAAGGGGACGCCGAGCTCTCGGAGGATGGCGGCGGCCTCCTGCATCACGGGCAGGTCCGAATCACTGCCCATGATGATGCCGACCAGCGGCGGGGCGGGTTGATCGCCCTGGATTTGGCTCATGGATGGTCCTCCCCGGTGATCTCGATCAGGTCCCGGACCTGCTTGGCCTTGCGGCGTGCCTCCGCGATGTCTGGGTCCAGCACCGTGACGTGCCCCATCTTGCGGAACGGCTTGGTGGCCGCCTTGCCGTAAACGTGCACGCACACCCCGGGGATGGCCAGGGCCGCCGCCAGTCCCTTGATCAGGGGCCGGCCCCGGTGTCCGGGGGCGCCCAGCAGGTTGACCATGGCCGCGGGGCAGAGCTGGTCGGTGGCGCCCAGGGGCAGGCCGACGATGGCCCGCAGGTGCTGCTCGAACTGGTCGGTGGCGTTCGCCTCGATGGTGTGGTGGCCCGAGTTGTGGGTGCGCGGGGCCACCTCGTTCACCAGCAGCTCCCCGTCCGCGGTCAGGAACATCTCGATGCCGAAGACGCCGACGCCCCCGAGGGACTCCACCGTGCGCCGGGCCAGGGTATGGGCCGAGCTCACGGTCTCGGCGGCCAGGTTGGCCGGGGCCAGCAGCATATCGAGCACGTTCTCCCCCGGGCGGAAGCACATCTCAACAGGCGGGTAGCAGCGGCAGTCCCCGTCCAGGCCCCGGGCCGCCAGGACCGCGATCTCCTTGGCATCGGGGACGAAGCGCTCCACCAGGGACGGAACCCGCAGGTGCTCATCGAAGGCCGCGGCCTCCCGCATCACCGCCACCCCGCGACCGTCGTAGCCGCCCCGGCGGGCCTTCTGGACCAGGGGATAGCCGAAGGCGGCGAAGGCGTCGGGCTCCGGCTCCGGCATGGGGATGAAGGGGGCCGTGGGGATGCCCGCCGCGGCCAGGGCCTCCTTCTGGGTGAGCTTGTCCTGGATGACCGCCAGCACCTGGGGATCGGGGCGGATGCGGCACCCCTCCCGCTGCAGCTCGATCAGGGTCTCGGTGTCGATGTCCTCGATGTCGAAGGTGGTGACATCGCAGGACTCCGCCAGCTCCCGCAGCTTCGCCGGGTCGTGGTAGTCCCCCACGATCTGGTGCCCGGCCACCTGGCCCGCGGGTGAGCCGGGGGTGGGGTCCAGCACCACGCAGGTACAGCCGAGCCGCTGGGCGGCCATGACCATCATGCGGCCGAGCTGGCCGCCGCCGATGATCCCGATGCGGGCCACGGGGTAGGGATAGGCGTCCATGAGCGAATCATCGGCCCAATCGCCGGGATTGGAAAGCCCCGGACCCGGGTCCGGCCGCCGCTGGCCGCCCGGTGCCCGTCCGGTGCCCTTCCGGGGAGCCCTGGGCCCGGCCCCGACGCCCGTCTCGCGCAAGACTTCGCGCGGCCCTGGCTTGGCGCTAAACTTCCACGGTGCCACGGCACCCCACCTGCCGGTGGGGCCTACAAGCCGGCGTAGCTCAGTTGGCAGAGCGGCTGATTTGTAATCAGCGGGTCGGGGGTTCGAATCCTCTCGCCGGCTCCAATCACATCAAGCACTTGAGTTGCGGGGCAGTCCTGCAACCGGACCGCCAGGCCCGATTTCTACCAGATTCCGACCACTCCGGTTGAGTTGCGCTACACTATCCCGTGTTGCGCGCGGCTGTGCGCGGCACTGCAAACAAGTGGGCCCCGAGGTGTTGGAGCACCGCCGGGGCCCGGGTCACCGCTACCGCCTGGTTAGGAGGCGACATTGGCAACCATCCGCACGATACCCGGGGTCCGGGGGACACGCTACTCGGTTCAGATTCGGACCTGCGGGGTCTCCGAGTCCAAGACCTTCAGCACCAGGACCGTCGCCAAGGAGTGGGCGAAGCGCCGCGAGCTTGAGCTGAAGGAGCAACCCCACCTGGCCGGTACGCAAGCGCGCAAGCGCACCCTGGCCCAGGCGATAGACCGGTACATCCGGGACTATCTGCCCGAGCGCTCCGCCTCCCAGCAACGCAACGCCCGGACTCAGCTGGCTTGGTGGAGCACCAAGCTCGGGCACCTGCCCCTGCACCTGGTCCAGGCCCCCCTCCTGGTGGAGGCCCGGGACGAGCTACGGCGCCGCCTGAGCCCGGCATCGGTGAACCGCCACCTGAGCGCCCTGGGCGCGGTCCTGACCGCTGCCGCCAAGGAATGGCACTGGCTCCCCAGCTCGCCGATGGGGGCGGTCTCCCGGCTCAAGGAGCCCCAGGGGCGCACCCGGTTCCTGAGCACCGAGGTAGGCCCGGACGGGACCTCCGAGCTGTCTCGGCTCCTGGACGCCTGCCGCATCTCCGAGAGCCCCTTGCTCTACGAAGCGGTCCTGATGGCCCTGACCACGGGTGGCCGGCGGATGGAGGTGTTGGGGCTGACCTGGGGTGACCTGGACCTGGAAAACCTGACCGTCACGCTGAGCGGGCAGAAGACCGGGCATCGGCGCACCGTGGCCCTGAGCCCGGTCCTGGCCGGTCTGCTGCGCCCTAGGCGCGGCCTGCCCAAAGCCTTGGTCTTTCCCTCGGACCAAGACCCCGGGCGCCCTACGGACCCCAGGACAGCCTTTGAGACCGCCTGCCGGCGGGCGGGGGTCTCGGACTTTCGCTGGCACGACCTCCGGCACTGCGCCGCGAGCTACCTCGCGATGGAAGGGGCGAGCTTGGCGGAGATTGCCGCCGTCCTCGGGCACAAAGGCCTGGTGATGGTCCAGAGGTACAGCCACCTGTCCCGGGAGCACACCGCCCGAGCCTCAGCTCGGATAGGCGAGCATATCGGGCTCGGCTGATGCCCAAGACCGAGCCCGGGCTGAGGGCGGCGCTGCTGGCCGCCGCTCGCCGCGTCAAGGCCGCGCAGGGGGCCCTGGACGCTCGCCGCAAAGCCGAGGGGCACACCCGCACGGGTCGGCGCCGTGGAAGGCCCAGCGGGTCCGCTACGAAGTCCAGGAGCCCCTACGACACCCAAGGCGAGTACGCCCCCGACCTGGACAACGACGGGGACTTTCGGGGTCCGGGACGGCTCGCGAGGCTGGACGCGGAGCTGGCCTGCGCCATAGCCCTGGAGCTGGCCCGCCGAGAGCCGCAACCCCCCGCCCGCCCCCAACTGCGGGGCGCCTTGCCGCCCGACTATGTCCGAGCGAGTGAGCTGTACCTACGGGGCACCGGGGCCCACATCAGCCCGGATTCGCTGAAGGCGAAGGTCACCCGCGCCGGTCTGGCTGCGGCCCGCGCCCTGCTGGACATCCGCCACCGCTCAATTTCGTTGACCGACTCCGACTGACCCTCCGGCTCTACTGCCCCCAACGCTGATTCACAGCGCTGGGGGCTCCCCACCCGTAGCGGGAGCCCTCCACAGCCTTGGAGGTTTCGCTATGGCTATGAACCGCGCCGTCCTGCATTCCCAGACCCCGCCCGGGGTCCCCGAGCCCAAGAAGTCCCCCACCGTCCGGGGCGAGCTGGGGCGGGTGAGCACCATCCTGGAGCGCAACCCCGGGCTCACCGAATCGCAGATCCGAGCTTGGATCTTCCGCCGGACCCAAAACGGGCTCTGGAAGCACGTCCATCACGTTGGCCGGACCGTCCTCGTTGACATGGACGGCTTTGCCGCTTGGGTCAGGGGGGAGCGCTGATGAGCAAAGAATTCCCGAATGGTTGGGCGGACATCGTTGATGCGCTCCGTGCGGTCATCGCGGATGAAGAGCGCCCCCCAGAGACCGACTGTGACGCGTACATTGCCCAGTGCGAGACCGCTATGGAGAACCTTGCCCGAGCCCGGCGGGGGCTCTTGGAGGCCGAAGCGGACTCGTGTATGTGCATAGGCGACCTGTTGGCCTGGTACGGCGCTGTTCAGAGCGAGCTGGCCGAGCTGGTCCGGGCTGAGGCCAAGCTGACGGATGACGCGCTGTTCCACTTTGAGCTGCGCAAGCAGCTGCCCGGGAGGACCGCGCAATGACCACCCCCCGCCGAAAAAAGGCCCAGACGGCCACCAAGGGCCTACAGGCCGAGCTGAAAGACTGGCTCGCCAAGAGCGACGCCTACCAAGCGCACCTCAAGCGCCAGTTCTCCGACGACCCCGAGGAGCTGGCGGAGAAGCTGGAGCTTGCCCTCCGATATGAGAGCTACGGCGCCCGGCTGATTCGGGAGCGTCACGGGGTGGCGCTATGAGAGTCCCCCCACCCGAAACTGCCCAGCAACGCCGAATCCGGGCCGCCAATGCAATGCTCGCCCACCTGTTGGAGGGGCGCGAATTCACCCGGAAGAGCCTTCCCGGTGATGTTGGCGAGTACAACTGCTCGCTGCACACCTTAGCCACCCACTTGCGGGTCGCCCGGCTCATTCCGGTAGATGCCCGCAGAGAGGGACCCCGGGCGCTGTACTTCATGGAGGCGAAGGAGATTGCGCGGTTTCACAAGAACCGCCCGGCGCAGGAGCGGGCCCAAGCCCGGCTTGTGGCGCGCAAGCGCATTCACGCGGGAGTCGCCGCGGTCCACCGGCTGGCCGGGGTCCTGAAGTCCAACCGGGCCCTCGCCAAAAAAGAAGCCGCCCTGGTTGAGGCGGCTCTGCAGAAGCTTGTGGAAGCACTCCCAGGAGGAGGGAAGCACCGTGGCTGAGTATAAGCCTATGAAGGCCGCCCTCGGACTCGCCGAGGACGGGCTACCGGTCTTCCCCTGCGGGCACGACAAGAAGCCGCTGATAAAGGGTTGGCCCACGAAAGCGAGCACGGACCCAGAGCGCATCCGCGCCTGGTGGAAAGCGCACCCCCAAGCTCTCATCGGGGTCCCGATGGGGGCCAAAGCCGGGCTCTTTGCCTTGGACGTGGATATGGACCCCGCCGCCGGTAAGGACGGCGAGGCGTCACTGAAAGCCCTGGTCAACGGGCACGAAGCGCTGCCCGAGACCTTGGAGTCACGGACCCCCAGAGGTGGCCGGCACATCCTGTTCGAACACCCGGGAGAGGGAATCAAGGTCCAGAACTCGGCGAGCAAGCTCGGGCCTGACTTGGACATCCGGGGCGACGGGGGCTACATCATCGCGCCCCCAAGTCAGCTCCCGGACGGCAGGAGTTACGCCTGGGCGGACCCCGGGCTGAGCCCGGCTCAGGCCCCGCAATGGCTCCTGGACGCGGTCGTTAAGCCCCCCGAGGAGAAGGCCAAACGAGAGCTGCCCGGCGGGGTTCTGGCGAACGCTCGCAAGGCTCAGGGGCGCAAGAAGCGACGGAAGCGCAAGGGCGCGCCTGCTCCGGGCTCGGGGGGCTCCCTGCGCAAGCTCGCTGACCTCTTCGCGGAGCACGTAGAGAGCCCCGAAGACCTGCTCAAGCGCCACGGCTACAAACAGGACGGGGAGCGGTTCCTGGCGCCGGGAAGCAGTTCAAAGAATCCCGGGGTCACCGTCCTCACGGGTGACGATGGCCGGCGGCGCGTGTTCTCGCATCACGGCTCGGACCTGCTCGCGGAGTATGAGCACGGGGCGGATATGCTGGACCTGATTGCACTCTTTGAGGTGCCGGACGAGTGGCGGACCCAGGATGAGTGCCGAGCGCTCGCCGCCCGCCTGATATGCCAGGGACTGGCGAAGCTCGGAGACCAAGTTGGACCCCTGGACGAGAGCGAGCAGGGGATGCTGGAGGCTTATTCCGATAGGGGGATGC
>Ga0316576_10000326_pt1 | contig 21344 bp, 16 predicted proteins | sample S0NA_FD_203075 | JGI IMG/M metagenome (GOLD analysis project Ga0316576, IMG submission 203075) | Rhizosphere microbial communities from salt marsh grasses in Alabama, United States - S0-2_050615r3r5 | ecosystem: Host-associated > Plants > Roots > Rhizosphere | place: USA: Alabama | collected...
CGGGGCCGCCTTCTTCGCTGTCGACGCGGTGGCCTTCTTCGCCGGCGCCGCCTTCTTCGCCGCCGGCGCGGCTGCGGGCTTCGGCGCGGGCGTGGCTGCCGGTTTCGCGGCGGTCGTCGCGGACTTGCTGTCCGAGCCGACGCCGGGGATGAGCGAAGGCAGGTCACGCAGCCCCTCGACGACCTCCTTCAGGTCGGTGCTGGGACGGAACTTGGGCACCCGGCTGGCAGCCTTCTCGATGATGTCGCCGGTCGCGGGGTTGCGCACCTGCCGTGCCTGTCGCTGGACCGCCTCGAAGACTCCCAGGCCCTTGACCCGCACCTTGTCACCCTCGTGGACGGCGCGCTGGATCACGTCGACCACGGCGTCGAGCGCTGCCTCGGCGTCCTTGCGGGTGCCATCGATGCGCTTGGCGATCTCGTCGATGAGCTCTGCTCTGTTCACAAGGCCTCCCCGGCCGTCGAGATGGGCTACCTGCGTCGAAACCTACGTGAAACGTAGAGCGTCCCGGTGCCGGAGGGCACTCATTCCGTCGCGCGCGCGTCGGCGGGTCGCCGCGCTCGAAGGTGTCGATGTCAGCAGTGTGACGTTCGGTGAGCCCGATGTCGTCCAGACCCTCCAGCAGGCGCCAGCGTGTGTAGTCGTCGATCTCGAACGACGCCATGAGCCCAGCGTCCGGCACCGCGACGGTGCGCGCGTCGAGGTCGACGACCACGTCGTACTCAGGGTGAGCCTCGGCGACGTCCCACATCGTCTCGATCTCCGCCTGGTCGACCACCGCTGCCAGCAGGCCCGCCTTGCCGGCGTTGCCCCGGAAGATGTCGGCGAACCGGGACGAGAGCACCACGGCGAAGCCGTAGTCCTGCAGGGCCCACACCGCGTGCTCGCGGGACGACCCGGTGCCGAAGTCCGGCCCGGCGACGAGGACGCTGACGCCCGCGTACTCCGGCCGGTTCAGCACGAAGTCGGGGTCCGCGCGCCATGCGGCGAAGCACCCGTCCGCGAAGCCGGTACGCGTCACCCGCTTCAGGTAGACCGCCGGGACGATCTGGTCGGTGTCGACGTTGCTGCGGCGCAGCGGTGCGGCACGACCGGTGTGCACGGTGAACGGCTGCATGCTCAGACTCCTGCGGGCGCGTCGGATGGGACGGGGACCAGGTCGGCCGGCGAGCTCAGGCGTCCCGTGACCGCCGTGGCTGCCGCGACCAGGGGCGACACCAGGTGTGTACGCCCGCCGGCTCCCTGCCGGCCCTCGAAGTTGCGGTTCGAGGTCGAGGCGCTGCGCTCGCCGGGCGAGAGCTGGTCTGGGTTCATGCCCAGGCACATGGAGCAGCCTGCCCCGCGCCACTCCCCACCAGCAGCGCTGAACACCGCGTCCAGACCCTCCTCCTCGGCCTGCAGCCGCACCCGGGCCGACCCCGGCACGACGAGCAGCCGCACGCCCTCGGCGATGTGCCGGCCACGGAGCACCTCTGCGGCAGCCCGCAGGTCCTCGATCCGCCCGTTGGTGCACGACCCCAGGAAGACGGTGTCGACCGCGATGTCACGCAGGCGGGTGCCCGGCGTCAGCGACATGTACTCCAGGGACCGCTCGGCCGCCGCGCGCTCGACGGGGTCCTGCATGGCAGCCGGGTCGGGGACGGACGCCGACAGGGGCAGACCTTGCCCGGGGTTCGTCCCCCACGTCACGAACGGTGCGATCTCGGCGGCGTCGAGGACGACCTCGTGGTCGAACTCGGCATCCGGGTCAGTAACGAGGGTGCGCCAGTAGGCGACCGCCTCGTCCCAGGCCTCACCGCTCGGCGCGTGCGGCCGACCCTTGAGGTAGGCGAACGTGGTCTCGTCCGGTGCGATCATCCCCGCGCGCGCGCCGGCCTCGATCGACATGTTGCAGATCGTCATGCGGGCTTCCATGCTCAGCGCCTCGATGGCCTCGCCGCGGTACTCGAGGACGTAGCCCTGCCCACCGCCGGTGCCGATCTTCGCGATGACGGCGAGGATGATGTCCTTCGAGGTCACGCCCGGGCTCAGGCTGCCGTTGACGGTGACCGCCATCGTGCGGAAGGGGGTGAGCGGCAGCGTCTGGGTCGCCAGCACGTGCTCGACCTCGGAGGTGCCGATGCCGAAGGCCAGCGCTCCGAAGGCCCCGTGCGTCGAGGTGTGGGAGTCACCACAGACGATCGTCATGCCCGGCTGGGTCAGCCCCAGCTGGGGGCCGATCACGTGCACGATGCCCTGGTCGATGTCCCCCATGGGGTGCAGCCGCACCCCGAACTCGGCACAGTTGGCGCGCAGCGTCTCGACCTGGGTGCGCGACACCGGGTCGGCTATCGGGGCGTCGAGGTTCGTCGTGGGGACGTTGTGGTCCTCGGTCGCGATCGTCAGGTCGGGCCGCCGCACCCGACGGCCGGCCATCCTGAGCCCCTCGAACGCCTGCGGGCTGGTCACCTCGTGTACCAGGTGCAGGTCGACGTAGAGGAGGTCGGGCTCCCCCGCCGCCTGCCGGACGACGTGGTCGTCCCAGACCTTCTGCGCCAGCGTGCGGCCCATGGCGCCTCCTCTCCTCACGTCTCGACAGGGAGACCTGTCTCGCAGGCTTCCACATGATGAGATGCTTGTGTCACGATACGGACCAAGGATAGCGAGGGGGTGCCCGGTGGCCAAGACCGGCAGTGGGGTCGGGGTGCTCGACAAGGCCGTGGCGGTGCTGGCGACCCTGGAGACAGGCCCGACGTCGCTCACCCAGCTCGTCGGTGGCACCGGTCTCCCACGCCCGACAGCCCACCGCCTTGCCGTCGCCCTGGAGCACCACGGGCTCGTCGCCCGGGACGAGGCCGGACTGTTCGTGCTGGGCCCCCGCCTGTCGGACCTGGCCGCCGCCTCCTCCGGGGACAGGCTCGGCGCCGCGGCCGGACCGGTGCTGGCCCGCCTGCGCGACGCGACGGGCGAGAGCGCGCAGCTGTTCCGTCGCCAAGGTGCCGACCGGGTGTGCGTCGCCGTCGCCGAACGTCCGAGCGGGCTGCGGGACACGATCCCGGTCGGCGAGGTGCTGCCGATGAAGGCCGGGTCGGCGGCACAGGTGCTGCTCGCCTGGGACGACCCGGACCGCCTCGCACGGTCGCTCAGCTCGGCGCGCTTCTCCGCCTCCACCCTGGCCGCGGTGCGGCGTCGGGGGTGGGCGCAGTCGGTCGGGGAGCGCGAACGCGGCGTCGCCTCGGTGAGCGCCCCCGTCCGGTCGCCGCGTGGGCGCGTCGTGGCCGCGGTCTCGGTGTCGGGCCCGATCGACCGGCTCACCCGGCAGCCCGGGCGGTTGCACGCGGCCGCAGTGGTCGAGGCTGGACGGGCGCTGTCGGCGGCGCTCGACGCCGGCTCCGGTGCCCCGGCACCCTGACCCGGCACACTGGACCCGATGAGCACCCAGACCACCACCCCTGCGGAGCGCCAGCGCTCCACCTCGACGGCGCTGCTGGCCGCGGCAGCCGTCGGGTGGGTGCTGCTGCTCGGCGTCACGCTGGGTCGACTGAGCAACAACCTCGAGGCCACGCTTCACCGCGACGAGACGATCGCGTGGACGTACGCGTCGCTGCCGGCCGGGCAGATCCCCGACGCCCTCGTCTACGACGTCAACCCTCCCCTGTACTTCATGGCTCTCCACGTCTGGCTGACCGGCGGCCAGGGCGAGGAGTTCATGCGTGTGCTCTCGGTGCTGGCCATCGTCGCCGCTGCCGTCGTCGCCTTCGACGCGGCTCGTCGCGTCGGCTCGCGTGCGTCGGGGTGGCTATCGAGCGCCTTCGTGCTGCTCACCCCCAGCACCGTGGCTCTCGCAAGCCTGGCGCGGCCCTATGCGCTGGCCTATCTGATCGGCATGGTGGCCCTGCACGCCGCGATCACCCTCACCCAGCGCGGACGGTGGGGCTCGCTGGTGCTGCTCGGGGTGGCCGGCGGGCTGCTTCCACTGACCCACTACTGGGGCGGGCTGCTGCTGGTGGCCATCATGGTGGGCCTGGCCACCGCCGCATGGCTCACGCGTCGCTGGGAGATCCTGTGGCACAGCGCCGCCGCCACCGGGATCTCCCTGGCGGCCCTCCTCCCCTGGGCCCCCACCCTGCTCTCGCAGCTCGGCAACAGCCCCCTGGCGGCCCACCAGGTGCCCGACGTCGAGCTGCTCGGGGTGACCCTGACGCTCGGTGTGGGGGGGCGCGCGACCGCGTGGGTCCTGGGACTCGGTGCGCTGGTCGCGGTCGTGGCCGGGATCCGCAGGTTCCGGCGGGGCCTGACTCCCCCACCTGCCGAGCGTGACCCGGCCCGCATCCTGCTCGTGGCGACGACGATGGCCGCGTTCGCGATCGTCGCGGCCCTGTGGGCGGTGTCGCAGGTGCGGCCTCTGTTCACGCCGAACTACGCCTTCATCGTGCTCGCGCCGGCTGCTCTGCTCGTCGGGGTCACGATGGCGCGGCGGTGGTGGACCGTCGGGGTGGTCGTCGCGGCGCTGCTCGTCGCTGCGGTGCCGGACCTCACCCGGTCGGTGGCGGCGTTGGACGACGACCGGATCACGAGGGGTCCGGAGAAGGCCATCGCGGACTCCCTTGCGCTGACCACCCGGGACGGTGACGTGGTCGTGACGTCGCCGGGCCGCGTCCTGGCGATCCGCTACTACCTCGGCCCGGACCGCGACTACGTCACGCCCATCGGCCGGGTGTACGAGGGACGGTTCGACTACCGCAACCGGGTGGCCCGGCTCGACGCCGTCGACCCCGCGGCGGTGGCGGCGCGCATCGCCGACCAACCGGCGGGTACCCGCGTCGCGTTCGTCCACGACGTCGGCGACCCCTGGGACCACCCCTACTGGATCGCGCTCGACCGGGCCATGGTCGGCATCGCCGACGAGCTCGCGACCGATCCGAGGCTCACCTACGTGGCGACGACGTATCTGCCGGGCCCGCTGGACGGCATCGTGATCCACGTCTACGAGGTGGGTGGCGGGACCGAAACGGTCCCGCCACCTGCGTGAGGTGACGGGACCGCACGTAGCCCCGACGGGATTCGAACCCGCGCTACCGCCTTGAGAGGGCGGCGTGCTAGGCCGCTACACAACGGGGCCCGGTCGACCCGACGACGCCGGGCCGATGACTGCAACTCTCGGATGAGCATCGTACCTGCTCACCCCGAGACCTCAGTCGTCGCTGGGGTACCTGGACTCGAACCAAGACTAACGGAGCCAGAATCCGTCGGGCTGCCAATTACCCCATACCCCAAGGCTGCGCCGAGTCTACCCGGGTGGGAGGGCCTGGCCAAAACCACGCGCCGGCTCGGGGGTCGGCAGCGGCTCCTGAGGGACGCGCGGTGGTGAGACCCGTGTCACTCGTTCCAGGCCCATCCGACGAGCGAGCCACAGGGCGATCACCGCGTAGGCGACCATGCCGACGACGTCCAGCACTGCGACACCCCAGGGCGCCTCGCTCGGCGTGAGCGAGGGGGCGAGCTGTCCCGTCGCGCTGGCGAGCAGCAGCACCACGAGGTTGTTGACCACATGGATACCGATGGCTGCCTCCAGGCCACCGGTGCGCACCGTGAGGACACCGGCGACGACCCCGAAGGCAAAGCGGTTGAGGAAGAGCGCGGGGCTCTGCGTGCCATGCGCCGCCGCGAAGAGCAGGGAGGTGACGACGATGCCGAACCATGGGTGGCGCACCCAGGCGCCGAGCGCCTGGAGGCCGTACCCGCGAAACCCGTACTCCTCGCCCGCGGCCTGCAGCGGTGTGGTGAGCAGGATGACCACCGCGAACGGCAGCCACTCGACGAACGAGACCTGCGCGACCTCGTCCGCAGCGGGTGCCGGTCCGCCGACGAGCCCGCTCAGCGGGAGGATGACGAGCGTGACCCCGAGCTCGACCAGGAGGCACAGCAGCAGGAACTTCCAGCGCAGGCGGCCGACGACCGAGCCGAGCCAGCCGGGACGCATCTGGTGGCCGGCAAGCAGGCCCAGCACCACTGCCGGGATGAACGCCGCCAGCGACAGGTTGACCCCGAGCAGACCCAGCGGGTCGCTCACCAACGCCCCCGCCGGGTCCGCCTGGGCCTCGTCGAGGTCGATGGCCCCGGAGAGGAAGGCGGGGAGCAGCGCCGCCGTGGTCACCACGAGGCTCATGACGACGAACGAGACCCCCGCGACGAGCAGCCCGACCAGGGGTCGCCACCACCGGTAGGAGCGGGAGCGGAGGATGCGGTGGTACGGGACGGGCTCGTCGTACTCCGGCACGCCGCGGCGACGGCCCGGTGTGCCGGCAGGCGGCATGGGCGGGTACGTCGGCGGCCAGGGAGGTGGCGCCCCAGGAGCCGGTGGACCGAGGGGTGGCGCCCACGACGTCGGCGGCGCGGGCGGAGCGGGGACCCACGGGGCAGGACCGGTCGGCGCCGCCCCGGGGTCGGCGATCTCGAAGGGGTCCGGCTGCTGCGACGTCATGTCAGGACCCGAGCCGTTCGCGCAGAGACGTGAGCCGGGCGGTCGTGGACGCACGACCCAGCAGCTCCATCGACTCGAAGAGAGGAGGCGACACGCGGCGCCCGGTCACCGCGACCCGCGCCGGCGCGAAGGCGAGCCGCGGCTTGACGCCCAAGCCGTCGACCAGCGCGTCGCGCAGCGCGGTTTCGATGGCCGCTGCCTGCCAGTCCTCCACTGTCGCGAGGGCAGCCGTCGACGCCTCCAGCACGTCGGGGGCGTCGGCCTTGAGGCTCGCCAGGGCGTCGTCGGCGACGACCAGGTCGACGTCGGTGACGATGAGGAACTCCAGCATGGCCGCCGCGTCCTGCAGCGTCGAGACCCGTTCCTGCACCAGCGGTGTCCCCGACCGGACGAGCGCCGCGCCTGCGCTGTCGCCGTCGACCAGGCGGCCCCCCTCGACCATGTACCGCACGAGCCGCTCGGCGAGCTCGGTGGTGTCGAGCTGACGGATCCAGGTGCCGTTGATGGCCTCGCACTTGGCGAGGTCGAAGCGTGCGGGGTTCGGGTTGACGCGGGTGACGTCGAACGCGGCGGCCATCTCCTGCATGGAGAAGATGTCGCGGTCGTCGGCGATCGACCAGCCGAGGAGGGCCAGGTAGTTGAGCAGTCCCTCGGGCAGGAAGCCACGGTCTCGGTACAGCTGCAGGCTCGACTCGGGGTCACGCTTGGAGAGCTTGCGGTTGCCCTCGCCCATGACGAACGGCAGGTGCCCGAACACAGGGTCGACCTCCCCGCCGATCCCGATGGCGCGCAGGGCGGCGTACATCGCCAGCTGCCGAGGGGTGGACGAGAGCAGGTCCTCGCCTCGCAGCACGTGGGTGATACCCATGAGGACGTCATCGGTGGGGTTGACCAGGGTGTAGAGCGGGTCACCGTTGCTGCGCACGATCACGAAGTCGGGCACGTGATCAGCCGCCACGCGCATGGGGCCACGGACGAGGTCGACCCACTCGCTGTCCCCGTCGGGCATCCTCAGCCGCAGCACCGGGCTGCGACCGGCGGCGCGCAGCCGGTCCCGGTCGTCCGGGGTCAGGTCTCGGTCGGCGTTGTCGTACCCCAGCTTCGGGTCCTCGCCACGGGCACGTCGTCGCTCCTCCACGTCGGCCGGCGTCGAGAACGACTCGTAGGCGAGACCCGCTTCCAGCAGCCGGGTCGCCACGTCGGCGTAGATGTCGCGCCGCTGCGACTGCCGGTAGGGGGCGTGCGGGCCGCCGACCTCCGGGCCCTCGTCCCACTCGAGGCCGAGCCACCGCAGGGCGCTCAACATGTCGTGGTAGGACTGCTCGGTGTCGCGTGCTGCGTCGGTGTCCTCGACGCGAAAGACGAACGTCCCGCCGTAGTGCCTCGCGAACGCCCAGTTGAACAACGCCGTCCGGATGACCCCGACGTGCGGGTTGCCAGTCGGCGAAGGGCAGAAGCGCACCCGTACCCCGTCGGGGGTCACAGGCCCGAGAACCGGATCGGTCACCGCAGTCTCACTCCTCGTCATGCCTGGTGCTCATGGACCCGTGGTCGCCGACACCACGCCGTGCCGGAGAGTGCCGATGCCCTCGACCTCGACCTCGACCGTGTCGCCGTCGACGAGCGGTCCCACGCCGGACGGCGTGCCGGTGAGGATCACGTCACCGGGCAGAAGCGTGAAAGCACTGCTCACGGCGGCCACCAGAGCCGGCACGTCGACGACCATCTGGTTTGTCCGCCCTTGCTGGGTGACGGCGCCATTCACCCTGCACCGCACCGCCAGGTCGCCGGGGTCGAGCCCGGTGGTCACCCACGGCCCGAGGGGGCAGAACGTGTCGAACCCCTTGGCCCGGGCCCACTGCCCGTCGCTGCGCTGCAGGTCGCGGGCCGTCACGTCGTCCGCGCACGTGTAGCCGAAGATCACCTCGGACGCGCGCTCGACCGGTACGTCCTTGCAGATGCGCCCGATGACGACGGCGAGCTCCGCCTCATGGTGCACCTCGCTGGACTGGCGCGGCAGCACCACGGCGTCTTGCGGGCCGATGACGGACGTGTTCGGCTTGAGGAACATCAGGGGCTCGTCCGGGACGTCGTGACCGAGCTCGGCGGCGTGCTCGGCGTAGTTGCGACCGATGCCCACCACCTTGCTCCGCGGGATCACCGGCGCCAGCAGCCTCGCGTCGACCAGCGGCACGCGCTCCCCCGTGAGCTGCACCGGCCGGTACAAGGGGTCACCCTCGAGGACAGCGAGGACGGCATCCTCCGTCTCCCCGCCCGGGCCGATGCCCTCGACGAGGGCGAACCGCGGGTCGGCGGAGTCGACGGTGAACCGGGCGATGTGCACGTCGAGCAGGCTACCTGCGGCGGCCGCACCCTTCCCGGCGTCGTCCACCGGCCCGACGCTCAACGGGGCATCTGCCCCTGACGCAGCAGACCGAACACGAGGCCGTCGCAGAGCGCCTCCCAGGACGCCTCCACGATGTTCGCCCCGACGCCGACGGTCTGCCACGTCGTCTGGCCATCGGTCGTGGTGATGAGCACGCGGGTGACGGCGTCGGTTCCGTGCTCGGTGTCGAGGATGCGCACCTTGAAGTCCACCAGCTCGAGCTTGGCGAGCTCCGGGTACAGCTGGCCGATGGCGTGTCGCAACGCCTGGTCCAGGGCGTTGACCGGGCCGTTCCCCTCACCGACGGCGACGACGCGCTCCCCGCCCGCGCGCAGCTTCACCGTGGCCTCGCTGAGCGCCTCGCCCGTCGGACGCGACTCGGTGATGGCGCGCCACGACTCGACGTCGAAGAAGCTCGGACGGTACCCCTCCACCTCCTCGCGCAGGAGGAGCTCGAAGGAGGCGTCGGCGGCCTCGAACGTGTAGCCCGCAGCCTCGAGCACCTTGACACGGTCGGTGATGCTCGTGAGCAGCGCGCGGTCGGCGGACAGGTCGTACCCGAGCTCCCGGCCCTTGAGCTCCACCGATGCCCGTCCGGCCATGTCGGAGACGAGCATCCGCATGTCGTTGCCCACCTGGGCGGGGTCCGCGTGCTGGTAGAGCATCGGGTCGACCTTCACCGCGCTGGCGTGCAGACCCGCCTTGTGCGCGAACGCGCTGACCCCGACGTACGGCTGACGGGAGTAGGGAGGGATGTTCGTGACCTCGGCGACCGCGTGGGAGATGCGCGTGGCGTCGGTGAGGGCACCGTCGGGCAGCAGCGACCGCCCCTGCTTGAGCTGCAGGTCGGCGACCACCGTGACGAGGTCGGCGTTGCCGGTGCGCTCGCCGTAGCCGTTCAGCGTGCCCTGCACGTGCGTCGCGCCCACGTCGACCGCGGCCAGCGTGTTGGCCACGGCGCAGCCGGTGTCGTTGTGGCAGTGGATGCCCAGCCGTATCCCCGTGCGCTGGGCCACGTCGGTGACGATCTCGGTGACATCCGCAGGGAGCATCCCGCCGTTCGTGTCGCAGAGGACGGCCACCCCGGCGCCGGCCTCGTGCGCCACCTGCAGGACGTCCATCGCGTACGACGGGTCGGAGCGGTAGCCGTCGAAGAAGTGCTCGGCATCGAGGAAGACCCGTCGGCCGAGCGCAGTCAGATACGCCACGGTGTCGGCGACCATGGCGAGGTTCTCCTCCCGGCTCGTCCTCAGCGCGAGCTCGACGTGGCGGTCGTGGCTCTTGGCGACGAGGGTGACCACGGGCGTGCGGGCGTCGACGAGCGCGTGCACCAGAGGGTCGTCCTCGACAGCGACGCCGGCACGCCGGGTCGCCCCGAAGGCGGCGAGGGCCGCGTGGCGCAGACCGAGCTCGTCGGCGGCGCGTCGGAAAAACTCGGTGTCCTTCGGGTTCGCGCCGGGCCAGCCGCCCTCGATGAACCCGACGCCGAGGTCGTCCAGGTGGCGAGCGATCGTCAGCTTGTCCTCGACCGACAGGGACAGCCCCTCCTGCTGCGCGCCGTCGCGCAAGGTCGTGTCGTAGACGTGGAACCCGTCGTCGGGTGTGGTCATGGCTCCTCCACGAAAAAGACCCCTCGCCCAGGTGGGTGCGAAGGGTCGGCGCGTCCGGTGCGGGTCAGCCCGCGGGACGCGCCCGGCTAATGATGATGGCGCTGGTCACTGCCCCGCAGCGTACCCCCTCCAGCCTCACGTCGTCGCCAGGGTCGCTGCCGCGGCGGCGTCCCACCGGTTCGGTCGCCGGTCGATCCGCTCGGTGAGCACCTGGGCCGCGACCTCGGGCCGGGCACCGCGGATCGCCGCGTCGACGAGAAGGTCCTCCACGACCTCGCGCTGGGCGCGGGACCCACCCCAGCGGTACATCGTGGGGCGAAGCGCCCACAGCGCGTCGGCGGCGGCGCCGTGGCGGCCGACGCAGTAGTCGGCCAGGGCCCGTGCCAAGGGTGCCAGCAGGTCCGAGGTGCCCGGGGCGGTCATCTGCTCGCAGGAGGCCGCCATCGTCCGCAGGTCGTCCGGGCGCTTCTGCACGGCCAGGCCCACCGCCGCGTGGAACCCGACGTACATGCTCGGCACCTCCGTCAGCCATGCCCGCGGTGGGCTGCCAGCCCTGCCATGGGTCGGGTCGTCGTCGGGTCCGACGACCCCGCAGAGCCGGCAGCGCATGAGCAGCGTGCCGTTGTCGACGACGTGCCGGAAGTCGTCACAGTCGGGTCCGGCCAGCACGTAGAGGCGGGCGAGCACGTCGTCGCCGTCGCCGAGTGCCAGCGCGTGCAGCGCAGCGTGCCAGCCCAGGTGGTGGACGTAGTCACCGGTGGGGTCCATGCCGGCGCGGAACCCGTCGAGCCAGATGAGCCCAGTCGCGTGCTCGGCGGTCTCGAGCCGGACGTGCGCCAGCAGGTGCGCGGCCGTCACCGATGTCGGCTGCGCGTCCAGGGCCTGCTGCGCCAGCTCGCCGGCCTCGATGAACCTCCCCTGCTCCTGCGCCACGAAGCCCACCATGCACAGCAGGTACGGATGGTCGCCGAGCACACGCCGGCTCGGCTCGTACACGGCCAGCACCGCCTCATGCACGTCGGGACGGGTGGAGCGCTCGACCATCGTGCCGACGAGGCCCGCGCCGAGCAGGTCACGCGGGTGGTCGCGCACGTGGCGTCGGCCCGCCCCGGCCGACGCCCACATGCCGTGGCGGAGCAGGACGTCGAGGAACGCCACGAGCGACCGCTCGTACGCGGTGCCGGACTCGGCGACCAGTCGTCGGGCGTCCGCCAGCTCGGTCTCGGCGACGGCGGGGTCCACCATGGCCAGCACCGCGCGGGCCAGCCCGAACGTCGGGTCTGCCTGTCGCGCCCGACGAACGGCGTCGACGACACCGCCGTCGTGCCGCAGGATCCGGTCGACGGCGTCGTCGAGGTGCGCCACCGCTACCGGGGAGCCGGAGACGGGGTTGCCCAGGGCGTCCGTCGCCACGTCAGCAGATCCGGTGCATCCAGCCGTGCCGATCGACGACACGCCCGTACTGCAGGTCGACCAGCGCCCGACGAAGGTCCATGGTCACCGGCCCCGGCTCGCCCGTGCCGACCGTGACCTCGCCCCCGTCCCAGGCCAGCCTCGACACCGGGGTGACCACCGCCGCCGTTCCGCAGGCGAACACCTCGGTGATCTCGCCCGACGCGGCCCCGTCTCGCCACTCGTCGATCGAGATCCTTCTCTCCTGCACCGTCAGTCCCTGCTCGGCTGCGAGCGTGAGGATCGACGAGCGGGTGATGCCCTCCAGGATCGTGCCCGTCAGCGTGGGCGTCACCAGGGTCGAGTCGGCGTGGACGAAGAACAGGTTCATCCCTCCCAGCTCCTCGACCCAGGTGCGTTCGACGGCGTCGAGGAACGCCACCTGTGCGCAACCGTGCTCGGCCGCCTGCTGCATGGCCAGCAGGCTTGCCGCGTAGTTGCCCGCGCACTTGGCGGCCCCGGTTCCTCCGGGTGCCGCGCGGGTGTAGTCGGTGGCGAGCCAGATGGACACGCCGGCGACCCCGGTGGCGAAGTACGGGCCCGCGGGCGACGCGATGAGGCAGAACGTGACCTCGTGGGCGGGCCGCACGCCGAGGAAGGCCTCGGAGGCGAACATGAAGGGCCGCAGATACAGGCTCGTCTCGGCCGCGCCGGGCACCCATGCCCGATCGGCGGTCACCAGCGCGTCGATGGCACCGATGAAGTCCTCGACCTCCATCTCGGGCAGCGCCAGCCGCCGGGCGCTGGAGCGGAACCGCTCGCCGTTGGCCTCGGGCCGGAACGCCCAGATCGAGCCGTCATCGTGGCGGTACGCCTTGAGCCCCTCGAAGATCGCCTGCGCGTAGTGGAGCGTCGCAGCGGCCGGGTCGAGGCTCAGCGGTGCGTAGGGCCCCAGCGTGGCGTCGTGCCAGCCGGCCTGGGGGGTCCACGTGGCCGTGACCATGTGGTCGGTGAAACGGGTGCCGAACCCCGGGTCGCGTAGCACCGCCTCCCGCTCCTCCGGCGGGGTCGTGGGTGCGGGGCGGGTGGTGACGTCGAACGTCATGCTGTCTCCTGCTCTGCCGTCGCCGCCTCGACCGCGGCCACCAGCGCGTCGCCGACCTCACCGGTGCTGCGCCGCCGCGCGCCCCGAGCCGCGAGGTCGCTGGCGACCGCCTGCTCGACGCACGCAGCCGCACGGTGGTGGCCGAGGTGCTCCAGAAGCATCGCGACCGAGAGGACCGCGGCCGTCGGGTCGGCGACGCCCGTCCCCGCGATGTCGGGGGCGGAGCCGTGCACCGGCTCGAACATCGACGGGTACGTGCGGTCGGGGTTGATGTTGCCGCTGGCAGCGAGCCCGATGCCGCCGGTGACGGCCGCGGCGAGATCGGTGACGATGTCGCCGAAGAGGTTGTCGGTGACGACGACGTCGAGCCGGGACGGGTCGGTCACGAGGACGATCGTCGCTGCGTCGACGTGGAGGTAGTCGACCGTGACGTCCGGGTACTCGGTCGAGACGGCGTCCACGGTGCGCCGCCACAGGTGCCCGGCGTGCACGAGCACGTTGTGCTTGTGCACGAGGGTCAGGTGCCGACGGGGCCGACCTGACGCTCGTTGGAACGCGTCACGCACCACGCGCTCGACGCCGTAGGCAGTGTTGACGCTGACCTCGGTGGCGATCTCGTGCGGCGTCCCTGCTCGCACCGCTCCGCCGTTGCCGACGTAGGGGCCCTCCGTGCCCTCACGGACGACGACGACGTCGACGTCGCCGGGCTCGCCCAGCACGGACCGGACACCGGGGTAGAGGCGGCTGGGGCGAAGGTTGACGTAGTGGTCGAAGGCGAACCGGAGCCGCAGCAGCAGCCCACGCTCGAGCACACCGCTGGGCACGGACGGGTCCCCCACGGCACCGAGCAGGATGGCGTCGTGGCCGGCCAGGTCGTTCAGCGTGTCGTCGGACAGGGTCTCGCCCGTGGCGTGCCAGCGCCGGGCACCGAGGTCGTAGGCGGTGGTGTCGACGGCGGTCCCTTCCGGCCGTACCGCGGCGTGGAGCACCTCCAGTGCCTGGTGCACGACCTCCGGTCCGATGCCGTCCCCACCGATGACAGCCAACGACAGCCTGGACATGGCGAGGCAGCGTAGTTGGCCGGGAGCCGCCGGTCGTCGCCGGTGGTCAGTCGACGAGGTCGACCGCCCGGCCGAAGTCGGCCCCGATCTCGCTGAGGATGCGGCCCAGCACGTCACCGGAGACGGCGGAGTCGACGGTCATGCCGACGAGCGCCTGACCACCCTTGGCCTCCCGGCTCACCTGCATGCCGGCGATGTTGACCGACTCCTCCCCCAGGACCTGCCCGACGATGCCGACGATGCCGGGCCGGTCCGCGTAGCGCAGGAACACCATGTGCTCGCTCGGCTGCACCTCGATGTCGTACCCGTCGACCTCGACCAGCTTCTCGGTCTGGCGCGTACCCACGAGCGTCCCGGAGACGGAGTGGACGCGGCCGTCCGTGAGCGTGCCCCGTACGGTGATCAGGTTGCGGTAGTCAGGGCTCTCCTCGTCGGTGATGAGCCGAACCTCGACGTCCCGGTCGCCGGCGATCACGGGCGCATTCACGTAGCTCACCGCTTCGGACACGATGTCGGTGAAGACCCCCTTGAGGGCCGCGAGCTCGAGGATCTTGACGTCCTCACCCGCGATCTCGCCGCGCACCTCCACGTCGATCTGGCACGCGCCACCACCGGCGAGGCTGGTGAAGATACGGCCCAGCTTCTCGGCCAGCGGGATGGCCGGACGGACGTCCTCGGCGATGGGACCGCCCTTGACGTTGACTGCGTCCGGGACGAGCTCACCGGCCAGCGCGAGCCGCACCGACCTGGCCACGGCCACACCGGCCTTCTCCTGCGCCTCCGCGGTCGACGCCCCCAGGTGTGGGGTGACGACGACGTTGTCGAGGTCGAACAGGGGCGAGTCGGTGCACGGCTCGGAGGCGTACACGTCCAGCCCGGCCGCACCGAGCCTGCCCTCCTTCAACGCGGCGAAGAGCGCCCCCTCGTCGACGATCCCGCCACGGGCCGCGTTGACGAGGATGGCCCCCGGCTTCACGGCCGCCAGCGCCTCGTCGCCGATGAGGCCGAGGGTCTCGGGTGTCTTGGGCAGGTGGACGGAGATCACGTCACTCGTTGCGAGCAGCTCCGGGAGCGAGACCAGTCGGACACCCATCTGCGCCGCGCGGACAGCCGGCACGTAGGGGTCGTACGCGACGATCTGCATGCCGAAGGCCGAGAGCCGTTGGGCGACGAGCACACCGATCCGGCCGAGTCCCACGATGCCGGCCGTCTTCTCGTACAGCTCCACGCCGGAGAACTTGCTGCGCTTCCACTCCCCGCTCTTGAGCGAGGCGTTGGCCTCCGGGATGCGTCGGGCCGCGGCCAGCAGCAGACCAATGGCCAGCTCGGCGGCGCTCACGATGTTGGACGTCGGCGCGTTGACCACCATGACCCCTGCCTGGGTGGCCGCCTTGACGTCGACGTTGTCGAGGCCGACCCCGGCCCGGGCGATCACCTTCAGGTCGGTGCCCGCTGCGATCGCCTCGGCGTCGACCCGGGTCGCCGACCGCACCAGCACGGCGTCGACGCCTCCGATGGAGGCCAGCAGGTCACTGCGGTTGGACCCGTCGCACCGGCGGATCTCGAAGTCGGGCCCGAGGGCGTCGACAGTCGCGGGCGAGAGCTCTTCAGCGATCAGGACGATGGGCTTGGTCACAGAACGACCTTTCACGCACACAGAGGCGCGACGAGGGACGAGACGAGAACCAGGCACGCCTGTGGGCCTGCGCGACCATCGTACGGCACGTCACGGTCGCTCGTTGGACGCCGCCTTCACAACCGTCCACTGCACGCGTCGCGCACGCGTCGTCGGCGTCTTCGCCAGGGCGATGTGGCCCAGGAACGCCTTGCGGACCGACGCGGGGAAGGCGTCGAAGTGGGTGCGCGCCCGCGGCTCCGCCGCCAGTGCCGCCGCGAGGTCGTCGGGGACCTCGAGGTTCTCCGGCCCGTCGAGCACGCTCCAGGTGCCGTCCTCGATCGCGCGGTCCACGACAGCCTGCCCCGCCGGAGTCAGCCGTCCGGCGGCGCGCAGACGCTCGACCCGCTTCTTGTTCGGCCCGGACCAGACGCTGCCTCGGCGGCGCGGACTGATCCACAGCAGCGAGCGACGCTCGTCCAGCACCTTGACGCTGGCGTCGATCCAGCCGTGGCACAGCAGCACCTCGATCATGTCCTCGTAGTCGACGGCGGGGTGGTCCGACCCCGGTCGCGCCCGCACGAGCCAGACGCCGGTCGTGCGGCCCTGCTGGGCGGCCAGCCAGCGGTCGAGGTCGTCGACGTCCTCGACGGAGAGCATCGGTCGACCGTCCGGAGCGGTCTCCTCACCAGGCATGCCGATCAGGCTCCCAGATGCCGCCGCCAGGCGGACAGGCTCGTCACCGGTCCGCTGCCGGGCCGGACCAGCCAGGGGTAGGGGTGGACGGCCACGGGCTGCACCGCCCGCGCACGCCATCGAAAGCCCGGGACCGGTGCGAACGTCACCGCGACGCGCCTCCCGCGCAACATGTCACGAGGGTCCCCGAGGAGCAGCATCAGGTCGCGTCGACGGCCCAGCTCGGCCAGGGTCTCGGCGAGGAACACGAGTCTCGGGCCGGACAGGCGAAGACGAGCCAGCAGCGGCTCGTCCCACACGAACACCACCGGCAGGTCGGGGTGGGCCAGCAGGGCGGGGTCGTCGTCGCCCAGCGACTCGCCCGTGACCCACACCATCTCCGGGCTGCCGGTGATCAGGGGCCGGTGCGGGCCCGCCGTGGCCTGCGGGTCGTCGTCGCGTCGCAGCCGGGGGGAGCGACCGGCGGACACGTCCGTGCTGACGCCCCGCTCCACCGGCGTCTCGACCGGGCAGTCGTCGTGGCGGGCGCACGCCTCGCACATCCCTGGCGCGCGACGTCTCACCTGTGCGCGGCTGAAGCCGTACGGGCGACCCGTGGCCGCCCCGGTCGTCCACTGCCAGCCGAGCCGGTTGGCGGCGCGCGACCCGTCCAGCAGGTGCGTGAAGAACACCTGCTCGCCCTCCCGCCAGTCCCGCCCGCAGCGCACCGTCCACTGCGAGGCGAGCCACATGCGCGCCTGGTTGACCACCCACCCGTCCCGGGTGAGGTCACCGACTGCTGCGTCCATGCAGGCCATCGACCGGTCCCACGGGTCCTCACAGCTGCCCGGGAGGTCGGGCAGCGCGGAGCCGGTCGGGGGCGGCGTCCCGGTGAGCGGCTCCGCGGTCGCGACGCCGACGCGGGCGTAGAGGTGCCGGGCGTACTCCTGCCAGAGCAGCTCGTCGCGGTAGCGGGTGACGTCCTGGGCAGGTCCGGCGGCGATGTGGTCCCAGACCTGCCGCAGCGACAGCAGCCCGTACCGGATGTAGGGCGACAACCGGCTCGCGCCTCGTCGGTGACCGGGCCACACCTCGTTGCGGCTGCGCGCATAGCCGCTGACGTCGAAGGCGGACAGGGCTGCCCGCGCCATGAGCCAGCCGCCACGGATCGTGGGGCTGGCCCTGACCCGACCGGCCGGGTCCCCGACGAGGTGACCGAGGTGACGCCGCACCCACCCGACCTCGTCTCCGGCGGTCGGCCGGGGAAGCACGGTCGCGGGTGTCACGGCACGGTGGGCCCGCACGACCGGCAGGGCTCCGGCGGAAGCGAGAGGCTCACCTACTCATGGTGGTCGCAGGCACCGGGGCGCGCACGCCGGCGCAACGCCGGGGTCAGCGAGCCGCGGTGCCCTCGGTGTAGTCGTCGTCGGCCGTACGGATCCACGACATCAGGCCACGCAGCTCCCGGCCGACCGCCTCGATCGGGTGCTTCTCGCCGGCCTCGCGCAGGGCGCGGAACTCTGGGGCCCCCGCATCCTGGTCGGCGATGAAGCGTGCCGCGAACGAGCCGTCCTGGATCTCGTCGAGCACGTCGCGCATGCGCGCCTTCACCGACGCGTCGATGATCCGCGGGCCGGAGACGTAGTCGCCGTACTCCGCCGTGTCGGACACCGACCACCGCTGCTTGGCGATGCCGCCCTCGTACATGAGGTCCACGATCAGCTTCAGCTCGTGCAGGCACTCGAAGTAGGCCACCTCGGGCTGGTAGCCGGCCTCGGTGAGGGTCTCGAACCCGGCTTGGACGAGGGCCGACACCCCTCCGCACAGCACGGCCTGCTCACCGAACAGGTCGGTCTCGCACTCCTCGGCAAAGGTGGTCCTGATCGCCCCGGCTCGAGTACCGCCGATCGCCTTGGCGTAGCTGAGGGTGAGCGGCCAGGCGTTGCCGGTCGCGTCCTGCTCGACAGCCACGAGCACCGGGACACCTCGTCCGGCCTCGTACTCACGTCGGACGAGGTGGCCGGGCCCCTTCGGCGCCACCATGCACACGTCCACCCCCGCCGGGGGCTGGACGTAGCCGAAGCGGATGGTGAAGCCGTGGCCGAAGAACAGGGCGTCCCCGTCGACCAGGTTCGGCTCGATCGCCGCGGTGTACAGGTCGCGCTGCGCCGGGTCGGGAGCAAGCACGACGATGACGTCCGCCTCCTCGCAGGCCTCGTACGGGGTGAGCACCCGCAGCCCCTCTGCCTCGGCCTTGACCCGGCTGCGCGAGCCCTCCGGCAGGCCGACGCGCACGTCCACCCCGGAGTCGCGCAGCGACAGGGCATGGGCGTGGCCCTGGCTGCCGTAGCCGAGGACGGCTACGTGCCTGTTCTGGATGATCGAGAGATCGGCGTCGTCGTCGTAGAAGAGCTCGGCCACGGGTAACGGTTCTCCTCGGGGTGGGTGGGTGATGCTCAGGCGGGGCGCTCAGCAGAGCGAAGCGTACGGTCGGTCATCGAGCGGCCGCCGCGCGCCATGGCGACCGTGCCGGACTGCGCCAGCTCGCGGATGCCGTAGGGCTCCAGCACCCGGAGCAGCGCCTGCAGCTTGCCGGTTCCCCCCGTCGCCTCGATGGTGACCGCGTCGGTGGCCACGTCGACGACCTTGGCCCGGAAGAGCTCGGCCGTCTCCAGCACGTGCGACCGTGACGACGCGTCGGCCTTCACCTTGACCATCAGCATCTCGCGCTGCACGGACGCGGCAGCGTCCAGCTCGACGATCTTGATGACGTTGACGAGCTTGTTGAGCTGCTTGGTCACCTGCTCCAGGGGCAGCCCCTCGACGGCCACGACCACCGTCATGCGTGAGACCTCGGGGTGCTCGGTGGGCCCGACGGACAGCGAGTGGATGTTGAACCCGCGGCGAGCGAACAGCCCGGCTACCCGGGCCAGCACGCCCGGCTTGTTCTCCACCAGCACGGACAGGGTGTGCAGCGTGCGGTCGGGGCCACCGGTGACCCTCTCGAACGAACGGTCGGCCATGGCCTAGAGCCCCTCCTCGCGGTCCCACTCGGGTGCCAGGCCCCGGGCGATCTGGATGTCGTCGTTGCTGGTGCCCGCCGGAACCATGGGCCACACCATGGCGTCACGGTGAACCTGGAAGTCGACCACCACGGGTCGGTCGTTGATCGACATCGCCTTCTCGATGGTCATGTCGACGTCCGTCGGCGTCTCGCACCTCAGCCCGACCGCACCGTAGGCCTCGGCCAGCTTGACGAAGTCGGGCACCCGCACCGTGTCGGAGCCGGTGTGCAGGTCGGTGTTGGAGTAGCGCTCGTCGTAGAAGAGCGTCTGCCACTGCCGCACCATGCCCAGGCTGGAGTTGTTGATGACGGCCACCTTGATCGGGATGCCCTCGATCGCGCAGGTCGCCAGCTCCTGGTTGGTCATCTGGAAGCACCCGTCGCCGTCGATCGCCCAGACGGTCGCACCAGGGTCGCCGACCTTGGCGCCCATCGCGGCAGGAACCGCGTACCCCATGGTTCCGAGCCCGCCGGAGTTCAGCCAGGTGCCCGGCTTGTCGTAGGAGATGAACTGGGCGGCCCACATCTGGTGCTGGCCGACGCCGGAGACGAACAGCGTGTCGGGCCCGGCGATGGCGCCCAGCCGTTCGATGACGTGCTGCGGGGCCAGGCTTCCGTCGGCAGGCTCGGTGTAGCCGAGAGGGAAGCGTTCCCGCCAGGAGTCGACCTCTCGCCACCACGGTGCGTAGTCGGGCTGGTGGCCCTTGGTGTGCTCCGCGCGCACCGCCTCGGTGAGCTCGGCGATGACGTGCTTCGCATCGCCCACGATGGGGATGTCGGCGTGGCGGTTCTTCGAGATCTCGGCGGGGTCGATGTCGGCGTGGATGACCGTCGCGTGGGGCGCGAAGGAGTCCAGCTTGCCGGTGACCCGGTCGTCGAAGCGGGTGCCGATCGCGATCAGCAGGTCGGCCTTCTGCAACGAGGTGACGGCGGCGACCGTCCCGTGCATCCCCGGCATGCCGAGGTGCTGGCGGTGGCTGTCCGGGAAGGCGCCCCGGGCCATCAGCGTCGTCACCACCGGGATGCCCGTGAGCTCGGCAAGCACGGCGAGCTCAGCGCTGGCGCGCGCCTTGAGCACGCCGCCGCCGACGTAGAGGACGGGCCGTCGGGCCTCGACGATCGCCCGCGCCGCCTGCTGCACCTGGCGCCCGTGCGGCCGGACCGTGGGTCGGTAGCCGGGCATCGTGGGCACGTCCGGCCAGGTGAAGGTGGTCGTCGCCTGCAACGCGTCCTTGGCGATGTCCACCAGCACCGGGCCCGGTCGCCCCGTCGCCGCGACGTGGAACGCCTCGGCGATGGCCGGGCCGATCTCCGCCGGGTCGGTGACGAGGTAGTTGTGCTTCGTGACCGGCATCGTGATGCCGCGGATGTCGGCCTCCTGGAAGGCGTCCGTGCCGATCGCCCGACTGGGCACCTGCCCGGTGACCGCCACGATCGGGACCGAGTCCATGTACGCGTCCGCGATGGGCGTCACCAGGTTCGTGGCCCCCGGTCCGCTGGTAGCCATGCACACACCGACCCGCCCCGTGGCGTAGGCGTAGCCGGACGCGGCATGCCCCGCGCCCTGCTCGTGCCGGACAAGCACGTGACGGATCTGGTGGGAGTCGAACAGGGGGTCGTAGGCGGGGAGGATCGCTCCACCGGGGATCCCGAAGACGGTGTCGACTCCGGCCGACTCGAGGGCCGCGACCAGTGCTGCGGCTCCGGTCATCTGCTGCGACATCAGCTCTCCTCTGCTGCGTCGAAGTGACCTCTCGGACACAGAAAACCCCCCGGCCCGGCTGGGGACGAGGGGTCGCGCGGCCGCTGGTTCTCAGCGAACGCGCGCTCGGCGTACGAGAATGCGGGGGTGCACGAGTGCACCGTCCCAACCGGGGGCACCGCGGTCAAGACCGATTGCCCACCGTCTCGCATGGTGAGATATGACGCCCGCCATACGGCGTCAGCCGTCGGCGCGTCGGCAAGGTCCCACT
>Ga0316576_10000327_pt1 | contig 21311 bp, 13 predicted proteins | sample S0NA_FD_203075 | JGI IMG/M metagenome (GOLD analysis project Ga0316576, IMG submission 203075) | Rhizosphere microbial communities from salt marsh grasses in Alabama, United States - S0-2_050615r3r5 | ecosystem: Host-associated > Plants > Roots > Rhizosphere | place: USA: Alabama | collected...
GGCCGGCCGTAGCGCTCGGTGGCGATGAGCCACGACGCCGACGCTAGCAGGGCCAGACCCATGCCCATCTGGAGGATCGTGGCGCCGAGCAGGAGGCGGTCGAAGCGCTGTTTTATGGGCACGCCGGGACCTCCTCGCGGGCGAGGGCGGCGAAGATGTCGCCTCGCTGGTCGTAGCCGGTGAACTGGTCGAAGGACGCGCAGGCCGGCGCCAGCAGCACGACCTGCCCGGCCGCCGCCGCCGTCCGGGCGCGCGCCACCGCCTCGGCAAGGGTTTTGCAACGCTCCACCGGTGCGGTGCCGGCGAGGGCGTCGGCGATCGCCGGCCCGTCGATCCCGATGACATAGAGCCGGGCAACCGAGCGCCGAACCTCCTGGGCGAGGACGGTGAAGTCCTGGCCTTTGGCCTGGCCACCGAGAATCAGGTGGAGCGAGCCGGCGGAGTAGCCGCGGAGGGCGGCCAGCGTGGCGCCGATGTTGGTCGCCTTGGAGTCGTCGACGAAGCGCACTCCGCCGGCCTCGTGGACCATCCGGTGTCGGTGGGGCAGGCCCTGGAAGGACTCGGCCGCAGCGGCGATGGCACGCCGGTCGGCACCGAGGGCGGAGGCTGCGAGGGCGGCGGCGAGGACGTTGCCGAGGTTGTGAGCGCCACCCACGAGCAGACGGTCGGCGGTGGTCAGCTCGAGGCCGTCGATCACCAGACGATCGCCGTCGAGCCAGGCGTCGGCCTGTCGTTCGATGGAGAAGAACCGCCTCGCTGCGGCAGTCCGGGTGCCCGCAGACTCCGGGTCGTCCGCGTTGAGCACGGCCGTGTCGTCAGGGCCCTGGAACGCGAACAGGCGTCGCTTCGCGGCCAGGTAGGACTCGAGGTTGGGGTGGCGCTCGAGATGATCCTGACTGAGGTTGAGGAAGACCGCCGCGGTGGGCGCCATGGTCGTGAGAAGCTCGGCCTGGAAGCTCGAGATCTCGAGCACCCAGCACTCCCACCCGCCTGCGACAACAAGATCGGAGGCCGCTGTTCCGAGGTTGCCGCCGGCCACCGCGGCCATTCCCGCGGCACGCAGCATCTCTGCGGTCAAGGTGGTGACGGTGCTCTTTCCGTTGGATCCGGTCACCGCTGCGAGGGGCGCGTCGGGCCGGTGGCGCCAGGCGAACTCGACCTCCGTCACGACCTCGATACCACGTTGCCGGGCACGCGCCAGCAGCTCAACCTCGGGGGCGACCCCGGGTGACACCACAACCAGGTCGATCCCTTCGAGGCTGCGCTCCGGATGACCGCCGGCGTAGACGCGAACGTCCGCCGGGAGGCGATCGAGGGACTCGCCGAGCTCGTGCTCGGGACGGCGGTCGGTGACCGCGACCTCGGCGCCGTCGGCCACGGCAAGTCTCGCCGCCGCCACGCCGGAGCGTCCCAGCCCGACCACCAGCACCCGAGAAGAGGTCGTGCTCCCCATCCTTACCTCAGCTTGAGAGTCGCCAGCCCGGCCAGGGCGAAGACCACGGCGATGATCCAGAACCGGATCACCACCTGGGTTTCGGCCCAGCCGAGAAGCTCGAAGTGATGGTGAAGGGGGGCCATCCGGAAGACCCGCTTGCCCCGCAGCTTGAACGACCCGACCTGAATCAGGACTGACAACGCTTCGAGAACGAAGAGGCCGCCGACCAGCACCAGCAGCAGCTCCTGCTTGGCGACCACGGCGACGATGCCGATGCCGCCGCCCAGCGCGAGCGAGCCGACGTCGCCCATGAAGACCTGGGCCGGGTGGCAGTTGAACCAGAGGAAGCCGAGAGCCGCGCCGACCACGGCGCCGGTGAAAACCGAGACCTCGCCCGAGTCCGGAACGGGCATGATTCTGAGGTAGTCGGCAATCCTCGAATGGCCGGCGACATAGACGAAGATGGTGTAGGTCCCTGCGGCGATGGCCATGGCGCCGACCGCGAGCCCGTCGAGCCCGTCGGTCAGGTTGACCGCGTTCGAGGCTCCGAGGAGAACCACGACCACGAACGGCAGGTAGAGAACACCGAGCGGAACCGCCACCTTGACGAAGGGCACCGCCAGCGCGCCGGCGTGGCTCGATCCGCCCGCCACCGCGCGCACCGCCAACCCGGCCGCCAGGCCAACCGCTCCCTGGAGGACCAGCTTCTGGCGACTGGTGAGGCCGAGGTTGCGGCGCCGGCTGACCTTGATCCAGTCGTCGGCGAAACCGATGGCCGCAAAGCTCAAGGTCGTGGCGAGCACCGTCCAGACGTAGAGGTTCCTCAGGTCGGCCCAAAGAACGGTGGCGAGCACGAAGCTGGCGACAATTAGGAGGCCGCCCATGGTCGGCGTGCCGGCCTTGATCTGATGGTGCTCGGGCCCTTCGGCACGAATCGACTGACGGATCTGCAGCGACCGCAGCCGGGCGATCAACCAGGGCCCCGCCACGAGGCTGACGAAGAAAGCGGTGGCGATCGCGAGCCCGGTTCGGAAGGTGATGTAACGAAAGACGTTGAAGCCGAACCACGTGCCGGAGAGCGAGGTCAGGAGGCCGTACAGCATCAGGCTGCCTCCTTCCCCAGGAGGATGTCGACCGCCCGGTCGAGCCCGACCCCGCGCGAGCCCTTGACCAGGACCACATCGCCCCGCTCGAGCAGACCACGAAGCAGCTCGGCCGCCCCGTCGGCGGTGTCCGCCCGGTGGACCGACGCTGCTGCGAGCCCGGCACTTCGAGCCGTGCGGGCGAGCTCGTCGGCCGCGTCGCCGCCGACCGCGATCAGGAGGTCGCAGGCGGTTGCGGCCTGGCGCCCCACCAGACGGTGGGCAGCCGCCGCCCCGGTGCCGAGCTCGTACATCTCCCCGAGCACCGCGACCCGGCGACCGGGCGCCGACGCCAGGAGATCGAGGAGGCGGCCCATCGCAACCGGCGACGCGTTGTAGCTGTCATCCACCAGGATGACCCCGTTCGAAAGACGGTGGACTCGGCCGCGGTGGGCCGCGGGCTCGAGACCCGGAGCAACAGCCGCCACGTCATCGGCGGTGATCCCGAAGGCGCTCGCAGCGGTGGCCGCGGCAAGCAGGTTCTCGGCCTGATGACGGCCGGCCAACGGCAGCTCGACCTGGGCCTCGCCGGTGGGAAGACGGAGGCGGAATCGGCTCCCGAGGAGGCCGAGGTCCTCAAGCCCGGCCAGGGCGGCATCGGCGTCATCCGCGCCGTATCGCAGAACCGCCGCGCCGGTCTCGCTCGGAAATCCGCGTTGGTTGTCATCGTCGGCGTTGACCACCAGGGTTCCGGCCGTGTCGAGGTAACGGATAAGCTCGGCCTTGGCTCGGACGATGCCGGCGAGGTCGGGAAAGAACTCGGTGTGGACGGGCGCGATGCGCGTGTAGAGGAGCAGCTGCGGGTCGAGGATCGACCCGAGGGTGTCGAGCTCGCCCGGGCGGCTCATGCCGGCCTCGGCGACGAAGACATCGAGGTCGACGGCTTGCGACAGCAGCTCTGCCGGCAGCCCGAGTGTGGAGTTGCGGTTGCCGCTGGTCGCCCCAACCCGATGACGCACCGCGAGCAGGGCGGCGAGCATGTCCTTGGTTGTCGTCTTGCCCACGGAACCGGTGACCACAGCGACCCGCCAGCGCCGCCGCGCCCGGATCTGTCGGGCGAGGGACCAGTACGCCTCGAGCGGCTCTTCGACCCGAATCAACGCACGTCCCCTGGGCGCGGCGTCGAGCTCGGCATCGAAACGGACGAGCGCGGCGGCGGCGGTGGTCAGGGCCTGGTCGACAAAGATGTGCCCGTCCCAGCGCGAGCCCTTGAGGGCCACGAACAGGTCGCCCGGTCTGACCCGTCGCGAGTCGACCTCGGCGCCCGTGAGACGCACGTTGCCGTCGCCGTCGACGGAGCCGGTCACGAGCCGGGCGGCCTCGGCGACGGTCAGCTGCACGGCAGCCTTCCGGCCTCGTCACGGATCACGTCCTGATCGACGAAGGGAATCCGGTTCCCGCCGATGGTCTGGGTGGACTCGTGGCCCTTCCCGGCAACGAGCACGAGGGACCGGGGGTCGGCCAGCTCGAGGGCCCGGCCGATTGCGGCACGCCGGTCGAGCTCGACCACGGGCTCCTTGCCGGCGGCACGGACGCCGGCTGCCACTGCATCGGCGATGACCGCCGGGTCCTCCGATCGAGGGTTGTCCGAGGTCACCACGGCCACGTCGGCGAGCTCGCCGACTGCGAAACCCATGGGACCGCGCTTGCCGCGATCACGGTCACCGCCGGCGCCGAAGACCACGATCAATCGACGGTCCGTGATCTTGGACAATGACTGCAGCACCGCCCGCAGGCCCTCCGGCGTGTGGGCATAGTCGACGAAGATCGGGACGCCGAGACCGGTCGCCACCGGCTCGAGCCGGCCCCGGAGCGGTCGGGCGCCGACAAGGCCCTTCGCGATGGCCTCGGGCGCTACTCCGAATGCGTGCGCGGCGGCCGCGGCGGCGAGGGCGTTGCGCAGGTTGTGAATGCCGACCAGCGGCAAACGGACCTCGACCGTCGCTTCCGGCAGTCGAAGCTCGAAGGTCGAGCCCTCGAGGTCGGAGTTCAACCCGCGGGCGCAGACATCGCCGCGGTCGAGCCCCCAGGAGACATCGCCCTCCCTGGGCTCGTCGAGCAGACGTGCTCCCCACGAGTCGTCCACCGGCAGAACCCTGCGGCCGTGCGTGGCCAGGTGATCATCGAACAGATGCCGTTTAGCGGCGAAGTAGCTCTCCATGTCGAGGTGGAAGTCGAGGTGGTCACGGGACAGATTGGTCCAGACGCCGACCTCGAACTCGAGGCCGGCGACCCGATCCTGCATGAGGCCGTGGGACGAGACCTCCATGGCCGCAGCGCTCGCTCCGTCGTCAACGATCGAGCGGAAGATGGCCGCCAGGTCGGTGCTCTCCGGAGTCGTCCGCTCGGACTCGAACACGGTCCGTCCGCCGAGCTGGACGCCGAGCGTGCCGATGACCCCAGCGGTCACACCGCCGGCTTCAAGCAGCTGACCGACGAGGGCTGCGGTGGTGCTTTTGCCGTTGGTGCCGGTGATGCCGACGAGCCTGAGACGCTTCTGGGGTTCGTCGGCCAGGCTCCACGCCATGACCGCCATCTGCTGACGCGGGCGGGCCGACCGCACCCAAGGCAGGTCGAGGCCAGGCGGCCGGTCGGCGTCGCTGAGGATGGCCACCGCTCCAGCCGAGACCGCGTCGTCGAGGAAGTCGAGGCCATGGGCATTGAGGCCCGGCAGCGCGGCAAAGAGGTCGCCCGGCCGGACTCGCCGCGAGTCGTGGGTGATCCCGACGACCTCGACCTCGGCCGTGCCCTCGACAGACGCATCCGGGCACAGCGCGACGAGCGCGTGGAGCCTCATGCACCACCTCCCGCGACAACCGACGACGACGGCGCCCGGGCCATGCGAAGCGCATCGTCGAGGCTCTCGCCGTCACGCGGCAGGTCGAGATGGCGAACTGCAGCTTCGGCGATCCGGGAGAAGACCGGCGCCGCAGCGGCGGAGGCCCAGAACTCGACGCGCGGGTTCTCGATGGCGACCACCACCACCAGTCGGGGATCGGGCAAGGGCAGAAAGCCCGCGAACCAGGCGACGTGGTGCCGGTCGTCAAAGGCGCCGTTGACGGCACGCTGGGCCGTGCCCGTCTTGCCCGCGACGCGGTACCCCGGGACCCGTGCCTCTTCGCCGGTCCCGTCCTCGACCACCGCCTCGAGCATCGAGGTGAGCCGGGCCGCGAGCGCGACGTCGAGGACCCGTGCCCGGCACGGCCCGTCCGCGGGCACCGACCATCTACCGGTGTGGGCCTGCGCCACCAGGCACGGCTCGGGCAGCCAACCGCCGTTGGCGATGACGGCGTAGGCGAGGGCCATCTGCAGTGGCGTGACGGTGAGCTCCTGGCCGAGCGCGAAACCGGCCCGGCTGAGAGCTGACCAGCCACTGACCGGCGGCACCAGCCCCCGCGCCTCGGCCGGAAAGTCGATTCCGCTCCGGCTCCCGAAGCCGAAAGCGGTGAAGGTGCGGTAGAGGTGCTCCGGCGTCAGGCGTTCGGCGATCTTGATGATGCCGGCGTTGGCCGAGTACTCCACCACCTCGTCGATCGTGTAACGGCCCGGCTCGGCGTGATCTCGAATCCAGGTGCCGGCGACCCGTGTGCCGCGATCGGTGCAGTCGAAGCGCTCGCCTCGGCGAACCACGCCTGCGGACAGAGCCGCAGCCGCGACAATGGGCTTGACGGTCGATCCCGGCTCGACGGCATCCTGGACTGGGCGCAGCCGCCAGCGCTCGGGCGTTACCTTTCCCGGCGCCGACGGGTCGAAGGACGGCACCGAGGCGAGCACGAGCAGCGCTCCGGTGCGCGGATCGAGGACCACGGCGGAGGCAGCGTCGGCCCGTTGGTCACTGACCGCGCGGACGAGCTCGCGCTCAGCGACGGCCTGAAGCCGGGCGTGGAGGGTGAGCTCGAGGTCGAAGCCGTCCCGGCCCTGATCCAGGCGTTCAAGACGGACCTTGCGCTGGATGGCGTCGTTGACCGCGAGATAGGTCTGGGGATCGCCCGCGAGCGCGTCGTTGTAGAGGTGCTCGAGCCCGGCTCGCCCGACTGCCAGCAGCTCCTCGTGGCCGACGAAACCGACCACCGGGGCAGCGAGCTCGCCGAGGGGGTAGACGCGAGCGAAGTCCGGGACGAGGACGACCGCGGTCGGGGCCAGCTCGCGCACCGCTTCGCCGACGGCAGGCGTCATCCGCTTGGCGAGCCAGACCGTTCGCGGACCGTTGCGGAGCCGTTCGATCAGCTCGTCACCGTCGAGGTCGAGGATGGGAGCTGCCGCTCGGGCGAAGAGCTCGGCATCGCCGATCAGCTTCGTGTCGAGCTGGATCGCGACCCGGTCGAGCGAGGTCGCGAGCACGTAGCCGTCGGCGCTACGGATGGCGCCACGCGGTCCCGAGACCTCGATCACTTGCTGGTGTTGACGCTCGGCGCGCTCCCGCCACCTTTCACCGTCAACCACCGTCACCTGGACCGAGCGGGCGACCACGGTCGCGCCGCCGCCGAGCAGCACCAGCACAACGACCCAGAGCCGCCGGGGGCTCACGGCGCCCTCCCCCCGACCTCGTCGCCCTCGACCCCGAACGACGCATCTTCCGGCGCCATAAGACCCAGAGCTGCGGCGCGACCGGCCAAGACCTGCGGGCTCCGTTGCCGTTCAAGCTCGATCCGCAGAGCACGCTCGCGCAGCTCGAGGTCGGCGACCTCAGCGCGAAGACGGATGAGCTCGTAGTGAACCGAGGTGATCCTGAGCCGTGGCCACCCGACCAGACCGAGAGCACCGACCACCAGAATCGCGATGAGCAGAAAGGTGGAGAGGACGTGCGGCCACCGGTGGTCCCGCTGCGGGATCAGGAAGCGGTTGGACGGGCCGACGACAGGAAGGTCCACGGTCAGCTCTCCTGCCGACGGGCTGCGGCACGCAGTCGAGCGGAGCGCGAGCGCGGGTTGACCGCGACCTCATCGTCGTCGGGCCGGATCGGGCTTCGAGTCAACACATCGATCAGGCGTTCGGGATTGCAGCGGCACTCCGGAAAATCGGGAGGACAGGTGCACTCGCCATGGAGGCGCGCGAAGGTCCGCTTGACGATCCGGTCTTCCAGGGAGTGAAAGGAAATGACCGCCATCCTGCCGCCCGGCCGCAACGCGCGCGCAGTGGGCTCGAGAAAGCGCTCGAGCTGCCCGAGCTCGTCGTTGACGGCGATCCGCAGGGCCTGGAAGACGCGGGTCGCGGGGTGGATCCGCTGGCCGCGCCGCGCCGGCATGACCTCCTCGACCAAGCGCCGAAGCTCGGCGGTCGTGTCGATCTTCCGATTCTGACGGCGGCGGACGATGACCCGCGCGACGGCCCGAGCCTTACGCTCCTCGCCGTAGTCCCAGAAGATCCTCACCAGCTCCCCCTCGTCGGCCCCGTTGACGAGGTCAGCAGCGGTGACCCCGCTCGCGCCCATCCGCATGTCGAGCGGACCGTCGGCAGCGAACGAAAAACCTCGTTCGGGCGTGTCGAGCTGAAGCGACGAGCAGCCGAGGTCGGCGAGGACGGCAGCGGGCGACGGCAGGTTGCGATCCACGAGGAGGGAGGGCACGTTATCGAAGGTCGCCCGGACGATTTCGACCCGACGCGCGTACGGCTCCAGCCGCCGCCTCGCCTCGGCGACGGCCTCCGGGTCACGGTCGACACCCAGCAGACGGAAGCCCGGTGCCGCCTCGAGCAGGGCCGCGGCGTGGCCGCCGAGACCGAGTGTGGCGTCCACCAAAAGCCCCGGCGCCGCCGGCGCCAGCAGCTCCACCACCGCAGCGGGGAGCACAGGGACGTGGCCGAAGGGCACCTCCGTCCTCCATCACAGCTCCAGCTCGGCGAGCTCGTGCTGCTCGTCGTCGCTGAGCAGCTCCTCGGTCAGGAACGACGCGGCGCGGGCGCGGTTCGTGACCGCGAGGTGATTGATCCGGCCCGACACCACAACCTCTCCCTCGACCTCGACCATGTCGCGTAGCAGGGCCGGCACCAGCACCCGACCGTGGTCGTCCATTTCCTGCTGCTGACCGTAGTTGACGCGCTCGATAAGCTTTCGTATCGCCGGTTTCATGGTCGGCTTGGCGAGCAAGCGCTCCTCCACGCCCTGCCACACCGGCAGTGGGTAGATCCGAAGCTCGTGGGGAAAGAACGAGCAGATGTAGACCTCGCGGCCAAAGGAGGCCTCGAGCTGCTCGCGCAACCGAGCGGGCAGCTTGATTCGACCTTTGGCGTCGATGGTCGCCGGGAATCCCCCGCGAAACCGGTCCACTCCACCTCCCTTTGACGGTTCAAGCAGCCCGCCGATGGTTCGCGAGCCACTTTCAACCATTTCGGACCACTTCAGACCACTCCATCATGATGGCCCAGAACACCGCTGTCAAGGGTCTGGCCAACCAGAATTTAGGGGGCTCGTTGCCGATGTCCTGCAAACCCTCGGTCAGTCGGGCAAATCCTACAACATCTTGTGGGTCATGGCGAGGATATCCACAACATGTTGATGAACCGATCAGAATCCTCGTCACGTCGAATGAGCCCCGATCGGGCTCCTTTCGGACGACCGGGCCCCAGAGACCGCAGCCCGGACGAGTACAATGGCCCCGTGACTGAACGCACCATCCGTCGGGTCGGTGTGGTCCTCAAGACCTCGAGCAGCGAAGCGGCCGAGCTCGGTCGGCAGCTGTTGGTCGAGCTCGAGCGTCTGGAGATCGAGCCGATCCTTGACCGATCCTCAGCGGAGGTCCTGGAGACCACGGACGGCTTCGACCGCTCCGAGCTCACCTCCAACTCCGACCTCGTTCTGGTCCTCGGCGGCGACGGCACACTGCTGTCGGTTACCCGCGGTCCCATCAACGGCACTCCCATCCTGGGCATCAACATGGGAACCCTCGGCTTTCTCACCGAGCACCCGGCCGAGCAGCTTTTTCCAATGCTCTACGCGGCGATCGAAGGTCGCGCGACCCTCGAGCGCCGGGAGCGGCTCGATGTGACGGTCATCACCCCGGGCCGCGAGCGCTCCACCCACTCGGTCCTCAACGATGTGGTCATCAACAAGTCGGCGCTGGCCCGGATGTTGGTCCTGTCGATGCACGTCGACGACCGGTTCGTCAGCCGCTTCAAGGCCGACGGCCTGATCGTCGCCACCCCCACCGGCTCCACCGCCTACAACCTGTCCGCTGGCGGACCAATCCTCTACCCGACCCTGGATGTGCTCCTGGTCACACCGATCTGTCCGCACACCCTTACCAACCGACCCATCGCCCTGTCTCTCGACTCGGTCATCGACATCAGGCTGGAGAGCCTCTCGGAGGAGGTCTTCCTGACCCTCGACGGCCAGGAAGGATTCCCGTTGACCACCCGTGACCTGATCCGAATCCGGCGCTGCCCGGACCCGGTCTTCCTGATCACCGAACCGAGCCGGTCTTACTTCCAGGTGCTCAACCGGAAGCTGAAATGGGGCGAACGCGGCGGCTGAGATACCGTCATCTCCGGCGTACCATCATCGCCGTCCTGGCGACGGTGGCTGCTGCGCTGGTGCTCGCGCTGGTCGGCCGGATGTTGCTTCAGGCTGGCCCCAGCCGCCGTCTGGTCCGCGAGTGGATCGTGGCCGCAGCCGGTCGGCAGGGCGTCGACCTCGAGATCGCCGACCTGTCCTGGGGGCTGGTACCGCCACGGGTTCGCCTGGACGGCGTCCGAATCACCGCGTCCGGTCTCCAGGCCGAGATCGAGCACGGTGAGGTCGATCTCGCACGGCTTCGGCTGACTCGTCAGACGATCGAGCTCGGCACTGTCGCCGCCGACGGCGTCACGGTCCGTCTGACCGGCATGCCGAAGGCCAGACGCGGACCCGGTTCGAAGCTCAAGGTCCGGGTCCGGCAGCTCCAGCTCAGCCGGGTCGAGATCGAGGGCACCGACCTGCCGGGCAGAATCGACCTCGAGCTCGACGGCGTCAACGCCGGATGGAGCTCTGAAGGGGGTTCGCCGTCGGGCTTCTTGAGAGTCGATCAGCTTCGCCTGGATATTCCGAGCCTCGAGACGATCCGCCTCGCCGTCGCGGCTCGCTTGACCCTCGACGGCGGCCTCGAGATCCCGGTCTGGACAGCCACCGGCGACGGAGTCGACCTGCGCGGCAGCGGCCGGGTGGGCGGCGAGACCGCCACCTCGCTCAGGATCACGGGCGCCATTGCCCTGCGCGAGCTCGACCGTGTGGTCCGCGGCCATGGCCTGCTCGACGGCGAGATCGACATCGACGGCGTGTTCGAGCCGGAGTCGGGTGATTTACTCCGGGTCGAGGTGCGCTCCAAGCGGGTCGAGGTTGCCGGCTTCCGCGTTGACGGGGTTGCCGGTCGGCTCGTGCTCGACGCCGGCAGCATGCGCGGCGAGCTCGACCGGGCGATCTTCAACGGCGGCCGCCTCACCGGCGTCTACCACCTGGACGCCCTGCGCGGGCGTTTCCCCCATCGTGTCCGGGTGGAAGGTCGCGGCATCGATCTCGCCGGCCTCCTCGGCGACATCGGCGTGCCCGACGCCGGCATCGCGGCCCGGCTCGACGCCGACGTCGAGCTGGACTGGGTGGGCAGGGCGCTCAAGGCGGGTCGCGGCCATGCCGACGCGCGGCTCATCCCCGCCAGGGGTCCGGTCCCGGCCGCCGGCCCCGTCACCATCGACCTGGCGGGAAACGGCGCGCTGGTCTTCGCCGCTGACGGGCTGCGGCTCGGCAGCTCGGTCCTGCGCTGGCAGGGCCCTCTGGCCATCGGCTCCTGGCAGCCGTCGTGGTCGGTGACCGCATCACCGGCGGTTCTCGACGAGATCGTGCCCCTGGTCAACGCCTGGATCGGCAGCCGGGCGCTGCCACCCGTGTCGGGCGCCGGCAGGCTCCAGGTCACGCTCAGCGGCCCCTGGAGGGAGCTCGTGGTCGGCGCGCGCCTCGACGCGCGACCGCTGCGCTATGACCCGATCGTACTCGACCACGTGGTCGCCGACGCCCTCATCGCCGGCGGACGCGTGACCCTGGCGCCGTCGTTGTACCGGATCGGCGACGGCAGCGGAGAGGTCGAAGGGACCCTGACCTGGGTCCCGGAGGCGGGCGAGGATCAGCTCGACCTCGACGTTCGCGGTCACCGCATCCCACTGGCGACCCTCGCCGCATGGATCGGCCAGGACGGCATGGCCGACGGCGTCCTGTCGTTCACCGGTGGCCTCAAGGGACCGTTGCTGTTGCCGCGTGGGTCCTGGGCCGCCGGCCTTGACGACGTCGTCGTGGGTGGCCTCGCCCTCGGTGACGCCACGGCCAGCATCGATCTCGCCGGCGGTCGTTTCGAGGCCCGTGCGATCGAGTTCGACGGCGGTCTCGGCGGCCAGCTCTGGTGGCAGGTGAGCGCCGGCGAGGTCGGCGGCGACCTGGCCTGGAAGGCGATGCCTCTCGACTTCTTCGGCGACACCATCACGCGCGCTTTCGGCGACCTGGCCGACGTCCGGCTGACGGGTCGGCTGGGGCGCTCCGGATCCCCGAGCGGGCGCTTGGCCGCGACCACCGAAGCCGGCAACCTCGAGATCGAGGCCGAGCCCGACCGGTGGCGGATCCGTGGTCGACTCGGCGACACCGGCGACACCGACGTCGAGCTCGTCCGTAACCCTAACGGTCACCTTGCGGGATCGGGCGAGATCCGGCTCGCCTCGGCCGAGAGCCTGCTGGCACGGCTGCTCCCCGACTCCAAGATCCCACTCGCCGGTTCTGCGACCATGGCGGTCGAGGTCGACTGGCCGCCGGCTTCGATGCCGATTGTCCGCGGCGTCGTCGATCGGCTCGACATCGAGCTTCAGGACAAACCGGTCGAGCTCCTCGCGCCGGCACACCTGACCCTGTCGGCCGATGGTTTCGAGGTCCCGGACCTCTACCTGGGCCACCGCAATGACCGGGTCTTCGTTCGCTGGAACATCGGCGCCGACGGCACGATTCATGGCAACGCCACGGGTACCGTCGATGCTCTTCTGTTGCGGTTCCTGGTTCCGGAGTGGGAGCCTGCGGGACGGGCGACCGGCGTCGTCGAGATGCTCGGCACCATCGACGCGCCGCATTTCGAAGGCATCGCCGAAATCGGACAGGGGTCGTTCCGGGTCCCTGGAAGCCAGACCATCGTGTCGGGCATCAACGGTACCGTCCTGCTGTCGGAGGACGAGCTGGAGATCGACGGCTCGGACTTCCGCTTCATGCAGGGTCACGGTCGGGCGAGCGGTCGCGTCACCAGCCGAGCGGACACGGTGCGGCTGGACCTGGACGGCACCATGTCGGGCCTCCGCTACCAGGTCTTTCCCGGCCTTGAGGCCCGCATTGCGGGCTCGTGGCGGCTGACCGGCCCGGTGGACGGGTTGCACCTCGGCGGTGACCTGAGGATCACCAGGGCCTCGTTGCAGCGTCGGGACGACCCGGCAACTGTTCTCCTCGACTGGTTCGGAGATGCCCCATCGCCTCCGGCCGAGGGCGGGTTGGGCCTCGACCTCCGCGTCGAGTCCGACCAGACCATCGAGCTCCGAAACCCCTTCGTCCGCCTGGTCGGCTCGGCCTCCCTGCACGTGACCGGTACCACCAGTCAACCCGGCCTCGTGGGCAAGATCGAGTTCGAGGAGGGCGGCGAGATCAGCCTCCAGAACCTCCGCTACGAGCTCGAGCGGGGGACCTTCACCTTCGCCGACCCGGACCGGATCGACCCCATTGTCGAGCTCCAGCTTCGGACCTGGGTGCAGAACTACCAGGTCACCCTGCGCGTGTCCGGAACCTCCGACCGCCTGGTCCCTCAGGTCACTTCGAACCCCCCGCTGCCTCAGGAAGAGGTGTACTCCCTGCTGGCCATGGGATACCGCAGCGACACTCTGGGCAGCGGAGCGATGGGGGTCGGGGTCGCGTCGACGATTCTGTCGCAGCAGATCACGACGGAGCTTGACCGCCGGGCCAAGCTCGTGCTGCCGGTGGATCAGGTTCGGGTCGACCCCTTTGCCGAGAACGCCGCCGGCGGCCCCGCAGCCCGGGTCACCGTCGTCAAGCAGCTCGCTCCCAACTGGACCGTGACCCTGCAGTCGAACCTCTCGGCCGAGAGGGCCGAGGTCATCGTCAGTCGCTGGTACCTCGCCCCCGGCCTCTTTCTCGAGGCGACCCGTGAGCTCGACGGGTCATACGGCCTCGACCTCAAGCTGAGGCGGCCCTACTGATGGTGCGGAGCACCGCGTCGCCCACCTCCGGTCGACCCGCGTGCCGACCGGCTCGATCCCTTCTCGCGGGCATTACCATGCTGATGTCGATGGTCGCGACCCCGGTCCACGCCGACATGGAAGACGTCCCGATCGCCCGTCTGACCGTGGAGAGCGACGGCCCCGTGGACCGCGACGCGGTGCTCGAGGTTCTCGGCCTCCAGGTCGGTGGTCATCTTCGTCGGAGCCAGCTCCGGGACGCGATCTTCACCATGTACGCCTCCACCGAAACCGACTGGGTCGGCGTCGAGGCCGGACAGGCTGCCGACGGCCTCAACGTGCTGGTCCGGATCAGCCAGCGGCCGACCGTGTCGGACATCAAGATCGAGGTCGGTAATCGCATCCTGCGCCGACGAATCGCAAAGTGGCTCGAGCTTCGTCGCGGTGATGTCGTATCCGAAGCGACCGTCGAGGCGGGCCAACGGCGTATCGCCCGGCGCCTCCGCGAGCGAGGCTGGGCCGACCCCGACGTCGAGATCTTCCTCGACTACCGCCGTACGAACAACACCATCACCGTCACCGTGACTGCCGATCTCGGACCGCCGTTGACCGTGGGGACGGTGTCGGTGGTCGCCGCGAACAATCCGGATGCCGCAGCCGTGGTCGACCTCCGGGTCGAGCCAGGCGCGAAGCTCAACAGCCGCCTCGAGGACAGAATCCGGCAGAAGATCGAGAACGACCTCAGGAAGGCCGGATACTGGGAGGCGGAGATTCTCAGATTGAATCACGTCGGTGAGGGTGACCGGGTCGACGTCGAGGCGATCGTGGACCCCGGCGATCTCTACCGGATGGAGCTGGTCTACCCCGAGGAGACTGCGGGCCCGGTGCTCGATGCCATTCCGAACCCGACCCGGGAGGAGATCCACCCCTACCAGACGGACGCACTCGCAGAACGGATCAGGGGACGGCTCCAGGAGGCGGGCTTCCTGCTCGCCGAGGTTCACGCCGAGCTGGAGTCCGACGACACCGGCTCGGTCCTGCACATCACCGCCGACCCGGGACGGGTTCGACGGGTCGCCGAGGTCGTCTTCCCCGGTGCGAGAAGCCTGGCCGACTCGCTGCTGCGGTCCACGGTCGCGGTCCACGATGGTGCGGTTCGCGGGCTGCGCGGTCAGGATCTGAGCGCAACCTCCCTCGAGCAGGATCGGCTTGCCCTGGTCGACCTGTATCGTCGTCAGGGCTTTCCGGACGCCATCGTCGGCACTGCCGTCATCGAGGCCGTCGGCGATGACGCGGCACGAGTCGCCTTCCCCGTGACCGAAGGCGTGCGTTGGTTCCTCACCGAGCTCGAGCTCGACGGTGTTCCGGCGGAGACCGCCGCCGCTCTCGAGGCCAGCCCGTTGCCGATCGAGGAGGCGACGCCATGGGACCCGCGGCAGCTCGAGACGGCCCGGCGACGGCTCGAAGGCCTTCTTGCCGACACCGGATACCCCGACGGCCGGGTCGAGGCCGAGGTCGACGGCTCGCGCCCGGGTGAGGCTCGGGTGGTGTTGCGCGCCGACCCCGGCGGCTTCGTCCGTATCGGCAAGGTGGTTGTCGCCGGTTTGCAGCGGACTCGGGACTCGGTCGTCAGTCGAACCTTGCGGCGAAGCGGCATCGTCGAGGGCGAGCCCTACTCTCGGATTCGAATGCTCGAGGCCCAGCGCCGTCTCTACGAGCTGGCCCTCTTCCGCCGGGTCGAGCTGGTGCCCATGCCGGGTCAGGAACGCCACGCGGACCGCGGCATCGTGGTCTTGCTCGAGGAGGGCCTGCATCGGTCGTACGTGGTCGGCCTCGGCTGGAACGAGACCGACCGGTTGCGGGTCACCCTCGGCTGGTACCACTTGAACCTGTTCGGCGGCGCCCACGCGTTCTCCGCGGAAACCCAGATTTCGAGTCGCGAGCAGCGATTCCAGCTCGGTCTGCGCGAGCCTCGGCTGCCGGGGCTCGACATTCCCGGCACCGTGGTTCTCTACCGCACCTACGAGGAGTTCGCGACCTACTCCCAGACCCGTCGCGGCCTGTGGATCGACATCGGCGACCGCTACCGGCGACCGTTCCGATCCTGGTGGCGGTACGAGTACCAGATTGTCCGGCCTGACGCGCCTGACGACGTCCTCGGCGAGCTCGAGCGCGAGGACCAGGAGGCCCGGATCTCGACCATCGTGCCGACCCTGGAGTGGGACAACCGCGACAACCCGCTGGTCCCGACCCGTGGGACCTATAGCGAGCTGTCGCTCGGATACGCCTTCCCCCTGCTCCAGGCGAACGCCGAGTTCCTCAAGCTGCAGGCTCGCACGACCCTCTACAGCCCCATCGCCAAGGGCCGCGGCGCCATCGGGCTGCGGGTCGGCGCCATCCGCCCCCTCGTCGCCGACACCGGTGAGCCGGCCAACCTGCAGATCCCCCTCAACACCCGTTTCTTCGCCGGCGGCGCCACGACGCATCGTGCCTTCGAGAGGGACTTCCTCGGCGTGCCGGGCCAGACTCTCAACGACGACGGCAAACCAATCGGCGGCAACGCCCTCGTTCTCCTCAACGCCGAGTATGTCCGGAAGGTCTCGTCCCTGTTCTCGGCAACCCTGTTCATCGACGCCGGCAACGTCTGGGCAAGCCCGAACGACGTCCAAGTCCAGGACATTCGCTGGGGCGCCGGCCTCGGCCTCTGGCTGGACACCCGGGCCGGACCGCTGCGCCTCGAGTACGGATGGAAGCTCGACCGCGAACCGGATGAGTCCGCCGGTGCCTGGTGGCTCTCGTTTGGAATCCCATTCTGATTCTCAACTACGTCGCATGATTGACTGCAGGATCACAGCCGTCCTTCCCGAACGCAACTGAGCATCGAGGATTCGAGATCAGGAAATCGAAGGTTCAGAATCGAGAACGGCCCACAGGACTTCTATCCGCCCCGGACCACCACGAACGCAATGTAGGCGGCGACGAGGACGAGCATCATCCCGCCCTCGGCACGGCTGATCCGGCCGTCGCGCACCACCACGCGTCCGACCAGGAAGGTCGCCACCACCAGGAACGGGATGTCCTGGTGGATGACGAAGATCGGCACGGCGGCCGGGCGGATGGTGAAGGCGGTCCCGACCACCAGCCCGAGGTTGAAGATGTTGGAGCCGAGGACATTACCGATCGAGATCTCGGACTCGCCCTTGAGGGCGGCGGTTACCGAGGTCGCGAGCTCTGGCAGCGAGGTCCCGAAGGCGATCAGGGTCAGCCCGATCACCGCCTCGGAGACCCCGAACCGGCGAGCGATGTCGACGCCGCCCCGAACCATGAGCTCGGAACCGACGACGAGGACGACGATGCCGACGACGGTCAGCGCGAGATGCGCGAGTGGGGACCCGCCGACGACGATCCGGGTCCCGTCCGGCTGTGTCGCCGAGCGAAGAGCGACGACGATGAAAACGACGAAGACGGCGACCAGCGTCAATCCGACCGGTCGGCCGATGAAGCCACGCCATGCCGCCGCCATGAGCAGCACCGCGGGCACGAGGCCGAACGCCAGGTCGCGGCGAAGCACCCGTTCGCCACCCACGACGTGAATCGGCTTGAGGACCGCAGCGACGCCGAGCACGAGCAGCAGGTTCATGATGTTGGAGCCGACCGCGTTGCCCACGCTCAAAGCCCCCGAGCCGTAGATTGCGGCCCGGACCGAGACCGCGAACTCGGGCATCGAGGTCCCGAACCCGACCACGGTCAGTCCGACCACCATGGGGGACACGCCGAGCCGTAGGGCCAGCCGAGAGGCCCCGTCGACGAGCCAAGATGCACCCAGTCCGAGGCCGACGATCCCGACCACGACCATCCCCCACGGCAGCAACGATTCCATCGCCTCGAAATCCTACAGCAATTCGCTGCACGAGTTGCGGCGGCGCGTCGAACGCGACGCCGCGACTCATCCGACAAAACACTATGACTTGAAGATCTGCTGCCGCCTCAGCTCCTTGATCCGATCACGAAGCCTCGCCGCCTCCTCGAACTCGAGGGTTTTCGCTGCCGTGCGCATCCTTTTCTCGAGCTCGGTGATGAGCCTGGTCAGGGATGCGGAATCGTCGTCGACACGATCCGAGACTCGCGGCATCGGGCTGCCGGGTCCGTAGTAGTCGAGGTTCTGCATGGCGAGCAGCGGGCTGGCCACGTCCTTGATGATGGTCCGCGGCTCGATTCCATGCTCGGAGTTGAACGCGGCCTGTTTGGCACGACGGCGGGCGGTCTCGGCGAGCGCTCGCCCGATCGACCCCGTCTCGCGATCGGCATAGAGAATCGCGCGACCGTTGAGATTGCGCGCCGCCCGGCCGACGGTCTGGATGAGGGAGGTCTCGGATCGCAGGAAGCCCTCCTGGTCGGCGTCGAGCACGGCGACGAGCGACACCTCGGGCAGATCGAGCCCTTCGCGCAGCAGGTTGATGCCGACCAGTACATCGAACTCGCCGCGGCGGAGATCGGCGAGAATGGCGGTGCGCTCGAGAGCATCGATCTCCGAGTGCAGGTAGCGGACCCGGATTCCGACCTCGGCCAGGTAGGCCGTGAGGTCCTCCGCCATGCGCTTGGTCAGGGTGGTCACCAGCACGCGCTCGCCCCGATCGACCACGATCCGCACTTCAGCCAGGAGGTCGTCGACCTGATTCTGCGCCGGCCTCAGCTCGACCTCGGGATCGAGAAGGCCAGTGGGTCGGATCACCTGCTCGACGACCTCGTCGCGGCTCTGCTCGAGCTCGTACGGGCCCGGCGTCGCCGACACGAAGACCGCCTGGTGGACCCGGTCCGAGAACTCCTCGAAGGTCAGCGGGCGGTTGTCCAGCGCTGACGGCAGCCGGAAGCCGAACTCGACCAGGGTCCGCTTGCGAGAGCGATCGCCGTGGAACATGCCGCCGACCTGGGGGATGGTGACGTGCGACTCGTCCACGATGAGCAGGAAGTCCCGGGGAAAGTAGTCGAGAAGGGTCGGTGGCGGCTCGCCCGGAGCTCGCCCGGTCAGGTGCCGCGAGTAGTTCTCGATGCCCTGGCAGTAGCCGAGCTCGGTCAGCATCTCGAGGTCGAACAGGGTCCGTTGCGATAACCGCTGCGCCTCGAGCAGCTTGCCCCGCCGATGAAGATCGGCGAGCTGTCCATCGAGCTCGTCGCGGATGCCGTCGATGGCCGCAAGCAGCTGCTCGCGCGGTGTCACGTAGTGCGTCCGCGGGTACACCGGCAGTCGTTCCAGCGACTCCAACGCCCGGCCGCGCACCGGGTCGATGCGCTGGATCGACTCCACCTCGTCGCCCCAGAACGAGATTCTGACCCCGGTATCGTCGTAGGGCGGGTAGATCTCGAGGACGTCACCCCGTAGTCGAAAGCTGCCCGGCGCCAGGTCGAGGTTGGTGCGTTCGTACTGCATCTTGGCGAGCTGGCGCAACACGTCGTCAAGGGGTTGCTCGACCCCGGTCTCGAAGAGTTGGAGCATGTTGAAGTAGGCCTCGGGCGAGCCGAGCCCGTAGATGCAGCTCACCGAAGCGACGATGAGCACGTCCCTTCGTTCGAACAGCGACCGGGTGGCCGACAGTCGAAGCCGGTCAATCTCCTCGTTGATGGAGGTTTCCTTTTCGATGTAGGTGTCAGACGAGGGGACATAGGCTTCGGGCTGGTAGTAGTCGTAGTACGACACGAAGAACTCGACGGCGTTTGTCGGGAAGAAGGCCTTGAACTCCTGATACAGCTGCGCCGCCAGTGTCTTGTTGTGGCACAGCACCAAGGTCGGCCGGCTCGTGGCCTCGACGACCTTGGCCATGGTGAAGGTCTTGCCTGATCCGGTGACGCCGAGAAGGGTTTGGTAGGCCAGACCGCCTTCGACACCGTCCACGAGGCGGTCGATGGCCTGCTGCTGATCGCCGGCGGGCTGGTAGCGGGTCTCGAGTGTGAAACGGGTGCTGCTCATCGTACGCAATTATGAATGATGAATGATGAGTTTCGTCGCAACCCTTCCGCCCGGGCGCTGCCAGCCCGTTCCCGTCCAGTAACTCTCGTGGGAACGGCGTCGTTCTCGATCCAGAAACGAGCGGTTTTCGAGCAAGGTTTAGGAAACCAAGGGTTTGCGCGGAGGCGTACATTCGTACGCCGCACAAGAGAACCCGCAGGTTGACGCCAAGATTGCCGAAAAGCGCCGTTTCTGGACGGGAACACGCTACAAGCTCCTAGATGAGCCCGGCCAGACGATCAGCGAGCAGGGTGTACCGGCGCCGCTGGGTGGCGTTGGAGACGGCGCGGCCCAGGGCCCTCCGGCTGCCGACCAAGACCACCAGCCGCCGGCCGCGAGTCACCGCGGTGTAGAGAAGGTTGCGCTGGAGCATGACGTGATGTTGGTGGTGGACGACGATGACCACCGCCGGGTACTCGCTCCCCTGAGCTTTGTGGATGGTGCAGGCGTAGGCGGTGGTGAGCTCGTCGAGCTGGTCTTCGGGGATCCTGACTGGACGGCCGTCGAATCGGACCTCGATCTCCCCTTCGTCCTCGTCGAAGCTCTCGACCCGTCCGAGGTCGCCGTTGAAAATCTCGAGGTCGTAGTTGTTGCGAAGCTGCATGACCTTGTCGCCGACCCGGAATCGATGGGCTTCGGCGACGAGCTCCGGGCCGGGCGGCGTCAGTGCTGCCTGGAGCCGCTCGTTCAGCCGTTTCACCCCAAGCTCCCCACGATGCATGGGTGTCAAGACCTGGATGTCGTCGACGGGGTCGAGCCGGTAGTGGGCCGGAATGCGCCTGCTGGCCAGCTCGATGACGAGATCCGCTGCCTCCGCCGGGTCGTCGCGGGCAATGAAGAAGAAGTCGGACTCGGCATCGTTGCCGTCGGTTACTGGCATGCGGCCGGCGTTGATGCGGTGAGCATTGACCACGATCCGGCTTTGCTCCGCCTGGCGGAAGATCCGGTCGAGACGGACGACCGGGACGGTCGACGAGGCGATGAGGTCACGAAGGACATTGCCCGGGCCCACAGACGGGAGCTGGTCGGCGTCGCCGACGAGCACGAGCCGACAACCCGGGGGCACGGCTTCGAGGAGGTCCGCCGCGAGCTCGGTATCGAGCATGGAGACCTCGTCGATCACCACCATGTCAGCCTCGAGAGGGTTCCTCCGGTCACGCCCGAACGCTCGGGTTTTCGGGTTGAACTCGAGCAACCGATGGATGGTTCGAGCGGGGGCTCCGGTCGCCTGCTCGAGTCGCTTTGCGGCCCGTCCGGTGGGTGCGGCGAGCAGGATCGCGCGCTCGGCCGCCTCGATGATCCGGGTGAGTGAGCGCACAAGCGTGGTCTTTCCGGTTCCGGGACCGCCGGTGATGACCACTACGCGACCCGTGAGCGCGGCGCGCAGCGCCTCGCCTTGGCGCTCGCTGAGCTTGATCGCCTCTCGCTTGCGGCACCAGTCGAGGGCGCGCTGGGCATCGATGGTGTCCGATCCGGAACGGCCCGCGAGCAGGGCGAGCAGATCGTGGGCGACCGTGGCCTCGGCTGCCTCGAGGCGCCGTCCGAATACCGC
>Ga0316576_10000328_pt1 | contig 21299 bp, 20 predicted proteins | sample S0NA_FD_203075 | JGI IMG/M metagenome (GOLD analysis project Ga0316576, IMG submission 203075) | Rhizosphere microbial communities from salt marsh grasses in Alabama, United States - S0-2_050615r3r5 | ecosystem: Host-associated > Plants > Roots > Rhizosphere | place: USA: Alabama | collected...
CCGGGCTTCACCGTGCTGGGGCCTCTTCGATGATCGTAGCCCGGCGCTCTCGGGCCAGGCAAGGACCGGGCGGGGCTCAGCGCCTGGGGGGGATCTCTATCCGCTCGGTGTCCTCGGGAGGGGGCTTGTCGAGCTCGCTCTCCTCCAGCGCCCGCATTACTGTCGAGCGGTGCATCGCCTCCTCGAGCGTGACGCCGTCCGGGTCGAAGTCGTCCTCGGCGCCGGTCGCCAGCTGCTTTTGCGGCCGACGCCCGGGTCTCGTCTCCAGCGCCGGCTCCGGCTCGAATGGCGAGGTCGGGCCCTGGTCGAGCAGAGGATCGATGTTGGGGGAGATCTCGAGATCGAAGTCCGCCAGCGTGAGCTGACCCGAGGTGGTGCGGCGGGTGATCGGGTGCAGGGTCTCGGCGCCGAGCCGGGTCTCGCCGAGCTCGATGCCCCCGTCGTAGACGCGGCGCAGCTCCCGGTCGGTGAGCACGCGGTGCGCCTCGTCGAGGCGCTCGCACAGTTGACCCAGGTTGCGCTGCAGCTTCCCCTGGCAGCGAGGGTGGAGCAGCAGCCGCTGGTACGCCTGGGTCATCAGGTTGTAGTTGTACTGCACGACCTGTGTGTCGGCGTCGACGTCGACCTCGAGCAGCTGGTAGTAGGTGTGGAGATCCAGATCCGCGACGATGTCCGCGACCTGCCGCGCGACCAGCTGCAACGACCCCTCGTAGCTCATACCTTCCCCTTGACGCAGGACGTTGGCACAGGACACTGATGATACAGGGTTCGGTGGAGGGGATCCACCGGGCAAGGGGGGCGTCAGGCGGCGAGCTTCACGTAGCCACGCACCTCGAGCAGGCTGTCCAGGGGGGGATCGACGAAGCTCACCCCGATCTGCGCCTCCTCCTGCCAGACCACGCGCCCCTCGAGCATGTAGAGCTTGCCCTTGTTGCGGCTCGGCGTGCAGGGCAAAGAGACAAACAGCTTGACCAGGTCCCCCCGCCGCAGCTGCGGGAAGCGCCCGACGAGCCCCAGCCCCCCTTCGCTGATGTCCACGGCCCGGCCCATCAAGAGCTGGTTGTTGCAGTAGAACTGGACCTGGTTCTGCAGCGCCGCGCGCTGGTGCTGACGTCGGTTCCGGTGGGTTGAGGTGGGACCCATGTGCGACTCCTATTTTCTGTGTGTGCCCAGTCACATGGTGGATGGGCGGCGTGGAAACGGAAGGCTATTGCCGGGCTGCTGGAATATCAGTTTGTGATGCCCCTGACCCCCCTGGGGGACTACACTCCCTGCGATGCACGAGCTCGCCCTGGCCCAGAGTGTGGTCACGATCCTCTGCGAGGAGGCGGAGCGTCACGGCCTCGTCCAGGTTGACGCGTTCCGGCTCCAGGTGGGGGAGCTGCGCGCCGTGGTCCCCGAGATGCTCGAGACCTGCCTCGAGGCGGTCGGGCGGGGCACCGTGGTGGAGGGGGCGCGGGTGCAGCTCGAGATCGTGCCGGGCCGGGCGCGCTGCGGCTGCGGAGAGGAGTTCGCGGTGGGCGAGCTGCTCTTCCTCTGCCCGGGGTGCGGGCGGCCCGGCGGGGCGATCATCGCGGGCCAGGAGCTGACGCTCGTCGAGCTTGAGGGGACTGACGGCGAGGAGCTATCCAACGAGAACGAACAAGGAGAGCGAGCATGACGCGGGTCAAGGTGGTGCGCGACATCCTCGAGGCGAACGAGCGGCTCGCCGGCGAGAACCGCGCGCGCTTCGACGCGGGACGGGTTCGGGTGGTGAACCTGATGAGCGCGCCCGGCGCGGGCAAGACCACGCTCCTCGAGCGGACGATCAGCGGGTTGAGCCCGCGGCTGCGCATCGGGGTCGTCGAGGGAGACATCCAGGGCTCCAGCGACGCCGAGCGCATCGAGCGTGCCGGGGCGGTCGCGGTGCAGATCAACACGGACGGCGCCTGCCACCTGGACGCGAACATGGTCGCATCGGCCGTGGCCGAGCTGGATCTCTCCGCCCTGGATCTGCTGGTGATCGAGAACGTGGGCAACCTGGTCTGCCCGGCAGAGTTCAACGTCGGCGAGCACGCCAAGGCGATGATCCTCTCCCTGGCGGAGGGGGACGACAAGCCGGCCAAGTACCCCCTGATGTTCCGGGAGTCCCGGGTGCTGCTGATCAACAAGATGGACCTGGCGCCGTACGTCGACGCCGACCCGGATCGCATCGAGCGCGACGCCAGGGCGATCAACCCGGAGATCGATGTGCTGCGGGTCAGCTGCAAGACCGGCGACGGCCTCCAGGGCTGGCTCGGCTGGCTCGAGCGGCTGGTCCAGGGCTGACGGAGGCGCCGCACGATGTGCCTGGCATTCCCGATGAAGCTCGTGCAGGTGGAGGGCCCGACGGGCCAGGTGCTCGAGGGAGGCATCCGCCGCGAGGTGCGCCTCGATCTGATCGAGCCGGAGCCCCGGGTCGGCCAGTACGTGCTGATCCACGCCGGCTACGCGATCCAGGTCCTCGACGAGCAGGAGGCGCAGGAGACCCTGGAGCTGATCCGGCAGGCCTACCCCGAGCTGGACGAGGGCGCGGATGGGTGAGCCGTCCCTGCTCGCGCGCTACCGCGACCCGGCGCTCCTCGCTCGCCTCGTTGGCCGGCTCGCGACCCTGGAGCCCGGGCGCGAGCTCAGCTTCATGCACGTCTGCGGCACCCACGAGAACGCCATCGCCAAGAACGGCCTGCGTGGCCTCCTGCCCCCCTGGCTGCGCGTGATCGCCGGTCCGGGCTGTCCTGTCTGCGTCTGTCCGCCGGCGGACATCGACCTCGCCGTGCAGCTCGCCCTGGACCACGGCGCCATCCTGGCGACGTATGGCGACATGGTGCACGTCCCCGGCCGGGTGTCCCTGGCCGAGGCCCGGGCCCGGGGTGGGGACGTTCGGGTGGTCTACGGCGTGGCGGACGCCGTGCGCGTCGCCGGTGAGAACCCGGATCGGCCGACCGTGCTGCTGGCCGTGGGGTTCGAGACCACCGCCTGCACCACCGCCGCGGCGCTCGAGGCCGACCCGCCGCCGAGCTTCAGCATGTTGCTCTCCCACCGCCTGATCCCGCCCGCGCTGCGCGCCCTGCTGGCGATGGAGGAGATCCGCACCGACGGGTTCCTGCTCCCGGGGCATGTCCTCACCGTGACCGGCTCCCGGCCCTACGAGCCCATCGCCGAGGAGAGCGGTCTGCCCATGGTGGTCGCGGGCTTCGAGCCGGTGGACATCCTGCTCGGGCTGCTGCGGCTGGTCGAGCAGGCGCTCGGAGAGCCGCGCGCCCGGGGACGCGTGGGCAACAGCTACCCCAGGGCGGTGCGCCGCGAGGGGAACCGTCGGGCCGTGGCCGCCATGGAGCGGGTGTTCGAGCCGGCGGACGCGCGCTGGCGCGGGCTGGGCTCGATTCCGGCCTCGGGTCTGCGGTTGCGCGAGACCTATCGCGGCCGGGACGCGCTCGAGCGCTTCGCCGTCGACCCCGACCCCGATCTGCCCGAGAGCCTGCCGGGCTGCCTCTGCGCCCAGGTGATGGTCGGGCTCAAGGAGCCCGAGGAGTGCGGGCTGTTCGGGGCGGGCTGCGGCCCCGACACGCCCCGCGGGCCGTGCATGGTCTCCTTCGAGGGGACCTGCCGCAACCGCTACCTGTACCAGGAGCAGCGATGACCGACGAGCGCGTTCAGCTCGGCCACGGCAGCGGCGGCCGCCTGACCCACGAGCTGATCGAGCGGCTCTTTCTCCGCCACCTGGACAGCCCGCTCCTCGCCCCCCTGGGGGACGCGGCGCTGCTCGACGCCGGCCCGACCCGGCTGGCCCTGACCACGGACTCCTTCGTGGTCAGCCCGCTCTTCTTCGCCGGCGGCGACATCGGCTCCCTGGCGGTGAACGGTACGGTCAACGACCTCGCCGTGAGCGGCGCGCTGCCGCGCTGGCTCTCCCTGGGGTTGATCCTCGAGGAGGGGCTGCCGATGGAGACCCTGGAGCGCGTGGTGCGCTCCGTCGCCCGGGCCGCGGAGGTCGCCGGGGTCCAGGTGGTCACCGGGGACACCAAGGTCGTCGAGCGCGGCAAGGGCGACGGGCTGTTCATCAACACGGCGGGGGTCGGGCTCCTGCGGCCGGGTTACCCCGAGGGCGCGCGCGCCGCGGGGCCCGGGGACGCGCTTCTGGTCAGCGGCCCGCTCGGGGACCACGGCGCCGTGATCCTCGCCGCTCGCTCCGGTGTCGAGCTGTCCGGTCCCCTGGTCAGCGACTGCGCGCCGGTGATCGATCTCGTGGACGGGCTGTTCGAGGCCGGCGTGACGCCCCTGTTCATGCGGGACCCGACGCGGGGCGGGCTGGCCGGCGTGGCCTGCGACCTGGCCGAGCAGCTCCGGCGCGGTCTCGTGCTGGACGAGGCTCAGATCCCGCTGGGCCCGGACGTGGCCACGCTGTGCGACCTGCTGGGGACCGACCCGCTGCAGCTGGCCTGCGAGGGGCGCGTCGTCGCCCTGGTCGGCGCCGACGAGGCGGATCGGGCGCTCGCCGCCTGGCGTGGGCGCCCCGCCGGGGCGGGAGCGCGTCGCATCGGCGTGCTCGACGACCGGCGGCCCGGGCAGGTCGTCCTGAACACCCGCTTCGGCGGCCAGCGGCGCGTGGTCCGTCCCGCCGCCGAGCTGCTCCCGCGGATCTGCTGACGGGGCGGCGATGGCCAGGCAACGCCTGCGAGTTACCGTCGAGGGGGTGGTGCAGGGCGTTGGGTTTCGGCCCTTCGTCCACCGCCTGGCCACGCGTCTCGGGCTGGGCGGGACCGTGCGTAACAGCGGGGACGGGGTGACGCTGGAGGTCGAGGGGGAGGACGGAGCGACGGACCGGTTCGTGGAGGAGCTGCGGCGCGAGCCGCCGCCCCTGGCCGAGCTGCGATCGGTGGACGTCGAGGCGCTGGCGCCGCTGGGCGAGGTGGCGTTTTGCGTGCTGACCTCCTCGGCGGCGACCACGGCCTCTCGCATCCTCGTCCCCCCCGACGTCGCCACCTGCCCGGCGTGCCTCGAGGAGCTGCGCGATCCGTCCAACCGGCGATACCGCTACCCGTTCATCAACTGCACGGACTGCGGGCCGCGATTCACGATCATCGAGGCGCTGCCCTACGACCGGCCGCAGACCGGGATGAAGGGCTTCGAGCTCTGCCCCGACTGCCGGCGCGAGTACACCTCGATCAGCGATCGCCGCTACCACGCCCAGCCGGTGGCCTGCCCCCGCTGCGGGCCCCGGGTCTGGCTCGCCGATCCGCGGGGGGAGGCCGTCGACACGCCCGATCCGCCGGGCCAGGCGGCCCGCCGCCTGGAGCGGGGGGAGATCGGCGCGATCCGCGGTCTCGGCGGCTTCCACCTCGCCTGTGACGGATCCAGCGCGGCCGCGGTGGAGCGCCTGCGCGAGCGCAAGCGTCGGCCGCACAAGCCCTTCGCCGTCATGGCGCGGGACGTGGACGCCGTACGGCGCTTCGCCCGCCTCGGACCGGAGGAGCGCGAGATCCTCGAGGGCTGGCGTCGCCCCATCGTCCTGCTGGAGGCGTTGCCCGACGGCCCCCTGTGCGCCGCGGTGGGTGGGAGCAGCGCGTGGGTCGGGGCGATGCTGCCCTACACGCCGCTGCACCAGCTGCTCCTCGAGAGCGCCGCCTGCCCGGCCCTGGTGATGACCAGCGGCAACCTGCGCGACGAGCCGATCATCTGCGAGCCGGACGAGGCCCTGGCGAAGCTCGGCGGCGTGGTCGACTTCTTCCTGCTCCACGACCGACCGATCGTGAACCGCGCCGACGACTCGGTGGTCGCGCTGATGAGCGCGGCCGGGGCGCGCTCGGTCTCTCCGGTGCGGCGCAGCCGCGGCTACGTGCCGGCGCCCATCGCCCTCCCGCGGGGCGGACCCTCGGTGCTCGCCCTGGGCGCCGACCTGAAGAACACCTGCTGCGTCACCCGCGGGGACCAGGCGCTGTGCAGCCAGCACGTGGGCGACCTCGAGCACCCGGACGCCGCTGACCTCCTCGGCGACACCGCGCGCAGGCTGTGCACGCTGTTCGGCGTCTCGCCCGAGCTGGTGGTTTACGATCTGCATCCCGACTACCACAGCAGCCGGCTCGCGGCGGAGCTGCTCCCCGGCGCGGCCACGCTCGCGCTGCAGCACCACCACGCCCACGCGCTGAGCTGCCTCGCCGAGAACCTCCACGACGGCCCCGCGCTGGCGCTGACCCTCGACGGGACCGGCCACGGAACCGACGGGGCGGTGTGGGGTGGAGAGCTGCTGCGCGTCGATGGCCTCGACTTTGACCGGTTGGCGCACCTGCGCTACCTGCCGTTGCCCGGAGGAGACCGGGCGGCGCGTGAGCCCTGGCGCATGGCCCTCGCCGTGCTGGGCCAGGCCCTGGGTCCGCGGCTCCCCGACGCGGCCCGGGCTCTCCCGCCATTCTCGGCCCGGCCCGAGCTCGCCGCCGCCGTGCTCGCCCTGGCCGGGCGCCCCGGCGCCTGTCCGCTGACCTCGAGCACCGGCCGGCTCTTCGACGCCGTGGCGTCTCTGCTCGGCCTGCGCCAGGAGGCGACCTTCGAGGGGCAGGCGGCGATGGAGCTCGAGGAGGCGGCGCGCGCCGCCGGCGACCTGTCCGAGAGCTTCCCCTGGCGGCGAGTCGGCGACACCATCGACCTGCTGCCCGCCGTGGCCCGGCTGGTGGACGAGCGGCTCGAGGGGCGCTCCGCCGCGGAGCTCGCCCGGGTGTTCCACAACACGCTCGCCGCGGCCCTGGTGGAGACCAGCGCCGAGCTCGCACGGATCACGGGGATCGCGACCGTGGCGCTGAGCGGGGGAGCGCTGCAGAGCCGTATCCTGCACCGGCTGCTGGTCGATGGGCTGCAGGAGCGAGGGCTGCGCCCGCTGTGGCAGACCCGGGTCCCGCCCAACGACGGGGGCCTGTCCCTGGGCCAGGCCTGGGCCGGTCTGCTGCGGCTGGCCCGCCCCGCGCCGTAGCGGCGGCCGTCCGTCTACTCCGAGAGGAAGGCCTTGAAGGCCGCCGAGTCCTTGACCAGGCGGAAGTCCCGGTCGAAGCGGGCCTTGACCAGCAGACGCCGGGCCGCGGCGCGGCGCATCGCCTTCAGCTGCCTCAGGTACGCCAGGGCGCGCGCCCCGTCGCTGGCCAGGGCGGCGACGCAGGCGCGGCGGTAGATCAGCTGGGGGGAGCGGGGCGAGAGCAGCGCGGCGGTCTCGAGCGTCCGCTCGGCCTCCTTGAGCTTGCCGTGGTGCGCGAGGGCCGTCCCTCGCTGGAGCAGCCTCTGGGCGACCCGGGGCAGCGAGACGGCCAGCGGGGCGACCGCGGGCTCGCAGCTGCGGCGAACGAGCAACAGGAGGCGCTGTCGGCTCGGCGAGCGTCGGCCGCCGAGGAGCCCGAGCGCCTTGCAGTCGCCCTCCGGTCTCCAGAGCGTGATGCGGCGCTTGCCCCGGACCAGCTGCACGAGGCCCGCCTCGTCGACGAGCAGGGTGATCCCCTTGCCCACCAGCCGGTCGCCGCGTGGACGGAGGTCGTCACCCGCCCGGTGACCGCGCTCGTTTTTCGGGGCGCTATCGAGACGCGCGCCCGTCCGCGCGTCCAGCAGCAGCAGCTCGCCGTGCTCCCGCAGGAGCACCTGCTTGCTGTCCCGGGAGAACCCCACGATGCTGAGCTCGCCCTCGGCCCGGGCGGGCGAGGTCAGCAGCAGTCCGGTGAGCAAGATCCATGATCGCGTCATGTGACGCATTGTAGCCCCGGAGGCGGGGGGCCTGTCAGCCCCGATCCGCTCTGACCAGCGTGCGCAGGCGCTCCAGCGCGGCCTGCCAGCGCTGGCTCGCCTCGGCCTGGAGCGCCTCGGTCGCGAGATCCAGGTGCGCGACCTCGAGGCGTGTGCCGTCGAGGGTGGGGAAGAGGCGCGCCTCGACCCGGGACAGGTGCCCCTCGATGTGCCACTCGAGCAGCAACCGGCGGGGGCGATCGATGAACAGCACCTCACCGCTGATGGGCAGCCGGTCCCAGGCGGCGAGGAATCGACCGCCGACCGCTGGCTCCAACGCCGCCCCGCTGCAGAGCCAGTCGGTCAACCGCCGCGGGCTGGTCCACAGATCCCAAACCACGTCCCGGGGTGCGGGAAGGTCGAGGACGAAGCGCAGGGCCGTGGCCTCGAGCGGTCGGTTCATGGCGCGTCCTTGTCGATGCAGGGCGCCGGCGGCAACAGGGGGTCCGAGCAGGGGTAGAGCGCGGTCGGGCCCATCCCGCCGCAGCTGGGGCAGATCTGCCCCAGGGACCAGAGCTGCTTGAAAGCCGTCCCCCCGGTGGTCACGCCGTCCGCGGTGACCTGGTCCGGCCCGGCCGGGCGCAGCGTCACGCGAACCACCTCGGTGGCGAAGCTGCCGCCCTGGACCCACCGGAACAGCAGGCGGGCGTCGGTCGGCCGCAGCTCGATGTCGACGCCGTGCTTGGTCCAGACCGCGCAGTCGCCGCCGAAGAAGTCGCAGCCGTTGATGGTCCAGAAGAAGGAGCCGTCGGGGACCACCACCAGGTTGACGGCGTCGACCGCTCCCTCGAGGTGGTAGATCGTGAGGCCCGTGGGCCCGGCGCCATCGTCCACCACGGGCGGCGCCCCGTCGGTGGGGGAGAGCGAGCGGCCCGAGCAAGCCGCGAGCATCAGCGCGAGAGCGATCAACCGGTGCATCTACATACAAGGATAGCAGGCGAGGCGGTGTCGGGGAGCTACTTGGAGAAGCCGAGGACCACCTGGGTCACGTAGTTGGTACAGGGCGCCACGGTTATCTGCCCGGCCTGGAGCTGACCCGGTGAGAGGCCGGGCAGGGTGCACTGCCCCATGGGCTCGGACAGGAAGCCGAACCCGTCGTCCTCCTTGACGAAGCAGGTGACGCCGCCGGCCAGGGCCTGCTCCGTCTCGGTGAGCACCTCCTCGTTGAACATGGGGTTGAGGGTGTCGTCGATGTACTTGGTCTGCCCGGTCTTCCCGCTGGACTTGACCTGGACGACGACGAAGGGATCGGGCAGGGGGCCGCTGACGTAGCTGCCGGGGTCCCACGGGTCAGAGGCGGGCTTGTCCATCACCTGGGCGGAGATGACCCGGACTTTCCAGGTGGAGACGCACTGGCCGTTGGTGCACGAGACGCCCGCGCCGCAGGGCCCGCAGGGCGCCCCCCCGGTGCCACAGGTGCCGTTGTCCTGCTGGGCAAAGAGCACGCAACCCTGGGGGGCGCAGCAGCCCTGGGCGCAGGTGGCGCCGTCGCAGGCCGGGCCCACGCACTGTCCCTCGGCGCACGGGCCCTGGGGGCAGCCGACGCAGGGCGCTCCACCGGTACCGCAGGCGCTCCCGTCCTGCTGGGCATAGAGCACGCAGCCCTGGGGGCCGCAGCAGCCCTGGGGGCAGGTGGTGGAGTCACAGGACGGATCCACGCACTGCCCCTCGGCGCACTCGCCCTGGGGACAGGCGGCGCAGGCGGCCCCGCCGGAGCCGCATTTCGCAGCCGACTGCTGGGCGGTCGGCAGACACTGGGCGCCGTCGCAGCAGCCCAGGCAGGTCCCGGGGCCGCAGGCCGGCGCGCCCTGACACACACCGTTGACGCACTGGTCCGAGCCGCAGGACTGGCAGGTGTAGCCGCCGAGCCCGCAGGCCGTGGCCGACTGCTGCTCGACGGGGAGGCAGGTGCCGCCGGCGATGCAGCAGCCGTTCGGGCAGCTGCTGGCATCGCAGGGGTTGCCGCATTTCCCGTCGACGCAGGAGGTCCCCGACGGGCAGACGGTGCAGACGCCGCCGGCGCCGCAGGCCGAGGCCTCGGTCCCCGGGTGGCAGACGCCGTCGAGGCAACACCCGCCGCACTTGCCGGTGTCGCACGGGCCGCTCTCGCCTGAGGCCCCGCACCCGCCGAGCAAGCAGACGGACAGAAGGAACGCCGTGTTCGGTCTCATCGCCTCGCCTCCACCATGATCGATCCAGGCTACTGCGAGCTTCGCGTGGCGTCCAGCCGGTGCTCGCTGGATTGTGATACGATAACAATGTGAGATGTCTTCTGGCTGCCCTGCCGGCAGTTGGGGCGTTGGCCCTCGCCGGGTGCACCTTCGACACCTCGGGGATCCAGATCGCCTCCGATGCCCCTGTCTCTGAGAGCGCGGCGATCGAGGGGAGCGGCGTCCTCGAGGGGGTACTCGATGCTGCGGCAGATCTGCCGCAATCCGAGGCGGCTCCGGATCTGGCCGACCTCGACGCCGGCTCGGATCAGCCGGCGCTGGACCAGCCCGTGCCGGACCAGCCGGCGCTGGACCTGTGGCCAGCGGACCAGCCAGCGCTGGACCAGCCGGCGCTGGACCAGCCGGCGCTGGACCAGCCGGCGCTGGACCAGCCGGCGCTGGACCAGCTGGCGCTGGACCTCGGGCCAGCGGACCAGCCAGCGCTGGACCAGCCCGTGCCGGACCAGCCGGCGCTGGACCAGACCAAGCCGCCCTGCAACACGACCTATGGCAGCGTGTCGGGCTACATGCTCTGCCAGGAGACGGCCACCGAGTGTACCTTCTTCTTCACGAGCGGGAGCTGCGACTCCAAGTGCCAGGCCCACGGCGGGACATGCATCAAGGCCGCCGCCGAGGACAACAACACCTGCAATGAGTCGTACTCCACGGCCTGCGACGTCGTCCACAGCGACGGGCTCTGCACCTGCACCCGCTGAGGGGGTGTGGAACGCCTCTTGCGGTTCCAGACATTTGTCCCGTACCATGGGGGCTCACTCTACCTACAACCTGACCGGGGGTAGTCACGATGCGAGGATCTATTTTGCGCGCTGCTGCTGTGCTCGGGCTTACGTCGCTGCTGCTCTTCCAGGCTGCCTGCGATGAGGACAAGTCGTTCTACATCTATCAGAACCAGGTGCCGGAGAGCGGCTGCGTCGTCACCACCGACGACACGATCTACCGCTCCCAGGGCGTGCTCGACGTCAGCCTGGGAGCGGGCTACGTCCTCTTCCCGCTGCTCCGCAACGATCTGCCGACCAAGAAGCCGGCGGAGGACATCAGCGACCGGCCCGAGCCGAACCAGCTCCACATGCGGGAGTTTCGCGTCAAGCTGGATCTCGGCAGCACCCCGCACAGCGTCCCGCCGGGCGAGCTGACCTTCAGCCGGCCGACCTCGGGGGTGCTCCTGCCCGGCGACAAGCGGGCCTCGGCCGTGGAGATCATCCCCGACGACGTGGTGAAGAAGCTCAAGGTCGCCTCGGGCGCCCGGCCGATGGTCATCGCCGAGATCAAGGCGGTTGCCGAGTCCGGAGAGGGAGACGTGTACGAGTCGCTGCCCTTCTACTACCCGGTCAGCCTGTGCAACGGGTGCCTGGTGGTCACGCTGGGCGCCTGCCCCACCTCCGCCGCGGCGGATGACTCCAACGTCTGTGGCTTGCCCCAGGACGGGCCCCTGGTCTGCTGCACGGACAGCGCGCTCGGCTTCCACTGCCTGGCGGGCAACTGAGCGGCGCGGGGCCAACCATGGACTCAGGCAAGCACACGACGCTACGGACGGTCCTCCTGCTCGCCGCCGCCGGTCTCCTCGCCGTCGGCTGCGAGACATCGCACTACAGGCCGGCGGCCCCGGACGGGGGCGGCACCGGCACCGACGCCGACGCCTTCGCGCCGACGTTGCTGGACATGCTGCCCATCCCGGACGGCCTGCCGTTCGACTCGGAGGGGCCGACGATCACGATCAAGGCCCCGTCAGCGGGCGACATCGTGGTGGACGACCTGCTCAGGGTGGAGGCCACGGTGGCGGACCCGGACGGCGTGGATCCGACCAACGTGATCCTCACCCTGCCCGGCAAGCAGCCGACCACGATGACGCGGGTGGCGGCGTCGACCAACGACTTCGAGGCGCTGGTGGACGTCAGCTCCCTGAGCGGTGAGGTCTACCTCTGGATCGCGGCGACGGACATCCTCGGGCACCAGAACTCCAAGCTGGTCCAGTTCACGCGGGATCCGGGCCCGGTGATCACCTTCCTCGCCCCGACCGCGGGAGGCTCCTTCAAGGGGAGCCTGCTGGTCGAGGTCACGGTCGCCGATCCCGAGCCGCTGCAGAGCTTCACGTTGCTCGTCGGCAAGGACACGGTGAAGGTGACGAAGAAGACGATCAGCCCGACCAAGGCGCTCTACACCGGCACTCTGGACTTCGACGCCTTCACCCCGCCGCTCTCCGGCAAGCAGGTGCTCACCGCCACCGCGGCGAACACGAACGGCGCCGAGACGGAGGAGCAGCGCATCTTCTACGTCGACGACGAGGGCCCGACGATCACGGTGAAGAGCCAGTCGGAGGGGCAGATCATCGCCGGCACGATCGACCTCGAGGCCGAGGTGACCGATCCCGCCGGGGTGCTGCCCTCCTCGGTGAAGTGCGTGATCGGCGACGGCGCGTCGGCGAAGACGGTCCAGCTCAAGGCGACGCTGAACGCCAAGAACACCTACACCGGGCAGTTCGACACCCGGACCTTCGACCAGGACCAGCTCTGGCCGGTGATGTCCTTCCGGGCGGAGGACGTCCTCGGCAACGAGTCGCACCGCGACATCCAGGTCGGCCTGGACAACGGCGCCCCGATCATCGAGCTCGACCCATCCTCCAAGGTCTACATCGGCCGCTACATGCTCGGGGTGCTCGAGTGCTCGCACCCCTTCGATCCGGTGGGCAACGACGCGGCCAACGACCTGACCCTGGTGCCCCAGATCGTGCCGCTGCGGGCGCGGGTCGAGGATCAGGGCAACTTCGCTGCCTCGGCAAGGTTCACGCCGGTGGCCGCCGTCGAGGACACCTCGGTCTGGATGTACGTCAGCGACGACACGCAGAAGCCGCTGGTCGTGGACTCCACCGGCGACGGCTACTGCGACAGCGTCAACCCCGAGCTGGTGCCGCTGGGGAGCCAGCCCCAGCAGGGCAAGGCGATCGCCGTCAACCTGGGCGCTGTGCCGGTGGACGGCGAGGGCAACTTCACCTACTGGGCCGGGAGCCTTCCCGCGGGCTGCACTCCGGGCACCGCCCTGGCCCCGCCCAAACCCCTGTGCACCGTGACCACGCTGACCAAGGCGATCTTCTACAGCGCCGATCCGACGACCCCCGCGGTCTACGCCATCCCGCCGGCGCTCGCCGGGGACCAGGTCCAGTGCATGGGCCTGCCCTTTGACTTCAAGGCGAATGGAATCTCCAAGGGCTGGACCTGCGTGGCGGTCGAGGCCGCGGACAAGGCGGGCAACGTCGGCGTCTCCCCTCCGCTCCGGCTCTACTACGAGCCTGCCGCGGTGGGCCAGGGCCCGCTGCCCGCGGGCGCCGGCTCGCCGCCGACCTGCACCGGGACCTACAACCCGACGACGAAGAAGTCGAGCCCGGGCTCCTGCAAGTTCCGCGGGCCGTTCCAGGGCTTCCCGCAGACCTACCCCGACACCTCCCTGCTGATCGAGAAGGCCTCGCAGGGGGGGATGGGCACCTGACCCGCCCGCTGCCAGTCGCTCACGGCTTGTCCGTCTGTCCGTACCGCTCGACCCAGGTCTTCTTGCGCTTGTCCGGGGGCGCGCCGAAGGCCGGCGGCTTCGACGGGGTCTTGCGCAGCAGGTCGAGCACCACCTCGATCCCCCGCTCGAGCTGGGCGTCCTCGCCCCGGTAGACGGCGCCGGGGTCGTTGTCCACAACGACGTCGGGCTCGACCCCCTCGCCCTCCAGGCCCCAGCGACGGCGAGGCTCCCAGAACGCGAAGGTCCGGGGCCGCGTGCTGATGCCCTTGTCCACCAGCGGGTTCTGCAGGCTGATGCCCACCACGCCGCCCCAGGTCCGGGTGCCGATCACCGGCGCCAGGCCGGCGACCTGTACCGAGCGCGGGAAGATGTCGCCGTCGGAGCCTGCCCGCTCGTTGGTCAGCACGACGAAGCGGCCGTTGAGGGTGTTCTCCGGGTAGGGCCCGACGTAACCGTTGCGCCCCTTCATCCAGGCCAGCACGCGCCGGGCCAGCCGCTTGACCATCAGCTCGGAGACGAAGCCGCCCCGGTTCCAGCGCGCGTCGACGATCAGCCCCTCCTTGCGCACCTGGGGGTAGTACCAGCGATCGAAGGCCACCATCCCGGCGGTCATCATGTCCGGGATGTGCAGGTAGCCCACCCGGCCCCCGGTCTTCTTGTCCACCAGCTCGCGGTTACGCTTGACCCAGGCGTGGTAGCGCACCGCGCCCTCGCTCTTCAGCGTGGTGATCTCCACCTCGCGGGCGTCGCGACCGCCCGGGTCCGGGCCCACCGTGAGCTGCACGAGCTGCCCCGCGGCCTTCTGCAGCCGGCTGTAGGGGTTGTCCCCGGCCCGCAGCGGCCGTCCGTCCACCTTGAGCAAGAAGTCGCCCTCCTTGACCCTGGCGTGGCTCAGGGAGAGGGGCGAGCTGCGCTTGGGGTCCCAGGGCTCGCCGCCGTAGATGCGGGCGAAGCGGTAGCGGCCCGAGGGGTCGGGCTCCAGGTCGGCGCCGAGCAGCCCCACCGGCACCGGCTTGGACCGGCGCACGTCGCCGCCCCAGACGTAGGTGTGGCCCAGCGAGAGCTCGGCGACCATCTCCCCGATCAGGTCGGTGAGCTCGTCCCGGGTCGCCACCCGGGGCAGCAGCGCGGCGTACTTCTTGCCGATCGCTTCCCAGTCCACCTGTCCCATGTCGGCGGTCCAGTAGAAGTCGCGCATCATGCGCCAGGCCTCGTTGAAGATCTGGCGCCACTCGGCCCGGGGATCGACCTGCTCGCGGAGCGCCTCCAGCGGCAGGCGCTTCTCCTCCAGCTCCTTGCCCTCGGGCGCCTTCTCGCCGAGCTCGAAGGCGTAGAGCTTGCGCTTCTCCCGCCGCAGAACCATCTTCTTGCCGTTGCGGGAGATGTCGTAGCCCACCACGCCCTCGGCGAAGGTCTTGGCCTTCTTCTTCTTGAAGTCGAATCGCTTGAGCGTGCCCGAGGGCTCCTTGCCGGAGAAGAACAGCTCCTGCCACTCGGCCATGCCCAGCGTTGGCCAGTCGAGGAAGAACAGCACACCGTCGCCGGCCCACAGGCCGCCGTAGTTGCCTGGCGGCACCGGCACCTCGACGACGCGCTGCTCGATCCCCTCGGGATCGAGCACGACGGTGACGGTCGCCTTCCCCTTCGCCGCCCCGCCCTTCTTCTTCTCCTTCTTCTTGTCACCATCGTCGGCCTCCGGCACCCGGGGCAGGAAGGGGGAGTGGGTCTTCTCCGAGAGCAGCACCAGGTAGGGCTTGGTCGCCTTCTCGATGATCGTCTCCATGTCGAGGCGGTCGAGGTAGGGGTTGAAGGTCCGCTCGGAGAGGAAGGCGAGGTACTTGCCGTCGGCGCTCCAGGCGGGGGCGCCGTCGTTGAAGTACGGGTCGGTGATGCGCAGGTTGCGCTTCTTCACCGTGTCGTGGACGAAGATCGAGCGGAAGTAGTTGTCGTCGAGCTTGACGTAGGCCAGGTAGCGTCCGTCGGGGCTCCAGCGGTAGCTGGAGATCCGTCCGTGGGGGGACCGGTCCACCTCCCGGGGATCGCCTCCCTTGGCGTCGACGACGAACAGCCGGTTGTCGCTGTCGGCGTAGGCGAGGAGCTTGCCGCCCGGGGCCCAGCGCGGCGGGTACTTGAAGGGTTTGCCCGTGCGCGTGACCTGCCGCGGCTGCTCCAGCTTCTCCGCGTCGAAGATCTGCACCTCGGTCTCGCCGGAGCTGTCGGAGATCGTGGCGATGGACTTGCCGTCGTCGGAGAAGGAGATGCCCCGCTCGCGCGAGCCGGAGCCGAGGCTGACCTGGACCCGCCGACCCTCCTTGGAGGCGGGGACCAGGTGCAGGTTGCCGCGGACCTCCAGCCCGAGGTAGCGGCCGTCCGGCGAGAGCTCGAAGTCAGCGAGGTAGCGCAGCGGATCGGTGAAGCGAGTGCGCGTCCGCAGGGCGTCGGAGATCAGCTGGAGCGGCACGCGCGAGACCCTGTCGCTCTTCAGGTCGAGGAGGTGGAGCTCGGCGCGTTGCTGGAAGGCGATCTTGCCGTCGCCCAGGCTGGGGAAGCGGACGTCGTAGTCGTCGAACCGCGTGTGCTGCTTGAGGTCCTTCCCCTCCGGCGTCATCGACCAGATGTTCATCGTGCCGGTGCGATCCGAGAGGAAGTAGATCCTGCCGCCGTGCCACATGGGCAGGGCGTTGGTGCCCTTGAAGGTCGTGACCTGTCGGAAGGCCCCGCCCTCCAGGTCACCGACGAAGATCTTCGCCGCGGTCCCGCCGGCGTAGCGCTTCCAGCGCCGGAAGTCCCGGTCCATCCGGTTGATGGCCACCCGCTTGCCCCCCGGCTCGTAGGCCAGGCGGGAGCCACGGAAGAGCGGCAGCTTGGCCGGGTCGCCGCCGGCGGCGGGGACAGTCCAGAGGGTCCAGTCGCCGTGCGGGTTGTCGCGCTTGGAGCGGAAGAGCACGGACGTGCCGTCGGGGCTCCAGCCCAGCGCCTGGTCCTCTGCCGGGTGATAGGTCAGGCGGCGGGGGACCCCTCCGGCGGCGGGCATGACGAAGATATCCTGGTTGCCGTCGTAGTCGCCCGAGAAGGCCAGCAGCTTGCCGTCCGGCGAGAAGCGGGCGAAGAGCTCGACGCCCGGGTCGGTGGTCAGGCGTCGGGCGAGACCGCCGGAGGCGGCGACCTGCCACAGGTCCCCCTCGGCGGAGAAGACGACGACACCGCTGTGGTGGTCCGGGAACCGGGGGTAGCCGCCGAGGGCCTCCTGCGCGTCGGCCAGGGTCACGCCGGCCCCCGGGCGGCCCGACTCGGACAGGGGCACGGCCGGGGCGGGGAAGGGGTGCGGCGTCTCGTTCGGGTGCTCGCGGGGGGGGCACGCGGTGGTGAGGATCCAGATCGACGGCAACAAGAACGCCCTTCGCATCAGACACCTCCGTGGTTTCAGCTGCCTACCTCGTTTTTGTGACCGCATCAACGCCTGACCCAACGTCGCCTGTGGTGCGATCGTTCCCGGGAGGTGTCAGCGCGAGAAAGCACAGCTTTATTCAGGTGTTGCTTCCCGAGGATCTCCTCGGCGTGTTCGAGTGCCAGCCCGCCAAGTGAGCCCCGTCAGGCAGGGGTCAGCTGGGCCGCCAGCCGCCGCAGCAGCCGCGAGCAGAGCAGCAGGACCACCAGCGCCAGGGCGAAGGCGGCGGCGCCGAGCGCGATGATCCATGCGCCGGAGACCCGGACGCGCGTGACCAGCAGCAACCTGAGCGCCGCCTCGGTCACAAAGAGCAGGCCGACGAGGGAGCCGACCAGCCCGCTGCGCACCGCGCCGTCGGGCGCGAGGCCCTTGAAGGTGCCGAGCAGGGCGAGCAGGGCGAGCAGGCCGCCCAGGTGGGCGACGCCGCCGAGGAAGGTCGCACGCGCCATGGCTCCGTCGTTGTCGAACGGCCGGGGGTCCTGGAGCGCCACGGCCAGGTTTCCCATCTCGGACAGAGCGGCGAGCACCATCAGCACCAGGCCGACCGCGGTGAGCGCGCGGGTCCGCGTCGGCGCGGCGAGCAGGTCGGCGGTGCCCAGCGCCATGACCGTGGTGGTGGTGCTGAAGGCGAGCCCCATGGCCAGGGTCACGACCCTCAGCAGGGGCGCGTGGTGCACCGCGGCGGTGGCGATGATCGCCAGGTGCCCGACGAGGATCAGCGTCAGGTGCCAGCCCAGCGCGCGGCGGAACGCGGTCAAACCACGCCGGACCCGGGTCCAGGGCTCCACCGCGGCCGTGCTGACGAATCGGCCGACGCAGGGCAACAGCAACACCAGGGCGGTGAGCTCGACGAGAGCGGCGGCGATCCCCGTCCCACCGGGGGACCAGGAGGGCGGGGCGCCCTGCCAGGCCAGGGCCACGCTCCAGCCCAGACGCAGGATCTCGAGCGCGACGCCGACGAGCCAGGCGTACAACGCGACCCGGGTGATGCGCGGCGCCTCCGGGTGGCGCGAGAGCCTCGCCAGCCCGACCCCCACGACGCTGGCCGTCGCCAGGGCGACGATCTGTGCGGTGAGCATCAGCTCCGCCTGGAGGTCGGGCCCGAGCGGCGGGCCGAAGAGGCGCAGCAGACCGAGCCCTGCCGCGACGAGCAGGCGGACGAGCAGGCCCGCGAGGACCAGTGCGAGGTCACGTCGCATCGCTCGGTCGATTGTCCACCTTGAGCGGCGGGAAGGCCAGGTTGATGATCAACACGAGCGCGCCGAGAGCGGCGAGGGCCCAGAAGGCCTGACGCAGCGCCGCGGCGAGGGTCTCGCGCGCCAGGCCAAGCGTGGCGGGGTCGATGCTCTCCCAGCGGTGGGGGTCGAGGAGCTCGTCCGGCGTGGTGCCCGGCGGCAGCCCGCCGATCCGGGCGAAGCGGGCCGTGACCAGCGCGCCGAGGAGCGTCACCGCGACCATCCCGCCCACCGTGCGGGAGAACTGGATCAGGGCCGTGGCCACGCCGCGCCGCTGCCAGGGGACGGCGTCCTGCACCGCGATGGTGGTGGCGGTGATGATCAGCCCCATCGCCGCGCCGATGGTGACCATTGCCAGGTGACGGACCGTCTGCTGCCCGGCCTCCGCGGGGATGAGCAGCAGCGCGCCGGCGCCGATTGCAGCCAGCACCCCGCCGAGGATGACCACGGGACGGTAGCCCAGCCGTGCGCTCAGCGGCCCGCTGGCGAAGGTGGCGGCGGTCCAGACCAGCGAGAGCGGTACGAGGGCCAGACCGGCGTGGGTCGGCGTGCCGTGGAGCACCCCCTGGACGAAGAGGGGGATGAACGTGACGATGCTGAACAGCAACCCCCCCAGCGCCAGACCGCCGACGTTCGTCACCAGCATCGCGCGGTTACGAAAGAGCGAGAGCGGCACGATGGGTCGCTCCGAGCGTTGCTCCTGCCGGAAGAAGAGGAGGGCGAGCAGCGCGGCGGCGCCGAGCAGCGGGTAGCTCCAGCCGCGGGCGCCCTCGACGCCCTGCAGGCCGAGGAGCAGGCTGACCAGGGCGCTCACCAGCAGGGCGGTGCCGGGCAGGTCGATCCCGCGCGGGCCGTCCGTGGGCCGGTGCTCGTGGAGCGAGACCAGCACGAGCAGCGCGGCGAGCAGGCCGGCGGGGATGTTGAGCCAGAAGACCCAGCGCCAGGAGACGTAGGTCACGAGGAATCCCCCGGCCAGCGGGCCGAGCACCGACGAGACGCCCCAGACCGTGGAGAACAGCCCCTGGACCAGGGCGCGCCGCTCGGCCGGAAACAGATCGCCGAACAGGGTGATCGTGATCGGGATGAGCCCGCCGGCTCCCAGGCCCTGGATCGCGCGGAAGATGATCAGGGGCACCATGGACGGCGCGGCGCCCGAGAGCGCCGAGCCCAGCAGAAACAGCGCGATGGCCACGAGGTAGACAGGCTTGCGGCCCTGCAGGTCGGCCAGGCGCCCGTAGAGCGGCACGCTGACCGTGGAGGTCAGCAGGTAGGCGGAGAAGACCAGGCCATAGAGCTCGATCCCGCCGAGCTGGGCCACCAGCGTGGGCATCGCGGTGCCGACGACGTTGAGCTCGAGGGCGGCGAGGAACGTGCCCAGGAGCAGGCCGACGATGACGAGGCGGGGACGGGTGCCGGGGGGCAACGCTCAGCGCCGATACATCTCCATCAGGATGATGTCGTGGGGTCGGGTGGTCTTGCGGCCGTTGGCCTTGGCGCGGAGGGCGGCCTGGGCCAGGTACCAGTGCATCATGGCGTTCAGCGACTCGAGGGTCCCCTCGCCCACGTTCACGCCGCGCTCGCGCAGGGCGGCCTTCACCTTGCTGGAGACGATGAGGGTCTCGTCAGTTTTCGTCGATCTCTTGGCCATCGTGACCTCCGGTCAGTCCGTGGGCCAAAGCTGGCACATGATACATCATGCGCAAGCGAGGTGGCGATCAGAACGCACCCCGCAGCAGCGCGTCGGCCGCGACCTCAGGGCAGAGCCGGGTCGCCGCGCCGGGCGCGGCCCCGGGCGTCCGGAGGCCTCGCGCGCCGCGGGACAACGGGCTCACGGGGTGTCGCGCCGGGGCGGCGGACGCGGATCTTCGGTGTCGGCCCGGGCTCGATCGGCGCCGCGAGGGGCACCGGCTCGACAGGGAGGGGCTCGGTCACTGGTTGCGGGGGAGGGCGCGTCGACGGGGTCGCAGGCGGCGGCTCGTCGATCCGCTTCTCGTTGCGGGGGGCGAGCAGGAAGAGCAGCAGGGCGAGGGTTGCGAGGGCGCCGAGCACGGCGACGGCGAGCCCGACAAGCACGCGCTGGCGCCGTCGGGGGTGGATCGCCAGCGGCGGAGGCAGCGGCGTGGTCTCCACCGTCGGCAGCACATCGAGCGGGGCGCGGTCGTTGGTGGGGGGGCGCAGCCCGGCCCGCGCCTCGTCGAGCTCGCGCAACACGTCGAGAAGCAGCACCTCGAAGGGGGTGTCGATGGTTCGCGCGCACTCCTCGAAGGGTGAGGTCGCCAGAGACCCCGTGCGGAGCGCGAGGAGGTGCTGGAGCGCCTGCCGTCCGAACAGGGGCGGGGCCACGGCGTGGACGATCTCGCCCTCGCAGACGTGGATCACGGCCTGGGGGCCCAGGCGGACCACGAGCGAGCGCCGGCCGATGTGCACCATCTGCAACAGATCGATGAGCGAGAGGCCGTGGATGTTGCCGTGGAAGCCCTGCTCGCACTCCAGGGCCCTGCGCACGGCGCGGACGAGGTCTCGCTCGCTGTACGGGGAGGTCAGCACGTCCACCGCGCCCTGCTCGAGGGCCGCCTTGTACTCACGGAGGGTGGTGTCGGCGCCCAGCAGCAACGACCGTGTTTCGGGCGCGACCTCTCGCGCCAGCCGGATGATGTCGATGCCGGGCCGACCGCCCGCGCGGTGTCCGGCGACCAGCACGGCGACGTCGCCGTCCTGCAGCTGCTCCACGGCGTCGAGCGCCGACGGTGCGGTCTCGGCCTGGAACCCCAGCGCGCCGAGCCGATCGGCCAGTCGGCCGGCGGCCGGGACGTCGTCATCGAGGATCAGCACACGCTTCATCACATCCTCCGCCCTACCAGGAGCAGGCCGATGCTCTCCTGCTCCATCCTGGCGTCGAGCCTTGTGTCCACAGCTTGGTGAACGCCTCGTCGCCGCGCCAGAGCTGCCTCGATGTCTGATGCACACAGGACAGCGAGGAAAGCAGGGCCATGTAGCCAACCAGCTTGAATCTCATCCCCTTTCCTCCAGAACGCCCGTGTACGTCGATTGCCTACACCAAATGACGGCATGCGTCAAACGCTCTACGAGGAACCGGGGACAGATTTCCCG
>Ga0316576_10000329_pt1 | contig 21291 bp, 12 predicted proteins | sample S0NA_FD_203075 | JGI IMG/M metagenome (GOLD analysis project Ga0316576, IMG submission 203075) | Rhizosphere microbial communities from salt marsh grasses in Alabama, United States - S0-2_050615r3r5 | ecosystem: Host-associated > Plants > Roots > Rhizosphere | place: USA: Alabama | collected...
AGGCCGGTGATAGGCGCGCCTTTGGGACCGCTGCCGTAGGCGCTGAAGAGTACGGAGCCGGGGACGTAAACCTGATCGTCGTAGCGCACAAAGCGCGGGGCCAGGGTGAGGTCTTCGCTCAGGGAGAGGGTCAAATCAGGCGCCGCCGGCAGGTCGGGCGGACCCCAATCGAGGAAGCGGTAGCCGGGATCGGGAACGGCCGTCAGTTGGGTATCGACGCCCTGGAAAAAGGTGCCCTGCCAGGGCAGGTCCAGGGGGGAGCCGCCGTTGATCGTGACCTGGCCGCCGGATGCGGCGTTGATGGTTAAGGTGCTTAGGCCAGTCAGATCAAATGCTTCAACGGCCTGGGCGCGCACGATGTCCGGACGCTGGCGGGCGAACTCGCGCATATATTCGACACCGGCCTCCCAGTCTCCGGAACCGAGCCAGCGCCTTATTTCGTGGCTGATGTCCGGTGCCAGCGTTTCCGCCAGGGGGTTAAGCTTGCCCAGGACGTTTTCGGTGGTGAAAACGGTGTTCAGCAGATCAGCCAGGCGGGCCAGGAAGCGGCTTTTAAAGTCCGGGTTCTCCAGCAGTTTGCGCAGCAGGAGGGAACTTTGCAGCAGGCGTTCATCTTCCTGATCGAAGATGTGGGCGAACATGTTTTTCTCGATATAGCTGTCGGGCATCAGGCCAAAGGCGAAGTCGCTGTCCCAGAAGATCCAGTGCCAACGGCCGTTGGCGCGGTCGCGAAATTTGAGCTGGTTGTTGTGCGGCCAATCGGCGTTGGCGGTGATGATCTGGATCAGGGAATAGTCGATAAGGTTGTCCAGGTTGACTTGTGTTTCCACGTAGTTGTAGTTGTCCTGATCGGTGAGATCGTGTTGATCGACGAAGGCCATCAAATGATCCCAATGGGTCGTGTCTCCGGAGGAAGCCTGCAGATTGTATTCAAAACCGCTCAAGAGATCGGCGTCTTTGATCTGGAAGTTTTCTTCCAAGTAGCGATCATCGATCCGTTCGCGAATCTGGTAAATGCCCCAGGGTTCGCCGTTGATGAAGAGCAGGGCCGGGCGCGAATAGGGGGCAAAGCTGCCGGCCTGGCGGGCAAGGATGTATACGAGTTCGTTGCGCAGGAGGGTGCCGTTGAAGGAGACGGCCGGAAAATCCTGGCCGCCGTCGTGCACCACCAGGCGTTTGAATCGCGTTTTCTCAGAGTCGGGGAAGATGGGGAATTCCAGGTAGGGCTGTCCGTACTCGCCGCGAAGATAGAGGCGCAGCGACTTTTTGTCATAATTGCGGCTGCGCGCCCCGTGGACACGCACGCCGGTCGAGAGCTGAATTCCGGCATCCAGCTGCTCATCATAGTAAGCCATTTCCGCCGGCCGTTCCCAGTCAAGGCCGTAATAAAGGGGATTGGCGAAGATGCCGGTCTCCTCATCCCAAAGATCCTGGGGGTCAATTGTGAGCGAGAGCAGAGGCAGTGAGGTGTCCATGTTCATGAAATAGGTGGCGCCGGATGCCGGACCCCATTCGCCCGTCCCCGTTAGCGAAGCGGCGGGCAGCAATTCTCGGGCGCGCAGGGCAACCACGCGCGGCTCGCCGGCGGTAATGTGGATGGGGATGCTGTAGAGGGTGCCTGATTCGGCCGTGGGCAGCGAACCGTCGGTGGTGAAATAGATCTCGGTGCCGGGATCGGCCGAAGAGAGCCTGACGTCGATGGCCTGGCTGTAAGGGCCGGAGGGTGGGGAGAATTGGACGGGCGATGGAGCGGTGGCCTGTGTTCTGTGACCAGTGAGCGGTGACCAGCGATCAGTGAGCGGTGACCAGTTATCAGTGAGCAGTGGCCAGTGAGTACTGTTTAGTGACCAGTAAGCAGTAACCAGGAGGGCCAGTAATATGAGAGCGATGCGGATCAGGCTCCGCGATTTGAGTCGAACGTTCACGAAGGGTATTTTCATTGAGGCTGTGTTTGGCGTCAAGCGGGTTAAGAATATTCAGTATTTCAGTGTATCAGATAGTCAGTAAATTAACTGAAACACTGACTAACTGACTAACTGACCAACTAACCAACTAAGCCCTTGCGGCGGTTGTAGTTGAGGGTGCGCAGGCCACGGCGGTAGAGCCAGGTACGCAGGGTGTCCAGGGTTTTGAATTTGGCGGACAGCCAGGCCAGGTGCAGGCGATCGGCGTTGGACATGGGAGGCAGGTTCGCGTCGGGATCGTAGTGCAGTTCGGCGAGTAAAGGATCGGCGATGGCCTGCGCCATCTGACGCTCGAAGGGAGTCATTTCGCGCCGCCAACTGCCGATGCTGGCGGCGTGGAGGGGTTCCTGGGCCTCGAGATGGGCGTCGATGCCGCCGCCTTCGCTCTGGGCTAGCCGGCTATAGTCCAGCATAGCCGCGTCATATGGTTCGCCCAGATAGCGGCAAAGGTCTTGCAGCGTGCCCCGCGGGTCGGTGACCAGCGCTTCATAACGCACCTCGGTGTAGCGGTGCGGGCCGAGCAGTTTGCCGGCGGCGCGGCCGGTTTGTACATTGCGGACCCAGTTGCGCAGCAGATAGGAAAGGTCCATATAGGGCTTTGATCCACCCCACTTGGCGCGCGCGGAGAGGGCAGCGTCACGGCCGTCACGGATGACGTGAATGAACTGAGTCTCGGGGAAGATTGCCTCGATCTGGGGCATGTATTGGACGTATAGAGGGGTCTTATCGCCCCAGCGCGCTGTGTCCGGAGGCGCCTGCAGGCGGTAGAGGGCGTCAAGGACGAAGGGTAAGGTTGGCTGTGGGAGGCCGGCTAAGAAAGCCGCCTCGTCTTCCACAATGCCATCCCAAAAGCGGTTGAGACGGCCGATGTGCTGCAGGAGTACGGTGACGGCCGCTGGGTCTAATTCCTGCCGTGGGTTGGTATCCAGGAAAGGTAGGAAGCCGGTTTCGTCGGGTACAGAGAGGTGCGGGTGGCTGCTGAGCATAAAACGGAGCAGCGTCGTGCCGGAGCGAGGGTGGCCGACGATGAAAAACGGCCGTGGTGTGGAATCGTTCATGAATAAACCTGTCTGTGTATTGTACCCTTTCAGCCTGTTAAACAACCTAATGAATCTTTTGAAAATATTTCGGTAATTGCCCAACGCACGGACATAAATGCCCGTGCTAGTAAGCGACACCGGCTGAAGCCGGTTGTCCGGTTGTTAGAGCCTGGTTTAGCAGGCGCTATTTTCTAGCCCGGAGCTTTAACTCTGGGCAGGTGTGGTAGGAAGTTATTACCGATTTAATAAAACAACCTTCGTAAGGATACGCTGCAATTTTGCGCGCTGCTGTTTGCGTATTGTGTTAAACTGGAGCGGATGACGCGCCCGGCTGATCAGAAAGCGCCCTGGCTGGCGCAGACAAAATTCCACATTCCCCAGGTTCGCGGCGACAGCATCCCCCGCCAGCGATTGACCGGCCGGCTGGCGGAAATGGTCCTGGCAACGCCGCTGACGCTTGTCTCCGCCCCGGCGGGTTATGGCAAAACAACGCTGCTGGCCATGCTCGCCCATGCTCTCGGGGAACAGCCGATCGCCTGGCTCAGTCTCGACGAAGAGGAAGATGAGCTGAACGCCTTCCTTTACGCACTCACCGGCGCCTTGCAGATGCTTGATACGCGCTGCGGGGCGGCGACGCGCAAGCTGCTGCCGCTGCTGATTAATCCTGACAGCGGCCAAGACAGCCGCGCCGACGTGCGGCGGCTGGTGGGCGTGCTTATTAATGAGATCGGCGACTGTTTCGATGAACCTTTTCTGCTGGTCATCGATGACCTGCACCTCGTTACCCACCCGCTGACCCTGGCCGCGCTGGACTTCTTGCTGGAGCGCCTGCCGCCGCAGATGCACATTGTGCTGGCCACGCGGCGCGATCCGCCTCTTTCGCTGCCCCGCTTCCGCGCCCGCCGCAGACTGGCCGAGCTGCGGCTGATGGATTTGCGCTTTACGATGGCCGAAACAGGTGCGTTGTTGGCCAAGGCTTTGGACCTGGACGTGACGGTGGGGGAGGTGGAGCTACTGCATGCGCGCACGGAGGGCTGGGCGGCGGGATTGAGCCTGCTGGCCAACTCCCTGGAACGCATGCCCGCCACTGAGCGGGCCGCTTTCATTGAGCGGTTGGCCTATACGTACCAGGAAACCTTTGATTATCTCTCGGAGGAGGTCCTGCGCCGCCAGCCGCCGGAGCTGCAAGACTTTTTGCTGCAGACGGCGATCCTGCACACCTTGACCCCGGAACGCTGTACGGCCGTGACTGGTTTGGCCAATACGGCCGATATTTTGGAAGACCTTTACCGGCGCAATGTTTTTATCCTGGCTGTAACCGGCGAGGGTGCGGAGGATTCCGCTGCGCTGACAACTTACCGTTATCACGCTTTGTTTGCCGACTTTTTGCGCCACCGTCTGATCCGCGAACGGCCGGAGCTGGTTCCGGAACTGCATCGCCGCGCCGCGCAGTCGGCGCGGTTCCCTGGACGGGCTGTCGATCATTATGGCGAGGCAGGTATGTGGCAGGAAGCGGCGGCCGTAATCGAGGAAGTTGGCCTGGAAACGATGCGCCAGGGGCGGCTGGATCAGCTCAGCGGCTGGATTGTGGGCCTGCCGGATGCGGTGCGCCTGGCTCACCCGCGGCTGGCTTACTTGATGGGTTTGTGCGATTTGCAAAAAGGAGACCCATCCGCCGCCGGGCGCTGGTTGGAGGAGGCTTTCAGGCAGGCGCAGATTAGCGGGGAATTTTCCCTTCAGGGGGCAGCCCTGGCGGCGATGGGCAGCGCCGCTTTTGTGCAGCTGCAGTTTGCGCGAAGCCTGGAGTCTGTCAACCAGGCTTTGTCTTATCCGCTGGCGCCTTATGTGCGCGTGCAGGCGCTGATGGCCCGCGCCTCGGTAGCCCTGTTCAGCGGCAATTGGGACCAGGCGACGGCCGATCTGGAAGAAGCGCTGGATATCGTAGAGGGGGCTCATGACCAGGAAGCGCTGCTGGCCTTGATGCTCTTCCTGGGGCAGGAGTTCACCTTATTGCCGGGTAAACTGGCGCAAATTGAAGCATTTTGTGAGTGGGTTCAGGCATCGCTGGATAGTATGGCGAACCGTTCAACTGGTTCTGTCGGCGTAGGGCCTGGTCAGGCAGAATCCGGACTGTGGCCGGTCCGCCTGGGTCTGGAAGATGTGCGGGCTTATATTCATCTGCGGCGCGGCTGTTTAGGCGAGGCTGTTGCCGCCGGCGAACGGGCGATTTTGTTGAAGGAGCAGCTGGGCGGCTATTATCCTTTCTTGGGGCTTAATGCGGCGATTACTGTGGCCACGGCGCAGGCGGCGTTTGGTAATTATGAGGCCGCCGGACGTTATTTAGCGCTGACGGAGACGGCTGTTTCTGCGCTACCGCTCAACCAGCATACGGTAGCCAACGGCCTCTTCCCTCAGGCGCGTACTTATTGGCTTCAGGGACGTGGTACGGAGCTGCGGGCTGTTCATGCCCGCATGTGTTCTCTGGGGACGCCGGAGGAAAGCCCGCAGGCGCGGGTGCTGCGCCTTGTCGTGGAGAGCTTCATTCTTATCACGGAGGGAGCCTACGAAAAGGCCCTGCAGCGGCTGAGCCAGGCTGAAGAATTGGCCGAATCGGCACCGCTGGCGGCAATTTACGTTTGCCCGCGGCTGATTCGCGCCTATGCCTTGCAGCTGGCGGGGCGCAGAAAGGCAGCCTTGGAATTGTTTGGGCCGCTGCTGGATGCCTGTGAGGAGGAAGGCATGCCGGGAGTGATTTTGCAGGAGGGGAATACGGCCGTGGCGCTCCTGAAGTTAGCTGTAGAGAACGACATAAATGCAGCCTACGCAGAACGCCTGTTGTCTACTATAGGGGTGGTTCGCGAACCGCTCCTACGGGGAACGGCCGAGTGGCCGGATGATCTGACGGCGCGTGAACTAGAGGTGTTGGGGCTGATGGCGGCTGGGGCCAGCAATAAAGATATCGCCGAGGCGCTGGTGATCACCCTGGCCACGGTCAAGAGCCACGTCTCGCATATCCTCAGCAAGCTTGACGCCACCTCGCGCGGCCAGGCTGTCGCCCGGGCGCGAGAGGTGGACATCTTATAAAAGATTACTCCCTATCGCTAATCGCCCAGCGCTTCGGGCAGGCCGGGAACTTCCTCCGCGCCTTCGAGTACCAATAGGGTAGAGCCACTAAAATCGTCGCCTACGGGTTCGTAACGGCCGTTCAGGCACTCGGCCAGAAAGGCTTCCATGATCGCGAAGAAGGAGAGATTGTTCTCCGGGCGGGCGAAGCCGTGGCCCTCATCCGGGTAGAGGACATAGGTCACGGGAATGTCCTTGGTTTTTAGAGCCTCCACGATCTGGTCCGCCTCGGCTTGCTTGACCCGCGGGTCGTTGGCGCCCTGGCCGATGAGCAGCGGGCGGCGGATGCGATCGACGTAGGTCAGGGGCGAATGGCTGGCCAGCAGCGCGCGCCCTTCTTCGGTGCGGTGGTCGCCGACCCGGGTGGTGAACATCTCCAGCATCGGCTTCCAATAAGGCGGTATTGTTTCCAGCAAGGTGATCAGGTTTGAGGGGCCGACGATGTCCGCGCCGCAGGCGTACAGTTCGGGGAACATCGTTAAGCCGGCCAGGGTGGAATAGCCGCCGAAGCTGCCGCCGGCGATGGCCACCCGCTCCGGGTCGGCGATGCCCTGGGCGATGGCCCACTGCACTGCGTCGACCTGGTCTTCAACGATCTTGCCGCCCCATTCCAGGTCACCGGCGTTGGTGAAGGCCTTGCCGAAGCCGGTGGAGGAGCGGAAGTTGACGGCCAGCACGGCGTAGCCGCGGTTGGCCAGCCACTGGTGCATTGGATTGTAACCCCAATAGTCGCGCGCCCAGGGGCCGCCGTGGGGCATGAGCACCATGGGCAGCGGCTGTTCCGGTTTGCTGCCGCCCGCGGGTGTGCTGTCCAGGGGCAGTGAATAATAAATTACCAGATCAAGGCCGTCGCGGGCTTTGATCACGGCCGAATGCATCTTGACCAGCGGTTGGCCTTCCAGGTCCTGGCGGTTGGTGAAGAGGAATTCGGCCGTTTGCCCCTGCCGGTCATAGAGATAGAAACGGGCCGGCCCATCGTCTACCAGGTAGAGGACGATCCAATAGCTGTCGTCCAGCGCGCGGCTGACGATCTCCATGTCCCCACGGGCGATGTCGCGCAGGGTGGCGATATTCGCCGCGATCGCTTCGTCGACGATCTCCCAGAGCTTGCGCTCGTAGACGAAGGAAACAGCCTGAACGTGCTTTTCAGTGGGATGGCGAAGGACGTTTTCGGCATCGGCCAGATCGTTTTCGGCGATCACGGTTTTTTGTTTATCGGCCAGGTTGATTGCCACCACGGCTGAGGTGTCGCGACCGCGGCTGTCCTTGATGAAAATCACCTCACCGCTCTTGTCCAGACCGACGATGTCCGTGGTCAGCATATCCTCGGCGGGAACCGTATCCCAGGGCTGCCAGCCGCCATCCTGATCGGGGGTGAAAATTTCCAATCCGCCATCGGCCGTCATCTGGATGGCCAGCCGTACACGGTAATCGTCATCCGTTTCATAGCCCAAAAAACGGTCGTTTTGCTCCAACAGCGTCATCTCCCCGCTGAGAATATTCAGGCGGTAGAGATCGTGCCATTCCGGCGCGCGGTTATTGAGACCGATCACAACCTCCTGGGGATGGTCCGGGCTGATCTTATTGACCTGCGTCTGCACGCCCTCGAAGGGCGTCAGGTCCATTGATTCGCCGGAATCCAGGTCCACGCTGTAAAGGCGCCAGTTTTCATCGCCGTCCAGGTCCTGGAGATAGAGGATGTGCCGGCTGGTATAGGCCCAGGTGTAAAAGCGGATACCGCGTCCGGTGTCATTGGTGACCGGCCGGGCGTTGTGCGGATCTTCGCGCGGCGCGACCCATACGTTGAGCACGCCGTCCAGCGGGGCCAGGTAAGCGATGTGCGCGCCGTCGGGACTGATTTGCACGGACGTTTTGTCGGGATTGCCGAAGAAAACTTTGCGGGGGATGAGGGGGATGGTTGTCATGGATCACTCCTTTCCTGGATTAAGGGAAATTGTAGTCTAGGTAAAGATTATAAACCCTGACTTACCCACGGGCACGATTGACGGCTTTCCTTTAGTGAAGGAATTATTTTTTCAGGTTTTTGCATAAGGCATTTCAAAAAAGCAACCAGGAATGAACACGGGAGCAAAGATCCGATTCCCTGAAGATCATCCTTTTGCCTGATACGGCCGTTTCCCTTCGAACTTCTGTGGGAAACGACCGTTTCCTCAAGCGGTTACTTCAACGCTATTTCTGGATGACAAACGGGCCGGCGTTGCCAATGGCGATATCCGGTGGCCCGCCCCAGCAAACCATGTATAAAAGCCCTTCTTCTACATAAAGGCCTCCATACGTCTGGCTTTCTCCCGGATCCAGTTCTTTCAAGAAGACGGTATCTACCCAGGATGGCGGACCGGGATTATCCGTCGATGCCATCAGGTCGAGCAGGTCTTTACCTTCCTCCAGCGTGAAAAATGACACGGCGTATTTTTCAAAACGGTCATCCTCCACATCTACATTGACGACCAATTCTCCTTCCTGGAAAGTCATGGGGCCTTCATAGGCGCAGGTGTGATTTGCAATAGTTACGTTGATTTCACTGACCGGCGTTTCAACGGTTTCGGCCGGGAGCTGAATGGCCGCCGCCAGTTCGGGAACTGCTTCGAAAATAGCCGGTTTAAAATTAGCCAACGCTTCTTCCGTGATCGTGGAGACATAGAGCGTGATCTTGCCGTCTTTTACCTCGAATAACTCATGCCAACTGTTGGGCGCCACGCCCAGCTCGCGGGTGAAGTCCATCCAGGTTTTACTCTCGGTATAGACCACGCCATCCTCCACGCGCTGCGGTACTACTTCCCACTCAAAGTTCTGGCCGGTGCAGCACTCCTCTAGAAAGGTCTGGAACTGCTCCTTGCCCCAATAAATTTCCATGCCGGTTGGCGGCATGCCGATGAAGTAAGCCATCATGTCATCAGCGACCAAATCGGCCGCCCCGGCATAATCTTCCGCGTTGGCGCGCTCGATCATGGCTGCGACGACAGCCGCGGCCGGATCGACTGTTGGCTCGAGAACGGGAGCCGGCACATCAGTTGGCGCCTCAAGCGGTTGTTCCTCAACTTGTGGTGCCGGCGCAGGATCAACGGCGGCGGAAGAGCAGCCAACAAGCCCTATCCCCACCACCAAGCTTAAGATAACAAATAAATCAAATCTGGTTTTCATGGTTCACACTCCTTTTCCTGAATCAAACAGGTTGGTCACTTTTTACAATATGCAATCGTAATTACTGCCAGCTTACATAGAAAGTGACTGCGAAATTTGACAAAACTTGCCAAAATTCCCCATCCAACCGCAAAAAAAGTTATACTATCCGGTAGAGCATGATCGCATGGGGAGTATGCGCGTTTCGCCTGAATTTAATGGCAGCCATCCCGCCTGCCGCCCCATCCGACACCTTAATAATGTTTTTTCGGCGTGTTGTGTTTGACTTCTTTTGCAGGAGGCTTCCATGTCTATCTCAAGCACCCATTTCGCGCTCGAACAATTCACCACCTTTGGCGATTTGCTTAAATACCTGCGCCGCCGCGCCGGATATACCCAGCGCGAGCTTTCTATTGCCGTCGGCTACAGCGACACGCAAATTTCCCGCCTGGAACATAACGAACGCCTGCCTGACCTGGCAACCATCACCGCCCGCTTCCTACCCACATTGGGCCTGGAAAACGAACCGCAGATTTCAGCGCGGCTGCTGGAGTTAGCGGCAACCGTGCGCCGGGAAGACGCTCCCGCGTCCGGCCTCCCTCCCTACAAAGGGCTGCACTACTTCGATGAAAGTGACGCCGAACTGTTTTTTGGCCGCGAAGCGTTGACAGCACTGTTGGCTGCGCGTCTTACGGAAAGGGCAGACTCCACCCAGCGCTTTCTGGCCGTCGTCGGCGCCTCGGGCAGCGGTAAATCTTCCGTCGTGCGCGCCGGCTTGATCCCAGCGCTGCGCTGGCAGCCGTCTTCTTCAGGCTGGCCAATCTTCGTGATAACGCCGACCGCCCATCCGCTGGAAAACCTGGCCGCCGTTCTGCGTGGAGAACCACCAACAGGTTTACCCGCTAGGAAACTGGTAAAAGAGCTTGCCCAACAGCCGGATAGGCTCGACCGCGCGCTGCAAGACGCCGCCGCCAACGCGGCTGTCGCTCACACCCTGCTCGTCATAGACCAGTTTGAAGAACTGTTCACCCTCTGCCGCGGCGAGGAGGAACAGGGCGCGTTTGTGCAGAATTTGATTACTGCCTGCCAGGATGGGGGATCGGCCGTTATTCTGCCTATCCTACGCGCCGATTTCTACGCCCACTGTGCCCGCTTCGAGGGATTCCGGCAGTTGCTGGCCCAGCACCAGGAATATATCGGGCCCATGACTGCGGATGAACTGCGCTGCGCTATCGAAGAACCGGCGCGGCAGGGGCATTGGGAACTTGAGCCGGGACTGGTTGACCTCCTGCTCCACGATGTAGGAGCAGACGCCGGCCACAGCCCTGAGCCGGGCGCACTGCCCCTGCTTTCACATGCCCTGCTGGTAACCTGGGAACGGCGGCGCGGCCGTACACTGACCCTGAGCGGCTATACCGCTTCCGGCGGCGTACGTGGGGCTATCGCTGAAACGGCCGAATCCGTCTTCTACGACCAGCTAGACCGCGATCAAAGGCAAATTGCACGCCATATTTTCCTGCGCCTGACCGAATTGGGCGGCGATAATACCCAGGCCGATACCCGCCGTCGTGTCAGCATTGACGAACTGCTCTCCTGCCCAAAGGAGCAGGCCTGGCCGGAGGAGCAGGCCTGCTCCTCCGGCCAGGAGGCAGTGCACCAGGTGCTCAGTGCCCTAGCCGATGCGCGCCTTATTACCACCGACCAAAACGCCGTGGAAGTTGCCCACGAAGCGCTCATCCGCGAGTGGCCGACGCTTCGCGGCTGGTTGGAAGAAGACCGTGAAGGGCTGCGGCTGCACCGCCATCTCACCGAAGCAGCGCAGGAATGGGAGGCGTTGGGACGCGATCCCGGCGTTCTTTACCGGGGAGCACGGTTGGCACAGGCAGTAGAATGGGCGGCAACTCATCCCGATATTCTGAATGAAGGTGAGCGCGTCTTCCTTGATGCTTCCCAGGCCCTGGCTGAAAGAGAGGCGCGGGACCGAGAATCACAGCGTCAGCGGGAACTGGAAGCGGCGCGCCAGCTGGCCGAAGCAGAACGGGCGCGCGCCGAAGAACAAACCCAGGCCAACAGGCGGCTGCGCCGACGGGCGGTGCTACTGGGGGCAGCCCTGATTATCGGCCTGGTTCTAGGTTTGGCGGCATTAATTTTTGGCCAGCGGGCAGTCGAGGCGGAAAAGCTGGCTACCTCGCGTGAACTGGCGGCAGCGGCCGTAACCAATCTAGACGTGGATGCGGAACGCAGCGCCTTGCTGGCGCTGTCCGCATTGGAGCAAGCCGATACATTGGAAGCACGCAATGCGCTGCGCCAGGCGCTGCCGGAGCTGCATCTTGTGCGAACCCTGCCACCGCACGAGGGGGGTGCGCCGGATGTAACTTTCAGCCCGGATGGTTCCCGTCTGGCCAGCCTTGGCGCCTTTGATGATTTCGCCATCTGGGAAACAGCCACTGGGCTGCCTCTTTTCCAGCTGCAAGACGGAGGGATTGAATTTGGAAACAGTCTCGCCTTCAGTCCGGACGGGGACCAGCTGGCCACGGCCGGGGTCACGCGGGTTATTTTCTGGGATGTGGAAACCGGCGATAAACTGTTTACCCTGGCGGGGGAGTCGGTGGGTACGACGGTTGGATATAACCTGGGTGTGGGGCAAATCAGTTTTAGCCCGGATGGCCGGCGGCTGGCGGCAGCGAACATCGACGGGGTTTCTAAAGTGTGGGACCTGGCAGCGCGAGAGGAACTGCTTATCCTGCCGCCCGACGGGCAGCCCGCCAAAGCGATAGCCTACAGCCCTGACGGTCGTTTCCTGGCTACCGGGGGTGATGAAGGCGTGGTTACGCTTTGGGATGCAAACGAAGGGACGCAAATCTTAACAACGACGCTGGGTGGCATTATTCACAGCGTTACCTTCAGCCCGGATGGGAGCAGTGTGGCCGCTGCCAGCGAAGACGGTCGGGCCAAAATCTGGGATATGACAACAGGAGATGAAGTGGCGAACCTTTCCCGAACTTCCGGCATGTATGATGTCGCCTTCATGGCCGACGGCCGTTTAGCCATGGCCGGGCAGGATGGCGTCACCCGGGTCTGGGATCCCGTCACGGGCCAGCAGGCCCTGGCTTTGACTGCCTCGGCCAGCACCGTTATCGGGGTGGCGGGTAACCCGGATGGATCGTTGATTGCAACAAGCAGCTATGACGGCAGCGTGCGGCTGTGGGACGCCGCGCCTGGCCATGAACTGCTGACCATTCACGCCCACGACGGCATTGTCTGGAATGTGGTCGCCTTCCCGGACGGCCGACAATTCGCCTCCGCTGGGGTGGATGGCACAGTGAAAATTTGGGAAGCCGGCACGGGCCACCTGCTGCGCACCTTAACCGGCGGCGATGAGGCCGTCCCCGGTTTTACGGGACTGGCTATCAGCCCGGATGGCACGAAGTTGGCGGGTGGGGGGATGGACGGCACGGTTACAATCTGGGACAGCGGGTCTGGAAACATAGCCATGACCCTGCCCGGTCACATGAACATGGTGACCGGATTGGCCTTTAGCGAGGATGGAACACGGCTAGCGACAGCCAGTTGGGACTCGACAGCTAAAGTGTGGGACCTGGCCAGCGGTCAGGAAATCGCAACTTTTAGCGGCCATCCTGCCCCGACATTAGTAACAAACGTGGCCTTTAGCGGTGACGGCCGCACCGCGTTCACCGGCGGTGATGATGATTTTGTGCGCCAGTGGGATGCGGAGACCGGGGAGGAAATCCGCACTTTTTCCGGTGATGGTAAAGACATATACGGTATTGCTGTCAGCCCGGATGGGCGCATGCTAGCAATGGGCGATCAAGATGGGACAATCACGTTGTGGGATATAGCTTCCGGCAGCAAGCTGCACACGCTGGCAGGACACGCCGGACTGGCAGTGCGCCTGGCGTTCAATCAAGATGGCTCACGGCTGGCATCCGCCAGTTTTGACCGGCTGGCAAAAGTATGGGATGTGGCAAGCGGAGAGGAATTATTCAGCCTTTATGGTAACCAGAGCAATGTATTTGGCGTGTCTTTTACTCCTGACGGAAAACAACTGGTCACGGCCGGAGCGGATGGTACAGTGCGCACGTATACGCCGGCATTGGACGAATTGATTGCTCTGGCCGAGAGCCGCCTTACCAGAACATTAACCGACGAGGAGTGCCGCGAGTTTTTGCATGAAGCGGCCTGCCCATAAATGCCCCCTAAGGGCTTTCTTATTGGTGAATCATACAATGCGTGGGGGTGATATCGCGAGCCTCGTTAGCCAGCGGTAACAAAATCCTGAGCTGAATAGGTTTCAACCATGCTCTCCCATTTTTCAAAGAACGCTTTGTTGTCGGGGGCACCTATATTAGCCCGCCACGTATTAAGTCCCGCTATGTCTTCGAAATCTATGTCGAACACGACGACGTTATGTTCACCCTCCTCAGGGATTATGATTGTGCAGATTCGGGAAATCTGGAAAAGGGTGCGGGCTTCTGTTTTCATCAGCTCGACGAGATCTTCGGTTTGGTCTTGATGGGCGACGGCCGTGACGCGATGGATGATCATAAAACACCTCCTGTGCTGGTACGATAGTTTAGCACCTTGGGAATGACTCCGCCAAATCACCAGCGCGAGAATTACCGCAATTCTGAACAAGTCGATCAATGAAATCAGTAGTTTACACAGAGTACTGGATACTCTCTCATTTGGCCTGCAAGAGATAAGTGCGCATCGGGCTTCAGCTTCAAGGATAGACGCGTAAAACCAGTCAGGTCGGCGAAGAGGATAGAGGCGTTTTGAAATCCGTCGGCAATGGTTGATTCTGTCTTCCTAAGCCTGGCGGCGATTGATTTTGGCAACACATTGTTAAGCAGATCTTCATTTGCTTTGTTCGCGCGATCTGTCTCGGCCACGAGGTACATCAGGGACCCGCCAACCAACAAGAACGCGAAAGTGATATTGAGGATATTGATTAAGGCCAGCTGCAGCGCCGGTACCGTGACCAGTGGAGGGAAAAACTATGTGTAGTAATAATACCAACCGATAAACAGCGGTATGTATATAAGACCGATACCAGCACAAAGCGTTGATGCTTTAGGAGAATAATCACCGCCATCCAGAGAATTACGCTGAATATGTTGAAAATGGCCAGCGGCCTCACACCCCAGCTTGCGAAGAGGAAGATGTAGAAAACGTGTATCAGCAGGGCGGAAAGAGCACCGACTGCCATTGTAGCGTAAACCCGTTCTTCACCTCTGGTTAGACCCGCAGGTGCTGTAAACCACCGTTTCCAAATCGCATTAGTTGCCGGTGTAAGTGAATCGATTGCCGCCATTATTGATCCTCCAAAGCTGTTTCAAGATAGAGCACAAAAACCCAGGCAACCTAACAAGGTCTTCGGGGGCAGCCTTCATGACTACATGATGCCTGTCAGGTGTTCGCGTTATCTAGGGTAGAGAGATTTGCGACACAATAGTAGCCGGAAATTGGCGATGATGCACGATCGACCATTGAGCCCATTCTTAGCGCAATCGATAAGTTAACAGAATCCCTCCTTTATACTTCAATATTTAGGTCTGGTTCACAGATATCCAAGACATTCTGTTCCCACGCATGATCTAGCAAGATATTCTCGCTATGCAAATCTACGGGAAGAAAATTCTGCGCTTAATGGGTTTGCTTAACCGAGATCATCCCTCTCCTCCCAAAAGATCATCCTTTTGCCCGATACGGCCGTTGGCACTCTTCCTTATTATATAGGGAATTATATAGGGAGAGTTTGCTATGCTTTATCTGCGGAGAGTTTTATGAGCTACTATGAAAAATATAAAAAGCAGGTGTTGGATGCCTGCCAGGATCTGACACGAAAGGGCTATCTCGTGGGCACGGGGGGCAATGTATCCGTGCGTATCGATGGGGAAGAGGCGCTGGCGATCACGCCTTCGAGCATGGATTACCTGGCCCTGAGCGAGGAGGATATCTGCATCTACAGTTTCGATAAGGAGCCCCTGGAAGCGGTGCACGTGCCCTCGGTGGAGATGGCCATGCACACAGCCGTTTACCGCAACCGTCCTGATGTGAACGGCGTGGTGCACACGCACCAGCCTTATGCCAGTACCTTCACCTTGATCAACGAGCCGATTCCGGCCCTGTTCGATGAGCAGGTGGCCAACCTGGGCAACCGCGTCGACCTGGTGCCCTACGGCATGTCCGGAACGGCCGAATTGATGGAGAACATCGCCGCCCGGCTGGATAACCAGTGCAACGCCTACATCTTGCAAAATCACGGCGTCCTGCTCCTGGGCACCACGCTGGAGAAGGCGGCGCTCAACGTGCTGCTGCTGGAGAAAGTGGCCCGCGTTTATTATTACGCCATGACCAGCGGACGGCCGATTTCCACCCTGCGCCCGGAAAGTGAAGAGACGATTTTCGCCATGCTCAAGAGCGAGCAGCGTAAGGAAGTGCGGCGGAAGAAGCGGCTGGCGCGGAGTTAAGTTTTTCAGTTTATCAGTTTATCAGTGTTTCAGTTGCTTGGTTACTGACTAACTGACCAACTGAGATACTGACCAACTACTAATGGAGACCCCAACATGATCAACCAAAATTTGAAAGAAGCATTAAACGATAAGATTCAAGAAGGCGAGTTTGATGTCGCCGATATTCCCGCTTACCTGACTCTGTTTTGCGAGATGGGTAATGAGATTGACGAGCTGCAAGAAGAGGTGGAAGGCTGGGAGCGGCGCGTGAATTTCGCTCTGGACGGCGCCGGCCCGCACTGGCTGGTTATTGAAGATGGTGTATTCAGCACCGGAGAAGGGGAGCTGGAAGATGCCAACCTCGTGCTCAAGCTGGACGCCTTTAACGCCGCGCAGATTTTTGCCGGGGACCTGGACGCCAAGGCGGCCTACATGTCCGGCGCGCTCAAGGTCGAAGGCGAGCTGCCGGATGCGGTGAAGATGCAGACGCTGATTGAGATCGTCGGCGAAGAGATAGAGTATTAGCTGGCAGCGATCAGCTTTCAGCTGTCAGCCCACTGGCTGTTAGCTGATGGCTGACAGCTGAGAGCTGTAACACGGAGTGACACATGATTTCCCCGCCAATTGAACAAAAATACGCCATCAGCGAATGGCATGATACGGATAAAATCCTGGCCCAGCTGGATGCGCTGGTGGCGCAGCCGATGCGGCCGATTCGGCGTGAGAAGATGGCTGAGTACCTGGATTATTTCAATAACCGCTGCCTGCGCTCGAAGGAGCTGACCGACCGCGCCAAGACGCTCATTCCCGGCGGTGTGCAGCATAATCTGGCCTTTAATTACCCTTTTCCCATCGCCATTGAGAAGGCGGATGGCGCTTATATGTGGGACGTGGATGGCAATGTCTACATCGACTTTTTGCAGGCCGGCGGGCCCACGGTCCTGGGCAGTAATTACAAGCCGGTGCAGGAAAAGATCATCGAACTGATCCGCGAATGTGGTCCGGTGACCGGCCTCTTTCACGAGTACGAACTGAAACTGGCCGAAGTGATCAATCGCCATATGCCGGGCATCGAGATGTTCCGCATGCTGGGCAGCGGCACCGAGGGCGTCATGGGCGCCATCCGCGCCGCGCGCGTTTATACCGGCAAGCGCAAGGTGATCAAGGTCGGCGGCGCTTACCACGGCTGGAGCGACCAGATGGTCTACGGCCTGCATATCCCGGGCACGGGAGCCATGGAGGCTTTCGGCATTCCCGGCGCGGCGCTGAGAGAGACGCAGGAATTTTTCCCCAACGACCTGGAGGGACTGCGCAAACTGCTGGAGAAGAATGACCCGCGCGGCGGCACGGCGGCCGTTATCCTGGAACCGGTCGGGCCGGAAAGCGGCACACGGCCGATTCACTTCGACTTCAACCAACAGGTGCAGGAGCTGTGCCGCGAATTTGGCGCACTGCTCATCTTCGACGAGGTCGTCACCGGTTTTCGCCTCGGTTTGGGCGGCGCGCAGGGGTACTTCGATGTGCAGCCTGATCTGACCGTCTTCGGAAAATGCGTCGCCGGCGGTTACCCGGCGGCGGGCGGCCTGGGCGGGCGCGCCGAGGTGATGGCCACGCTGGCCGCGGGCCTGGAGTCGGGCAAGGAGCGCGCTTACGTGGGCGGCACCCTGTCGGCCAATCCTTTGAGCAGCGCTGCCGGTTACTTTTCGATTATGGAGATGGAACGCACGGATGCGCCGATGAAGGCGGGGCTGGTCGGTGATAAATTAACCGCCGGCTTGCAGGGGATCATCGATAAATATGATCTGCCTTTTGTGACCTACAACCAGGGCTCTATCGTCCACCTGGAAACTTCCGGCGTGATGCTGCTGGATATTATGGACCCGCAGGCGCTGCCGCAGGCCAAGGCGCGCAAGTTCATGATGGAAGAAATGGGCGCCGCCTTTATGGTCGAAGGGATCATTTCATTGGCCGGCAGCCGTCTTTATACGAGCATGGCCGATACGGACGATGTGATCGATAAAGCTCTTGCACGCTTTGAGGCTGTGTTGAGCAGCGTCGAAGGCGTTTAAGAGGGAAGAGGAGAGGCCGGCTGCTGTCCGGCTAAATGGGCAGCGGCCGGCATAGAGGATGAAATTCAAACATTGGCTGGCTTTGTTTGTCATGTCTTTCGCCGGGGAACTGGCCTGGGGCGTGCAAACGCAAATATTTAACCTGTTTCTTTTCAATGAAATTTCGCCCCGTCCGATCACCGTCAGCCTGATGGTGGCGACGGGCGCGGTTGTGGCCACGTTGACGGCTATTTTTATGGGCGCGTTTTCCGATCAGAAGGGGCGGCGGCGGCCCTTTATCCTGGCCGGGTATATCCTGTGGGGCATCACCGTGATCCTGTTCCCCTCGACGCAGTTGATCACTATCGTCTGGTTGGCGGTAACGGCCGTGATCTTGCTTAATGCCTTCATGTCCTTTGCCCGCGCCACCGCTTATGAAGCCTCCTACCACGCCTATCTGACCGATATCACCAATCTTGAGAATCGCGGCACGGCCCAGGGCATGGCCAGCTTGGGGCTGTATATCGCTATGGTGGTTACTTTCGGTGGGCTGGGGCTGATTGAAGAAACCGGCTATCAGATTTTCTTCTTGATCGTCGGCGCGCTGGTGATCGTCATGGGCACGATCGGCGGCCTTATCGTCGAAGATTCCGGCGTGCCTGTCGATCATGAAATAGGGGTATTCAAGCGCGTTCGCACAACCTTCCACCGCGATTTCCTGCGCCAGCAAAAGAACTTCTTTTACATCTTGCTGGCCATGGGCCTGTTTATGATGTCTTTCAACGTCTTTTTCCAGTTTGTGCTGATTTATTTGCAGCATTTCCTGCAAATTCCAGTCAGCTACGTGGAGATTCTGGTCCTGGTGGCGATTACCATCGGCGGTATCGTATTTTCTATTCCCGCGGGTATCTTGAGCGATAATATCGGCCGTAAAAAGGTAGCCGTGGCCTCGATCCTGATTGAGTCGGTTTTTCTGATTTTATTTGCCCTGGCGCCGCAGTTTGCCGGGGCTTTGCCGTTATTTGGCAGTTCAGCGTTAATTAATGTCACCGTCTGGTCTGGATTCTTCGCCATTTTCTGGCTGGGTGGGCAAACTTCCTGGCTGGTGGCCAGCTATGCCTGGAGCAAGGACTGGTATCCGGAAGAGAAGCGGGCCGAATTTTCCGGCTATACAACCATTTTCCAGATTGGCGTCGGCGGTGGGCTGGGGGCCATGTTGGGCGGCATTGTCGCCTCGATCTTCGGCAATCCAGGTATCGTCGACGGCAAGCCGGGCATCATCCCCACTCCGGCGATCTTTATTTTTGCCGGTATTCTGGTCTTATTTACTTTGATCCCAGTGTGGTTTGCAGAGGAGAAGGTTTAACTGGAAAATTCGTGTAGTCAATACAGGATAACAAGAACCAAAGGCTCACGAGATTGACGCACTTGAACGAGGATGATTATGACGCTGACACAACCAATAACGGCCGTATTATTTGGAGCGGGGCTGCGCGGGGCGGATGCTTACGGCCCTTATGCCCTGGCGCACCCGGATGAATTGAAATTTGTGGCCGTGGCCGAACCGGATCCGGTGCGCCGGGCGCGCTTCGCCGCGGCACACGGTATTCCGCCCGAGCACCAATATGCGACCTGGGAAGAAGTAACAGCCCTACCTAAATTCGCCGACGCCGTCTTTAACTGCACGATGGACCCGATGCATTATGCCTCGGGCATGGCCGCGCTAGCAGTGGGGTATGATATGCTGCTGGAAAAGCCGATGGCCGGCACCCTGGAGGAAACGGTAGCCCTGGTGCGGGCTGCGGAGGAGGAGGATCGCCTGGTACAGGTTTGCCATGTGCTGCGCTACACGCCTTTCTTCTCCACGCTGCACGACATCTTGCAGTCGGGGCGGTTGGGCGATATTGTCACTGTCGAGCACCGCGAAAATGTGGCCTACTGGCACATGGCGCACAGCTACGTGCGTGGTAATTGGGCTGATACGACCGCCACCGCGCCTATGGTGCTGGCCAAATGCAGCCATGATCTGGATATCCTTTACTGGAATTTGGGCTTACCAGTTAAGCGCCTGCAGTCTTTTGGTTCCCTACGCCACTTTCGCCCCGAAAACGCGCCGCCGGGGGCTACAATGCGCTGCACCGACGGCTGCCCGGCCGCTGAAATCTGTCCATTTGATGCGCGGCGCATCTATTTGAATATGAGCAACGAGGGCTGGCCGGTGACCGCGATTACCAATGACCTCAGTCTGGAGGGACGGCAGAAGGCCTTGGAGACGGGGCCATACGGCCGCTGCGTCTATCATTGTCAGAATACGGCCGTGGATAACCAGACGGTTAATATGGAATTTGAGGATGGTACGACCGTAGTTCTATTCATGCATGGCCACTCCCATCTGGAGGGCCGGACCATGCGCTATGACGGCACGCGGGCGACGCTCTTGGGAGAATTCACAACGGAACGCAGCAAGATCGAGATCTACGATCACCTCACCAATACCAGAGAGCGCGTTAAAATTCCGACCAGCGACGGCACGGGACACGGCGGGGGCGATTTTGGCGTGGTCGCCGCCTTTGTACGGGCCGTTCGCGGTGATAAGGGCGGAGGTGCACTAACCAATGCGCGTGCCTCCCTGGAGAGTCACCTGCTGGCTTTTGCTGCTGAAGAATCGCGCCACCGCAATGTCATTATCGATATGGCGGAGTTTAGAAATAGATAGAGACGAGAGATAGAGATAGATGTAAACTCTATCTTCAGTGGAGGTACTTGTGGCGAAGATTACGTTTATTGGAGCGGGCAGTACAGTATTTGCCAAGAATTTGCTGGGCGACATTCTTAGCTATCCCGAAATGGCGGAGTCTATTATCAGCCTGCATGACATTGATGCGCATCGCCTGAGCACGACGGAGGTTGTGGCCCACAAGATCGCCGAGAATCTGGAGGCTAACCCGAAAATCGAAGCCACGCTGGACCGCCGGGCGGCATTGGATGGGGCGGATTATGCCATTAACATGATTCAAGTCGCCGGCTACAAGCCGGGCACAGTAGTCGACTTTGAAATTCCCAAGAAGTACGGTCTGCGCCAGACCATTGCCGACACGCTGGGCATCGGCGGCATCATGCGCGGGCTGCGTACTATCCCCGTGCTGATCGATATGACCTGTGATATGGAAGCGGTCTGTCCCGACGTGCTGCATCTCAACTATGTCAATCCCATGGCCATGAACTGCTGGGCCCTGAATCGTTCAGGCCTAAGCCGTGCTACTTCAATCAAGACGGTTGGTCTTTGTCACAGCGTGCAGGGTACGGCGATGGAGATTGCCTCGGACATCGGGGTTGATGTTGAGGAGATCAATTATGTATGCGCGGGGATCAATCACATGGCCTTCTACCTCAAATTTGAGCGCGACGGCCAGGATTTGCATCCCCTGATTCACCAGGTTATCGAGGAGGGACGTGTGCCTGATTACAACCGCGTGCGCTATGATATGTTTAAGCGCCT
>Ga0316576_10000330_pt1 | contig 21244 bp, 20 predicted proteins | sample S0NA_FD_203075 | JGI IMG/M metagenome (GOLD analysis project Ga0316576, IMG submission 203075) | Rhizosphere microbial communities from salt marsh grasses in Alabama, United States - S0-2_050615r3r5 | ecosystem: Host-associated > Plants > Roots > Rhizosphere | place: USA: Alabama | collected...
CACCTATCCTGGAAATTTAGATGCTGTGACAAAAATCTCTTTACCCGCTGCCAAAATAAATGAAAAATACATTGATATTCTAGGTATATGATGATACCTTTACCTAGAATATCAATGTATAGAGCATGGCATCAAAAGGCTTAATGGCGGCATCAACCAAACCTTTAATCCTGACCATCCTGAAAGAAGGAAAGAGTTACGGATATTTAATCATCCAAAAGGTAAAGGATCTTTCAGGGGGGGCCCTGGAGTGGTCTGACGGCATGTTGTATCCGGTTCTTCACAGGCTGGAAAAAGAAGGTTACATCACATCCGAATGGATGATTACGGCGAACGGAAGAAATCGAAAATATTATTCCATCACCGAACAAGGAAAACGTGAATTGATTGCAGAAAAGGAAGATTGGCTCAGTGTTCAGGCAATACTGGCAAAGCTCTGGGGCACAATACCGGCTGAATGATGTTTGATCTGGAAACTGAAATCCGGAACTGGATCAGGAACCTGAGAAGCAACCCGGGTTTCGAAGACGGGGACATTGAAGAGATTGAACTTCATATCCGGGACAGTATTGAAGAAAGTATTTATGAAGGATCTTCTCCGGAAGAAGCTTTTAAAATTGCTACTGACTCATTTGGACAGCCGGAGCTTACCGGTTTTGAATTCATCCGATCCAGAACGGCTGATTTGAAGAATCCCAGACAAGACAGACTGGCTCACAATTACTCAAATCCGGAGAATCCGATTTCGGCTTACTGGATCTTGTTCAGCAATCATCTGAAAATGGTGTTTCGCACGATCAGACAAAACAAAGGTCTCTCCTTCATCAATATCCTGGGGATGGCCATCGGGCTCGCAGCTTCCGGGATCATACTGTCCTTTGTGCACCAGGAATACCATTTCGACAGCAACCTGAAATACGCTGAGAAAACATTCCGGATCATTGAAAAAGATGGCGATTCATATGATGAATATGGCTATGCCCCGATGGCCGAATCCCTCCTGGAGGAATTGCCGGAGATTGATGACGCAATGCGACTGGCATTCTACTACGGATTCCTGGCCTGCCGGAGTGGTGAAAACAACTTCAATGAACGAAGCGTCATATTTTCTGACCCTCACTTTTTTAACTTCTTCTCCTTTCCTTTGATGGAGGGAAATCCGGGCAACTGCCTTTCCGACCCCCACTCGGTTGTCCTCTCCCAAAGCGCTGCAAAGAAATATTTTGGCAGCAGCAATCCCCTGGGAAGGCAATTGGAGATCAGTGATGGGATCATGTTTACGGTTTCCGCCGTTTTCAAAGATTTTCCGGTGAATTCAAATTTCCGGGGAGATATGGTCCTGCCCCTGGATTGTATTTCTGAACTCACCCAAATCCGGATCGAACCAAGTTGGGATTATCATAGCGATATCAACACCTTTGTGCAGCTGGCAGAAGGCACATCACGGACGGAGCTCACAAAGAAAACCCTGCAGTTCTTCTCTGGGCATCGAAACAGCACGCAAACAACACTGCTATTTCAGCCACTTTCGGATATTCATATCAACAGTCAATTCATATGGGAATCCAGGCCACAGATCAGCAACCGCATCCTCGGGTTCCTGTCTCTAGTGGCTTTCCTGATCCTGGGTGTCTCAACCATCAATTTCCTTTTCCTCTATATCGGTATCGCCTCGCAGAGAACAAAAAGCATCGGCATCAGGAAGGTTATCGGAGCCTCGGGAAAGGTTCTGTTCGGGGAGTTCTTCAAAGAGGTGAGCGTTCTGATGCTCTGCAGTCTTCTTGCCGCCATCCCCATGGTATTTTTCTACCTTCAGGTACTTGTTCCGGCGTTTTCCCTGCCCGACCTGGTATACGCCGATACATCACTGGTACTTACTTTGCTTGGCGTTCTGCTACTGGCAGATCTGCTGGCCGGTCTTTATCCATCCTATTTACTTTCCTCAAAAAAAGCACTTACCCTGATTCAGCAACGGAGCGAGGTGAGTCTGGTCAGCTTCCGGGCACTGCCGGTGCTTTCCATCCTTCAATTCACACTGCTGTTCTCCCTTTTATCCTTTAATCTGCTGATGCAAAAACAATTCCATTTCCTTATAAACCGGGATACCGGTTATGCCCGGGATGAACTCTTTACCATACCGATGAATATGCCTCTGGGGCATGGTATCCATGGAGAACGCTTTGTTGTTTTCGCGAAGGAATTGCAAAAGCTTCCGGCTCTGAAACAGGTGACAGCCTCATTCTCCTCCCCCGCATCGGCAGAATGTTACACTGAAGGCGTTACATGGGAAGGCCAGCAGGATAGCCGGAAACAAAAAGTGGTCTGGAGCTGGGAGTCTGTTTCCTATGACTATTTCCTTACCCTGGGGGTTGAATTGGTTCAAGGCAGAAGTTTTGATCCTGGATTCAGGGGGGATGCAGTGAACTGGGAAACCCGGGAATGTGCTTTCGTGATTAATGAAAGTGGACTGAGGGAGATAGGTTTGGAAGATCCGCTGGGAAAAACCTTCTCCATCTGGGGTTTCACGGGGCCCATCATAGGCGTTGTCAAAGATTACCATTCCCTTTCCATGCATTCAGAAATGCGCCCCATGTTCTACTTCTGTAATCCGCTTTTCTGGAATGAGGTTGTATTACGTTTACATGTGGATCAGGAGATCAGTGTGGACGATATTCAAAAGGTATGGAAACAATTCAATGATGATTATCCCTTTGAAATGAACGCTGTGGATGAACAGATCCGGGATTTGTATACGCGTGAACAAGCGCTTGCAAAAAGCCTGACGCATTTTTCCCTGCTTACGGTACTGGTCATTGGAATCGGGTTGATCACGCTGTCCCTTCTGAGCTTCAACAGACGGATAAAGGAAATTGGCATCCGGAAGGTAAATGGCGCCACATCATTGGAAATACTCAGGATGCTGAACAAGCAATACGCCCGCTTCGTGATCATTTCATGCGTGCTGGCCCTGGCACCCACCTGGTTCTTTATGCACAGGTGGCTGGCAAATTATGCTTACAAAACAAGCATCAACTGGTGGATTTTCTTCGTTGCAGGAATGGTCACATTACTGATTGCTCTTGTGACAACCAGTTGGAAAAGCTGGCAGGCTGCCAGAAAAAATCCTGTCGAATCACTGCGGAGTGAATAAGGAGATTCCCTGGCACCCATGCTCCAAAGCCCTTAGAAGAGCTCCCTCATTGACTTAAAACAGATCCTATTTCCCTTCAGACGCCTTGGTGAATCCTTCCATCACCTGGTCCAGGTTGAAGGAAGCAGGTTTTTGCCTGGGAGGATAGTCCTGGAAGGTCGCAAGCATTTGAGCGGCGATGACCTGTGCCCCGACTGCCACAAATTGCGCCTTGTGCTCCAGCCATTCGTAATAAGAGTTGGAATTATGCTGCGCTTTTTCAAAAGGATCCATGCGAAGGTCGAAGATCAAAGGAACCCTCAGCTTTACAAATGGATACATCCATACGCCGAATGCCTCCGATTGCTGTTCCATAAAGACGATCTTCCATTTTTCATAGCGCATGGCCACGAGGTCACCGTCATCACTCCAGTAATAAAACTCCCTGCGCGGCCACGTGGTCCATCCGTATTCGTCCTTACCGTATTCCTTTTCCCCTGTCAGGTATGGCAGCAGGTTGTATCCGTCCAGGTGCACATTGTAAGTTCTGTCAACACCTTCATAACCATTCAGCAGTTGTTCTTTAATATCGGGTACCCCGACCGCAGCCATCAGGGTGGGGACCCAGTCATTCCCGGCCACGATCTCATTGACTACGCTGTTGGCAGGTATCTGTCCCGGCCAGCGAATGAGGCAGGGAACACGATAACCGCCTTCCCAGTTGGTGTTCTTCTCCCCGCGGAAAGGGGTGATGCCACCGTCTGGCCACATATTAAAATGAGGTCCGTTATCGGTGGTGTAAATGACGATGGTATTCTCCGCAATGCCCAGTTCATCCAGCAGATCCAGGATTTGTCCGACCTGGTCGTCGTGTTGTATCATTCCGTCGGCATAGAAGTTCAATCCAGATTTGCCTTCATATTCCGGGGGAACATGGGTATTATAATGCATCCGTGAAGAATTGAACCAGCAGAGGAAAGGCTTGTCTTCTTCGACCTGTCTCTCCATGAAATCTATGGCTGCATCCGTAAATTCCTGGTCAATAGATTCCATCCGTTTGCTGGTCAGCGGACCGGTATCCTCTATGCTCCCGTCGGCAAAACTCCTGATGACCCCTCTCGGACCATAATTCTTACGGAAATTCGGGTTCTTTGGATAGTCCACATCTTCTGGTGTCTCTTCAGCATTCAAGTGGTAGAGGTTGCCGTAAAACTCATCAAAACCGTGATTGGTGGGCAGGAACTCATCCAGATCCCCCAGGTGGTTTTTGCCAAACTGTCCGGTGGCATACCCCAGAGGCTTCAGCAGTTCGGCCAGGGTTGGGTCCTCGGGCTGAATGCCCAGGGTAGAACCGGGAAGGCCGACCTTGGTCAATCCCGTCCGGATCGGCATCTGTCCCGTAATGAAGGCTGACCTTCCGGCCGTACAGGATTGTTCTGCATAATAGTCAGTAAACTGCATCCCTTCATTCGCCAGACGGTCGATGTTGGGAGTGCGATACCCCATCATCCCTTTGTTGTTATAACTCAGGTTCCAGAAACCGATGTCATCACCCATGATCACCAGAATATTGGGTTTTTCCTGCGCGTAACCTGATACCATAGATATCAGAATACCAACCAATAAAATCAATAGTCTTTTCATTATTTGTATATCATTATTTTATTTTCAATAGTTAACCCTAACAGTAACCACTTTGTTCACAAAATTTTATCGAAAAAATCAAATGATCAATGCTGAGATTACATTTCGGCTAAAATCCTGAATTCCTATCTGCAGTCACCTGGATCCTCACCAAAATTATCAGGACCATTGCATGCCTTCCCTGTTATCAGACTCCGGGAAACAGCCCATCAGGAACCCCAGGACAATGAATAATTTGATCCGAAAGGGAAAGCCTCCTCTGAGTTCATAATCGTCAAGGGGAAAGTGTTTACAACACCCGGCCATTTGAGGGAAATTTAGATTTCGAAGAACAAAAAAGAGGATCATAATTTTAAATGATATCATGGTCCTTTTCATTTTCAAGTACCCTCTTCAGGCTATCCCGGGAGTATACAATGAGATATTTCATCATTCTTGGTGCGCATCGGGAGAGGCGATATCTTGAACTGTAAGAGTTCTACATGTGCAATTTGGATGAGTTTCAGGAGCAAAAGCACAATTTCAATATCAATGGGTAAATGCAACAATCAACCTTAGAAGTTGTTAATGTTGTGCAAGGTGATCTTAACTCAATTAACTTTTTAAGCGGAATGATATGCCAATATTTATGGATCGCCACGATGTTTCTGAATCTGTTACTGCCGAATTAGTCGCACAAATACACCTGGAAGATTTAAAAATTCAGCAGAAATATAATTGCAGAGGATTAACATATTGGTACGATGATGCCCGAAAAATGGCTTTCTGTTTGATTGAAGCACCCGACAGGAATGCAATTGTCCAGATGCATGACCATGCCCATGGCAATGTACCCCACCTGGTTATTGAAGTTGATAAAACTATTGTTGAATCGTTTTTAGGCAGGATTGAAGATCCCAAGCAAGCTCAGAATACAGATCTCAATATCATTAATGAACCAGCATTCAGAGCAATCATGATGGTATCTATTGAGATTCATTCTTACAAGAATTCAGAGCCAGACGATACCAATTCCCATGTGAATAAAGTTTACAAACACATTCACGAAATTTTGAAATCATATCATGGAACCGTTGCCCGGCAAAACGAGGAGGGAAGTTTAATTTCGTTTTTTTCCGTTACAGAAGCTGTACGATGTGCTCTGAGGATCCATGAAGATTACAGGAATCTCAGAAACAGATATCCAATTGATTACACACAATTATCTGTCGGATTGCATGCCGGCATCCCTGTTTCAGAGAATAAATCGATGTTTGAGGATACAATAAAACTGGCTCAACGAATGTGTATGATCTCCGCTGCTGAGGTTGTTATTTCAACTGAAGTAAAACAGTTGTTTGAAAGTGAAAACATTGGTGACGTTTTGACTGAAAAACAGGTTCATGAGCTTACACCAGAGGAGGAAATATTCCTGAATGGTTTAATGAGCATCATTGAAAAAGAGTGGCATAACACACAATTGAAAGTTGAAGATTTAGAGCATAATATAGGAGTCAGTAAATCAAAACTCTACCGGGAAATGATTCGGTTAACCGGAAAATCACCAAGCGTATTTTTACTACATTACAGGCTGCATCAATCACTGCAAAAATTACTGATGCAAAATGGTAATGTTTCTGAAGTTGCCTATAGTTCAGGATTCAACAGCCCTTCCTATTTTGCTAAGTGCTTTCGTAAGAAATATGGAATATCCCCCTCCGAACTGGTTCAGCAATAATATGTTGTTTCTTCTTTACTAAAAGATTTCCCTGAACCAAAATTACCTGTAATAGATCCAAATGTGCTATTGGAAGATAATGGCTTGCCATAAATTTGCCATAAAACGTTAAACGCAAAAAAAATAATGAAAAAGCCTTTATCCCTTGTAATCCTAGTTCTGACCATCTGCAGCATGATCATTGCACAAACACCACCACCGGAAATAACCACTTTGTTTGAAAGATTGGGCGGAACAACTGGCATCACTTCCATTGTTGACGATGTAATTGAAGCGCACTTGAATAATCCGGCCATTAGTGCCAGATTCAAACCTTATCTGGATCAACCTGAACGATTAGCCAAAATCAGGCAACATACCATTGATTTTTTTAGTGCCGGAAGTGGCGGATCAGTTGAATACAATGGCCGAGATATGCAGACCACCCACCAGGGAATGAATATCAGTGCTGAGGAATACATGCAAGTCATTGACGATATCATGGGAGTTCTGGAAAAACATCAAATTGATGATGAGTCTAAAAAAGATGTGCTTGCCATTCTCTGGTCGTTAAAAGAAACAATAATGTCGAAATAAATCATTGCAGGAGGATTGAAAATGAAAATTGAAAAAGAATCGATTGATATAAAAATGGAGATCCCCGGCGCTATTATCCGTCAGAAAACTGAATTTGGTGATGCATCGGGATTGGGTAAAATAAGCTGTGAATATTTCAGCCTTTCCGCCGGAGTCGATACCACTCCGCTTTTTATGGGTCTGGAAGGAAACCTCTGCCAAAGTCCACACTGGGGTTATGTATTGAGCGGTGAACTTACAACCACAGATGCAAAGGGTGTTCACGAAACTGTAAGTTCAGGTGATATGTTCTACTGGCCAGCCGGTCATAATGTTAAAGTGATTAGTGATGCGGAAATAATCATGTTCAGTCCTCAGCATGAACACAGTCATGTGATCAATCACATGATTGAGATGACCAGGAGCTAGGAGTATCACCAGGAGACAGAGATACCAATCTCCAGTGTTCAGGACCGTCACCATGATATTCCGCCTGCTCTGCGATCCGTCGAATTCACATAGAGAGATATACTGCCAGGTGGACAGCCCATCTTTCCATTTGTGATGGGAATGGTCTCCCTGGGCCCCACGATCCCCGCCTTCAGGTGGGCATCGCCGTTCTTGTCCTGAGCATCATGCTGCCTCACCCCTGCCAGCCCGGAAGCCGCTGAGCGCTTCTTTGAAGCCGGCCTTGTAAATGTATCTGTCCAGGGTGCCACTGCAGGCATTATGATCCTTTTCATTCGGAAGTACCCACTATTTGCCAGTTCAATGTCTTAATTGAGTCGCAACCTCCCCATACAATCCAGAGGATAAGACTCTTCTGCGCTCAGGGCTGAGGGCTTTGCTATCATTTAATTGTTAGTTTTATACTCCCTATGACATCGAACCTGTTGAATACCATTTTTGAAACCGGAAAAGCAAGTAAATACCTCGTGTATATCCTGGTCATTGCATTGCTTACACATGGCATAATAAGAGAGAAGTTCAGGTCAACAACCGGATATATCGTATGGGATGTAATATCTTATTATGCCTACCTTCCTGCTATATTTATTTATAAGGATCTCAGTCTGAAATTTGTTGATGATCTTCCCAAGGATGAAGGGACCATCTGGCCAATCCCCACGGCCAATGGCGGGTATACCCTGAAATATCCCATCGGCACAGCAATAATGATACTGCCATTTTTTCTCATGGCACATATTTTTTCCAACCTGGCAGGTATAGAAGCCAGTGGTTATTCATGGCCTTATCACTTTTTCATCTTAATTGCAGCCCTTTTTTATTTACTGGCCGGCTTACTATATCTGAGAAGGGTCTTGCTGAGGTACTTCTCAGAATTGACAGTCATGATATGCATTGTGATCTTAGCAGCCGGTACCAATATTTTCTATTATGCGACCGAAGAACCCGGGATGTCCCATATTTACAGTTTTTTTCTTTTTTCGGCATTTCTCTTTCATTATACCAGATTTTACCATGGGGATAGGTGGATGGATACCCTCCTGATTGGATTGATTTCTGGATTAATTGTCCTGGTGAGGCCATCCAATGGTATTCTTATGCTATGTTTTCTATTATACAGGGGAAACGTAAAGATGAAGGATTGGTATGAATATTTATGGAGGCGGCGGTTCAGGCTCCTGGTAATGTTCACTATCGGTCTGGGCATTATATTTCTACAACTTTCGTACTGGAAATTTAGCACGGGACACTGGCTACATTACTCATACGGTGAAGAAAGGTTTTATTTTTTCAAACCTCATATCATTGAGGGTCTGTTCTCATACCGCAAAGGCTGGCTGCTATATACCCCATTAATGACGCTGGCTATTTTTGGGTTTCTTTTTCTGAAGAAAAAGGTTCATGAGCTCTTTTATCCCATCCTTGTATTTACCGTTTTGAATATATACATCGTTTTCAGCTGGTGGTGCTGGTGGTATGGTGGAAGTTTCAGCGCCAGGGCACTTATTGAAAGCTATGCTCTTCTGTCAGTACCAATGGCTGCCACGGTCGAAAGACTCTGGAATTCAGGCAAACTGGTCAGGGTTGTCTCAAGTGTGATCTTTATCTTCCTCATCTACGTAAATATGTTTCAATCCAGACAATACAGAATCTCCTTGCTTCATTATGAAAGTACATCAAAGGAATTATACTGGAGCGTCTTCCTCAGCAATGAGAGACCTGCGAACTATGAGGATTTGCTTGACCCTATTGATTCGGAAAAGGCATTCAGAGGTGAATGAATGTCATGAGGATGAGACTACGGTGACTACAATATGACGGGTTGAGCGCGGACCGTCAAATTCACAAAGGAAGATATTCTGCCAGGAGGAAAGGCCCATTTTCCCGTTTACGATGGGGATGGTCTCCTGAGGGCCGATGATCCCGGCCTTCAAATGGGAGTCCCCGTTATCGTCCTGGGCATCGTGTTCCCAGATCCCCGGCGGAACCAGTTTTCTCAGCAGCGTGACCACATCGGTCTGCACCGACTCGTCCCAGTTTTCCTGGATCATGATACAATTCAAATTCATGTACCTTCTTTTTGCTTTTCGGAAGTTTTTAAAAGATGCGTACCTTGATTTGGCTAACAAATGCGATGAAGTTGTATGCGAAATATTTCAGTGAAATATACTTTCCTGTTCATTGGACTAATCGGATATACTTTAGCAGGATTGAACTGGAACATTGGAATAGCTGCATGGATTGCCCCTGTCTTTCTATTGTACTACACCAAGACCACTAAATGGTCCGGATTTTTTCTTTTCTATCTGGGCATGGCCGTCTCCGCCGCACTTTCGAAAACTGCTGAAAACCTTTCAGGACTGTTCATTATATACATTACAACCGGGTTATCTCATGGAGCTATAAATTCTCTGCCATACGTAATCGAGAAGTTATTGGCAAGAAAGGAAGATGGCTTTTATAGTACATTTATTTTTCCTTCAGCCGTCGTGCTCATTGAATATTTGCTCTCTTTAGTATTAGGGATCTGGGGAAATTCCTCTATTGCCCAGTACAACCATTTGCATTTTATTCAGATGACATCCCTGTTTGGGATTTTTGGCATCTCATTTATGGTAGCCTGGCTGGCATCATTAGTTAACTGGTTCATTAGCCGTGGGTTTGAAAAGAAATACCTGATCAGAGGATTATCGATATATGGTGCAGTCATTCTGGTTGTTCTGATTTATGGAACCATCAGGACAAATATGTTCACTCCACGGTCTGAAACTGTGCGAGTAGCTGCCATTGTAAGCGATGCAGACATTCATGAGATATTCAACAGATATGAGGAAGAGATTATTGAATATTCGATAAATGATCAATTCGACATTCCTAAGAATATATATTCAAGTGATGCAGCCATTGCATTACAAATCAGTAAAACGAAGGAGGCCATTCTAAATGGACCCACAATTATTGTCTGGAATGAGATATCATTGATACTTGAACAGTCACAACAGGATTCATTGCTGCTGCAACTTAAAAAACTTTGCCGGGAAAGCAAGGTTTATGTGCTGGCTGCTTTCCTTGAGAAAAATATCGGTACACTAGCTAAGCCCTTCAATAATAAATCGGTTCTCATCTCACCCGATGGTGAAATTGCCTGGGAGTATTTGAAATCGGTTCTCAATCCCATTGAGAAACTTATCATAAACAGGGGGGAGGCTGTGATCCCTTTCATTGACTCTGAATATGGACGGATAGGGAATGTGATCTGTGCAGACTTAGATTTACCGAGATATATGTCTCAAATAGGGAAAAAGCGTATTGAGCTTTTATTGGTTCCGGCATATGACTGGGAGAAGGTTACTCCGTATCATTCCAATATGGCTGCTTTCGCGGCCATTCAATACGGAACTTCACTTGTACGTGCCAATGGCAAAGGAATTGTAGCAATGTATGACTTTAAGGGAAATGCACTGTCAAGAATGAACACCTTTACAGCAGATTCAAAAATTGTTTATGCAGAAATTCCCATTCAATCGACAACAACGGTATATTCAATCATTGGGGATGTATTTGTGTTCTTTTGGATCATATTTTTGCTGATTGTTGTTGGTTTAAAAATTGCTAAAAATATTGGGCATTCAACGAATTAGATTTTATGCAACAAACCATCCACATATCCACCCCTGCCCACAACGGCCTCTACGACATCACCCGTCAGGTGGAGGCCATCGTAAACGAATCCGCCGCAGGCTGACCGGCCTTGTGAACTTGTATGTCCAGGGTGCCACCGCAGGTGTGATGTTGTTGTTCAATTTCATGTACCCTCTTGAAATGGTCTGATAAAAAGCTTCAATTGACTGAACTATGAGTCTGTTTTTTTGTTTTTTAACTCATAAACCATGTTGAAATATTGAATTCATGAAAGCTTTAAATGTAATCTTTCTACCGGCAATGGCTCTTCTGCTATTTGCATGCACACAGAGTACCTCCACGAGCCAGGGCAATCCGGATGATATTCCAAGGACGTTGCCCGAATTCAAAGGAGTGATAGGGAAGACCTTTGAAGATTCAGAGGAAGACTATCCACAACCCTTCAAGGCACCTGAAGGCGCCCCCAATATCATCCTGGTCCTGCTGGATGACGTGGGATTCGGACAACCGGGCACATTTGGGGGACCCATACCCACTCCTTCGCTTGACCAGCTGGCCAGAGAAGGCCTGACCTATACTCGGTTCCATACCACAGGGATCTGCAGTCCGACCCGGGGAGCACTTCTCACCGGCCGCAACCATCACCAGATCGGATTCGGGACCATATCCGAATTGTCAACCGGATATCCGGGTTATCACAGTATAATGGACGAAGATGTGGCTACCATTGCCGAAGTCCTTCAGCAAAATGGTTACAGCACGGCTGCCTGGGGAAAGTGGCATAATACCCCCGACTGGGAGACCAGCCCTATTGGTCCATTCGACCGCTGGCCCACTGGCTTGGGGTTTGATTATTTTTATGGTTTCCAGGGCGGGGAGACAAGCCAGTGGGAACCTCAGCTCTTCCGCAACACGCTTCCTGTTGAACCGGGTAAGACACCGGAGGAGGGTTACCATTTTACAGAAGATATAGCTGAGGACGCAATGAAATGGATATCCATGCAGAAGTCCCTGGATCCGGAGAAACCGTATTTCATTTATTTTGCTACCGGTGCCACCCATGCTCCCCTGCATGTACCGGAGGAATGGATAGAGAAATTCAAAGGGCAATTCGACGAGGGATGGGACCTCATGCGGGAGCATACCCTTGAAAGACAAAAGCAGATGGGCATCGTACCGGAAAACACCCTGCTGACAACACGCCCTGAGTCCATCCCTTCCTGGGAGGAACAACCGGATGATGCAAAGAAACTTTATGCAAGGCAAATGGAAGTATTTGCCGCCTTCCTTGCGCACACCGACTATTATGTAGGGAAATTGATCGAAAAAGCCAGGAGTCTGCCAGGGGGGGATAATACCCTGGTCATTTACATCGTGGGTGATAATGGGTCATCCGCTGAAGGAAGCATGACCGGAACCCTGAACAATATGATGACCCAGAATGGGTTTCCGGACAACGTGGAGCGCCAGCTGGCTGTCCTGGATGAGATAGGCGGACCTGAACATGAAAACCATTTTGCAGTGCCATGGGCCTGGGCCGGATGTGCCCCTTTCCAGTGGATGAAGCGTGTACCTTCACATTTTGGCGGCACCAGGAACGGGATGATCATTTCATGGCCTGATGGCATCCAGGCAAAGAATGAGAAAAGGACACAGTTCCACCATGTTGTGGATGTTGTTCCCACCATTTGTGAAGTTACCAGGATCAATTTCCCTGAAAGGATCAATGGAGTGAAGCAGCGTGACATTGCCGGTGTAAGCATGGTATACAGTTTTGAGGATGCCCAGGCAGAAGGGACCAGGAAAACCCAGTACTTTGAGACAGGCGGTCACCGGGCCATCTATCAAGATGGATGGGTAGCTGCCTCTTTCCACGGGGAACCCTGGATCCTCAGGGGTTCGGTGGGCTTCGAAAGCAATGAATGGACTTTGTACAACATTGAAGAAGATTTCTCCGAGGCCACAGATCTGTCAGAAAGATACCCGGAAAAGCTTGCTGAACTGATTGATATATTCGATCAGGAGGCTAAGAAATATAATGTTTATCCATTGGATGATCGTTTTAGCGAAAGAGCCACTAATCCAAACCGGCCCTCCCTGACCCGCGGGAAAACGACCTTCCGGTATTTGCCAGGAACAGTGCGGATACCTGAAGGAAACGCACCGCAGGTGTATGCTCGAAGCCATACCATCACTGTCAAACTGAATCACAAAGCAGGAGACCAGGGAGTTATTGTTGCCTGTGGTGGGGGATCCGGTGGTTATACTTTGTTCATCAAGGACAATAAGCTGCACTATGCCTATAACTTCTTCCATGAATCGCACTATGAAGTCTCAAGTACTACACTTCCAATAGGTGACCTGGATATTCAAATGAAATATGTGCAGTCTGGGAGCGAGGAATACGGAGCTGGGGGAAGTTGCAGCCTCTATGTAAACGGTAAAGAAGTTGGATCCGGAACCATTGAAAAGGTGGTGCCTGCCCGATTTTCAGCCACAGAGACGTTGGATATAGGCATGGATCTGGGATCCTCCGTGGTTTCTGAATACAGATCGCCCTTTGCCTATACCGGAGAGCTGGGTTTTGTTCAATTTGATCTGGAATAGTCCAGCCTGGCATTCTGCATTGAAGAATCCGCTCACAGGGGCGGATTCTTCTTCTTTGTCGTATCTTTGACAAAGATTCGGAAAATGCAACAAACCATCACCATATCCACTCCCGCCCACAACAGCCTCTACGACATCACCCGCCAGGTGGAGGCCATCGTCGCTGAATCCGGAGTTCAGACCGGCCTGGTGAATGTCTATGTGCAGGGCGCAACCGCCGGGATCATGATCCAGGAGAACTGGGACGAATCGGTGCAGACCGATGTGATCACATTGTTGAAAAAGTTGATCCCTCCGGGCATCTGGGAGCATGATGCCCAGGACGATAACGGGGACTCGCATTTGAAAGCAGGGATCGTAGGGCCCCAGGAGACCATTCCCATCGTGAATGGGAAGATGGGGCTGTCCACATGGCAGAATATTTTTCTTTGCGAGTTTGACGGACCCCGCCACCAGCGCAATATCATGGTTACAGTGCTGGATGCAGAACCCCATTCACCGCTCCATTAAGAAGTCCTTATATATCTGATAGCGTGCAGTTTCTTTATAGGTTACAGGACCTGCAGGACTTTGGTCAAAACTGAAAATGGCAACATTTTCCAATGCCAGAAGAATCGGTGAATGCGTGGCGATAATGAATTGTGCCTGCCCCCCTCCCCCGGATTCCCTAAGAATTTCAAGTAATTCTATCTGTGTCCTGGGGGAAAGAGTTGTTTCCGGTTCATCAAGGAAATAGAGACCTTTCAGGCGATAACGGGATCGAAAGAAGGCCATGATTGATTGGCCGAGTGATTGTTCCAAAAAGGACTTATCTCCGAAATATTTCAACTAACCTGGATCTGAGGCAGCCCAGTTATATCCAACGACCTCCTGAAAACGTTGAAAATATCTGAACCGAAATAAGATCCTGGCATTGCCGATTGCCCACTCAATGGTCAGATGTCTCCATAACAGCTTCTCCTAGGGATTGTATTGGACACGCGAACCTTCGTGATTTCACCATATATGGATGTTACACGCCAGCGCCACAGCTTCCAGCAAGGTCTATTTTCCAGTTCCGTTTTCACCCACAAAGAAAGTCACCGGGTATTCAAATTGAATTTGACTTGTTTGACTGAACAGTGGAAGCGCGAAAGGGTAGTGGTCCCGTGTGGGGAAGCTTTCGTGGTTCAGTGTGATACTTAAAATATGGTTGCACATGCTATTTCCGATTCCTGAATTTGATCCCGTCGTAAATGCCCTTCAACCTTACCGAATTATGCTTTTCATTGGGATAAGTGGCGGTTTCCCAGCGGAGACTTTTGGGCGCATTCTTTTCAAGGACTTTCTTCATGTTCCCGATGCTGCGGTTTTGTGAAGTGCCTGCAATCCACAACGTTTTTTCAAATCCGGGATTTTTCGCGAAAAATTCATCAGCCAGTTTTTTCACATATCCGTTTTCCCATCCCAGGGGAGGATCGGTACAGTAGTAAGTTTCAAACAGATCCGGCTGGGCCAGCATGGCATACATGGAGAACAATCCCCCATATGAATGCCCGTAGAGGCTGTTCACACCACTGGTAGGAAATCTGTCATCGATGTATGGAATCACTTCTTTCCTGAGGAAATCAAGAAACTTGTCTGCACCACCTGCGCGCTGATTGTTCTCCATTTCCAGGGGCAGGAAATCCCTGTCTCGCATATTCTGACCCTCAAGGTAGGTGTTGGGAAGGGCAACCAGGATAGCCGGCGGCACAAATTCATCATCCATAGCGAAATTATAGATGAAGGAGAAGTTCTCCATGTTCCACTCCCCGTCAAGAATGTAGATGACCTCGTATTTTTCCTCCATCCCGGCCTCATAGCCTTTGGGCATCCGGATCTCCAGGGTTCGGGTTTCCTTCAGTACTTCCGAGAAGATCGAATCTTTCACTTCGAGATTGTTTTGAGCGCCTGATACAAGTGCTAAGGAGAAGAGCAGAACAATGAGAAAACTTCGCTTCATTTTATGATTAAGGATTTAATTGAAGAAAATATGCAGACCAGAAAGATACTGATTTTTCAGGTACTACATTGGATAGGGGCCTTCAATCTGTCAGCGGCGAGCATCTATTCATACCTCAGGGCTTCGATGGGATTCCGGTTGGCCGTGCGGGTATAGTTTATAACAGCCACCACGGCTACGAGGAGCAGGATAAAAAGGCTGCAAAGAACGAAAACCTGCCAGGGAAGGGTGATCTTGGATGCAAAATTCTGCATCCACTTTTCCACCGTAAACCAGGCGGCGATCAGGCCCGCTACCACGGATGGGATGGCCAGGTACTCAAGGTCCCGGATAAACACCCGGAGGATGTTGGACAGATTGGCCCCGCTGATCCTTCGAATCGCCAGCTCCTTCCGGCGCCTGTTGGCTTCGTTGGTGGTGTAGCCCAGCAAACCGATGACCGTGATGAGAAAAATCACCATATTCCCGGCCATCATGGCATTGCGAAAGCCTTTCTGACTGTTGTAGATGTCCTGCAACTCACCTTCCAGGCTGTAGATGATCGCGTCATTTTCAGCCATTCCCTGGTTGAACGCTTCGGTGATCTTCTTCAACATACCGGATTCCGCTCCCTCATGCACCTGGATCAACATGAGGAATGGTGCTCCCGCATTCTCCCGTTTCAGTTGTTCAAATTGCTCTTCCGGGGCATAGAAAAAGACCGCCGGGCGCTCATCCGGATCCGCCAGGGAGCGGATCACAAAATCCGGGAATACCCCGCAGATGGAGGTGCTTCCGTGCTCGGTGATCACGATCTGCTTTCCTACGACCCCATCGGACCATCCAAAGTTCAAAGCAAGCATATCCGCTCCTTTTTCACTGATCAGGACATCATTTGGCGCAGCAGATTCGGGAGAGAAATTGCGTCCCTGGGAAATCTGGATCCCCAGGATCGCCAGAAAATTTTCGTCGGCTTCATAAAAATCAGCCACATTGAATAGATCCCGGTTCTCTTCGATGGATCTGACATTGTTACCGGATGCGCCGCTGAGGGGCAGGTCGAAGCCCAGACCGACCCTTTCAACCTCAGGCATGGCCCGCAATTGGTCAATAATGGCCGGCATTTTACTGCCATCCATACCAATGGTGGAACCATAAAAGATTCCCTCTGTCCGGTAGCCATGGTTTGCATTCTTCATGTTGCTGTATTGCAGGGTGACCACAATCATCACGATCAGGATGAAAGCGGCCCCGACGAACTGGACGGCCAGCAGGCCCAGTTTCCAGTTGTTCTTTCCCTGTCTGTATTTTCGAAAAATGGTAGCCACCGGGATGCGCGAAAAAAACCGCCCGGTAAAATAACTGGTGGCAGTCACCAGAAAAAGGACGATCACCAGCAAAGGCCAGAGCACCTTTGGATTCAACACGGCCGTGATGCTGTGCTCCAGCTGTGATTCCACCAGGGGCTCGATGGCAGCGATGATCAGCACTGCACCCAGGAGGGAGAGAAAAAAGAGCAGAAAAGTTTCGCCAAAGATCAATTGCTGCAGGTTCTCACCCTGTGCTCCGAAGGTCTTATACACCGCAGAGGATTTGGCCCGGTTGGCCAGTGCGCTCAGGGTCAGTAGTATGTAGTTCATCAGCGATACAAAGAGCACGGCCAGGGCAATGGTGCTCAGGATGATGATCATGTCCTTCATGTTGTCGGAATGGATTCTCCGGATGGGCATGAAGGCATATTGCAGCACAATCCCTCCATGTTCCTCTTCCATCTTCTCAATATCCTGGTGAACCACCTGCATCTTTCTTACGGCGGGTGCAAGGCTTTCCGGACGAACCCCTTCTTCCAGCTTTACACAGGTGTAGTAGCGGTCGTTTCCCATCCAGTTTTCGGTCCCGTCCCAGGTGAATGCTCCGATGGAGACCATAGAGATGAGAAGATCGTATTCGTAGTTGGTGTTCTCCGGCAAATCCTCGAATACGCCTTCGATGGTGAGCACCCTTCCAGGGAAGCGCTTCAGGGTGAGTGTCCTCCCCACCACATTCCCGCCCATTGACTTGGCCATTTTCGACGACACCATGCACGCCATGGGAGTTTGCAGGATCTCTGCGGGATCTCCGCTGATCACAGGTCGCGGGAGCAGGTCGAACAGGTGTTCATCGGCCAGCGAAACCTTGGCTTCCAGTCGGTTCATCTCCTGGGTATATACCACATTTGTCCCGATGGAGTTCAACCTGCAGGCCACTTCAATACCAGGGACCTCCGCCATCAAACCCGAACCGATGGCCCCGCTGACCATGGGATAGGATTGAAGTTTATCCGAGGATTTGTCCATCCTGAATCGCTCGTGCACCACATAGATTCGTTTGGCATCCGGGTAGAAACTGTCATAACTGTAATAATAAAAAACTTCGGCCAGGAGAAGGAGCCCGAAGGCCAGTCCGGTGGCCAGGGAAATGATCCGTGCTGTGGTGTGTTCACCTTTCCTGAACAGGGGCCGGTATGCGAGTTTAATGGGAATCATGCCAGTGTTGAGAGGTGTTGCTGATTGATCTGGTGTGGTTGAAGCCGGCCATCGAAGAGGTGCACGACGCGGTGTGCGAATTTGGAATCATGCAGTGAATGGGTGACCATGACCACCGTGGTGCCTTCCTGGTTGAGTTCGGTCAGCAGGTTCATCACCTCGAGGCCGTTTCTTGAGTCCAGGTTTCCCGTCGGTTCATCCGCCAGCAGCAGTTTGGGCCGGGCCACCACCGCACGAGCAATGGCCACACGCTGTTGCTGTCCGCCCGACAGTTGCTGAGGGAAATGCCTCCTGCGGTGCCCGATCCTCATGCGGTCCAGGATGGCTTCCACTTTTCTTCTGCGTTCCCCTGGATTGAGATGCAGGAAATTCAACGGGACTTCCACATTTTCGAACACATTCAGCTCATCGATCAGATTGAAACTCTGAAAGACGAAACCGATGTTTCCCCGCCGCAGGAAGGTACGTTTGCGTTCCGAAAGCGTATCTGCCCGGGTGCCATCAAAATAATATTCTCCCCGGCTAGGTGAGTCCAGAAGGCCCAGGATATTCAGCAAGGTTGATTTTCCACAACCGGAGGGTCCCATAACGGCTACAAATTCCCCCTGTTTGATCCGGAGATCCACCTGGTTCAGGGCCGTGGTTTCCACTTCGGGGGTGTGAAAAATCTTCGTGATGGCTTTGGTATTGATCATGCTTCTGTTGCTCATTTTGCCTGGCAACCCTGTTTCTTTGTATCCATAAGTGTGCCACGATTCTATGTCGCACGTAATGAGTCACTTTGTTCAGGGCCCCCCATCAGGATTGTAAAAAAATTTGACGGAAACACGTAAAAAAATTAGACAATTTCTTGACCTTTGTGTTTCCATGGCATAGCTTTGGTCCGGTAAGTCGAACCGGAACACCACGGCCATGTCCAGGGGAAATATTCTCATCGTCGATGATAACGAAAAGATCATTCGTACACTGGAGATCCTCCTGGGCCCTGAGTTTGATGAGGTGAGGGGGATCACCGATCCCAACCGGATCATGTCTGAGCTTCAGAAAAGTGAATACAACCTGGTCATTCTCGATATGAACTTCCTGGCCGGGATCAATACCGGGAATGAAGGCCTCTACTGGCTGAAACGGATCAAGCAGGAGCATCCTGATATTTCCGTTGTTTTGATCACCGCCTATGGTGACGTGGAACTGGCCGTTAATGCACTGAAGCAAGGGGCCACTGACTTTGTGCCGAAACCCTGGGACAACAGCAAGTTGCTGGCCACGGTGAAATCGGCGATGCAACTCAACCACTCAAAAAAGGAGGTGGGCTATCTGAAGTTGAGAGAGAAAAGGCTGAGACAGGAGATCAACCGCGGGGAGAAACTGATGATCGGCTCTTCGCCTGCCCTGTTGCAGGTGATGAACGTGGTCAGGAAAGTGGCCGGGACCAATGCAAACATTCTGATCACAGGGGAGAACGGATCAGGGAAGGAGCTGATCGCCCGGGAGATCCATCGTCTATCCTCCAGGAAGGGCGAGCTGATGGTGACCGTCGATGTGGGATCCCTCAGTCAGACCCTCTTTGAAAGTGAACTCTTCGGTCATGTCAAGGGAGCCTTCACCGATGCCAGGGAGGACCGGGCCGGCAAATTTGAAACGGCCAACGGGGGAACCCTCTTTCTGGATGAGATCGGAAACCTCTCCATCCATTTACAGGCCAAACTCCTGGCGGCCATCCAGAACCGCGAGATCCACCGTGTGGGATCCAACGATTCGGTTCCTGTGGATATCCGGTTGATCTGTGCCACCAATAAGCATCTGGAGAAGATGGTTGAGGAAGGGTTGTTCAGGGAAGACTTGCTCTACCGCATCAATACCATCCATATCGAGGTCCCTCCCCTGCGGGAGCGTGGTAACGATATCCTTGTCCTGGCCGACTTTTTCCTGAAAACCTATGCAGAAAAATATGAGAAACATGGGGTGAAGATCAACAGAGCCGCACAGGAGAAACTGCTGAACTATCCCTGGCCGGGCAATATCCGGGAGCTCAGGCATACCATGGAGAAGGCGGTTATCCTTAGCGAAAGGAGTGTGCTGACGCCGGAGGATTTCTATCTGAAGCCGGCGGCCACTCCTCCGGCAGCGGAGCATCTCACCCTTGAAGAGATGGAAAAAAGGATGATCCTCACTTCCCTCGAAAGGAGTGCCGGGAACCTGACAAAGGCCGCCGGGGAGCTGGGGATCACGCGTCAGACCATGTACAATAAGGTCAGAAAGTACGGATTATGATCAGCCGGAATTTCTACCTGCAGATTGTGGTCCGGGTCCTGGTGATGGCCATCCTGGCGCTGCTTCTGGCATGGATCATTTTCGGGACGGCGGCCAACCTGCTGGCCCTGGTCCCGCTGGCCGGTCTGGTGGCCATGGTTATAAACACAGTACACTACCTGAACCGTGTGAACCGCCGCATCTTCTTCTTCTTCGATGCCATCCGGAACGAGGATTCTTCCCTCTCCTTTCCGGAGGAGGGACTGGGAAAGATCGAGAAAGAGCTGAGCCGTTCCCTGCTGGAGGTGAACCGGCATATCCAGCGGATCTACGAAGCGAATCAGAAACAGGAACAATATTTCCAGGCCCTCATCGGACATGCAGCCACAGGCATGTTCACCTTCAATGCGAAAGGATTCATCCTGCATTCCAACCACCAGGCCAGGGCTTTGCTCGGACTGGAGCCATTCACGCACCTCTCCCAGCTCGAAGCCATCGATCAGCGGTTGTACCGGGTAGTGCAGGAGATCCGTCCGGACCAGCAGCAGCTGACGGCCCTGCAAAGGGAAGAAGGAGCGGTGCAGTTGTTGATGAAGGCCAGCGCCTTCCATTCCGGGGGGGAAGAGTTGATGCTTCTCTCCGTACAGGACATCCGGCACGAACTGGATGAAAAGGAGATCGATTCGTGGCGCAAGCTCATTCAGGTCATGAGGCACGAGATCATGAACTCGGTGACCCCC